>VOFC01001890.1_pt1 | contig 164060 bp, 197 predicted proteins | sample 5384161 | NCBI WGS metagenome assembly VOFC01 (sample SAMN12384722, study PRJNA508395) | human gut metagenome | isolation source: healthy gut B | host: Homo sapiens | reverse complement strand
TGCGGTGACGGGCTTCTTCTCGTTCATGCACATGGCAATGCAAAACGAACTTGCCAGCACGGATGTCTTTTTCGCCGCTGTGTCACCTGTTCTGGATTTGACCGTGATCCAGCCAGAGGAGGCTCCGCACATCCTGCCCTGCTTTGACGAGGACGATGCCGGCTATGGCATCTCGAAGGAGGAACCGCTGGGCTTCCGCTACAACCCCAAACAGGTCATCAAGCTGATGGGCAAGCGGTATCTGACCGGGCCGGTGATTTTCCACCGCTTTACGGATGATGGCAAGTTCGCACCCCTGACCATGAGTGATATGTTTGCCATCCAAAAGTATCTGGAAACCGCCAGTGTCACGTTGATGGTCGATGAGGATGCTCTGACCTGCATCTGCATCGACTGAGGTGTATCCATGAAAGAATTTGAAGTTGAAATCACGGAAACCCTGCAAAGGACTGTGGTGATTCGTGCAGGGTCACGCGCAGAAGCAGAAGTCCTTGCGGAAGAAATGTGGAATAGCGAAGAATTTGTGCTGGGCGCAGAGGACTTTGTCGGCGCAGAATTTTCTGCCGTAAGTGAAAAGGAAATCACTCCCAAATGCCGAAAAAAAAGGATGAGATGGAGCGGTGACAAGTTTCTTCATCGGGTTCGCAATTTTTGAGTTCGGCGCACTCTGCGGCTTTTTCGTGGCTGCGCTGATGCAGGCGGCAAGGGATGGTGATGAGCGATGCAGGAAGAAATCGAGCAGAAGTCATTCAACATTATGATTTCGACCACAAAACTGTCTACCCGGACAGTCCTCAATGCGGTAAAAGCGGCGATACGCCTGTATCAGTCCAAGGCATCCCAAGGCAAGCAGAGTGTCCGTACACTCCTGCGGCAGAATCGCGGCGTCTCCAGCGTGGAAATCAGCAAAACAGGTATCCGTGGATTTGAGCGATACGCGAAAAAATACGGCATCGACTATGCCATCCGAAAGGACAGCTCCGAAGTACCGCCCAAGTATCTGGTCTTTTTCAAAGCCCCGGATGCTGAAGCATTCCAATCGGCTTTCAAGGAGTATTCGGCTTCTCTCCTGAGTAAATCGAAGCGTCCTTCCGTTCTTGCAAAGCTGCATGAACTGGTACAGGCTGCGGCAGAACTTCCCGGCAAAGTCCGGCACAAGGAACAGGAGCGTGGGCTGTGAACACAAAGAAGCTGACAAAACTGCTGGCTCTGTATCTGCCCTATATCCTGCTTGGGCTGGTGGCAACGAACTTTGGTGAAGCATGGCGGCTTGCCGAGGGGAAGGAACTGGGCGAACGAATCATGTCCATGATGGGAACACTCCCGGCTGCATTTGCGAACCCGCTTCCCAGTCTGCACCCACTGGATTTGCTTATTGGCATCTCCTGCGGCGCAGGACTACGGCTTGCCGTATACTTGCGAAGCAAAAACGCCAAGAAATATCGGCACGGCATGGAGTACGGCTCTGCCCGGTGGGGTACTGCCAAGGACATCGAACCTTTTCAAGCTCCCAAATTTGCCGACAACATCATCCTGACAAAAACGGAACGCCTGATGATGAGCAACCGCCCACCCGACCCTAAAAATGCGCGAAACAAAAACGTGCTGATTGTTGGCGGCTCCGGCAGTGGAAAAACTCGGTTTTGGCTGAAGCCGAATCTTCTGCAAATGCACAGTTCCTATGTGATCACTGACCCAAAGGGTAGTATCGTGGTTGAATGCGGAAACGCACTTTTGAAGAACGGCTACAAGCTGAAAATCCTGAATACCATTAACTTTTCTAAGTCGATGCACTACAATCCGTTCAGCTACGTCCACAGCGAAAAGGATATCCTGAAACTCGTCACGACCCTTATGACAAACACGAAGGGGGACGGTTCGGGCGGCGATCCTTTCTGGGAAAAGTCGGAACGGCTTTTGCTGACTGCGCTGATTGCGTATCTGCATTATGAAGCACCAAAGGAAGAACAGAACTTCGCCACTTTGCTGGAAATGCTCAACACAATGCAAGTGTCGGAGGACGATGAGGATTTCCAGAACCCGGTTGATCTGCTCTTTGAGGATTTGGCGCGGAAGAAGCCCACTTCTTTTGCAGGGCGGCAGTACAAGCTCTACAAACTTGCGGCAGGTAAAACGGCAAAGTCCATCCTGATTTCCTGCGGCGCACGGCTTGCGCCCTTCGATATTCAGGAACTGCGCGACCTCACCATGTACGATGAACTGGAACTGGATATGCTGGGAGACCGCAAAACCGCGCTGTTTCTCATCATGTCGGACACGGATTCCACCTTTAACTTCCTGATTAGCATGGTCTACACGCAGCTTTTTAATCTGCTCTGCGACAAGGCAGACGATCAGTATGGTGGTAAACTGCCCATCCATGTTCGATGCCTGATTGACGAGTGTGCCAATATTGGTGCGATTCCACAGTTGGAAAAGCTGGTAGCCACCATCCGCAGCCGCGAGATTTCTGCCTGCCTTGTGCTGCAAACCAGAAGCCAGCTGAAAGCCATCTACAAAGACCATGCCGATACCATTGTCGGCAACATGGATTCACAGGTCTTTCTGGGTGGCAGCGAACCGACAACCCTGAAAGAGTTGTCCGAAGCACTGGGCAAGGAAACCATTGATTCGTTCAACACCTCGGACACGCGCGGCAATTCGCCGTCCTATGGCACATCGTTCCAGAAACTCGGTCACGAGTTGATGAGCCGGGATGAGCTGGCAGTACTGGATGGCGGCAAGTGCATTTTGCAGCTGCGCGGTGTGCGTCCGTTCCTTTCCGACAAGTACGATCTGACCCAGCATCCAAACTACAAGTTGACTTCCGACTATGACCCCAAGAATACGTTTGATATTGAGAAATATCTGAACCGCAAAGAAAAATCCAGCCCGGAGATGAGTTCTTCGTGCTGGATGCTGATTCACTCCCGCCTATCTAATTGGACAGGCGGTTTTATTTTTGACCAGAGAGGTACACCAGAAAATCCACTCTGCCGCAGTTCGCGGCACAAAAATATGATTTCAGGTGTGTACGGATGGTCTACAAGTTTTGAATGATAAAGGAGAAACGACTATGGAATTTTTCAACTCTGCAATCGAAGTTCTTCAGACTCTGGTTGTCGCTCTGGGTGCTGGTCTGGGCGTTTGGGGTGCAATCAACCTGCTGGAAGGTTATGGCAACGATAACCCCGGCAGTAAATCTCAGGGCATGAAACAACTGATGGCCGGGGGCGGCGTCGCATTGGTCGGCATCACCCTCATCCCCCTGCTGTCCGGTCTGTTCGGCTAAAACCTGTGGGCGGCGTTTGCCGCCCTTACATACGCAGCGGCTTCATCTCTCGCCGCAGATCACGGTACTATTATAATAAGGAAGTACACTGCGCCGAATATTCATCTCTTGTCGAAAGGAAGTGCATCTATGGAATTTCTGACCCATCTTATTTTTGTCCTGAATCTTCTCAAAAACCTCATCAACCATTTCAGCTAAGGCGGTGACGGAGTGGAAACCGTTCTCAAAGCCATAGGCGATTGGCTTAAATCGCTTTTGACCGCTGGCATTATGTCAAATCTTAGCGGTTTGTTCGATGCAGTCAACGAACAGGTCGGCGATATTGCCCAGCAGGTCGGCACACGACCATCTGCATTTGAGCCGCGTGTTTTTGCGATGATCGAATCGCTGTCCCGGAATGTGGTTCTGCCGATTGCCGGAATCATCCTGACATTCATTGCCTGTTATGAACTGATTGAGATGATTACCCAGCATAACAACATGGCGCAGTTCGAGCCTGCCCTCATCATGCGCTGGGTCTTCAAGACGGCGATTTCCGTCTGGTTCATCAGCAACACGTTTGATATTGTGATGGCGGTATTCGACCTCACCCAGAAAGTCGTGGCAGATTCCAGCGGCATCATCGCTGGCAATACCAGAGTGAACGATATAGGGCTTTCCATGCTGGAAGCCAGTCTGATGCAGATGGAAGTCGGCCCATTGTTCGGCTTGTTCCTGCAATCGTTCTTCATCGGTATTACCATGAGAATTCTCAGTATCGTCATTTTTGTGATTGTCTATGGACGCATGATCGAGATCTACTGCATGGTAAGCCTTGCACCCATTCCCATGGCAACATGGGGCAATCACGAACAGAGGCATGTCGGGCAGAACTACCTGAAATGTCTGTTTGCATTGGGCTTTCAGGGCTTTCTTATCCTCATCTGCGTGGCGATCTATGCTGTGCTGATTCAGAGTATTGTCATTTCCGGCGATGCCATTGGCTCAATCTGGAGCATTGTCGGCTACACCGTCCTGCTCTGTTTCAGCCTGTTCAAAACCAGCTCTGTGACAAAATCTGTCCTCGGCGCACACTAAGGAGGTGCTTTCTTGGCGGCGTATATCTCAGTCCCCCGCGATTTAACCAAAGTTAAATCCAAAATCGCATTCAACCTGACGAAGCGGCAGCTGCTTTGCTTCGGTTCGGCGGCACCGATTGGAGTGCCGCTTTTTTTTTGCTCCGGGAAAGCGGCGGCAACACAGCAGCGACCCTTGGCATGATGGCGGTGATGCTGCCCGCCTTTTTCCTCGGAATGTACGAGAAAAACGGTCAGCCGATGGAAAAGCTGCTGTCGCATTATCTTCAGGCACGGTTCCTGCGCCCGAAGATTCGACCGTACAAGACCAACAACTACTATGCAATTCTGATGAGAGGAGGCGCAGCCCATGATTCCGTTCTGGAAAAAGAATAAGGACAGCGGCAAAAAGAAGCCGCCCAAGGCAGATGTTCCCAAAACCGCGCAGCAGTCCATCCCGATGCAGCGGATGTTTGAGGATGGCACTTGCCGTGTCAAGGCGAATTATTACACCCGGACGATTGCCTATCAGGACATCAATTACCAGCTCGCGCAGCAGGAAGATAAGACTGCAATTTTTGAGGAATGGTGCAGCTTTCTGAACTTCTTCGATTCCAGCATCAAGTTCGAGTTGTCTTTCGTCAACATGGCAACGGATAGCACCGAGTTTGAAAAGAGCATCCGCATCCCATTCCAGCGGGATGGTTTTGATGATGTTCGCGCCGAGTATTCGCAAATGCTGCGCCAGCAGCTTGCCAAAGGCAATAATGGCTTGACCAAAAGCAAATTCATCACCTTTGGCGTGGAGGGCGAGAGTATGCGGCAGGTCAAGACCCGCCTCGACCACATCCAGAATGACCTGCTCAACAACTTTCACCGGCTGGGTGTGCTGGCGCATCCGCTGAACGGTACCGAGCGGCTCAAACTGATGCACGATATGTTCAACATGGACGGTTCTTCCAAGTTCCGTTTTGACTGGAACGACCTTGTGAAAAGCGGGCTTTCGGTGAAAGATGCCATTGCGCCCACAGCAATTGCCTTCAAAAATTCGCGCACGTTCCAGATGGGTGGTATTTACTGCGCCGCCAGCTTTCTGAGCATCACGGCATCTGACCTCAGTGACCAGCTTTTTTTGAAGGACTTTCTGGGTATGGATTCCAGCCAGATTGTTACTATGCACATCCAGTCCGTAGACCAGAACCGAGCTATTAAGACGGTCAAGCGCACCATTACCGAATTGGATCGCTCAAAAATCGAAGAGCAGAAAAAGGCTATCAGAGCAGGATATGACATTGACATCATTCCCTCAGATTTGGCAACGTATGGCCGGGATGCGAAAGCCTTGCTCAAAGAGTTGCAGAGCCAGAACGAGAAATGTTTTTGGTGACATTCCTCGTGCTGAACACCGGGCGTACCGAACAGGAACTGGAAAACAATGTCTTTCAGGCAAGCTCCATCGCACAGAAGCACAACTGCAATCTGTGCCGCTTGGATTACCAGCAGGAGCAGGGTTTGATGTCCTCTCTGCCGCTGGCAGATAACCAGATCGAGATTCAGCGTGGTCTTACCACCAGCAGCACGGCAATTTTCATTCCATTCACCACACAGGAGCTTTACCAGTCCGGCAAAGAATCTCTGTACTACGGTTTGAATGCTCTCTCCAACAATTTGATTATGGTGGACAGAAAGAAGCTGAAAAATCCGAATGGACTTATCCTCGGTACTCCCGGCTCCGGCAAAAGTTTCTCGGCAAAGCGTGAAATCGCAAATGCCTTTCTGGTGACGGATGATGATATTATCATCAACGACCCAGGGAGAGTATTCTCCGCTGGTGAAGCGTCTGAAAGGTCAGGTCATCAAAATTTCGCCCAACAGCGACCAGTATGTGAACCCTATGGACATCAATGCCAACTACTCCGAGGAAGATAACCCGCTGGCTCTGAAAGCTGACTTTATTCTTTCGCTGTGCGAACTGGTGGTGGGCGGCAAAGATGGTCTGATGCCGGTCGAAAAGACGGTCATTGACCGCTGTGTGCATCTCATCTACCGCAAATATTTTGCCGACCCCTGCCCGGAGAATATGCCGCTGTTGGAGGACTTGTACAATGCCCTACTCCAGCAGGAGGAAAAAGAAGCCCACCATGTTGCCACGGCTCTGGAAATCTACGTCAAAGGCTCTCTGAATCTTTTCAACCACCGAACCAATGTGAACGTCAACAACCGTATCGTCTGCTATGACATTAAAGAACTCGGCAAACAGATGAAGAAACTCGGTATGCTTGTCATTCAGGATCAGGTCTGGGGCAGAGTGACCGCCAACCGTACCGCAGGAAAATCCACCCGGTACTATGCAGACGAGTTTCATTTGCTTCTCAAAGAGGAGCAGACCGCCGCATATACCGTGGAAATCTGGAAGCGTTTCAGAAAATGGGGCGGTGTGCCGACTGGTATCACGCAGAATGTCAAAGACCTGCTTGCCTCCCGTGAGGTCGAGAATATTTTTGAAAATTCCGACATGATTATCATGCTGAATCAGGCGGCTGGCGATAGACAAATCCTTGCAAAGCAGCTCAACATTTCGCCGCACCAGCTTTCCTATGTGACGCACTCCGGTGAAGGTGAAGGTCTGCTGTTCTTTGGCAATGTGATTTTCCCGTTCGTGGACAGATTCCCGACCGATTTGGAACTGTACCGCATTATGACCACCAAGCTGGGTGAGGTTTCGGAGGGTGCGCAGAAATGAGCAATCCGAAGCTGAACTTCAAAGAGGAAACGTCCGCAAAAAAGACCCGCTCGCCCCCGGAGAAAGCAAAGGTCGAGCAGACGCAGCCCAAAAAGAAAAAGCTGAAGCTGGACACGGACAAAGCCAAGGAAAAGGCACAGCACCTCCGCTTTGGCAAGGCTGAACTGACCCCGGACGATCTGCGCCGACTGAGCAAGGAGCAGAAACGCGAGATGTACGCCGCCGCCCTTGCCCGGTCTGCGGCGCACCGTGAAATCGACCAGTACGAGGAAGATAATGTTGGTGTGCAGGCATTGAACGAGGGCGAAAAAAGCAGCCGGGAATGTTCAGGATTTTTCCAAGAACCGTTACTCCCGGAAGCTGAAAAAGAAAGCCAAGATGCAGGCGAAGAAAAAAGCCCGCACCACAAAATCTTCTACCCGCCAGCCAGACAAGGCACAAAATGCAGGAGAATCCGGCGTTTTTCACGGTGAAACCAGTGAGGGCGGCTCCAACTGGCTTTCCCGCTGGAAACAGCGTCAGGAGATTCGCAAGGGCTACTATGCCGCTGCCCGGTCGGGCGGCACGGGCGCAGACCGCAGGCGGTAAAAAGGCTGCATCCAGCGGTGCATCTGCAACACGGACTGGCATGGAGCAGGTAATCGACAAAGGAAAAGGCGCAGTCAGCACGGCCATCAACGGTCTGGCAACTGCCGCAAAGAGCAACGCGCACGTTCTGGTGATCGTGGGCGTTTTTCTTTTGCTCATCCTGCTGGTCATGTCAGGCTTTTTCTTCCTGCGGCATCCTGTTCAGCGGCACAACACAGGTGTCCGGGCAGACCATCTACACCGCCGAGGACAGAGATATTAAAGGTGCAGAAGCGGATTATAAAAAACTGGAGAAGGAACTGGACAAGAAAATCAAGCGCACCCCCACCGACCATCCCGGTTACAACGAGTATCAGTACCATCTTGACCCCATTGAACACGACCCGTGGCAGCTTACCTCTTTTTTGACTACGCTCTATGACGATTATACCCGGTCGGAAGTGCAGTCGAAATTGCAGGAGATTTTCAAAAAGCAGTACAAGTTGACAACATGGGTAGAGGTGCAGATTCGGTACAAAACGGTCTGGGTTATCAGTCCGGCAGGTATCCCGGTTCCCACTCAAGTACCGTATGAGTATAAGATTTTCCACACCAAACTGGAAAACAGAGGACTGGAAACGGTGATCCGGGAAGAACTGGATGAAGATCAGTGGAAGCGGTACAAGATTTTTCAGGAAACACTGGGCGGCAGACCATATCTTTTCAACGGCGGATTGCCGCCCGGTGGCTCGGATGGTTCCGGGGAATCCGGCATCGACTACACTGTGCCTGCCGAAGCTCTGACCGACAATGAATTTGCCGCGATTTACGAGGAAGCCAAAAAGTATGTCGGCACTCCCTACGTCTGGGGCGGCAGTTCCCCCGAAACCGGGTTCGACTGTTCCGGTTATATTTGCTGGATTTTCAATCAAAACGGCTACGATGTGGGGCGCACAACGGCAAATGGCTTATGGAACAAGTGCCAGAAAATTTCCGAAGCCGAAGCAAAGCCCGGTGATCTGGTGTTCTTCAAGGGAACCTATGACACCCCCCGGTATGAGCCATGTCGGGCTGGTGCGTCCAGTAAGGACGATAGTAGAAGTAGAGAAAGGAGGCTGTGGTTAAGGTACTACCCCGCAAAGCAACGCGGGAATCCACCTGCTTTACCGAAAATCGAAAGATGTACGGGAAAAGAGCACGGCAGGAAAGCGGCAAGTTGCCTAAAGACAATCGGGCACGACTGAACCGCGAGGATAAGTGAATACAAGGATAAAACTGAATTGTTTAAGGTGAGTTCCAAGCCCTTGTTACGTGTGGGCAAAGGAAAATTGTCTGAAACCTTTGGTACAGGGACCGTGGGAAATAGAGTCCTTCCTATGGGTTGCTAATCCCCTGTGCGGCACGTCGGAGAACCGATAGTAACGGAACAAAAGCATATCCGATAATTCACATTGACCTACTACTATCGTCAACTGGAGATTGTCTAAACCGGAACGCTTGAAAAAGCTATGTGTAATGCAGCAATGTGATAAATTTCAAAGCTATGCTAGAAAGATGACACTGAAAATCCGGCATGACAACGGAGCTTCTGTAGTAGTCCGAGAATCCTGAATTAACAGGAAAAGCCGTAAAATCGGATGCGGGAAAGCCGCTCACATGGCGAAGAGAAGCAGTTTTTTTTTGTGCATTAAAATCAGAAATTGATTAGAGAGGAAAGCCTCAATGAAATCAACAATGGAGATTTTAACAAAATTACAAGAGAATTCCCAAAAGAACCAAGATGAAGTGTTTACACGACTGTACCGCTATCTTTTGAGGCCAGATATTTACTTCATCGCCTATCAGCATCTTTACTCCAATAAGGGTGCAGGAACGAAGGGTGTGAATGATGATACGGCTGATGGATTTAGCGAGCAGTATGTGACAGCCATCATTGAAGCATTGAGAACAGGGTCATATGAACCCAAGCCGGTACGCAGAACCTATATTCAAAAGAAGAACGGTAAGCTGCGCCCGTTGGGACTTCCTGTATTCGCTGACAAGCTGGTGCAAGAAGCTATCCGTATGATTCTGGAAGCCATCTACGAGCCGATTTTCTCTATCTATTCCCACGGTTTCAGACCGGGCAGAAGCTGCCACACAGCACTTGCCATGATCAAGCATGAGTTTACCGGAGCAAAGTGGTTCATTGAGGGCGACATCAAGGGATGTTTCGATAACATCGACCATCCCACGCTGATTGGTGTGCTGAACCGAAAAATCAAGGACGCTCGTTTTCTGAACCTGATTCGTATGTTTCTGAAAGCCGGCTATATGGAAGACTGGAATTTCCATGAAACCTATAGCGGATGCCCGCAGGGTGGAATCATCTCCCCGATTCTTGCAAACATTTATCTGAACGAACTGGACAGGTATATTACGCAGCTGAAGAAGGAATTTGACCACGGATACAATCCGAGAAACTTTACGGAAGAATACAACACGATACGGCACAAACGAGATGCACTGCATGAGAAAATCAAGAAAGCTGAAGGGACAATGCGGGGGCAGCTCATTGCTCAGCACAAGCAACTGACAAAGCAGTTGTTTCGGACACCTGCAAAAGCGTGTACCGATAAGCGATTGAAATATGTTCGCTATGCAGATGACTTTCTGATTGCAGTCAATGGGACAAGAGAGGAATGCGAGGAAATCAAGGCAAAACTCACGGATTTTGTCCGGGACACTCTGAAAATGGAGTTGAGTCAAGAAAAAGACCCTTATTACGCACAGCAATACTCCTGCCCGATTCCTTGGTTTTGATGTTCGGGTGCGCAGGGATGCCAGTGTCAAACGCTCTGGAAAACGAAAAATGCGCACTATGAACAACAAAGTGGAACTCAATATTCCACTGAAAGATAAGGTGGAGACCTATTTGCTGTCCCATAGCATCGCTAAAAGGGATGGTAAGAGGTTGATTCCTATTCATCGCCCAATTCTGCTGAACCGCACGGATTTGGAAATCGTAATGATTTATAATGCGGAACTCCGAGGACTCTGTAACTATTATGCCATTGCAAGCAACTTCAACAAGCTCGTTTACTTTGGTTATCTGATGGAATACAGCTGTCTGAAAACACTCGCAAACAAGCATCGCTCCCGAATTGCTAAGGTTCGTTATGAATACAGAGATGGGACTGGCGCATGGGGTGTTCCGTATGAAACCAAAAAGGGAAAACGCCGTATGATGTTCGCTAAGTACAGCGATTGCAAAGGCAAAGATTTGACGGAAAAAGTGCCCGATTTGGCGTATCGCTATTCGCACAACACAACATCCTTCGAGGAACGTCTGAAGGCCAAAGTCTGTGAAGTCTGCGGCTGTACAGACAGCGATAGCTATGAAATCCACCATGTAAACAAGGTCAAAAACCTGAAAGGTAAAGCTGATTGGGAAAAAGTCATGCTGGCAAAGAGGCGCAAGACAATCGTTGTGTGCCACAAATGCCACATGAGAATTCATCATGGAACTAAAACGGAATAACTTTTGAAATGGAGCAAAAAATGGGGAGCCGTGTGCGTTGAGAGGCGCAAGCACGGTTCTGGGAGAGGTCTGTGCAAACCTGTCGTAGAAATACGATAAGGCGGCACTTTCCTACTCTACTATCTCGGCAATGGAATGATGGTGTCTGCTGGCGACCCAATCAAGTACGCAAACATTCACTCGTCCTACTGGGAGAAGTATCTCGCAGGTTTTGGGCGGCTTTCAAAATGAAATGGAGGGTTTCTTATGGGTGAAAGACTGGAAAAGCTCAAGGCGATGCTCAAAAGGAGCAGGAACGCCGCATCAAGCTGAACAACCGCATTGCGATTCTGGAACGGCGCATTCAGGAGGAATCGGCGGCAGAAGTTGCCGACATGGTGCGCACTGCCAACGTGACCCCGGAACAGCTTGCAATTCTGCTGCGGCAGGCGGCAACTATGCCCCCGTCCCCGGCTGCGCTGTCCGCAGTCGGCGTGGAGTTTGATAAGGAGGAGGCAGAAAATGATGATTAAGAAATTTGGTGCGCTACTGCTGTCGGCTGTGCTGTGCATCGGCATGGCGGCTCCGGCATTCGCCTACGGTGACGATACCGCCCCGGTGGAGCAGCCTATTCTGCCGGAAGTCGTGGAGGAAGATGTTGTCACCATCACGGATGAAACCTCCGGCGCACTGACCCCGGAGGGCAATCTGACACTGGTGGACGATTACCACACCAATTATTCGGATGGGTCCGGGCAGCAGTTCATCACGCTGGTGTCGAAATCGGGTGCGACGTTTTATCTGGTGATCGACCGGAACGCCAAAGGACAGCAGACCGTCCACTTTATGAATCTGGTAGACGAAGCCGACCTGTTGGCACTGATGGAGGAAGAAGCTGCCGATGCCTACACTGCGGAGAAAGAAGCGGCGGCACAGGCAGAGCTGGACAGGCTGAAAGCCGAGGAAGAAGCCAAGAAAGCCGCAGAGGAAGCAGCAACCGCTGAACCGCCCAAGGAAAACAAAATCACAAAGTATGCAGGCGCATTTCTGGGCATAGTCGCCCTGATTGCGCTGGCGGCAGGCGGCGGCTTCTATTTCTATCGCCAGCAGATGCAGAAGAAAAAAGCTGAGAAAGAAGCCCTTGACCCTGATGCAGATTACACCGAGGACAAGGGCGATTTCGATATTCCGACCGATGTGCCGGACGAGGACGAAGCCCCGGACGAGCAGGACACCGAACCCATCTGATTTCAAGGCGGCGTTTGCCGCCGTACATAGTCAAATTCAATAAAGGCTGATCTTCTTCCAATTTGCAGGGAAACCCATTGCACAGAGCAATTCTTCTTCTGAAATATGCGTGGTGGATTTCAGAAAATTGTCAACCTGCGCAGTTAATACCCGCTTAAACTCCAGAAATTCCTGCTTCGACAAAAAGGTATCGGAAAGCGATTACAACAGCGAACAAGTCGTTTTTGCCGCATTGATACAGACCACGTTCTTTGGGAATACCGAGTTTAACATGAAGCTCCATATCAGGAATCGTGTCCTTGGAGCGATAAGAAAAAAAGCCGTTTAAACTTACACGAATACAAATAAAAAATGAGATAGACCATTCTCAATGAAAGTCCATCTCATTTTTGAGTTATTTAGACCACAACTCTACAGATTGTTTTTAATCAGTCGAACAAGTGTCGCAGCATGTAGTGCACGAGCCAGACTCTACATGTTCAAAGACGATTTCCAGCATTTCTTCCGAAAAACCTTCGCGAACAATGGTCATGATAATTCCTCCTTTCTATTATTTCTTGCAGACCTCTTTATAATAGAGATTGACAAGCTTTCCTTGGATTTGCTTTATCCTGTGGCATTTCTGTTTATTTCCGTATAGAATCCTCTGGGATTTACACCCCCCCTGACAAATTGGGAGAATGCTACATTTTTTGCATTCTTCATCTTCTATGATAGGATTTCTGAAAATTTTATAGTAATCGTTATTCGTATCTATGCCATCAAAAACCGTTCCGCAAGCATACTGTTTTTTCTTCCCGAGAGCCGATGACATTTGTATAAAGTTCCATCAGCATCAATACAGATTCTATTTTTTGTTGTCATTCCGCAAGAAAAAGCATTTGGCATGAGTCCAAAAGCACCAACCATTCCAACGGTTTCGTCATATCTCGGCTTATACAAAGGAAAGCCTTCATCGAACTGAGTTTTTACAGCTTGTAAAAATGGATGTTCAATATGTCCGTGAAAGTCACTGATAATTTCGTTATCATTATCTAAGGTCAGTGGAGCAAAATACATATACAGAGAAGACATATCATGTCCCTCAAATGCTTTTTTCAGTTCAACATAGATTTCTTTTTGCTCTCTCGATTTTACTCGGAGCAAAATTAAGCCTAACATTAGTCGTAATATGTCTGTCGAGCAACTGTGTGATATTTTGTACTACCCTACCGTATGCCTTCTCCTTAGCTATGTCAATATAGCGTTTAACTTCGCCATACTTGGCACCAATTTCATCGATAGTGATTTGGAAGGAAAGATCGGAATATTCACGCTGGAGATAATCTATCATTTCCTTTGTCAACAAGGAGCCATTGGTTGTTATATGGGATATAATCTCATATCCACTTTCCTTTAGCTGCGCTGTTATATATTTTATTATCTCAAAATTGAGCAGAGGTTCGCCACCGAACCAATTTATCGCTAGTTGTTTTTCAGGATAATTTTTCTTTATATACTTTACAGTTGCATCTGCGATTTCTCGAGTCATAGGATATTGTCTGATTCCGTGTTCAAAACAATAGTAGCACCGTGCATTGCATTCGGTTGTCGTGAGAATCGTAACATTCTGAACCGGATCATCCATTCCCTTGATTCTCAACTTTTCAAGAGCCAACAGTTCGTCAAAATCATCATCAACTAAAAAGCCCATCTTCTTGAGCTGGTCACAGCATTGAGTATCGGAAAAATCTCGATTTACAAATATTTGCATAGATGTCTTTGCGCAAAACAACAAATGCGGTTGTGTGAGTATTATACAGCAAAAAATTATTTCTATCATCATCCTGTTCAGTTGCGATAGTAAATTGAGAGATTTTCACGTTCAGTCACCCCTTTGTGCGCATTTTATATAGTTGAATTGTTAAATAGTATACTCTTTTTAGTGAATTTTGTCAATGCGGCAAATGATTATAAATACAATCAACTTGTTAAACCTACATAGATTTTGAATCTTGGGAGGAATGCTTATTGTCTTATCAACTTGTTATAGCGGAAAAACCATCTGTCGCTATGTCCTATGCAAAAGTCCTTGGCGCAACCAACCGCAGTGACGGTTATCTTGAGGGTAACGGCTATCTTGTCAGCTGGTGTATTGGGCATCTGGTGGAACTTGCGCCGCCGAATGCCTACGGTGAGCGGTATATCAAGTGGAGCGTTGCTGACCTGCCTATCCTGCCGCAGAAGTGGCAGTACCTTGTGTCTGCATCCACAAAGAAGCAGTTCGGCATCCTGCAAGACCTGATGCACCGCCCAGACGTTGAAAGCATTGTCTGCGCGACGGACGCGGGGCGCGAAGGAGAACTGATTTTCCGGCTTGTCTACCAGCAGACCGGGTGCAAAAAGCTCTTTTCTCGCCTGTGGCTTTCCAGCATGGAAGATTCTGCAATCCGGGAGGGCTTTGCGAACCTGAAACCGTCAACTGAATATGATGCCTTGTATCAGGCTGCACTTTGCCGGGAACGTGCCGACTGGATGGTCGGCATTAACTGTTCCCGGCTTTTTTCGTGTCTGTACGGTCAGCCGCTTGCTGTTGGGCGTGTTATGACCCCGGTTCTGGCTATGACAGTAGTTCGGGAGGCTGCAATCGCCGCCTTTGTGCCGCAGAAGTTCTACACCGTAGAACTGGAACTGACCAGCGGATGCACAGCATCCAGCCGCCGCATTTCTGAAAAAGATGCGGCTGAAAATTTGCTTGCGGAGTGCCGAAAGGAGATGATTTCCACGATTCAGAAAGTGGCCCGCAAGGAAAAGTCCGAAAACCCGCCCCTGCTCTATGACCTGACAACGCTCCAGCGAGATGCAAACCGTCTGCTGGGGTACAGCGCACAGCAGACACTGAACTATGTGCAGAGCCTTTATGAGAAGAAACTTACCACTTATCCGCGCACTGATAGCTGCTATATCACCGATGACGATGAGGAAATGCTGGCAGGACTTACGGATGAACTGGAAGAATTTCTCGGCATTGCCGCAGATACAGCGGATTTCGCTGTTCCCCGGACGCGGCGCACAGTCAACCGGGATAAGGTCACAGACCACCACGCTATCCTGCCGACCCGAAGTATGCTGCAAGCCGATCTGGATGCCCTGCCCACAGGTGAACGAAATGTTCTGAAACTCATCATTGCACGGACGCTGATGGCGGTCAGCAAACCCTATCGTTATCTGGAAACGACGCTCACCACCGAATGCGCTGGCGAGGAATTTACTGCCAAGGGCAAAGAGATTTTGGAAGAAGGCTGGAAAGCTGTGGAGCGTAAAGTGCTGGCGGACATTCTGAGCCGAAAGCAGGAATTTACCACACTACCGGCTATGGAAGAAAGCGAATGTGCCATCCTCAGTGCCGAGTTAAAGGAAGGCCACACCTCACCGCCGAAACATTTCACCGAGGACACCCTGCTGCACTCAATGGAAACGGCCAGTGCGGATAGTATGCCGGAGGGTGTGGAACGTCAGGGCATCGGCACGCCGGCAACCAGAGCCGCAACCATCGAAAAGCTGGTGCAGAAAGGCTTTCTGGAACGCAAGGGCGAGAAAAAGACGAAAGTGCTGCTCCCCACCGAAAAGGGCAAAGCCTTTATCACCGTGATGCCCGAAGAAATCCAGTCAGCCGAGATGACCGCCGACTGGGAAACAAAACTGCTGCGCATTGAGCGTGGCGAGATGGAGCCGGAAGAATTTATGGTCGAAATCAAAGATATGATCTCCTCGCTGGTGAACACCACCGAGGCCGTGAAAGGAGCAAATACGCTTATGAAAAATAAAGTGATTGGTGTCTGCCCGAACTGTGGTGCAAATGTAGTCGAGCGTGAAAAGGGCTGGTTCTGCGACAACAAGCCCTGCCGTTTCGTGCTGTGGAAGGATAACGCATTCTTCAAGCGTCTGGGAAAGCGGCTGGATTCCCATGTTGCGGACAAGCTGCTGCGGGATGGTCGAGTGCGCCTGAAGGACTGCAAGAGTGCCAAGGGCAAGGTGTACAACGCCACCGTCCTGCTGTCCACCGAAGCCGATGGCCGCAGCAAGTTTTCGCTGGAATTTGAGGATGGTCGCTGATGGAGCAGAAAACGGAAGCCCTCTATCTCATCAATGGGGACAGATTCCTGCATTTGCGGGAAAATGGCGCAGGTGTCGGCTTTGCCACCTACGACTGCGCCACCGGTGAGCCGCTGGAAAGCGGACAAATCTCCAAGCAGAATCTTCCTCCTGACGGAAGAAACGCGATTTCTGCCGCCCGTAATTGGTATCTGTTTGAACTTTCCAGCGATGACCGTAAAGCGATTCAGGAGGTCAGCTTGCAGCACCTCGATACCATTCCGCAGTCTGGTGTCCGCAGGCGGCGCATCTGGGATGACCCTACAATTTCCAGAGATGATGTTCGCCTTATCAACAGCCACTACGATGACCTCTATCGTGTGCCGAATCATGGTGTAATTCAGGTTGACCGTTCCGATGGCAACAGTTACACGGCACGGGTCGAGCATCTGGACGACTATCATTTTGATCTGGGCGAGTACGGAAACGTCTATCACATCTGTCAGTTCGGCGAGATGATGGAGCGCACCGGCTCGACCGCCTATCCTGAAATCCAGACGCAGGACGAGCAAGGCGCATGGGAACTTGGCGGAAAGGGTTATCTTGCCATCCAAAGTTGTGAGGATGGCTGGGATTATACCCTCTATCACAGCGATTTTTCCGTGATGGATGGCGGGCAGCTTGATGAACCGGAGCTGACGATTCAGGAGGTGCGCGAAGAAATCCTCGAAGCGCATCACATGGAAAAGGGGCGGCGTGTGCTGAAGGACTATGACCTCATCATGGACAAAGTTGCCGAAGCCGAGGAACTGGGGCTGTCCAATCGTCCTTCTACGTTAGAAAAGCTGGCGGAACTGGCGGGTGCAAAAGAAAAGTGTGATGCCCCGGAATGCAACCCTTTTGGATGTAAGAAAGTGAGGGATGCCCATGAACTTTAACGGCGAGGAATTGATGCTGATGCTGCTCTACAACACCGGCTCACGGCTGGGGCTGATCCAGGAACTGCGGCTCATGCAGTGCTACCTGATGCCGGACGAGACCGCTCTCCGGGAGTTGTCTGAGGGTGTGGTCGAGAAGCTGAAGCTGATGACCGATGAGCAGTTTGCAGAGATCGAATTTCCGATGGACTGATTTTTGCCGCCCGTGGGCGGCATCCATACAAAAAAGTTACAAACCCTAAAAAGTGTGGTCTTGATAGCACAGTTGAATTCATGCTATACTAAAGCTACTTTATCGTTTCAGACTCAAAACAGAAAGCGAGGAAAGCCAATGGACAACGAACGCCGCTCCCCCATCGACCGACTGCTTTTTGCTACCTTCTTGAAGGGCCGTACATCTTCCCGTGACCTGTGGGATGAAAAGGGAGAGATGTCCCCTGAAGATAACCAGAAGATTGTGAACGAGACCAACGAGATCATCAACGATGATTCTACCTACCCGTTTATCAGCTATCTGACCGATCTTCTTGCAAAATCCAAGCCCTCCGATGCCGCTGTCAAAAAGCTGCATGACCTCATCGACCAGATTGCCGCAGCGACCGGGCATGACAGCACCGATATTTTCCGTGTGCTTCTGGCTAAGCTGATTGAAAAGCCCGAAGAACAGCAGACATTTGATAATCTGCTGGAAATGGCTGAAAAGATTGCTGCAAAACACTAAAACAACTTTACATGGAATCCATAGCGAGTGACCTATCTGGTTGCTCGCTTTTTTCTTTACCCTAAAATCGGAAGGAGGAACGCAATGCCAAACAAAACCGAAGAATATCTCGCCCTTGCCCAACGCACGGCAAACGGGCTGACGCGGTATTGGGAACACTGGACGGACTACCTGACTACGGCATCCCGGTTGTACAAGTACAGCTTTGCCGACCAGCTGATGATCTATGCCCAGCGTCCTGATGCGACTGCCTGCGCGGGTTTTGACATCTGGAACAATCGGATGAACCGCTATGTGCGCAGAGGGTCTAAGGGTATCGCCCTGCTCGACCAGTCCAGCAGTGTCCCTCGGCTGCATTATGTCTTTGATGTAAGCGATACCGGGGTTCGGCGCAATTCCCGTGACCCGGAGGTGTGGCAGCTCAACGATGACCTGTTCCAGCCGGTATCGGAAATGCTGGCACGAGAATACGGCATTCACCATGAACGGCTTAGTCAGCAGATTGCAGACATTGCCGGAAAGCTGGCAGAATCCTACTGGGACAACAACAGCACAGACATTCTCGCCATCGTTGACGGGACGTTCCTTATGGATTATGATGAAGCCGGACTGGAACTCCAGTTCAAGAGTGCCGCTGCAATCAGCATCATGTACACCATTTTGGAACGGTGCGGTTTTGAACCAGAGGGTTATTTTGACCGGGACGATTTTCAGGCAATTTACGATTTTTCGACCCTGGATGCTGTCTATGCACTGGGTACGGCGGTCAGCGATTGCAGCCGGGATGTGCTGCGGAATATCGAACGCACCGTCAAAACGACCATTCGCCGCCGCAATGTAGAAAGGAGCCAGCATGAATATGAAGAACAGGAACGTGACCTACTCGACCATCGGGGATTACCAGCTCCCGAACCTAACCTTGAGCCAGCCGCAAAAGCCGCTGGGCCGGTACGGACGGATACGCCGGATGTACCTGATGGAGAATCGCCCGGTGCTGTACAACTCGATGCTGCTGACCGGGAAGCTGTCCGCACCTGCTGGAAGTGGAGCAGACAGCAGAGAACCAGAAGCAGCAGATGATGATCGAACTGCTGAAGCAGAACCCAGCCCCGGACAAAGCGCAGAACCAACTGATGTGGGTGCAGCACATGAACAGCCTGAAAGCACAGGTGGAAGAAGTGATCCTGATGGAACTGATTTACAGCTGAGTTTTTTCAATCTCAGCATCCCCACCGAAGCCCAGCAAATCGAAATGATCGACCGAGCGGAGAACGAAAAATCGTCCTCCGCTTTTATTTTGTCGCAGTCTGAAATCGAAAACGAGCTGCGCAGGCATGGCTCCGGCTATCAGAACGGTAAGCAGCGAATCACTGAGCTGTATCAGATTCAGCCCGACCGAAAGCTCCGTGCCAAAGCACTTGCAAAGGAGTACGGCATCGGCGGGCATTCCCACGATTATCTGGATGGCAGCAGCGGATTTGTGAACCACGATGGCAAAGGTCTGGAATTTGACCATTACCCGGAACATCAGAAAACCACATTGAGCTGGGCGCAGGTTGAGCGGTATATCGACCTGATGATTCAGTCCGACCGCTATCTGACAGATGAGGAAAAGGAACGGCGTACTGCCAGACAGGAAGCTGAGCGTCAGCTTCCGATGCTGGATGGCACTGTTGCCGCAGAGTACACTGCTCTGAAAGAACAGTATCCCAACACCCTCGTTGGCCTTGAGCTGAACGGTAACTATCTGTTCTATGACAAAGATGCCGTTGCTGTGGAGCGGATTCTGCACACCAATCTTCTGTCACAGGAAAATGCGCTTGGCAAGGTCAAAGTAACCGGCTTTCCGAGTGAGCAGTGGGCAGCAGAATCCAAAAAGCTGTGGGCAGAGGGCAACAATGTCTATCTGGCTGGTTTGAACGAAGATGGCTCCCACCACCAGATAAAATATCTCCGGGAAGCGGATTATCTGCCGATTGGCAGCATCATCAAGCTGGATGACCGGGATTTTCGGGTGGAACACGTTAATTTCACGTTCAAATCCGTTAGCTTGCAGGATATGGAACTGACGAAAAACAGACTGCCCATTTTCCGCAATGAGCATCTGCCGCACATCCGGGAACTGTACGAAGAACAGCAGGATGCAGTCATTGATGTTGTTCCCGAAAAAGAGGTCAGCTATCAGGTCGGCGACGAAGTTGTAGTAGACCTGCCCACCAGAACGATTGAGGGCACCATCGGCTATGTTGGTGAAACCGATGTGCGCATCGACACCAGTGCGCACGGTCATTCTTGGGATAACGAGGTCATCAACCGGCAGCAGTTTGAGGAGGGACTGCGGCAGAAGGAGCCGGATGAGCCTGAACTGACCGATGAGGAACTGGATGAACTGCCGATCTCTGCGGTGATTGATGGCGAAGTTCAGACTTTCCCGGATGCTTCCGCCTTGGATGAAGCCATTAACGCAGAACCTATCCCTGAACCCGCCGGGAACTTCCACATTACAGACGAGCATTTGGGCGAGGGCGGCGCAAAGCAAAAATACAGCCGAAATATTGAAGCGATTCGCACCCTTTTCCAGCTGAAGCAGGAACATCGCGGCGCAACTGCGGAAGAACAGACTGTGCTCTCGCAGTATGTCGGCTGGGGTGGTCTGGCAGATGCTTTTGACCCGGATAAGTCCAACTGGTCAAGCGAGTACACGGAATTGAAAGGCTTGCTTTCGGAGGAAGAATACAAAGCAGCCCGCGGTTCCGTCTTGAACGCTCACTATACCAGTCCTACCGTCATTCATGCCATTTACGATTCTGTGGAACGGATGGGGTTTAAGTCTGGCAATATCTTGGAGCCGAGCATGGGTGTCGGAAACTTCTTTGGAATGCTGCCGGATACCATGCAGGACAGCCGCCTGTATGGTGTGGAGCTGGACAGCATCACCGGGCGCATTGCCGAAAAGCTGTACCCGCAGGCTGACATCACGGTAGCAGGCTTTGAAACCACCGACCGTCGGGATTTCTATGATTTGGCAATCGGCAATGTGCCGTTCGGTCAGTATAAGGTCAATGACAAAGCGTACAACAAGCTGGGATTTTCCATCCACAACTATTTCTTTGCGAAAGCTATCGACCAAGTACGTCCGGGTGGCATCGTGGCTTTTGTCACTTCCCGGTACACGCTGGACAGCCGGGACAGCACTGCCCGCAAGCACATTGCCGAACGTGCTAATTTGCTCGGCGCAATTCGCTTGCCCAACAATGCGTTCAAGGCAAATGCCGGAACGGAAGTCGTTTCCGACATTATCTTTTTGCAAAAACGTGACCGCCCTGCGGATATTGAGCCGCCTTGGGTGCAACTTGGTAAGACAGAAGATGGATTTGCCATCAACCAGTATTTCGTAGACAACCCGGGGATGATTCTGGGCGAACTGACCACCGAAAGCACCCAGTACGGCCATGATCTGACCGTTGCGCCCATTGAGGGTGCAGTGCTGTCTGATCAGCTTGCCGAAGCGGTACAGCATATTGAGGGCTGGTACACGGAAATCGAGGTAGAAACACCAGATATTGCGGACGAAGAAACGGCGGGCAAGGTTCTCCCGGCTGACCCGGACGTAAAGAATTTTTCGTATGCCGTGGTGGACGGTGAGGTGTACTACCGTGAAAATTCGATTATGACGCAAATCGAGTTGTCCGATACTGCCAAAGCCCGTGTCACCGGCATGGTAGAGCTGCGGCAGATCGTAAACCAGCTGATTCAGGAACAGTTGGACGATTACCCGGATTCTGCTGTGCAGGAAACTCAGGCGCGCCTGAACGATGCCTACGATGCGTTTACCAAGAAATATGGTCTGCTAAACGATCGTCGCAATGCGCGGCTGTTTGAGCAGGATTCCTCTTATTATCTGCTCTGCTCTCTGGAAAACCTCGATGAAAAGAAGCAACTCAAAAAGCAAGGCAGATATGTTCACGAAGCGGACGATTCGCCCAGAACGAGTTATCACCAGCGTGGACACTCCCAGCGAAGCGTTGGCGGTATCGATGGGCGAACATGGCAGAGTAGACTTGCCCTATATGGCAGAACTGCTCGGCACTCCCGGCGAGTACGACCGTATCACCACGGAACTTTCCGGCGTGATCTTCAAAGACCCCAGTGCAGACCCCACTGACCCGGAAGCTGGCTGGCAGATGGCAGACGAGTATCTTTCCGGCGATGTCCGCACAAAACTCCGCATCGCACAACTCGCCGCTGAAACGAACCCAGAATTTGCTGTCAATGTTGACGCACTCACTAAAAGCACACCCCAAGGAGCTGGAAGCATCCGAAATTGATGTGCGTCTGGGTGCAACGTGGATTGTCCCTGAAATCATCCAGAAATTCATGCAGGAGGTCTTTCAGGTTCCGTACTATCTGCGCCGTGATGTCTGCGTAAGATTCTCTCCGTATACGGCAGAATGGCGTGTGCAGGGTAAATCCGCATTGGGTCATGGCGATATTATGTCTACGGAAACCTACGGAACGCACCGTGCCAATGCCTACAAGATTCTGGAAGATACGCTCAACCTCAAAGATGTCCGCATCTATGACACTATTGAGGATGCAGAGGGCAAGCCAAAACGTGTGCTGAATAAAAACGAGACTACCCTCGCCCAGCAGAAACAGCAAGCAATCAAGGATGCTTTTGCAAATTGGATTTGGCAAGACCCCCAGCGGCGTATCTCTCTGGTGAAGCAGTATAACGAATTATTCAACTCCACTCGTCCCCGCGAATACGATGGCTCGCACATTCATTTTGTGGGCATGAACCCTGAAATCACGCTTCGGGAGCATCAGCGCAACGCCATTGCTCATGTGCTTTATGGCGGTAATACGTTACTTGCACACGAAGTGGGTGCGGGCAAGACTTTTGAAATGGCTGCATCCGCAATGGAAGCAAAACGCCTAGGTTTGTGTCAGAAAAGCCTGTTCGTGGTTCCCAACCATCTGACGGAACAGTGGGCATCGGAGTTCCTGCATCTGTACCCAAACGCAAAACTGCTTGTGGCACGGAAAAAGGACTTTGAAACGGCAAATCGAAAAAAAAATTCTGTGCCAGAATCGCCACCGGCGATTACGATGCCGTTATCATCGGACACAGCCAGTTCGAGCGCATCCCGCTTTCTTTTGAGCGGCAGGAGCGCATTATTCAGGATCAGATTGCGGAAACGCTCTTGGCTATCAACGAGTTGAAAGCCAATGCCGGAGAGAATTTTTACCATCAAGCAGATGGAGCGCACCCGCAAAACGCTGGAAGCCAAGCTGGACAAGCTGCGCGCCGACAGCCGCAAGGACGATGTTATCACCTTTGAGCAGCTGGGCGTTGACCGCCTTTTTGTGGACGAGTCGCATTTTTACAAGAACCTTTTCCTCACGACAAAAATGCGCAATGTCGCAGGATTATCTACCAGCGAAGCACAGAAATCTTCGGATATGTTCGGCAAGTGTCGCTATCTGGATGAGATCACCGGCGGGCGCGGCGTAGTGTTTGCGACTGGTACGCCTGTCAGCAATTCCATGACCGAACTGTATACGGTCATGCGCTACTTGCAGTACAGCACCCTCCAGCAGAAGAAGCTGACACACTTTGACTGCTGGGCATCGACCTTTGGCGAAACCACCACCGCCATTGAGCTTGCGCCCGAAGGTACTGGGTATCGCGCCAGAACAAGATTTGCGAAGTTCTTCAACTTGCCCGAATTGATGTCGATGTTCAAAGAAGTAGCAGACATCAAGACTTCCGACCAGCTGCATCTTCCTGTACCGGATGCAAAGTTTGAAACCGTAGTCGTAAAACCGTCCGAAACCCAGAAAGCGATGGTGCAGGAATTGAGCAGACGCGCCGCCGAAATCCACTCCGGCAATGTGGATGCGTCCGTGGATAATATGTTGTGTGTCACCAACGATGGCAGAAAAAAATCGGTCTGGATGTCCGCCTGATGAACCCCATGCTCCCGGATGACCCGGACAGCAAGTTGAACGTCTGTGTGCGGAACGTCCTGAAGATCCGGGAGGAAGGTAAAGACCAGAAGCTGACGCAGCTTTTGTTCTGCGACCTCTCGACACCCAAAAACGATGGCAATTTCAATGTCTACGATGATATTCGCAAGAAGCTGATTGCCGCCGGGGTGCCAGAAAACGAAATTGAGTTCATCCACAACGCCGACACCGAAGCGAAAAAAGGCAGCACTGTTCTCGAAAGTGCGCTCCGGCGATGTGCGCGTCCTGCTGGGCAGCACCGCAAAGATGGGTGCAGGAACCAATGTGCAGCAGCGTCTTGTTGCAGTGCATCATCTGGATGTCGGCTGGAAACCCAGCGACATGACCCAGCGCAACGGTCGCATCATCCGGCAGGGAAACCAGAACCCGGAAGTCAAAGTGTTCAACTACGTTACGGAGGGTACGTTCGATTCGTATTTGTTCGTGCGACACGAAGTCGCTTAATTCAACTGTCTGGCAATGACCAGACCTGTTATTCCATTAGCAGTAGTCTACTGTCAACAAAGCAGCTGGTAACGGCTGTGAGGAAGCGTGACAGGACAAGGGTAGCCCCACCCGAAAGGGTTCAAGCAGAAACCGCAAGGCGGAAAGCAATAGACTGCAAGCAACGATGCGATCTGGGAGCCTGACTTGTATGGTATGGTTAATGTAATGTGAATCGCTGATAAACGTCGTTAAAGCTGAACAGGCTAAAGTTGCTGACAAGCCTGAACCAAAATGGTAACGCAGCTGGCTATCCCCCCTGTACAGTGGGGATACATGGACACAAAGCTGTCGGCGGAGAGGCGAAGCCTAACCCATACTGTTGAATAAGTAGAACGTGGTAAGCCCGTATTTCTCCGAGCAATCGGACGGAAACCGTAAGGGGACTTTATGAAATGCGGGTAGAAGAAAGATGGAAAAAGCGAATGCCGACCCTGTAATGGGGACGGATAGAGGTTGCAACATCACCTCATGCGAAAGCAGGCAGACTTCCATCCATGGTCTTTCTTTACGAGAGAATTTACAGAACTTTTCAAAATGGAGGAATTGCAAATGAACGAGAAATCGTGTGCACCGACTTGCAAAGTGGAAGATTGGTCCAGCATCGACTGGAACAAGGCTCGCGCTTATGTTAAAAAGCTGCAAATGCGTATCGTAAAGGCTCAACAAGAAGGTCATTACAGCAAGGTGAAAACGCTGCAATGGCTGTTAACTCACTCGTTTTACGCCAAAGCCTTGGCGGTAAAGCGGGTAACAAGCAATCGTGGTAAAAATACAGCTGGAGTTGACCATGAACTATGGCTGACTCCTGAGGCAAAATTCAAGGCAATCAGTAAACTGAAACGGAGAGGATACCGTCCTCAGCCCCTGAAACGTGTTTATATTCCGAAGAAAAACGGCAAACTGCGGCCTCTGAGCATTCCGACAATGACAGACCGTGCCATGCAGACCCTATACAAGTTTGCATTGGAGCCGCTTGCTGAAACCTACGGCGACCCCAACTCCTACGGATTCCGAATCGGCAGAAGCACACACGATGCAATCGAGCAGTGTTTTACCGACCTGAACAAAGGAAAATCACCCGAATGGATTCTCGAAGGTGACATCAAGGGATGCTTCGACCACATCAGTCATGAATGGCTGATGGAGAATATCCCGATGGATACGCAGGTTTTACAGAAGTGGTTAAAGTGTGGATACGTTGATACAAAGCAACTTTTCCCCACTGAGGAAGGCACACCGCAAGGTGGAGCCATCTCGCCTACTCTGATGAATATGACGCTGGATGGACTGGAACGGCTTTTAAAGGAACGACTGCCGACTCGCAAAAAGGTCAATGGTAAAACTCATTTTAATAAGATGAACTTCGTGCGCTATGCTGACGACTTTATTGTAACCGGAGAAAGCCCGGAATTTCTGCGCGAAGAAGTATTCCTATTATCAGAGATTTCATGGCGGAACGTGGGTTGCAGTTATCTGAAGAAAAGACGGTAATCACTCACATTGATGATGGATTTGACTTCTTGGGAAAGAACATCCGTAAAGTATAACGGAAAACTTCTAATCAAGCCCTCGAAGCAGTCGGTCGGCTCTCTGCTGAAAAAAGGTGCGTGAAATCGTCAAGAGCAACAAATCGGCAAAGCAGGATTCCCTGATTCGCCAGCTCAACCCGGTTATCCGTGGATGGGTCAACAACCAGCGATTTGTTGTATCCGCTGAAACATTCAGCAAAATCGACTATCACATTTACAATTGTCTTTGGCAGTGGGCAAAGCGCAGGCATAAGAACAAAGGCAGACGGTGGATAGCAGCGAAATACTGGCATCGCATCGGAACCCGAAACTGGACTTTTGCCGCAGAGGAGCGCACCAAGAAAAACGGTGAGCAATCCTACTTTGCCCTTGAATATGCAACGGACACCAAAATCATCCGATTTAAGAAAATTGTCTCTAACGCAAATCCCTTCGATGAGCGATGGAATGGTTATTATGAAGAGCGCGATGGTGAGAAAATGCTGAATAGCACTAACGGACGCGAAAAACTCCTGAAAGTATGGAGAAATCAGCACCGCTGTTGCCCAGTATGCAATGAGCCTATTACCTCGGAAACGAGTTTCAAGGTTCATAAGGTGTTCCGAAGCGGGAAGTCGCCATGGCTGGAAATGGTGCATCCCGAATGCCATGCCGTATTGCACAAAAACGATTCTTATTTTGTTGAGCCGGGTTCCCTAACGGGAGCTCTATGAAAGGCTTGAGCCGTATGAGGGGAAACTCTCACGTACGGTTCTTAGGGGAGGGGCTGGCAGTAATGTCATCCTCTTACCCGATCAGACCCTTGAGAACAAACAGCGCTTTATCAGCCAGATTATGACCAGCAAATCCCCGGTACGCTCCTGCGACGATGTGGACGAACAGGCATTGTCCTATGCGGAGATCAAGGCTCTGTGCGCCGGAAACCCTCTGATCAAGGAGAAGATGGATTTGGATGTGCAGGTCGCAAAGCTGAAGGTGCTGAAAGCCGACCACCAGAGCCAGAAGTTCCGTTTGGAGGATAAGCTGCTGACGAAGTTCCCGGCTGAGATTCAGGAGCAGACTGCAAAAATTGCAGCCCTGAAATCGGATGCCGAGATCGCTTCGGCACATCCGCAAAACAAAGAAAACTTCTGTTGCATGGTCATTAAAGGTATGACCTACGACGAGAAAAAGACCGCTGGCGAACGGCTGATTCTCGCCTGCATGGAACTTCCGAACACCGAGGAACAGTTGGTGGGCAGCTATCGCGGCTTTGAACTTTCGCTGCGGTTTGATACCTTCCACAAGGAGCATCAGGCGTTGCTGAAAGGAAAACTGAAATATCCGGTGTCGCTCAGCTCCGACCCGCACGGCAACATTGTCCGTCTGGACAACGCTCTGAGCAGTTTTGCCGACCGCATAACCGCAGCGGAAAACGAACTGGACACCCTGAAACAGCAGCAGGCGGCGGCACAAGTCGAGGTGGCAAAGCCGTTCCCGCAGGAGGAAGAACTGGCGCAGAAATCCGCGCGGCTTGCCGAACTAAATGCCCAGTTGGACGTAGATGAAAAACACCATGAGCCGGAGCAGGACGAGGAAGAAAAGGAAGATGCTCCCCGCCGCTCTGTGCTGGCTGCGTTGGAAGAAAAGGCAGAGAAAGCGGAACCCGTCAAGCCTTTCAAATCCTATCTCGACAAGGACGGTGATGCCCGGTGAAAGAGAAACGGGATGAGGTCATTATCCTGCGCCTGACAAAGACGGAGAAGCACTGCATCTATGAAAAGATGCTGGGCATGGGAATCCGCAGTCTGAGTGCCTATATCCGCAAGATGGCTCTGGATGGGTACTGCCTGCACCTTGACCTGAAGGAACTGCGCCGCATGGCGTATCTGCTCCAGATGTGCAGCAACAACCTCAACCAGTATGCTAAATGCGCTAACGAAAGCGGTCAGGTCTACGCCGCCGATCTGGAGGACTTGCGCACCCGGTTCGATGAGTTGATCTCCATTGGCAAGCAGATTCTTTCCCGGCTGGCTGACCTCTGACCTTGCCCCACGGCTCCAGCTGTGGGGTACATACTGTCTGGCATCGTTGACGGTGCGCAGAATCTTCTATATACTGAACACAGAAAGGCGGTGTCAATAATGAGGTTCATGGTAAAAGTTCTTCTACCCCCTCTTGTGCTGGTGAGTGCGTTTCTGGCTTTGATGCTGCGGTGGACGCTGAATCTGTCTGCTTTCATCCTTGCACTGCCGATGATGTATATTTTCGGCTGTGGACTTTATACGCTGTACTGCCGGGAGTGGACGCAGTTCTTGATCCTGTTGGCAGCAGAGTTCGGTTGTTTCCTGCTCATCACTGCCGGAACGGTTATTGTGGAAGCCGTGGAATGGTTCAGCGGTTGGATTGCAGAACTGTGATGGGCAAAGTTTCTGCATATTGCCCGTATTCACGCATTGATTTTATAAGTTTTGCGATTTATAACCGCAAAACTTATTGATTTCGTATTGAGTTTGCGGTAAACTATCCTAGATAGGAGGCGATTCCGATGATTGACAGACCTTTATATGTAAACCAGATTATGGCATACACCGATACCCCCTTTGTAAAAATCCTGACTGGTGTGCGTCGCTGCGGAAAATCCACGATCTTGAAAATGATTATGGAAAAATTGAAAACTGAGCGGAGCATTCCCGCCGAACGCATTGTCAACTGTCGCTATGATTCGATGGAGTATGCGGATATGACGGCGAAACAGATGTATGCACAGCTCAAAGCGCAGCTCTCCACAAATGGCAAGACCTATCTTTTTCTTGACGAAGTACAGGAGATCAAAGGTTGGGAAAAGGTCGTCAATTCGCTGGCCTCTGACTTTGATGTTGACTTGTATGTTACTGGCTCCAACTCCCATATGATGTCCTCGGAAATTTCAACCTACCTCACGGGACGATATGTTGCTTTCCGCATCTATACGTTGTCTTTCAGCGAATATCTGACATTCAAACAGCAATACGCCACACTCAGCAATCCGAAAGCTGAGCTTGCCAACTATGTTCGTCTGGGCGGTTTTCCCGCCACACACTTGCAGGCATATTCGCAGGACGAAGTTTATACGATCGTCCGGGACATTTATAATTCCACTATTTTCTCTGATATTGTCCGTCGGAATCAAGTCAAGAAAATCGACCAGCTGGAGCGCATCGTCAAATACACGTTTCAGAATGTCGGCAACACGTTTTCTGCCAAGTCGATTGCGGATTACCTGAAATCCGAGCGTCGTGCCATTGACAATGAAACCGTTTACAGCTATCTCGAAAAGCTGGAAAATGCCTATTTGCTGCATCGCTGTTCCCGCTATGATCTGCGCGGCAGGGAAATCTTGAAAACGCAGGAAAAGTTCTACCTGGCAGATACCGCTCTACGATACAGTGTTCTCGGCTATAACGCCGACAGCGTTGCTGCCAGCCTCGAAAACATTGTCTATCTGGAGCTTTGCCGTCGGAGATATACTGTCCAAATCGGAAAAACACCCGATGGCGAAATCGACTTTGTTGCTGTACGCCAAAACGAAAAACTGTATGTTCAGGTTACACAGCAGATCAATTCCATAAGCACAGAAAAGCGCGAGTACGAGCGTCTACTGGAAATCCATGATAATTATCCCAAATATGTTCTCACCACGGATGCTTTTGCAGGTGGCAATTATGAGGGCATCAAAACCATGCACATTGCAGATTTTCTTCTGAGTTCTGAATATTGAACATTTGCTCTTTCTATCAAAATGCCGCCATTGTGCGGCATTTTCTTTTTGCCGGGAGGTGGTAGAACTGGCAGCAACACGATTGATTGCACTGCACAAAAACAAGGGAAAATCCGTTGCGGCCTGCCTGAAAAGCCGCACGGATTATGCACAGAACCCCGACAAGACACAGCAGGGCGAACTGGTCAGCAGTTACGAATGCAGTCCCTTGACGGTCGATGAAGAATTTATGCTCTCCAAACGCCAGTATGAATTGATGACCGGGCGCAGACAGAAAAATGATGTGATTGCCTACCAGATTCGGCAGTCGTTCAAACCCGGAGAAATCACTGCCGAGGAAGCCAACAAGGTCGGTTATGAGCTTGCTATGCGGTTTACAAAAGGCAAGTATGCCTTTATCGTTGCGACCCATACCGACCGGGAACACATTCACAATCACATCATCTACAATTCTACTGCACTGGACAGCACCCGGAAATTCCGGGATTTTTTGTTGTCCGGGCTTGCGGTGCAGCGGTTGAGCGATTTGATTTGTCTGGAACATCAACTCTCCGTCATTGAAATCAAGCCGTATCGGGAACGGCAGAAGCGCACCTTTTATCCGCCCAGAGAAAGTAATCGGGATAAGCTGTGCGCCGTAATCGACAACATCCTGCTGAACGAGAAGCCAACAGACTTTGAAGCCTTTCTTCAAACGCTGGAACAGCAGGGCTATGAGATCAAGCGAGGAAAGCACACTTCCGTCAAAGGCACACGACAGAAACGTTTTATCCGTTTTCGGACACTGGGTGCAGGATACAGCGAAGATGAAATCAAGGCGGTCATTGCCGGAGAAGCCGAACACCGTCCGCATCAGAAGCAGCCGCCAAAAGAGCAGCCGTTCCATCTGTTGGTGGATATTCAGGCAAAACTCTCTGAGGGAAAAAGCGAAGGCTATGCACGGTGGGCAAAACGCTACAATCTGAAAGAGATATCCAAGACCCTGATCTTCCTGCAGGAAAACAAGATCGGCAGCATCGAAGAAATGCAGGAGAGAGTGGATGCGGCAACTGCTCGATACCATGAGTTAGGCGATTCCATCAAGGCCGCAGAGCGGCGCATGGCAGAGATTGCTGTCCTGCGGGCGCACATCATCAACTACGCTAAGACCCGACCTGTGTATGATGCCTACCGTAAGGCTGGGTACAGCAAGAAGTTTCTGGAAGAACATCGGGAGCAGATTACCCTGCACCGGGCAGCAAAAGCCGCTTTGATGAAGCCGGACTGAAAAAAGCTGCCAAAGGTAAAAGAGCTGAATACAGAATACTCCACACTGCTCTTTCAGAAGAAAGCAGCTTATCCGGCCTACCGCAAGGCACGGGATGAGATGCAGGAATTGATGAAAGCACAGAAGAATGTGGAAATGTTTTTCGCAGAAGAAAAGACTACCAAGGAAAACATGCTGGCTCGATAAACAGAGAACGCCGAGGATTCTTCCCATCTTGAGGAGAGTCCTCGGCGTTCTTTTTCGTTATAGAAGCATTTGGCACAAATGCGCAGCCTGCATCCAGCGGATGCAGTACACAAAGGGTTTGGGACTATCCCAACAAGCATTTTGCAACGCAAAAATGGCATTTGTATATACGAATGCCCTGCTTGCCAAGCAAAATGTTCATTTGATAGTAGTAATGTAACGGTTACCCGTCATTAGCAAATTGAACTCCTTCGACTTTTTGTATTGACGAGATTTATTATATGCGGTAGAATTTAAAAAAGCTCTCGCATCGTTTTTTAATTCGTATCATCGTCAATACAATTGTGCCACGCTATAGCACAGCTAGTTCCTATGAGGAAAGACAGCCATGGAATTTTATTATCAATTTCTTTCAGGAAAGGCGCAAAGAACCTACAGATGCATTGAACAGGGGATTAAGAACCAGCGAAAAAACATTTTACTATTAGGGTGTTTTTCCGAGCCATATGCCACTGAGCTTGTTAAATTGGTCAGTTACGACCACCCCGAACTGTTTTATGTGAACTATTCTAAACTGAGTTACTTGCAAGGAACATTGGGTTTTACGTATCAGCCGGACTACGTGTTCCCATTGACACAGATAAAGAGCTTGGAATCCACTTTACAAATTCAGGCCGAAAAGATTTTGGAGGAGATGAAAAACAATCAAATCAGCACTCCATATGCTAAAGTAAGATGGATTCATAATTATCTCATTCGATATGTAAGCTATGATTATAAAAGCCTACAAAATAATAATCCTTCAGCACATTGCATTCAGGGGGTCTTGCAAGAAAACAGTGCGGTATGTGAAGGAATTGCCAAAACATTTTTATATTTATGTGATCAGGAACAAATTCCCGCGGCTTTAGTTGTCGGATCGGCAGATGGCAGTGAAATAGGAGTTAATGACGATATGCTCCATGCGTGGAATCTCGTAAGTCTGGAAGGTTCTTGGTTCCACATTGACCCAACATTTGACCTATGCCAAAGTCAAGCTGTAAAAGCCAATCGATATGATTATTTCTGCCTTTCGGATGAAGAAATGATGCGCGATCATATTTTTGAAAAAAAAGTCGAATGTGTTAGCAATGAAAAAAGCTATTTCTGTCAAACAAGATGTTCAATTAAAAATTCCAGTGAATTACGAACTTATATTCAAAAAAGATTTGCAGCAGGAAAAAGGGTCTTTTACTTTAAAATAGTTGCAGACCTCCGAAAGATGGACAAAGCACTCGACAAAGCAATGATGATTACTCAAGACACACTGACAAATATCGGCTGGGTATATCCTTATCGATACTATTATAATAAATCGCAAGGAATCATTTATATCAATTTAATGAAGTGAGGAAAATATATGGGCAATAGTTTTTTGGAACCAGCTTATCAGGGAATGTCAGGTATGTTGCGTTCTCTTGTGACAAGCAGTTTAGATCGCACCAACGAAGCAAACCGTGCTGTTTGTGAATACCTTCCTTGTTCCGTCAACGCATTTTTCGATTCGGCACATAGCGTGGACAGCACAATTATATCTGGTGGAGACAAGCGTTTACGAACTGAGGCTATCCGGGCGCAAGTCCAAGCATCTATAAGCAATCACATCCCCGTGATAATCTTGCACGAGGGTGATTATCATTTGGAACACATTTTGAGGCAAAATTTTTCTTCCGGAAACCGTTATCGAGAAGTTGGCACATCATCTCCCTGCTTTGAACCCTTTTATGGGCTTACTTCTCTTGAAATCGCCCGTGAAACACTAGAAACTGCTCCTAAAGACTATGAGTTAAAAAGCAATTCACAATTTTATATTGAGGCATTGTGTTCATATCTTGGATATGCGGGCCGACATACCTCATTTAAAATGTTATCGACCTGCCCTCACGCGCAAATGTTTGATAAAGTTGATGACTTAGAGCGTCAGGGGGTTATTTCATCGAGCACAAGTCAAGAACTAAAGGCCAAACTAATGATGGGACAAACAGAATGCTATAAACTCAATAGCTTTTGGGGTAGCTTTCGCATGGAAGCTGATTCTGTGATGTACCATCCTAAAAGCGGCTGTCGCCCAGTTAACATTGTTAGTGCTATAAAAAACACGAGAAATTCTTTGCATTGATATTTCTTCGGTAACAAACCAAATCTTGATGAACACCATATTCTATCAGCTTCGTTTAGCACTACAACATGGCGCATCTTATACATTGGTTGTTGATTCGCTTCCGTTAGCGTCTAATGAAATGTATACCAATTTCATCAAATCGTCAGCTTGTAAAGCACATCGGTTGTTCGTTACAGATGACTTATATGCTATGCTGGGGAGGAGACGACAAGCTGTTCTCGGCTCTGGTGGGAAATGCTCATACTGTTATGATTTTTGCACATACTGCAGGCAAAAGCGCAGAAAAATGGTCGGAGTTTCTTGGACAGTATGATAAATATGAACGTTCTTATAGCCAAACGCGAGGCTCCAGCCGTGCTCCTTTTTCAATTTTTTCCAGCTCCAACAACTCCCGGAGTATCAACATCGCCAAAAGCCGGGAATTTATCGTCAAGCCGGAACAGTTGATGAGGATGTCCCAAGGCGAGGCATACATCCGTATGGCAGATGATCGGCAGATTGCTCACCTGATTGTTACAGAATAATGGTGGTGCTTGGGCTGACGACGACAACAGCATGTGGTAAACCGTTATGGATGTTGTTGCAGCCCGGATGAGCAAGACTAACTGCGGGAGTTCACCCGTTTCCGCAGTTAGATCGATGCAGGCCAATTCTAAGGAACAAAGCCTGTAGAATACAACCTGTATGGCACGGTCGGAACTTTCGAGCGTTCAGATGAAAATATTTCAACTTCAATTCCGAGAATTAGTGGAAACAGTCAATTCAAAGCAGTATAATAAAACTATCCCCTATAAAAAACAAAATTTGGGAGGAATCAAAATGGCAAACGGTTCGCTAGCAGTTGGCACAGTCATCAAGACCAAGTACGGCGGCTCCATCAAGGTTGAAAAATATCTTGATGAAGGCGGTCAAGGTGAAGTGTATGTAGTAGCCTGTAACGGAGGCAAAGAGAAAAAAAAAGCTCTGAAATGGTACAAGACTGCTGCACTAGGTAAGGATCCTCGCGCTTTCTACGAAAATATCGAAGAAAACATCAAGCGTGGCAGCCCGGATAAAGCATTCCTTTGGCCGGAAGATATCACTGAGTGGACAGATGGTACCTTTGGATATGTGATGGGATTACGCCCCAGTAGCTACCATGAGATTACCGAGTTTATGCTGTGCAATGTACGCTTTAAGTCTTTCCGCACTGTAGTAGATGCCGCACTGAGGATTGTTTCGGCATACCGTATTCTGCATAATGCAGGCTACAGCTATCAGGATTTGAACGATGGCAACTTCTTTGTTGATTCCGATACAGGCAAGGTGTTGATCTGTGATAATGATAATGTAGCACCGGATGGCTATGTTACCGGCATTGCGGGAAAACCCGGATATATGGCACCCGAAATCGTTGTAGGCGATGCTTCTCCGAACAGCCTGACCGATCGTTTCTCGATGGCGGTTATTTTGTTCATCCTGTTTACAAATACGCATCCGCTCAAGGGCAAGCGCTATATGAAACCGGCTTTGACCCCTGAAGATGAACGCATCCTGCTCGGCAGTGATCCGCTGTTCATCATGGATCCTGACAATGACGATAATGGTCCCCACCCGGTAGCTCATGCCAACGTTCGGATGATTTGGCCCTGCCTGCCGGATTATGTACAGCAAATTTTCTTGCAGGCATTCAGCCAGAAGGCACTGAAAAAGGCATCTGCGCGACCGAAGGAGCTGGACTGGTTGCGCGTACTTACCCGTTTCCGTAGTGAAATCGTCGCCTGTCCAGCTTGCGGTAATGAGATCTTTACGCAGGATGGCCGTAGCTGCCGCTGCGATGTCTGTCGGAAGCCGCTGAACATCCCGTTCCGTCTGGAACTGGAAGATTACAGCATCCCGGCAGTTCGTAATTCTCGCATTTATCGCTGCCAGCTGGGCATCTGCAATGAAAGTGAAGCACTCGGCCCGGTGGCACAGGTCGTGGAAAAGGCAGACCAGCCGGGCGTGTATGGTCTGCGCAACCGCAGCGGGCGGCGCTGGGATGCGATTACCAGCAAGGGAGTTGCGCGCAAGGTTGGTGCGGATGAGGTCGTCCCCATCAAGGACGGCATCCAGATCAAGATTGATGAAGCCAAATTGGCATTCAAAGCTAATAGCTAAGATGCGTTCGGAATGATAACACGCGGACGTTCTGCCGAAATCGTTTGTGTATCGTATTCCTCTCACACAAAGTACAAGTTTTTTAATTTGACGAAGAATATAAACCCTAGAAATCGTTAAAGAGAAAGGAATCATTATTATGCCTCGTATTGATGAAGTTGGAACCGTACCTCGCAAAGACCTTCATATTTTTTATGTTCTGGATACCTCTGGCAGCATGGCAGACGAAGGAAAAATCGGTATGCTGAACCGTGCCATGGAAGAAACTTTGGATGCTCTGCAGGATGTTGCCAAACATAACGGTGACGCTAATCTGAAGATTGCGGTGATGGAATTCAACACCGGTTGCAAATGGATTACCGATAACGGCCCGGAAAATATGGCCGATTTTGAGTGGGAAGATTTGAAGGCTGGCGGTTTGACCGATATCGGTGACGCTCTGGATGAGCTGAACAATAAGATGAGCACCCATGCATGGCTGAACTCCATGATGGGCGCATTGATGCCGATTATCATCTTTATGACCGATGGTTATGCTACGGATGACTGGGAGAAGAAGCTGGACAAGGTGCGTGAGAACCGCTGGTTCCGCCGTGCGACCAAGATCGGCTTTGCACTGGGTAACGATGCAGATAAGAAGATGATTGCTTCTGTTGTAGGCAACAGCGAGGCCGTTATTCAGACCAATGACTTGGAAGTGTTCAAAAAGTTGATTCGTATCGTTTCTGTTACTTCTTCCATGTTGGTTACTCATCCTGATGCAGATAAGCCTCCAGTAGGCGATATCATCGACAGTGCCGCAGAAGCCGCTGGCGTAGACAAGACGGATATTGTTGAGCATTTGAATCCCGATGAGTACAAGCCTGAGGAGCCGATTGTCGAGGATGAAAAGAAAGCAGGCAATGATGACGGCACTTGGGCTGGCGGTGACGACGAAGAATGGTAAACCGTTAAGGAGCTGCGTATGAACAACATACTTGCATTCCATAAATCGGTACAGGGTTCCAACCACATCGAATGGGGAAGACCGTGCGAAGATGCCTCCGGGTCTTATGCAAACCCGGAAAAACAGTATTATCTGGCAGCGGTTTCAGACGGCCATGGCGCAGATGAATGTTACCGTGCAGACAAAGGTTCAAAGATTGCTGTAGAAATTGCTATCAAAGATTTGCAGGAACTGGCCGAGAAAATGACCCGCACCCCGGAGGTGGAGGCACGATTCTATCAGGATATGCTGAGCAGTCCACGTTATCAGCAGATGACGATGCGCCATCTGACAGACGTTATCCATGCGGAATGGGTGGAATCTGTCCGGCAGGATTTGCAGGATCACCCTCCTACAGAGGCGGAACTTGTTTCCCTTCAGGAAAAGAAAAAAAACGAACTACACTGTGTCAGATCGTCCGGAGCATGTTTACGGGTGTACTCTTATGGCAGCACTGTGGATGCCGAAATGCTTGCTTTTAATTCATCAGGGAGATGGCCGCTGCGACGTGTTTTACACGGATGGCACGGTCGATCAGCCGATTCCCTGGGACAGCCGTTGCGTGGGTACTCGGACGACTTCTCTCTGTGATGACGATGTGGAACCTAGTTTCCGTAACTGCGTGATTGACCTACAGAAGAAGCCTGTCATGGCCTGCTATCTGGGATGCGATGGCGTGGAAGACGCTTACCGGGATTCCGAAGAAAATATGGAAGGCGTTCACACCTTTTATAAGGGCTTGACCTACGAAGTGGTGCATCGCACCCCAGAGCAGTTGAATGAATATCTGGAAGAGATGCTTCCAAAATTCAGCTACAATGGATTGTACAATAATGCTGGCAGTGGCGATGATATATCGGTTGCCGCTATTGTGGATGTTGCTGCTGCCCGGCCTTTTGCTGCGGCTTTTCTGAGGGACACACAAATCTACACTTTGAGAGAAAGTGCTTTCTGGAAGGAGGACGCAGTCCGCTCCAAAATCCGTAAACACGGCATTCTCCAACGTCGTGTGAGTGAAGCAGAAGATGCTGCAAAAAACTCTACAGAAAAGTTAGAAAGGCTCCGGGAACAACGTACAGATTTGGCAGATGACATTGAACGTGCCAAGATTTTTATTGCTAAAGATCGGCAAGATTTGGAACAGCTCAAATTAGAGAAACAGTCTGCCACTTCTGATGTCGAGCAGCTTCGCGATGGAAACGTATTGCAGAATGTAACGTTTCTTCGCCGTCTGATTGCGGCAGGTGATGCCTTTATGACGGAGCTGAAAGACAAATATCACACTAAAGAAGATGAACTTCAGCGCAAGGAGCGTAAATTGCAGGAGTTGCAGCAAAGACTGGAGACTCTGGATGCATCAATTCGGGAACTGAATCAGCAGCAGTCTGACCTAGAGGAAAAACTAAACAAGCAACGCAGGGATTTTGCAGAATATGATGCACAGTTCCGCAACGCACAGGATGCGGCGGCTCAGGCTAAGCGGGCCTTGGATATGCTTTTGAGTGCTCCTCCAGAGGATAATGATTTCCCGGAAGTGCCGCCACCTGCTCCCGTATCTGAGGTTGCTGAGGAAGGTACGCCAGTGGAGGAGCTGTCGTTTAACACGCCTGTGACAGAGACAGGCGAAGATTTCCAGTCATCGGAACCAAGCGTTGAAGAACAATTGGGAAGAATCGATGGTAGCAGCGATTCGGCTACATCTCCTCCAGAGATACGAAGCGAGTCGGAAGGATTCGAGATATACTTTTCCGCTCTTGACTCACAGGACGATTTCTAAATGAAAACTTATGCATTAGGGGCATTTGAACTTTCACAACTCAGAGCATTTGATGACAATGTGGATACCCTGTACGCATCTGCTGATGCAACTCGCTTGCATCAGATTATTCGTATGGCAGTACAGTCGTCCACATTAACGGAAGTTGATCTTTATGAGTTGCGATTGCTTTTACCGCGTATTCTGCCGCAGGAACAGGAAGACGAGGAAGTTGCCCCCGCATCCGCTGCGTCAGAAAAAAAGAGGATGACTGGAATGAATGGTCTGAGCGTGAATCTCAGCGGTATCGGCAGCGGCGCAGGCTGCTGGAAGAACAGCACGAGCTGCTGCACATGCTGCAGACACTCCAGCACCAACATAAAGAAGAACATCGACCGGTTTTGCTGCATCACAGAGGTCATGGACATCAGCGCTGATGTGGTATTTTCGAAGTAAAGGAATGGATTGTTATGAGTTTTCTGGATCGACTTCGCGGCAACAAAAACAAAACCGAAGAAAAAACACAGACGAAAGCTGAACCCAAGGTCAAAAGTGAGAGCGAAAAGCATGATGATTTTGTAAGACGGCTGAGGGAGCAGACCCGGAGCACACAGCCGCAGCAATCGTCCACCAGTATGGCAAACCGGATGAATAATAAAAAAAGCGGTTCCGGCAGCTCCAGTGATGAGCAGCGGGAACGGGAACGCAAGATCTGGGAAGAGCGCAATCGGCAGCAGCAGAACGCAAAAAAGAAAGGCGAGGACCGTGAGCGCTGAAACAGTGCTTAGGACGGAGGAGTGAATTTATGGCGGAAAACAGCAGAAATGACTTTATGAGCCGAATCAGCGGCAACGGCGAATACCGCAAGCCGCAGTATAGCCAAGCCAATAAATCTTCCATGCAGAAGCGCGCCTCCAGCAGCGCAGGCGAAGCACGGGAACGCTCGCTGCACGGCAGCACACGCTCCAAGGGAAGCAGCCAGTCCCAGACGAAATCGCAGAGCCAGAGCAAGAGCAAAGGCATGTCGCGCTGATGCTGGAGGAAACGGTTGAACAATGAGCGTTGGTAAAACTGTATTGCAGGGCAGTACCGTAGAGAAAAACGGTCTGCCGCCCAGAGCAAGCAATCCTGCCGTAACACTGAAGGGAACATTTCACGGCAGCCGCGCAGCCTTTGACCTGACAGAAGATGTCCTCAGCAAGCATATGATGCTGATTGGCGGGACTGGTTGCGGAAAAAAGTACTTTATTTTATCACCTAATTCATCAAATTCGTGCTAAGATGACAGAGCAGGACGTAATGATTATCTTTGATACAAAAGGTGATTATTATAATCGGTTCGCTAAACCCGGCGATGTCGTAATTGGTAACTCGCCGCAGTATTATAAAGACTCTGCTCGATGGAATGTTTTCAAGGAAATTTTAGCAGATGGTTGGGATGATAAGCAAGTGCAGATGAATACCATGGAAATCTGCAAAGCACTGTTCAGCGATAGGCAAAATGCCCAGAACCCTTTTTTTCCCAAATGCAGGTCGAGATTTGCTGACCGCCATTATGATGCACATTATTCGAACTAGTCAGGGCGATAAAACGCTTATGAATCAGTTCCTTTTTAACAACGCATTGTGTAACTATCTTGCTAATTCCACCCGAGAAGATATATTAGCCGATCTGGATGAAGAACCCGATATGCGTGCGGTGCAAAGCTATATTTCTGACGATGGCGGTCAATCTCAGGGTGTCTTGTCCGAAATGTATTCTGTTATACGAGACCTATTTCTGGGTGTATTTGCAGAGCACGGAACATTTTCTATTCGTAATTTTGTGCGAAAAAAAAGGTGGCCGTGCATTATTTATAGAGTATGATTTGGCAATTGGAAGTGTGTTGACACCTATCTATAAGTTAATGTTTGACCTTGCTTTGAAAGAAGCTCTTGGACGTACAAAATCAGCAGGCAATGTTTACTTGATTTGTGATGAATTCAAATTGTTGCCAAATCTTCAACATATTGATGATGGCGTAAATTTTGGGCGCAGTTTGGGGGTCAAGGTAATCGCTGGGCTGCAGAGCATTGAGCAGTTGACAGAAATCTATGGAGCAAGCCGTGGCAAAAATTTAGCTGCCGGTTTTTCGACGACTATTGCATTTCGTGCAAATGATGTTGTTACCAGAAATTTTGTGTCAGAATTACATGGGAAAAATATTGTACTTGAACAATATCGTACTCTGGACAATCGTTATGTAGAAGAAAAACGTAGCGGCTGTGTGGTTGAAGATTGGGATATGAACACTCTAAAAGTTGGTGAGGCGATTGTTGGTCTCCCATTCGCACCGCCTTTTCGGTTTTATTTTGATATGTACACAGAGTAGTTTACCCGTCAAATAAAAAGGATGTAAATCATGGACGAAAAAGAACGGTGTTCCATAGAAGAACGAATACGAGGAAACTGTGCCGAAAACCGCAGACACATTGATGCCAGCCGGTTTCAGGATAAAGGGCAGACTTCTCGTTCTGTCCAAGTTACTTCCCATAACTTTGATAAGATGATGGATCAACGAGGGCTAACACCAGAGCAGACAAAGCAACTCAAGGAATCATTTCAACCGGGAACCATTGAGGCTCGTCACGGAAAAAAAGGAGAAGCTTTTGTCGTGACATCTGGTGAGAAAAATGCCTCTGGCATATTTGTGTCCAAGGAGTCCTTGGGAAAAACACCGGAAGAACGAATCAATAAAGGCGCACTTCCTCCTTCTAATAATGCCCATTATGAAACCCGGGTCGTGCTGGATCGAAATCAAACACTGCTTAGTGGAAAAATAGCAGCGCAACCGGATTTTGTAGAAAAAGATCCAAGCCATCAGTCGCGTGATGGTGGTGGAGTGCAGACTGTTACAAATGGAGGCTATAAAGGTGGTGCGATCCGGCAGGAAGATTCAAAATATCCGGTTCCTGTCAGGGCATCGGAAAACAACCAGAAGGCAACTGCACAACGTTCATCGATAAAGTCCAAGGGACAGTCGCGATAATTGCGGAGGTACAGGAATGTTTGATTGGCAGAACAGAACAGATCGCAGAGCAAAAAAAAAGAAGTGGAAACCACTATCCAGAAAGATGAGCGCCGCTTGGCGATGCCTCCTAAGGTAGAGGCCACTATTGTGGTGCAGAAATGCCCTTCCAGTAAAAAACTGTTGGGCGTGCGGATTCAGAAAAAAGAAAGATGGATACTGGTACTCCGTGTGGAATTTTCCCCTAGAAGAAAAGCGTGCAAACCATGAAAATTACGATGAGAATAAAATTGAGGGAGCTGTGTATATCGATAAGGACTACAAAGGTTGCCCTTTCTGTGGACAGAAAGGTTTTGTGCAGTGCGGTCAATGCGGAAAGCTCTCCTGCCATGAGGGACAGCGTGCCACGGTTTGCCCTTGGTGCGGAAATTCGATGACCCAATTTGGTGTAGGAAATCTAAAGCTGAACGGTGGAGACCTTTGATTAAGCAACGTTCTGAGAAAGTTTGAGGAAGAAAAATGTTATATCTTTTGCTTATTTTATATTGTGCATGGGCGTTCTATGCAGGGTATCAGTTTCTTAGTGGACGCTCACTTTGGCTAGACGATGATGCCGTACTCAACCGAGTTGTCAAATTGGTTGCTAGCATCGCTGTTGGCTATGTAATCGGAGCATTCTATTTTATCTATCTTATCTGGAAATTTATAACGCATTTGTCATTTTGAGTTTAGAAAAAAATTATGAAAAGATATCAGAGATAATCCAATTATCTCTGATATATCGGAAACACAACTGCGAGGGAAGTCACTGTGGAAAAAAGAGACACAGGGTATAATGAAAAAGATGCCAAAAGCATTCTGAAATATATTTATGAGAATTATGATGGCATAAATGCTTTTAAAATGCGAGGAAAAGCATTAGGCATTTTTATGGACTGTGCTTCCACACCGCATTTACGAAAAGAAATTGCAATTTTGAAAGCACTGGAGGAAAGCGGTAAGCTTCAGGAACTTGCAAACACTTCATCTCTTAGCAAAGCTGACCAACAAAAAATGTTGAATTTGATACGAGACGACCTTGTTTCCAATAAGGCTATGGATGAAGTAACAGTTATACAGTTTCTTCAGACACTAAGTGAAGCGCTAAACTGGACGTATAAATCTTTTCAGAAAGACTGTGCGAATAAAAGCACTGATCTAAAATCTCAGCAAGAGAGGCCGCGAAAAAAAGTTCAACCCATAAACCGGTAAAAGAAGTTCGTCAGCAACTACAACCACTTCACGAGGTTCCAAAACAGCAACCTACAGAACCGCGGCCCACAAAGCAACCGGTAAAGCAGCAGCCCGCAAAACAGAAAACAGCAAAGCATAATTCATGGCTTTTTCTGTTGCTTCTTGTTGTAATAGGACTTGTTATATGGCTAGCCTCGCAAAAACAGATTCCACGAGATTCGGTCACCTCTGAATCTTCAATAATTAGTTCCTCTACGTTATCTTCTTCCGAAGATACTTCGGAAGCACAGCAAGAGAAAAGTTTCCTTAGTACTTCCGAATGTAGTCAATCAGGATAAAGATGCTGCATGTAGAGTATTGGAAGAAAAAGGTATTACGGTAAACATCAGTTATCAGTATGATGCATTTGCAGAAACGGGTACCGTAATCGCACAAAATCCATCTGCTGGAACTGAATGGAATGGTGAGTCTGTAGAACTTGTTATTTGCGACAAGTCCCTAGGTATGGTCACTGTGCCAAATGTAGTAGGTATGTCTCTGCCAGCAGCTAAAGAAACCTTGGAAGAAGCAGGTTTCACAACAAGTGTAAAATTAAGCGGCAATGAAACTGCTGTGGTCAAATCCCAGAAGCCTACGGGTGGCACCGAAGCCGAAAAGGGAAGCAATATCATACTCTCTTATGAAGAGCCAGCAGTTTCCGAAAATCAAACCAGAACAGAAACTTCCGGTACCAGTAATAGTTCTGCTTCTCATTCTGCTCCTACGCCAGCTACATCTCCTGCTGAAACTCAGCAGCAGTCAGTTCAACCAGCACAGACGGTATCTGCCTACATTAGTTCGTGTAATAAGAGCATTGTCCAATTTGTTACAAGTGGTGGCGAAGTAACCGTATATGTCGAATTCATCTATCCTGGTGGAGAGCCTTCCGGCCGTTTTTCTTTGGGTACTTTTACTGATGGTTCCCACGAATTTTCTCCAGGCGTATCGATTGCAGATCCGCAAGGCACATATCAAGTTCACTTGTATGATGCTAACAGCAACCTGTTGGCATCTTCCAGCTTTACAAATTAACAGAGGTGTGATAATATTACTATATCCATATGCTCACGGTGACACATTTATTTTTTGATGGTGGAGGCATTAAATTATGAAAGACAGAAAATGGAATCTGCCCAAGCACTATGCGGTAATTAGTGCAGAGGAGATGCAAACTATCGATGGTGGTATTGGCCCAACGACGCTTGAAGATGGTAAATATTCAGATTACGAAACTGCTGGTTCTATCACAGTTATGCTGGAGGACTGGTTCAACCGTATTTTTCAGCCTAGCTATTCAGACCGTCAGACAATCAACAAGACATTTGCCGGCATTGGCGTTTTTCAAACGATTGTTAATGCTTTGAATCCAACGGCCATCGCTAAAGCAATAAATATTGCCCCTGTTTTTACGGGGATTTTTGATGCTCTGGGAAAAATTGGTATGTCTCGCGTTTGATTGTATGGTTTTATAAAAGCAAAAAGAGGCGGTCACTTCCTATAAGGGGGCGGCCGCCTTTTTGACAAAAGGAATAAGGTGACCCTATGGAAGATTACAATCAGCAGGACGCGAAAAGCGTTCTGGAGTATATTTATAGGAACTACGGAAAAACCGTATTTCAGGAAAAGGGAAAAGCAAGGGCGTATTTTAATGATCTCGCTCCACAGTTGAGCAAGGATCGGAATATGTTGAAGGTCTTGGACGAAATCGGTGTATTGCAAGATCTGTGCTCGGTAAATTCTGATGACCGGGATAGGCAAAAGAAAGCGCTCAGAATAGCAGAAGAAAAAGTCACGAAGAATACACCGCTGGATGATAAATATGTGATTTCTTTTTTCCAAACCCTAAGTGAAGTGTTTGGCTGGAAGTACCAGTCTTTTCTGGCGGATCGGACGAACGAATTATTGGTGCAACAAGAAAATCCGCCAAAAGAACCCGAACCAGTCATTATAAAAAAATCAAAAACAGCCCCTGCTACACCGGTGGATCCATATCAAACTCCGCCAATGATGCCGAACCAAAAGAAACAGCCTCCGGTCGGAAAAACACCCAAGAAAAAATCCCCGGATGGTTTGTAGTCCTGGTTTTGCTGATTGTTGTAGGTGCTTTCAGCTTGGGAAAAAGCTCCCAGAGCAGCGGGAAAACTTTGCCAGAGAGTCCGACAGCATCGATTTCTGAGAAAACACCAGTCATTGAATCGGGAATAGAATCTGAGGCTGAAACAGAGCCAGCAGATACGGCAAAGAAGGAGCTATCGCAGGAGGCAAAATTTCCCATTGTATCGGAAACGACTAGCGATGAAGTTTTGAACCCCAATGAAACATATCAGAAAATTTTTTTGTTGAAGCGAGCGGAAGTTCTGCTCAACTAAGACTTATGACCTATCGAGAGGGCGAATGGGTTCAAGAACTGAGCACAACCGCTGCAATCGGCTCAAATGGCATCACATACAATAAAACAGAAGGCGAATATGACACCGGCTGGAACCTTCCCACTTGCGTTTGTGTTTTCAGATATAGCACAGGATACGAAGATGCCTTTTGTGAGAATTGATGACAACAGTGTGTGGGTATGCGACCCTAATTCGAGTTTTTACAATACACTGCAATCGAAGCATAACCCATTGCGTGATTGGTCTGACAACAAAGGCAGCACGGAGAAAATGTATGTGAAGTTTTCCAAAAAGTCCTCGTCTGCCTGTATTTATTTTGAGTTCAATGGAGATGGGCAGACACAGTACAGTGCGGAAAATTACAACGGTGGCTCCGCATTGTTTTTGGATGGTGTAGGTGCTAATGGAAATATGTACTCTGGATACGGGGACATTAAAATAGCCGGAAATGATATGAATAAATTACTAAAACTACTTGATCCCAGTATGAATCCAACCATTACGATAGAACCTGCTTGAATTCAAGAGCCGAAATGACTGTAGTTCGCATTCGCCGTTAATTACAAGAGCTTGTCTCATAAAAATATCTCGTCGTAAAGTTTGATATTCGCTTCAGTAACATCAGCAAAATAGAATTATTAAAAATGTAGTGAAATCTGTGCAAATGCGAACTTGTAGAGGCCACTCGTAAATCGAATAGTAACAAAAGAAAGAGCATCATAACTTCATCGGTTTTTGATTCTGATGAAAGGTGATGCCCTTTCTTTTTCGTAGAATGTTTTAAAAATTACTGCGTATTAACATCTTGGAATCGGTTGTTGTATTTTGCAATAGTTCTATTCCATCAGTTTATAATATATACTGTTTTTCTTTACATACAACGGGTTTGTGTTCAAAGAAACCAATGTCACACTTGCAATGAAACGGCCCTATGAACTGCTGCTTCATCTTGCGCCCACAGTTCGGACAGATACGCTTGCTTGCTCCCATGTTATATCACTGGAGCTTTGAAAGGATTTCTTCAGCAGTCATGCCACTGGCCAACAGCTTCTTCAGCACATCTTCTGCTTCGCCCTTCTTGGCTTCTTCTGTTGCCTTTGCTTCAGCAGCAGCTTTCTTGTTCTCTGCCTTAGCCAGTTCCTTAGTGGCAGTTTTTAATTCGGCTTTCTTGGCCTTGAGCTGAGTTTTCAAATCGTTAATGTTTGCAGTTAGTGCAGCAACCTCGGATTCGATTTTCTCCTTTTCTGTGGCCTTTTCTGCAACGACTGCTGCATAATCAACGGTAGCTTTTACGGTACGAGTCTTGTTCTTGCTTCCCTTGGGTCTTGCCATAATAATGTCCTCCTATGCGATGGAATGATTTGATACTTATAAGTATATTTCCGAGTAGTAGAAATTGCAATAGTCAGCCATTGCTGTTTTCAGTATAAACATCATTCTTCTCACCATTCCCAAAAGTCGTCGCAAGTGTACGTCTAAAAGGATTATAATTTTTTTCTTTTCTACGGTATAATGAGCGCAAGTTTTACGGCAGAGGAGGCTTTTCGGTGAAAAATGTCTTGGATACGATAACATCTACCGCGAAGCTCGGCACTGGTCGAATTATGATTTGGCATCTCATGCCGGAATCAAACCAACAACAATTTCCACATGGTACAGCAAAAATATTATGCCCACCTTACCTACGCTTGTAAAAGTTTGCGACGCATTCGGAATCACACTGACAGAGTTTTTCTCTGTTGTGGAATCCGGCGAACGGGAACCTGTGGTGCTTACCCATGAACAGGCAGAAATGCTTGAAAAATGGTCGGCACTACGCCCGGAGCAGAAAGAAGCTGTCGTTCATCTGCTGAGTACCATGCCGTAAACTTGTGTATTCTCTCTTTTATCATGGATAGCAACAGGGATTTTCCCTTTTACTATCATGGAGGATTGCACCGTGCATTCTCCATGCTCCGCCCCATAACATTGCCATAATCGACAAAGGAAAGGACGAAGAAAAACTATGAAAAGAAGATTGATTGAGTACGAACCCAGTCCCGGCGGGCAACCGACCCGCCGCGAACGAATGTCTGCCTGCACTCTGACCCCTTGGTGTGGCGATTGGTTGCTGCGCCGTTTGGTCGGAGGGCTGGCTTATGTACTTTGACCCTTACGCCGCTGGTTATAGAATCCAGAAATTACGCAAAGCACACGGACTGACACAAGAAGAAGCGGCAATCAAACTGAACATTAGTGATCGGCACATGAGAAGTCTGGAAAAAGGCACTTATGCACCGCTGGACTTGTTTGTTGAGATTGCCGTACATTTTGATGTCACTCTGGATTACCTCATTCTTGGGAAAGTTGAAACGAAAACTGAGCTGGCACTCAGTAAAAAAATCAATGACCAGAAGCAGGCTATGAAATCGTTGAAGGAACAGCTTCTAGCATTTGCAATGGAGATTGAGGTCGAATAACAAATCTACGGGAAGTCGGAGAGTGTTCTCCGGCTTCTTTTTTGTTGTCAAAAATCAAACGTGTCTATGTGAAACCGGAAGGAAAGCTTCCGGTTTTGCTACTTTTTGCAGGTGAAAAAGCCCAAAAAGCGGAAGGAATGCATCCTAAAAAGGCAATCAGTTTTCAGGTACACTATGGTCACAGCAAGGGCAACACCCCAGACGGGGAGGAGCCCAAAACTGGAAGCCGTACCTTGAAAACTGAATATCATTCCCTCGGACAAAATAATGAAACTTCCGTAACTCGCGGCCCGGTCATAACGAAGACGGGGTGGCTGAAGAAGCCAATGTGGAGTGTGGGTGCAATTCCCCGCTTACCGAGGTGTATTCCAAATCCAACGGGGGTCGAGGACAAATAGGTTGGAAAAACTTAAAGCAAAACTTCAAAGCCCACCACCGGGATTCTTCTGAACCACGGCAGTGGGCTTTTTCCATACCGAACACTCACCCATACGAAACGGAGGAAATGATGATGAGCCGTAATTTTACTCGCCAGCCCGATGAATCGACCCTGACCACCCTCTGCCCGCACTGCCTGAGTGCTTTCCGCAATGCGCGCGGCATCCGTGTCCGCCGTGCTGACCCCTACCAGCTCACCAAGGAGCCCTGCACCTACTGCCAGACCCGTTTTGGCTACGACTACTACATCCAGCCCGCCAGCCCGAAAGCCACCTATTTTAAGAAAGGCCGGTTCGATGATGAAATTGACTGCGCTTAAGATTGACCCGGAGTTTCAGGGCAAAATTCCACCGCTGAACGCCGAGGAAGAACACATCTTAGAGCAGAACATGATTCAGGAGCGGCGGCTACTGAATCCGCTCATCATCTGGAACGGTTACATACTGGATGGACATTCCCGGTATCGCATCCTCAAAAATCACCCAGAGATTGCTTTTGAGGTGAAAGAAATCCAGTTGCCTGACCGCTACGCTGCTTTGGCATGGATTTGTCAGAATCAGTTGGGGCGCAGAAACCTTGACCCGGAACGCCGGAAGTTCTTGATGGGGAAAACCTATGAAAACGAAAAGCTCTCCATTGGCGCACCCATTGGAAATCAAAACGGCCTAAAACAATGTGTTCAAAATGAACACATTGAATTGGCTTCCAGAACGTGCGAAAAAATCGCAAAACGAAACGGTGTTGCTCCTTCTACTGTACGGAGAGCTGAAAGATACGCCAAAGGGGTAGACGCAGCCGAAACTGCTGTTCCCGGTGCAATGGAGGAAATATTGTCAGGGCATATCAAGGCAACCGATGCCGAGATCACCGCTCTGGCTAAAATGCCAAAAGAAGAAATCCCGGCAATCATCGAAGAACTGCGCAAACCCAAACAGGAGCGGCAGGCAAAAAGCAAACCACCGAAGCCCGAAAAAATCCGGTCGATGCCGATGATGTGCCAGTGTCCAGCAAAGTCCATACCGAGGGCGAGATCACCCCCGTAATCAATTCGCCCCCGGATTTCAAAAGGAGTATCCAAGGTCAAAAACGATGTCTTACAGACGAAGAACGAAAGCGTCTCCAAAAATCCATTGATAACCGCCACCATAAAACGACCGTTGCGAACGGCTCGATTATGATGTGCGAAGTTCAGGGCGCAAAGGAGGATTTTATCCGCCGCTGGAATCTTGTATTCAAAGACTATCCCGATGTTTTCGAGGACAACGGTTGCCGAAGTGCCATTCTTTCTCTGATTGATGATACTTTGGCCTATCTTCAGACGATAAAGGAGAGAGTGCTATGATGATTTCTAATCTGAACCTTGCCAATCTGCCCGAATGTGTTTGCGAGATGCGCTACATTGACAGCGCACTCCTGACCCCCTGCGCTGAATATCAGCGTGTGCTGCGTACCAGAAAAGTGGCGGAGATTTCTGCCACCTTCTCGGAGTATGTTGCCAATGAACCGAAGGTCAGCTACCGTGATGGACGTTACCATGTTTTTGATGGTCAGAACACCATCGAAGCGCGTGTTGCCTGCAACGGTGGTCGTGACCTCCCGATTCTCTGCAAAGTCTTTCACGGTCTTTCCAAAAAGGATGAAGCCCTTTTGTTTGCTGTTCAGACGGGCATTTCCACCAATCTGACCGCAGGTGAGCGGCTTCGTGCTGACATCGTGGCAGAAGATGAAGATGCCTGTGCATTCGTTGCAGCCACTGAAGCAACCGGTGCTACTTTTGCACTGGATGGCATCCGGGCCGAGTGGAAAATCTACTGCATCCGTTCCGCCTATTATATTTACAAGAACTATGGCTCTGACATCTATCAGGAAGCCCTGAAAATCATCGTGGAGGCATGGTGGGGCGATTCCGATTCGTTCCTGTCTGGCATCCTCCATGGCGTTACCCGCTTTGTGGCAATGTACCGCGATGAATACAGCCGGGAACGGCTGATTATGCGGCTTGGTTCCGTCCACCCCAAGACCATCACCAAAAATGCACGAAAGGACACCGGCAATATCGCAGACCGCCACATGAAGCAGATTCTGGAAATTTACAACGGCTCCAGCCGTTCTTTGAGCCTTCCTGTCAAGCGTTAATCTTCTCTGCCTTTATCGGCATACTCCTTTCCCTGCACAAGCCGCTTCAGGGGTGTGGCGGCTTGTGCTACATATTGTAAAGGGGGCTTGATCGTATCATACCAAAAGAATGGAAATATCTCCGCGGGGACATTTACTTTGCAGACATGGAGCCGCATATCGGCTCTGAGCAGGGCGGCACACGCCCGGTGGTCGTTCTGCAAAACGATGTTGGAAACCGTTATGCTCCCACATTGATTGTGGCAACGGTGACTTCACGCATCGCAAAAAAAGCAGACCAGCCAACACACGTTCTAATCGACCAAAATCCAGCGTTTTCAACGCCCTCTATGGTTCAGGCAGAACAGATATTCACGATAGACAAAAGCCGCGTACAACGCTTTCTGGGGCGAATCACGCCATCTGAAATGTATCGCATCGAAGCAGCCGTTATCAACAGTTTGGATTTGAATGGAGGTTGAGAATGCTCGATAACAAGATTTCACACTCTCATTCCCCTGCTGTTCCTCCCGATTTCTTCAGTACGGATGCAACCGCACTAAAAATGGTAGCAATTTTATTTGACAACGGGCTGATTACTGCCGACACCTATCATCAGGTCATTAGCAGATATTCTACCTAATGTCAAGGATGTCGTTCGCTCTGGCGACATCCTACATATTTTCCCTGCGATTCTCTATACTACGGGCAAAGGAGGCACAGCGTATGAACATCACACAGAGAATGTATTTCGGGCAATCCCCATTAGATAAAGACCGCGACCGCCGCATTGCCTTTTACGGGCGTGTTTCCACTCAGCATGAAGCACAGGTCGATGCACTCGGAAATCAGATGCAGTGGTACGACGATCAGCTTCGGTATCATCCCAACTGGCAGGTCATAAACCGCTATATTGATGAGGGTATCACCGGCACCTCTGCCAAAAAGCGTCCTGCGTTTATGCAGATGATTTCCGATGCCAAACGCGGCAAATTTGACCTAATCGTCACCCGTGAGGTCTGCCGCTTTGCCCGCAACACTGTCGATACCCTTCAGCTTACCCGCGAACTTCGCAATTTCGGCGTTGAAGTTTTCTTTGTATCGGACAACATTTGGACAATGGACGGTGATGGCGAGCTTCGTCTTTCCATCATGGCAACGATGGCACAGGAGGAAAGCCGCAAGATTTCTGAGCGCGTTCTCGCCGGTCAGAAAATCAGTCGGCAGAAAGGTGTCCTTTACGGCAGTGGCAACATCATCGGCTATGACCGCGACAACGCAAAGCGTACATACGTTATCAACGAGGAACAGGCTGCAACCATACGAATGGTTTTCACGCTCTATTCGCAGGGCTACGGGGAAAAGGCGATCGTCAATGAACTTTCTCGGCTGGGCCGCAAGGATGGGCACGGAAACGTCAGTTGGTCCTGTACAAAAATCAGCCGTATCCTTCGTAACGCAACGTATATGGGCTATGTCTGCTACAACAAGTCCAAGGTCAACAACTATCTTGAAAAGAAGCGCATCAATAACCTTGATGAAGGTTCTTTCGTCTATGTAAAGGGCAACTTTGAACCCATTGTATCAGAAAGTCTTTGGCACGAATGTGAACGCATCCGCAAATCCCGTATTTCAAGCCTGCGCCTTCCTGATGGAGAAACACGGCGTAAGGGTACAAAAACCACCAAGAATTTGTGGGTATCCAAACTTCGCTGCCGCTGTGGTTCTTCGTACCGCATCTTCAAATGGCGCAAGCTAAAAGACGGTACTCCGGTCTTTGGCTACCAGTGCAATATGCGCACGGTCAACCCGACCGCTCCTTTGTTCTGGAGCATAGTCTGACCGACCAGCTCAGTTGCGATGCCATTTCTGTTCCCGAATGGAAGCTCGACCTGATGGCAAAAAAGATTTTTGAAAAGGTCTGGGGCAATCAGAACAAGGCTATCCTCCTTGCCTGCCAGATGATTGAAGGCTGCAAAAGCGGAAAACCCACTACGCTGATATCCGCAGCACCGATTCAGGGCCAGATCGAAAAAATCAAAAAACGCAAGCTGAACTATGGATCTGATCCAGATGCTGGAACGGATCGCTCTCGTAGATCTTGTTCTCGTAGTAAGCGCCCAGGAACTTGGCAGCGTCATCACGGCTGAAGCCGAAGGTCATCTGGGTCAGGTCGTTGGTGCCGAAGCTGAAGAACTCAGCCTCCTTGGCGATCTCGCCTGCGGTCAGGGCAGCGCGCGGGATCTCGATCATGGTACCGACCTGGTACTTCATGTCGACGCCAGCAGCAGCAATCAGCTCATCAGCAACCTTGACGACAACGTCCTTGACGAACTTCAGCTCCTTGACCTCGCCAACCAGCGGGATCATGATGTGCGGGGTGATCATGTAGCCGGTCTCAGCGGAGACGTTCAGGGCAGCCTTGATGACAGCGCGGGTCTGCATAGCTGCGATCTCGGGGTAGGTGACAGCCAGACGGCAGCCGCGGTGGCCCATCATGGGGTTGAACTCGTGCAGAGAAGCAACGACATTCTTCAGGTCCTCGAAGGTCATGCCCATGTCGGCAGCCAGCTCCTTGATGTCCTCGTCCTTGGTGGGCAGGAACTCGTGGAGAGGGGGATCCAGGTAGCGGATGGTCATCGGGCGCTCACCCATGATGCGGTACATCGCCTCGAAGTCACCCTGCTGGAACGGCTCGACCTTAGCCAGAGCAGCTCGCGCTCTTCCACGGTACGGGCGCAGATCATCTCGCGGACAGCCTTGATGCGGTCCTCAGCGAAGAACATATGCTCGGTACGGCACAGGCCGATGCCCTCAGCACCCAGGTCAACGGCCTGCTGTGCGTCGCGGGGGTTGTCAGCGTTGGTCATAACCAGCAGCTGGCGGGCGGCATCAGCCCAGCCCATGAAGCGGTTGAAGTTCTTGTTGCCGGTAGCGGCCACGGTTGCAACCTGCTCGCCGTAGATGTTGCCGGTGGAGCCATCGATGGAGATCCAGTCGCCCTCAACGAACTTGTGGCCGTTGATCTCGAAGGTCTTAGCTTCCTCGTCGATCTTCACGTCGTTGTCGTTGCCGCAGCCGGAGACGCAGCAAGTGCCCATGCCGCGAGCAACAACGGCTGCGTGGCTGGTCATGCCGCCGCGGACGGTCAGGATGCCCTGAGAGACCTGCATGCCCACGATATCCTCGGGAGAGGTCTCCAGACGGACCAGAACGACCTTCTTCATCTTGCCGGACTTGACCATCTCCTCAGCCTCTTCGGCGGTGAAGACGATCTGGCCGCAGGCAGAACCGGGAGAAGCTGCCAGACCCTTGCCGACGACTTCAGCAGCCTTCAGGGCAGCTACGTCGAACTGGGGATGCAGCAGGGTATCCAGCTGCTTGGGCTCCACGCGCAGGACAGCTTCCTGCTCGGTGATCATGCCCTCGTCCACCAGATCGCATGCGATCTGCAGAGCAGCCTGAGCGGTACGCTTGCCGTTACGGGTCTGCAGCATGTACAGATGGCCGTCCTCGATGGTGAACTCCATATCCTGCATATCGCGGAAGTAGTTCTCCAGGCGGGTTGCGATCTCAACGAACTGATCGTACACCTCAGGCATCTGATCCTTCAGGTGGCTGATGGGAGAAGGAGTGCGCACGCCTGCCACAACGTCCTCGCCCTGTGCATTGATCAGGTACTCGCCCATCAGCTTCTTTGCGCCGGTGGCGGGGTCACGGGTGAATGCAACGCCGGTACCGGAGCGGTCGCCAGAGTTGCCGAATGCCATCTGCTGAACGTTGACTGCGGTGCCCCACTCGTAGGGGATCTCGTTCATCTTACGGTAGACATTTGCGCGGGGGTTGTCCCAGCTGCGGAACACGGCCTTGACAGCCTCGATCAGCTGATCGCGGGGATCCTGCGGGAAGGGCCTGCCCTCGTTCTCCTCGTAGATCTTCTTGAAGGTGCCGACCAGTTCCTTCAGGTCATCAGCAGTCAGGTCAACGTCGTTCTTGACGCCCTTGGCTTCCTTCATCTTGTCGATCTCGACCTCGAACAGGCTCTTCGGGACCATCATAACGACGTCTGCGAACATCTGCACGAAGCGGCGGTAGCAGTCGTATGCAAAACGGGCGTTGCCGGTCTTCTTGGCCAGACCTTCAACAGCCTCGTCGTTCAGGCCCAGGTTCAGGATGGTGTCCATCATGCCGGGCATGGACTGACGTGCGCCGGAACGGACGGAGACCAGCAGGGGGTTGGTGTTATCGCCGAACTTCTTGCCGGTGATCTCTTCCAGACCCTTGAGGTGCTCAAAGATATCAGCAGTGATCTCGTCATTGATCTGACGGCCGTCTGCATAATACTGGGTGCAGGCGTCGGTGGTGATGGTGAAACCCTGCGGCACCGGCATACCGGCTGCGGTCATTTCTGCCAGACCAGCACCCTTGCCGCCCAGAGTATTCTTCATGGTGACTTTGTCGCCGCCGAAAGCATCATTGCCTTCGCTGAAGTAGTACAGATACTTTTTGCTCATGCGTTGTTTACCTCCCATTCGTGACTGCAGCACAGCTGCACCGCAGTCTCATCGTTTGCCTTGTCTTAAAAACTCGACCGATGAACATTGTCTTCGTGAATGCTAAACTATTATACCAAAAAATCCAAGGGTTGCCACCATGCAAAATCCCGAATTTGTCTGGTGTTTTTTATGCAAATCCCTTGAAATTTACCAAGTTTTAAGGTAGTATAGAATGGGAGAAAGTTCGAGAGGTTTTTCGTTTTCTGATGCGGATTATCCGTCTGTTGGATACAACTTTCTATCCCTGTAATTTCAGCTTTTTCTTTTTTGTCGGCGCAAAGCTTCTGTTGTATCCATCTTTGGATATGGATGCATCATTTTTCCGGGTCGGGCCTTATCATCCACCCGCCGGGAGCCGCCGTGCCGGAAGGGAGATCTATCGTATGGAAAATTCTGTTTCTTCTGCTGCGCTGAATGCAGCGCGTGAGCAGCTGGATGCCGCCGAAGCCGCCCGCGAGGTCATTCTGCTGCAGCACATCGCAAACGGCGTGATCATCGACAGCCGCACCGTGCAGATCGACCCCGACGTGGTCATCGCCCCGGGGGCCGTCATCCTGGCAGGTACCATCCTGCGGGGCAAGACGGTCATCGGCGCAGGCTGCGTCATCGGTCCCAACACCCTCATTGAGGACAGCACCGTAGACGAGGGCAGTGCCGTCAACGCCAGCCAGGTATACGGCAGCCATCTCGGCCCTCACAACAACATCGGCCCCTTCACCCATGTGCGGGTGAACACTGTCACCGACTACGGCGTGCATCTGGGTGCATACGTGGAGACCAAGAACTCCAACTTTGCCCGCGGCAACACCGTGAGCCACCTGACCTATATCGGCGACAGCGATGTGGGCAAGTACTGCAACTTCGGCTGCGGCACCGTCACCTGCAACTACGACGGCAAGGATAAGTTCCGCACTCAGATCGGCGACTACTGCTTCATCGGCTGCAACACGAACCTTGTGGCCCCCGTGAAGGTGGGCGACGGTGCCTACACCGCCGCCGGCAGCACCATCACCAAGGACGTGCCCGCACAGGCACTGGGCATCGCCCGGGAGCGCCAGACCAATCTGGAGGGCTGGGCCGAACCCAAGATGGAAGCCTACATTGCCAAGAAAGCAGAAGCTGGAAGACGAGCAGAGCAAGTAACGCTCCCGGAAGGGCACAATGAAGTCTGAACGTTTTCGTAAGCAGGCCCTGTCCCTTTTTTTCGCGCCATTGCGGCGGTGTTCGCGCTCACCCGCCTGCGCAGCGACCCCGCCGGGAAGCAGGCGCATGACCCTGACCCAGCTGCTTTCCAGCGCCGTGGAACCGGCGGGACGGACGCGCGGCCTTGTTTTGGATGACGGCGGCTTTGCGGCTTTCTATCAGGCACAGTTCGGGGATTGCATGACGCAACAGTGTATATCTTTTGCACCGCGCGCGTATGTTATACCCTGCAAAAAGCGCTCCGGTGCCGACCACTTAAAGGAGGATGGCGCGTGGAAGGCCTCTGACCTCACGCTGAACCTGAAATAAGCATTTTCTGCCTCCGGCCCCTGTATGGTCGGGGGCATTTTCGGTTCTTTCACCCGGAATCCGTTTCTTTTTTCGCGCGCGTATGTTATACTTAGGACTTGCATCGGACAATTTATCACAAAAAGGAAAATATAACACTCATGAATACAAATGACATCTGGCTGATTGCCGGTCTTGGCAACCCGGAAACAAAATATGACGGCACCCGCCACAATGCGGGCTATGCCGCGCTGGACTATCTGGCCGACAAGTGGGGCATCGCGTCAGCAAAACCAAATTTCAGGGCCTGTGGGGTCAGGGCGAAGTGGACGGTCACAAGGTGGTGCTGCTCAAGCCCCTGACCTACATGAACCTTTCGGGCGACTCCATCGCCCCCACGGCGGGCTTTTTCAAGATTCCTGCCGACCACGTCATCGTTCTGTGCGACGATATCACCCAGAACCCCGGCAAGCTGCGCATCCGGCCCTCCGGCTCCGCAGGCGGACATAACGGCCTGAAGAGCATCATCGCCCGCTTGGGCGGGGAGAACTTCCCCCGCATCCGCATTGGCGTGGGTGCCAAGCCCCACCCGGACTACGACCTTGCCGCGTGGGTGCTGGGCAAGTTCCCGGCAGAGGATGCCAAGGCTCTGAGCGGCCGCTACCCTGATCTGGAAGCCGCCGCAAAGCTCATCATGGACGGCAAGCTGGGTCTGGCACAGAGCAAATATAACGGGTAAGAACCCCATTTAAAACGCCCTCCGCTTGCGCTCTGGGCATTTTCAGCGGAATTTTATTTTTATTGTTCGTGTTTGTCGCGGCCTGCGGGCCGCTCCAAACACATTTTCACCGAGTGGGGCAGCACTGGCGAACTGCATTTATGTTCTTTGATGCATTTTGATGTCACGCCCCCTCTCGTGAAAAAGCAGCAGAGAAAAGCCCGCAGGCTTTTCTCTGCTGCAAATAAAAAATAATCATTCCTCTGCCATTGCCAAAGCGCAACAGCGACGACCGCCGCCAGTGGCGGAAACAGGGAGGAGTTGTTGGGGCAGCGGCCAGCAAGATGCGAGCGCCGCTCAAGGCGTGAAGCAGATGCTGGGTGCCGCAACCCGTCTGCGGCGGCAATTTCAAATCGTCATCCCAGTAGGAAAGGAGGTTTTTCCATGTACGAAGCCTTACTCAAGGCCACACCGGAATATCAGAAGATCGCCGCCAGCTTTGCACAGCCCGGCCCGGCAGCGCTGTTCGGTCTGCCGCCCGCAGGCCGGGCCCTGCTGTATGCCGCCCTGCAAAAGGACCTTGGGCGGGTGCTGTGCATCGTGACCCCCGGCGAAGCCGAGGCTACCCACTTTGCGGACGACCTCAAGGCACTGGGGCTTGCCGCTGCGGTGTTCCCGCCCCGGGACTTTATGCTGCGCCCAGTGGAGGGCGCGGGCCGCGAGTACGAGTACCGCCGCCTTTCGGTGCTGGGCTCCCTTGCGGGCGGGCGGCTGAACGCGGTCTGCGTGCCCGCCGAAGCGCTGTTGCAGTACACCGTGCCCCGGGATGAATTTTTAAAGAACACTCTTACCCTCAAACCCGGCATGGTGTACAACCGCGAGGCGCTTGTGGCCCGGCTGTTTGCCGCCGGGTATGTGCGGCGCAGTCAGGTGGACGGCCCGGGACAGTTCAGTGTGCGCGGCGATATCGTGGATATCTATGCGCCGGATATGCGCCAGCCTGCCCGCGTGGAGTACTGGGACGACGAGATCGATTCCATTTCCTCCTTTGACCTGCTGACCCAGCGGCGGGACAGCGCACTGGAAAAGATCTATCTTTCCCCTGCCCGCGAGGTGCTGTTCGGCGATACCGCCGAGACTGCCGAGGCCCTGCGTGCCGCCATCAAAAAGGCACGCGGCCGGCACCGCACCGCACTGGAAAAGGCCACGGAAGCCGACCTTGCTCAGCTGGACTCCGGCCTGATGCCGGAAGCCATGGATAAATACTACGGCCTGCGCTATCCGAGCCCGGCCACCCTGCTGGATCATCTGGACACACCGCTGTTCATTCTGGACGAGGTGGGCGGCATCCGGGATGCCCAGAAGGCCACCGAGTTCCGTCGCAGCGAAGAGCTGACCGGCCTGTTGGAAGAGGGTGTGCTCTGCCCCGGGCTGGATGTACTCTACCAGACCATGGACGACCTTGCCGCTGCCGCCCAGAAGCAGAGCACCCTGCTGTGCGAGAACTTTCTGCGCGGCATGAACGAGTTCAAACTGAAAGATCTCATCAACGCCGAAGCCTTTGCCGCACCCAACTGGAACGGCGACCTTGCTTCCCTGCGGGAGGATCTGGACCCCCTCATTGCGCAGGGCTATGCCGTCACCCTGTTTTCCGGAACGCCCAAGGGTGCCGCCGCCCTCACCCGCGACCTTGCCGACAAGGGCTACTCCGTGAGCATGAGCCGGGATGTGCGGCCCACAAAAGGCATCGTACAGGTGCTGCCGGGCCATCTGACCGCCGGGTGCACCTTTCCCTTTGCCCATGCGGCGGTGCTGTCCAGCCGCAGGCACGGTCTGGAGGAAGAGACCTCCGCCGAGACCAAAAGCGCAAAAAGAACAAGAACGCCCTTTCCAGCCTTTCGGACATCAAGCCCGGAGACTATGTGGTGCACCAGAGCCACGGCATCGGCATGTATGCGGGCATCCAGCGGCTGGAAGTGCAGGGTGCCACGAAAGATTACCTCAAGGTACAGTACTCCGGCTCGGATGTGCTGTATGTTCCGGTGACCCAGCTGGACCTGCTGAGCCGCTACACCGCCCCCGGCGACGAGGAAAAGGTCAAGCTGGCAAAGCTGGGCGGTGCCGAGTGGCAGCGCACCCGCGCCAAGGTAAAAAAAGCCACCGAGGAGATGGCGCAGGAACTGATCGAGCTCTACGCCCGCCGCCGTCAGGCCACGGGCTACGCCTTCCCGCCGGACGGCGACTGGCAGCGGGACTTTGAGACCCGTTTTGACTACGACGAGACGGACGACCAGCTCAACGCCACCGCCGAAATCAAACAGGACATGGAAAAGGGTTACCCCATGGACCGGCTGCTCTGCGGCGACGTGGGCGTGGGCAAGACCGAAGTGGCCCTGCGCGCCGCCTTCAAGTGCGTGATGGGCGGCAAGCAGTGCGCCATCCTTGCCCCCACCACCCTGCTGGCGTGGCAGCACTACAACACCATCCTTTCCCGCATGGAAGCTTTTCCCGTGAAGGTGGAGATGATGTCCCGCTTCCGCACCGCAAAACAGCAGAAGGAGACCCTCCGGGGCCTGCAGTCGGGCAGTGTGGATATCGTGGTGGGCACCCACCGGCTGCTGTCCAAGGACGTGAAGTTCCACGACCTCGGCCTTGTCATCATCGATGAGGAGCAGCGCTTCGGCGTGAAGCACAAGGAAAAGCTCAAGGAGAACTTCATCGGGGTGGACATGCTCACCCTGTCGGCCACCCCCATCCCCCGCACCCTGAACATGGCCATGAGCGGCATCCGGGACCTTTCCACCATCGAGCAGCCGCCCATCGAGCGGCAGCCCGTGGAGACCTTTGTGCTGGAATACAACGACGTGATCCTTGCCGAAGCCATGAAGAAGGAGCTTGCCCGGGGCGGGCAGGTGTACTACCTGCACAACCGGGTGGACAACATCGAAGCCTGCGCCGCCCATGTGAGCAAGCTGGTGCCCGGCGCACGCATCGGCATTGCCCACGGCAAGATGACCGAGGAAGAGCTGAACCCCGTGTGGCAGCATCTGCTGAACGGCGAGATCGATATTCTGGTGTGCACCACCCTCATCGAGACCGGCATCGACGTGCGCAACTGCAACACCCTCATCATCGAGGACGCTGACCGCATGGGCCTTGCCCAGCTGTACCAGATAAGAGGCCGGGTGGGCCGCTCCGGCCGCAAGGCCTATGCCTACTTCACCTTCCGGCGGGACAAGACCCTGACCGATATCGCCCAGAAGCGGCTCTCCGCCATCCGGGAGTTCACGGCCTTCGGTTCCGGCTTCCGCATCGCCATGCGGGATCTGCAAATTCGCGGTGCAGGCAGTCTTCTGGGCCACAGCCAGCACGGCCACATGGAGGCCGTGGGCTACGACCTCTACGTGAAGATGCTGGGGCAGGCCATCGCCCGGGCCAAGGGCGAACCTGTCCGGCGGGACAAGAGCGAATGCCTTGTGGACCTGCGGGTGGATGCCTTCATCCCGGAGAAATATATCGCAGACGGCCCGGGCCGCATTGAAGCTTATAAGCGCATTGCCGCCATCCAGACGGCAGAGGATGCCGCCGATGTGCTGGACGAGCTCATCGACCGCTACGGCGACCCGCCGCCCTCGGTGAGCGATCTGGTGAACGTGTCGCTGGTGCGCGTGCAGGCCAGCACTGTGGGCGTGACCGAAGTGACCCAGAAAAAGGACACCCTCACCCTGCAGCTGGAAAGTCTGGAGCTGCCCATGATCCGGGGCCTGCTGGTGGCCTTCAATGGCCGCGTCACCGCCGGTGCAGGCAACCGGCCCTATCTCTCGGTCACGCTTCAGCCCGACGAAAAGCCGCTGGAGCTGCTGCAAAGCATCCTCAAGGCGATGGCAGAGATCCTTGCCTCCGCCGAGCAAAAATAAACATCATAGGAGCATTACCATGAAAAAAAACTTCTCGCGCTGATCTGCGCACTTGCACTGGTGTTCAGCCTTGTGAGCTGCACCATTTCCGCCCCGGACACCGTGGGCAGCATCGGTGATTTTGAGATCACCTCCGGCCTGTATCTGCTGGCCCAGTTCAGCGCTACCAGCAGGCCGCCCAGCTGGCCGACAAGGACCAGGACACCACCGACGTGAAGGCCTTCCTGAAGGAGACCATCACCACCGATGCCGACACAGCGGCGAGACCGCCGTTGGTCAGAGCGACTACGTGGCCCAGAAAACGCAGGAAACACTGGAAACGCTGGCCGCTGTGGATGCCCGCTTTACCGAGCTGGGCGGCGAGCTGACCGCAGAGCAGACTTTCCACTGCCGACCGTTATGCCCAGCAGCTGATGGACCAGTACGGCAGCACCTACACCGCCAACGGCATCGGCCTGGAGACCATCAAGGCCTACGAGCGCCTGCAGGTGGAGCACACCGCTCTGCTGGATATGGTCTACGGCCCGGACGGCGAGACTCCGGTGGCGGACGACGAGCTGACCAGCCATCTGGACGACAGCATGTACGAGATCTGCTACATCAGCATCCCGCTGTACAACACCAGCACCTTTGTGTTCGCCTCCGACGACCAGAAGGCCCACTGGCACAGGCGGCCGCCGCAAGCTGCAGCGAAACGCAGGACGGCTCGGTGTCCGAGCAGGTCAGCGCCCTGCATTCTGCCGCTTCTGCCGCCCTGCCGGACATCTACGCCGTGCTGGACTCCACCCCCCGCCGAGGATGCTTCCAACGTGCAGACCGAACTGCTGACCGAAAGCGACCTGACCGGTTCCTTTACCCAGGACGGTGCCGCCGACGCCGTGCGCGGCCTTGTGTACGGCGAGGCCGCTGCCGTGCAGTACAATACCGCTTCCATCATCCTGATGATGCGCATTGACCCGCTGCAGGTGTCCACGCTGGACGCCCTGCGCACCCAGATCCTGAGCGACATGAAGGGCGACGAGCTGGAAGATGCCCTCACCGCCTACGGCAGCACACTGGAGAACGACCTCAGCACCTCTGCCATGAACAAGATGCCCGCCAGCAAGATCGTGAACCCGTCCTCTTCCAGCAACAGCTGATCTGCCCCCAAACGCACAAAGGCCCCGCTTCCACACCCGGAAGCGGGGCCTTTTTTGGCGTTGTATTTTGGGGCGGAGCTTACGCGCCGCGCTCCCGCTCATCCTTCAGGATGTCCCGCATGTGCTGCAGGGTGTCCACGGTGCGGCGCAGCTCTTCGTCCCCCAGCTCGGTGCGCAGGCGGGCATAGTAGCGCTTCATGAAATCGCGTTCCTCAGCCATCAGCTCCACGGCCTTGCTGGTCAGCTCCACATAAGTGCGGCCGGCCTCCCGGTCGGTGAGCCAGCGCACATAGCCCTGGTCCTGCAGCTTCTCGATGCCTTTGGACAGCTCGGTCACCTTCACGCCCATCTCGGCGGCAAGGTCGGCCAGATAGAGTTTCTCGTCCGGGTGGCTCTCCTGCCGCATCTTGATGTAAAACAGCACCAGATAATCCGTGCGCCGGATGGTGCTGAACACCCGGTCCACGTCAAAATTGTGCAAGAAGAACCATTCTTCCGGGTGCTTCTGCATGGCTTCCTGTTTCATGGCACAGCCCTCCTGTTATCGTGCATCCCGCGGGATGTAGTCGTGGGTGCCGCCCAGGCTCTTGTAGGCCGGGCGGATGATCTTGTTGGCGCTGAGCAGCTCCTCGATGCGGTGGGCGCTCCAGCCCATGACGCGTGCCACGGCAAACAGCGGGGTGTACAGCTCCATGGGAATGCCCAGCATCTCGTAGACAAAGCCGCTGTAAAAGTCCACGTTGGGGCTGACGCCCTTGAAGATCTTGCGCTCCTGCGCGATAAGCTGCGGTGCCATGCGCTCGATTTTGGCGTACAGGGCCAGGTCCTTGTCCCGGCCCTTCTCGTGGGCCAGCTGTTCCACATAGCCCTTGAACACCACCTCACGGGGGTCGCTGAGGGAGTAGACGGCGTGCCCCATGCCGTAGATGAGCCCCTTGCGGTCAAAGGCTTCGCCATGGAGCAGTTTTTTCAGGTAGGCTTCCAGCTCCTCGTCGTCCTCCTGGTCGTGCAGATTCTCGCGGATGTTCTGCATCATCTGCATGACCATCAGGTTTGCGCCGCCGTGGCGCGGGCCCTTGAGGGAGCACAGCGCCGCCGCCATGGCCGAGTAGGTATCGGTGCCGGAGGAGGTGACCACGCGGGTGGTAAAGGTGGAGTTGTTGCCGCCGCCGTGCTCGGCGTGCAGCAGCAGTGCCACATCCAGCACACGGGCTTCCAGCGGGGTGTACTGCATGTCCGGCCGCAGCATCCGCAGGAAATTCTCGGCGGTGGACAGCTGCGGGTCGGGCCGGTGGATGTACATGCTGCCGTCCTTCTCGTAGTGGTCGTAGGCGTGGTAGGCATACACAGCCAGCATGGGGAAGATGCTGGCCAGCTGGATGCTCTGGCGCAGCACGTTGGGGATGGACAGATCCGATGCCTTGGGGTCGTAGGAGGCCAGGGTCAGCACACTGCGGGCCATGGAATTCATGATGTCGTGGCTGGGGGCCTTCATGATCACGTCACGGGTAAAATTGGTGGGCATGGTACGGCACTCGCCCAGCACCCGGCAGAATTCTTCCAGCTGCTCCGGGGTGGGCAGCTGGCCAAACAGTAGCAGATAGCCCGCCTCCTCAAAGGCAAAGCGGCTGCCGCGGCTGCCGTTGATGAGGTCTTTTACGTCATAGCCGCGGTACAGCAGCTGGCCGTGGGCGGGGCGCTTGACGCCGTCCACATACTCAAAGGCGCGGATGTCCGAAATGTTGGTCAAGCCCGCCAGCACGCCCTTTCCGTTCTCGTCGCGCAGACCGGCCTTGACGCCATATTCCTGATACAGATCCTTGCTGATCTTATCATGCTGCGCACACAGCGGCTGCTGCTGGTCAAAATATCCCATCACGTTCTGTAGGTAGTCCATGGTGTGTTGCTCCTTTCCCCCCGGAGGCTGGCAGACGCAGCCGGTGCACCGGCCCGCGTTTCCAGCGGCATTTCATGTAAATTGAATACCCTTTCAGATTACAAAATGGATATTTCCATGTCAAGCAACCATTTGTAAACAAAAAACAAAATCTTGTCCGGTAAAAAATCCCCGGTGCAGTTCTCTGTTTCCTGCACCGGGGATCAGCCCATTCACCTCGTCCTCCACATCGGTGAGCTGGGTGTACACCAGCGCCGAAAGGCCTTTTTCCAGCTGGGGCAGCACAGTTTTCAGCTGCAGCTTTTGTAGCGGGCAGTCAGCTCCTGCCGGTCTTTGGCCGTGCCGTAGCCGTAGGTCTTGTGGGGCGGCTCGTGGCCGGGCATGGGCCAGGCAATGCCGCCGTACTCGCTGAGGGCCACCGTGCGCGCCTTCGGGCGGATGCGGAGCGGATAGAAGTAGTTGTGGAGGAATGCACATCTCCCCCGCCCCGGTCGAACCAGCCGCTGGCCTCGTCCACCAGACGGGTGCCGTCCAGCGTCCGGATGGCCTGCACGGCTTTTCCGGCATCGAACTGCCCCCACCCTTCGTTGAAGGGCACCCAGCAGGCAATGCAGGGGTGGCACCGCAGCGCCTGCACCGTGTCGGCCAGCTCGTTGGGCGTATGTTTCCCGGCTGGATGGTTTTCCACGGCTCAGCAGGCCCCAGAGGGGTTTGCATCGGGCAGGCAGCGCAGAAGCGGCTGCAGCACATTGGTCAGGTAGGTGACGAACCACAGCTTATAGGCGCTGCCGCCGTTGACGATGTCCTGCCAGACGATCAGGCCGAGACGGTCGCAGTGGTAATACCAGCGCTGCGGCTCGATTTTTGCGTGCTTGCGCAGCAGGTTGAAGCCCAGCGCTTTCACCTCGCTCAGCTCCCGCTCCACCGCCGCATCGGAAGGCGGGGTATACAGGCCCTGCGGCCAGTAGCCCTGGTCCAGCAGGCCGTTGAGCAGGATGGGCTTTCCGTTCAGGCAGAAGCGCAGCACGCCCCGCGCATCCGGCTCACAGCTCCACTTGCGCAGGGCAAAGTAGCTGTGCACGGTGTCGAACTGCTCCTCCCCTCCCTGCGTGGTGCCCACGGTCAGGTCATACAAAAACGGGGTATCCGGGCTCCACGGAAAGAAATGTTCCTCCGGGATGTTCAGCGTCACCTCGCCGTCCCGGTCCGCTTCGTCGCTGCCCCAGTCCTCGGCAATGGTCACGCCCCCGGCCCGCACCACGGCCCACAGGTTCACTGCACCGCCGGGCATGGAAGTATGGGCTTTCACGGTCACGGTGCGGGCATCGTAATCCGGCGTGACCGTGAGCGACTGGATGTAGTTTTCCGGCACACGCTCCAGCCAGACCGTCTGCCAGATGCCGCTCTGGGCCGGATAGAACATGCCGCCGGGCTTCAGGGTCTGCTTGCCCCGTGCCTGCGTGCCGCTGTCCGTGGGGTCCTGCACGGCCACCCACAGGCTGTTGCGGCCCGTATCGTTGAGCTGGGCGGTGATATCCAGCGTGAAGGGCCAGTAGCCGCCCCGATGGCCGCCCACCAGATGGCCGTTCACCTGCACCGCACAGGCATCGTCCACCGCGCCGAAGTGCAGCAGCACCCGGCCCCCTTCTCCCGGAGGGGGAGCAAAGGTGCAGTGGTAGTGCAGCCACTGGCCGGGCTGCAGGGTGCGGCCCACGCCGGAGGCCTTTGTCTCCGGCGAGTAGGGCACCAGAATGCTGCCGTCCCACGCAGCGGGGTATTCTGCTGTCTGAGTAATGGCGTATTTCCACAGGCCGTTCAGGTTCTCATAGCTGTCCCGGCGCATAGCCGGGCGAGGATATTCCGGGAGTGGGTGCATGGTTTCACCGCCTTTGATTTGTTGGTTTCATTCTAGCACAGGGCGGGTGGCTTGTATAGACTGAGCAGCAACGATTTGGAATTGTCTCCGCGTTCGCTTTGGACGAGTTGTGGCACACAGCATTTGCTGCGCAAACCGGTCTGCGCCTTGAAAGCCCCACCGGGGCTTTCATGCCCTACGGGTACCGCCGTCCTTTCTGGTACTCTTTTGTGCGTGCAAAAGAGTACATATTCGGCGGTAATGCCTTTTGCAAAGCCATAGAATCTGCCCCACGCGATTACGCTCTGCACCGGAAGCATTTTCCACATACAAAAAGGCTACTGCACCAAATGGCGCAGCAGCCTTTGCTTTTGTAATGATAAAACAGAAAACCAGAAGTCAGAGCTTACTCTTCGTCCTCATCCTCGTCATCCTCTTCGTCATCATCGTCCTCTTTCGGCTTATAGAAGATGCCGCTCAGGAAGATGCTGATGAAGTACAGCAGCACCATGGGGACGGCCACCATGCACTGAGACACGATATCCGGCGGGGTGACAACGGCCGCGATGAAGAAGATGATCACGATGGCAACGCCGCGCACCTGCTTGAGCAGCTGCGGGTTGATAATGCCCATCTTGGACAGGATGATGGTGATCAGAGGCATCTCAAACACGCAGCCAAAAATGATGAACATGGTCAGACAGAGGTTGACATAGCTCTCGATACTGGTGGTGGTCTGGATGTACTCTGCACCCTCGATGCCGGTGCTGAGGAAACGCAGCATGAAGGGCATCATGAGCTTGTAGGCGAACAGCACACCCACGCAGAACAGGATCAGGCCCAGCAGCATGACCATCTTGAAGAAGAAGCTCTCGCTCCGTTTCAGACCCGGCCTTGCAAATGCATAGATGTGGTAGAACGCCACCGGCACAGTGACCACCACGCCTGCCAGAATGGAGACGCGGAAATACTGCATCAGCTTTTCCTGCGGGGCAATGGAAACAAACTCGTAATAGTCGCGGCCCATGGCAGTGAGCAGATCGATCAGACGGTCGGCGTATGCCAGCGAGACCACAACACCCACCACGAACACCACCGCGCAGATGATCAGCCTGTTCCGCAGTTCTTTCAGATGGCCGGTCAGCGTCATGCTGCCGTCCTCTGCCATGACTTCGGCTTTTTTCTTTTTGCGCTTAACGTTCGTAGCCACAATTACTCCTCGTCTTCGTCCTTCTTGGAAACCTGCTTCTCGGTCTTCTCCTCGGAATCATCGGAGCCTTCCTCGTCCTCCATGCCCTTCTTGAAGCCGTTGATGGTCTTGCCGAACATCTTGCCCAGCTTCGGCAGGTTCTTGGGTCCAAAGATCAGCAGAGCGACGACCAGGATGATCAGCAGTTCGTTAGTACCAATACGCATAATAAAAATCTCCTTTACTTTGCCGCGCCGCGTGGCGGGCTTATTGCATGTATCAGGCAACCGCGGGCGCGGGTGCATCCAGTAAGTAATCAGTCCTTCGGCAGAACATCATTCTGACGAGGGTCTTCCTCCACCGGCTCGGCCGCAGGAGCAGCCTCGGCAGCTTCCTGTGCGGGAGCCGCTTCTGCTGCAGGCTCGGCCTTTTCCTCTGCGGGTGCAGCGGCAGGCTCAGCCTTTTCAACCGGGGCGGCGGGTTCTTCGGCCTTTTCGGCAGGTGCAGCGGTCTCCTCAGCGGGAGCGTTCTCCTCGGCCTTGCGGCAGGTGCAGCGTCCTCTTCCAGCTCTTCCACCGGCTCCTCGGTCAGCTCGGTCACTTCCTCGGCGGCTTCTGCCTTGGCAGCTTCCTCCTTGCTGGTCTTGCTGGTCTTGCCGATGCCGGTAAAGCCCTTGGTCACGTCCTTCACGCTGTTGTCGATATCCTTCTTGATATCGGTCAGCGGAGCGACGGCTTCCTTCAGGGGGCCTTTTGGATCTCATTCAGCGGTTCCACAACGTTCTTCTGGATCTCCTCAGAAGCAGCGCCGGTGTACTTTTTCAGTTCACGCAGCATCTTGCCGATCTTCTTTGCGTAGACGGGCAGCTGATCCCTCCATGATCTACTCCAACGCCGGCAACCTGATCATTCCCATCGTGACGGCGGTGCTGGGCAAGGAATGGGTGATCTACTCCAGTGCCTTTCTGTCGGTACAGCTGTTTTTGCTGTGGAGCCACGCCAAGAGCATGCTCTGCGGCGAAAAGAGCTTTGAGTTGAAAAAGGTGCTCACCAACATCAACATGATCGCCATTCTGGCGGGTGCCGCCCTGTTTCTGCTGCACATCCAGCTGCCGGCTGTCATCGAGGATTCGCTGGACATGGTGGGCAGTGCCATCGGCCCCATCTCCATGATCATCCTGGGCATGCTGATGGCGGGCATGAACTTCAAAAAGATCCTGGGCTACCGTCGGCTGTGGCTGGTCACGGCCCTGCGGCTGGTGGGCATCCCGCTGGCAGCTGTGGCCCTGCTCAAGCTCAGCGGCCTGGCCCATCTGGTGCCGGACGGCCAGACCATCCTGCTGGTGAGCCTGCTGGCCACCTGCACCCCCTCGGCTTCCACCATCACCCAGATGGCGCAGATCTACGGCAAGGATGCCGACTACGCCAGCGCCATCAATGTGGTGACCACCCTGCTGTGTATCTTCACCATGCCGCTGATGGTGGCCCTGTACCAGCTATAAGTCCCCGCCCTGTTATACAGAACGTCCCCGTGCTCCGAAGAGTACGGGGACGTTCTTTGTTTCTGCCGTCCGGCGGTTTATACGGTCAGGGTCCGGTCCTGTGCCGGGTCCCAGTACACCAGCTCCACCCGGCTGCCCTTCTCCAGAGGCTTGTGGGGCTTTTCGGCGCTCCAGCAGCGCTCCAGCAGACCGGCTGCGTCGGCATCCGGGCCGGGCTTTTCCGTGCAGAGGGCCGTGCCCTGCCAGCCGTCCTCGGTGTACAGGCTCAGTGCCCCGGCGCTGCCTGCCAGAACAGCCTGCACGTCCCGGGTCATCTGCGCATAACCCTCCTCGGTGGCCGGGTACTCCCCATGCCACTTTTCAAAAAAGACGGAAAACTCGCCGCACAGTTCAATGAGCAGATCCTCCTCGCTGTGCGGGTTCTTCACCACAAAAGCGACATCCTCGTTTTCCATATAGTCAAAATCATCTTCCGCGCTGGTGTGCACGGTGACCTGCTGCCGGCTGAGCAGCATCAGCAGCTCCCCCTGCTTTTCGGTGGGGTCAAAATCGCCCTGCGGGCTGTTCCAATCGGTGATCATCGGTGTTCCTCCATTTATAAAGCGTGCGGGCGTTTTTTCCCGCCGAATGATCCGTTCAATCCTTTTCCCCACTGCCGCCTGCGGGCATTGCCGCTGCGGCGCGGGCTTTCAGCTCGTTTTTGGCACAGTAGAGCGCACGGTCGGCGCGGTCTTTCACCGTAACCACGTCCTCCCCGGAAAAAACAGCAGAGCCAAGGGAGAGCGTCGGCAAAAGGGTGATCTCTTTGCGCCGCTCCGCCAGCAAAGATTGCAGCGCCGCTGCGCAGCGGGCTTCGTCTGCCTCATCCCTCAGCAGCACGCAGAACTCATCGCCGCCGATACGGTAGCAGTAGCCGCAGCGGGCGTAGGCTTTTTTGATGCAGTCTGCGATCTCGGCAAGGCAGGCATCTCCCTGCAAATGGCCGTAGCGGTCGTTGATCTGTTTGAAGCCGTCCACATCGAACACCACCAGCACCCCGCCGCTGCGGCGCATCTCGGCGGTGCGGTTCAGGTAGCTGTTCTGGTTCAAAAGTCCGGTCAGGGCGTCCAGCTGGTTCCACATCTCGCTGCAATAGATATAATACAGCACCGACAGCAGGGTGACGCACAGCCATGTGACGTGCAGCGATGGCAGCGCGATCTGGATCACGGTCTCCGCACCCAGAAACAGGGTCAGCGGGTAGATCAGCGTGCGGCTGCGGTTCTGAAAAGCCGCTGCCGTGCGCACCGTAGCCACCATAAGGTACAACATGGCGGCATAGTACATCGCCACATAAATATAGAAGTATTCTCCCCGGGCGTAGAGGTTCTCCGTGCTCACCGAGAATACCAGCCCATAGGGCAGTGTTGCCGCCAGAAAAAGCAGATACGCACCCTCGCAGCAGACCGCCGCCTTGAACCCGCGCCGGATAATGGATTTTTGTCCAGCACATATACCAGACACAGTGCCACCGCCGGTGTCAGCCCAAAGCCCAGATAGTTGGACAAAATGTTCAGCCAGCGGCAGCCCGTCGGTGCGCCGTCCACCACGATGGTGATGACTTCCAGCACCGAGATGCACGCAATGAGCGCAAAAGCCAGAAGAAACCCGCGCTTCTGCTTTTTGTTCAAAGATTCGCTCAGCTTTGTAAGAAGGCTCATAAAGCCAAGCACAAAAAGATCAATGGTCGTTAAAATAAAAAAAATAGCTATCCATTGCAATCTATACCGTTCAGTGAACTGACGCCCCGGACGGGGCAGATATAATATTATTGTATCACTCCGCAGCACTTTTCTCAACCGGGAACTGCGTATTTTCGTTTTTTCTGGCAGTTTGCGTTTTTAATGCAAAAGCAACATCCGCGCATATCTTTTTCCTGCCGAGGCAGTGCTTCATACTTTTTACCCCTGCGGAACGGTTGATTGTGACTTTTAAATTTTTCATTGTCGGATTCCTTTCGCTTTGTTTGTTTTTATCTGGTTGTCTCTTCATAAAGGAATCTGTATTTTTCGCGTCTTATGCTTTGTGCCGTCTGCTCAGCGCACAGACCGTCTCGATATGCTCACTGTGCGGGAACATATCCACCGGGGTGCTGCTCTCCACGCGGTAACCCTTTTTTTTCGTCAGCAGGGCGAGGTCACGGGCCAGGGTCTCCGGGTTGCAGCTGACATAGACCACCCGCTTCGGGGCCATGCGGGCCACGCTCTCGATGAACTGCGGGGTGGAGCCCTCCCGCGGCGGGTCCATGAAGATCACATCCGCACGCTCCCCGGCTGCGGCGGCTTCGCTGATCCAGCGGGTAGCGTCGGCGGCAAAGAAGCGGGCATTCATCTTCACGCCGTTGTGCTTTGCGTTGCCGATGGCATCCTGCACAGCGTCGCGGTTCAGCTCCACACCCACCACCTGCTTTGCGTGGTCGGCAGCCGTCAGGCCGATCGTACCGATGCCGCAGTAGGCGTCCAGCACCACTTCTTTCCCGGTGAGATGCGCCGCTTCCACAGCCAGACCGTACAGCACCTCGGTCTGGCTGTGGTTGATCTGGTAAAAGCTGCGGGGGCTGAGGGCATAGGTCTTGCCGCAGAGCTCATCCAGAATATAACCCTTGCCATACAGCACCTTTTTCCGCATCACCCAGCACGACGCTGGTCTTGCGGGGGTTCACGTTCTGCACCACGGTGGTCACGGTCACGCCCCGCTTCTCGGCTTCTGCCAGCAGGGCCCGCACGAAGTTCTTGGCTCCGGGCAGCACCGGCTGGGCCGTCACCAGTACTACCATCACCTGCCCGGTGGCAACGCCCCGGCGCAGCAGACAGTGGCGCACAAGGCCGGTGCCCTTGTCCTCATTATAGGGCTGGTAGCGGCAGGCGATGGCTGCCGCACGCACAGCCTCCATGGTCTTGTCCAGCACTTCGTCCTGCAGCAGGCAGCGTTCCACCGGCAGCACCTTGTGACTGTTCGCTGCGTAGATGCCGGAGGTGAGTTTTCCACCCCAGCCGGTGGTAAAGGTGGAAATCACCTTGTTGCGGTAATGGTAAGGGTTTTCCATGCCGCGGATGGCGTTCACCGGGCCGTATTTGCCCAGCAGCTTTTTCACGGCGGCTTCCTTCTGCTTCAGCTGTTCGGCATAGTCCAGCCCCAGCAGCGGGCAGCCGCCGCAGTTCTTGGCTCTCAGCTTGCAATCCATGTTTCTCTCCCTTTTACCCGTAGGGGTCATACAGATCATATTCCTCGGCCTCCAGATGCTTTTCCTCCAGCACCTTCATGGCCTGTTCCAGTTCGCTCTGCCCGCAGCCGCTCTCACTGACCAGCGCCCGCACAGCTGCGGCAAGGTCCCCGCCAAAGAGGGTGTCCAGCCGCTGGCGCATGCTCCACACACCGTAGGCACGCTGGGTGACCGTGGCCGCATAAATGTTGTGGTTGCCCTGCTTTCCGCTTTTCACCCAGCCTTTTTCTTCCAGCCGGTACAAAAAGTTGAGCACCGTGGCCGGAGCCCAGCCTTTACCGCGGAGTTTTTCGTCAATATCCCGCCGGGTGGCGGGTTCCCGGCAGGCCCATACCGCCAGCATGACCTGCTCCTCGGCCGCCGACAGCGGTCGCAGCCGGTCCGGGAGTCCGTACATCTGCGCAGCCCCTCCTTTCGCGTTTTTCTTTTTACGTTTGTCTCTGTTGTTCCATTATACCGGGTTTTGTCGGAAAAAAGCAAGAGGCAGAAATCCCGATGAAATCAGACTATTTCAGCTTGTTTTTATAGTTGTCTCTGTTTCTGTCTTTGCTTGGCGTACATTTGTGTGCTTTGTGCCTGCACAGGGGCTTTTGCGGCTGTATCTTTGTGCAAAGATGCTCTTGTTTTCGTGCCCGCAAAACCGGTATACTACGGCTACGGAAATGATCCAGAAAGCATCGCAAAACAGTCGATGCTTCGTGATACAGGAAAGGGAGAGTTCATTATGGCACGAGTATATAACTTCAGCGCAGGTCCCAGCATGCTGCCCGAGAAGGTCCTGCGGCAGGCACAGGCCGAGCTGCTGGAATACGGCGACAGCGGCCAGAGCGTCATGGAGATGAGCCACCGCAGCAAGTGGTTCGACGCCATCATCAAGGACACTGAAGCCACGCTGCGCCGGGTGATGAACATCCCCGATAACTACAAGGTGGGCTTCTTTCAGGGCGGTGCTACCCAGCAGTTTGCCATGGTGCCGCTGAACTTTATGACCACCGGCAAGGCGGACTACATCGTCACCGGCAACTTCTCCAACCTGGCTGCCAAGGAAGCCGCCAAGTTCGGCGAGGCCAACATCGTGGCATCCAGTAAGGATAAGAACTTTACTTATATCCCGGATGTAAACGCTATCGACTACGACAAGGACGCCAGCTATATCCACATCTGCCAGAACAACACCATCTTCGGCACCCAGTATGTGGAGGTGCCCCAGGTGGAGGGCGTGCCGCTGGTGGCGGACATGAGCTCCATGATCCTCTCGAAGCCCGTGGATGTGACCAAGTACGGCTGCATCTACTTCGGTGTGCAGAAGAACGTGGCCCCCCCCGCCGGCATGGCCATTGCCATCGTCCGGGACGACCTGCTGGGCCATGCCGCTGACAACGTGCCCACCATGATGAATTACACCACCCTGCTGAACAAGGACAGTATGTACAACACCCCGCCGTGCTGGTGCATCTACATGACCGGTCTGGTGCTCAAGTATCTGGAAAACGACATCGGCGGTCTGGCCAACATGCAGAAGATCAACGAAGCCAAGGCCAAGGTGCTGTATGATTATCTGGACGGGCAGGAATTCTTCACGAACCCCGTGGAGCACCGTTACCGCAGCACCATGAACGTGACCTTCACCAGCCCCAACCCCGACCTGGACAAGAAGTTCTGCGCCGAGGCCGCCGAGGCCGGGTTCGTGAACCTGAAGGGCCACCGCCTGGTGGGCGGTATGCGCGCTTCCATCTACAACGCCATGCCTGCCGAGGGCGTGGACAAGCTGGTGGACTTCATGGAGAAGTTCCGCAAGGAGAACGCATAACAAAGGGGATTCAAGATATGTATACCATCAAGACTTTGAACGCCATCAGCCCGGTGGGCCTGGCTAAGCTGAACAAGAACCTGTTTGACGTGGCGGTGGACGCCGATGCCCCGGACGGCATTCTGGTGCGCAGCGCCGACCTGTTGAACACCACCTTCAACGATAATCTGCTGGCTATCGCCCGCGCCGGTGCGGGGGTCAACAACATCCCCCCGTTGGAGCGCTGCAGTGAACAGGGCATCGTGGTGTTCAACACTCCCGGTGCCAACGCCAACGCCGTGGCTGAACTGGTGATCGGGATGCTGATCGCCGGCAGCCGCAATGTGGCCGACGCCGCCCAGTGGTGCCAGGGCCTTGCCGGAGACCCGGCCATGGCCAAGAGCGTGGAAAAGGGCAAAAAGCAGTTTGTGGGCAACGAGATCAAGGGCAAGACCCTTGGCGTCATCGGTCTGGGTGCCATCGGCTCCCGGGTGGCAAACTGCGCCATCGAGCTGGGCATGGAAGTGTACGGCTACGACCCCTACATCTCCATTGAGGCAGCCTGGAACCTGAGCAGCCAGATACACCACTGTGTGAACCTGAACGACATGCTGCCCCTGTGCGACTACATCACCATCCATGTGCCCTACCTGCCCACCACCAAGGACACCATCAATGCCCAGACCCTGGCCCTGTGCAAGGACGGGGTCAAGATCCTGAACTATGCCCGCGGTGAGCTGGTGAACACTGCCGCCCTGCTGGAGGCCATGGATACCGGCAAGGTGTCCGGCTACATGACCGACTTCCCGTCGGAAGCCATCCTGGGCAAGCCCGGCATCGTGTGCACCCCTCACCTGGGCGCTTCCACCCCGGAAGCCGAGGACAACTGCGCCGTGATGGCCGCGCAGGAGATCAGTGACTACCTGAAAAACGGCAACATCACCCACTCGGTGAACATGCCGGAGGTGCACCAGCCCCGTGCCGGCGGCAAGCGCATCTGCATCATCCACAAAAACGAGCCCGGCATGATCAGCCAGATCACCGCCCTGACCACCGAGGCGGGCCTGAACATCGAAAACATGGTGAACAAGAGCAAGAAGGACATGGCCTACACCATGCTGGACGCCACCGGTGCCGTGGATGCCCGCCTGAGCGAAAAGTTGAGCGCAATCCCCGCCGTGATCCGGGTCCGGATCCTGTAAATCCTCCCCTGCCAAAGAGCCGCCGTGCAGCTGCACGGCGGCTCCTTTTTTCACAGCAGGATGCCGTCCATCTGGGATTGCTCCGGGAAGGAACGGCTGTATTTCCGCTTGGCGATCTCGATAAAAGACTGCACCTCCAGCCGGGGCGTGTGGCGCATGGCAGCGATCTCCACCGTCACCGGGGGTAATCCAGCAACGGCACCTTGGTGATGCCCGGGATCACCGCATCGTGCAGGCAGGGCACGATGGACATGGCAGTGCCCATGGTGATCATGATCAAAGCCCCCCTCAAAGCTGGGGGTGATCTTGCTGCAATCCACCCCCCACCTGGGCCAGCTCCTCCAGGGAGGGGCCCTGGCAGGCAGAAAGGAAGCTGTCAAAGGCTCCGGAGGACACCACGCTCTGGCCCTTCAGGTCCGCCAGGTGCAGGGCCTTGCGGTCTGCCAGGGGGCAGTTGGGGTTCATAAGCACATAATAGGCCAGGGAGAACAGGGGCGTAAAGGAGACATCCCGGTCGCTGGAATGCTCAGTGGCGTAAAAAAAGCCGATATCCAGCTGGCCGGACCGCAGTTCCTCCAGAGGGCGGCGGTTACTCTGGGGGATCACTTCCACCTGGGCATTGGGGTACTGCCGCTGGTACTCTGCCAGGATGCTGGCAAAGGTGCCGTAATCAAAGAGCTGCCGCAGCCCCACCACCAGATGGGACCGGTCTGCAGCCTGGATATCCTGGGCCTTTTTCAGGGCCTGGCGGCCAAAACTGGTCATCTGCACCATGTCCAGGTAAAAGGACTGGCCGGCGGCGGTGAGCTTGGTGCGCCGGGTGGTGCGGTCGAACAGGTGGAGCCCCGTCTCCTTTTCCAGGGTGTTGATCTGGTAGGTGACGGCTGGCTGGGTGGTGAACAGCCGCTGGGCCGCTGCGCTGAAATTCAGCTCCTCCGCTACGGCAATAAAGCACTCCAACTGGTAAATCGTCATAGAAACAGCCCCCATCCCTGCAAAACTTGTACAAAGATTCTTTTATTATAGCGGATTTCTTTTCTGTGGTAAAGTGGAGCTGATTTATAAATGTTTTTGATAAATCCTGGATTTTTTTCGATTTTACAGCAGAGCGAAACTTTGCTATAATCATGTCAATGTTCAAAACATACGATGGAACAGAAGAAAACGAAGAAGAACCTATTAGAAGAACAAGAAGAAAGAAAGGCAAACTACTATGGCTAAGATCTCTCGTCGCAACTTTATGCGCGGTGCCGCTGTGGGCACCATGGGCGCAGCTGCTGCCGGTCTGCTGACCGCCTGCGGCAACTCCGCTTCCAGCACCACCAGTGCTCCCGCTTCCAGTGCTGCATCCTCTGAGGCTGCATCCTCTGAGGCAGCCTCCGCTGTGACCAAGCCCTCCTCCCCGGTGGACGGCAAGTACGTCACCAAGGCTATGGGTCACGAAAGCTGGGTGCATGTGGCCACCACCTTCTTTGACGGCAAGATCACTGCCTGTGAGGTGCTGTCCCACGAGGAGACCATCGGCATCGGCAACTATGCCTGCTCCCGCATCCCCGCCGCCATCGTCGAGCACCAGAGCGTCAACGTGCCCAACCTCCGTGGTTCCTCCATCACCTCCATGGCCGTGAAGGCTGCCGTGAAGGAGGCCATTGAGCTGGCTGGCTACAACGTGGACGACTTCTCCAAGGAAGTCACCCTGGAGACCTCCAACGAGGTCATCGAGGAAGAGGCCGATGTGGTCATCATGGGTGCCGGCACCTCCGGCCTGACCTGCGCCTGCCGCCTGCTGGAGGCTGGCTACAGCGTCATTCTGGTGGAGAAGCGCGATATCCCCGGCGGCTCCATGTCCATGACCTACGGCGGCGTTGCCACCGCAGGCTCCAAGCTGCAGTACAACTACGATGTGGACGGCAGCTTCCGCAGCTCTGCCATGGGCACCCTGGAAGGCATGATGAACTTCTGGCAGACCATGGAGCAGTACCACCGCACCGAGTTCTTCAACGGTGAGATGCCCTACATGACCAAGCAGTACACTGTTGCTGGCGATCTGGTGGACTGGATGGCAGGCATCGGCATCGGCTTCAACACCATGGGCAACTACGAAAGCGCTACCCAGTACGGCGCTTCCACCCCGTATCTGGCACCCGGCTGCTACGAGGGCGGCGCAGGCTACGCTATGATGTTCATGGCACAGCGTGTGGAGAAGTACGAGAAGGGCAAGATCATCTACTCCACCAGCGTCACCGACCTGATCAAGGACGAAAGCGGTCGTGTGGTGGGCTTCCACGCTAAGGGCGAAAACGGCGCAAGCTACACCCTGCGCGGCAAGGCAGTCTGCCTTGCTTCCGGCGGCTTTGCCAAGAACCCCGAAATGCTGAAGAAGTACAGCCCCGACTACGCCGACTTCTTCTTCAACTGCGCTTCCAGCATGACTGGCGAGGGCATCCAGATGGGTATCGATGCCGGCGGCTATGTGGAGTGCGAGAACCGCGCTCTGCCCGCCTTCCTGTCCAGCTACAAGAGCAAGTGCGAGCTGGCCTTCATCCACCAGTCTGCCCCTGGCATCATGGTCAACATCAAGGGCGACAACATCGGCAACATCGTCTCCGATAACCACTACACCATGGCCAAGGCAAAGCTGAACAAGGACAACGGCGATACCTTCTACTATGTGTTCGACGAGTCCTCTGCCGTCAAGCTGCGCGACAGCGAGTCCTACGGCTTCAACGGCTACGTTGCCATGTTCGAGAAGGGCGAGGCTGTGCACTACGACAGCGTGGAGAAGGCTTCCGAGGAGCTGAACCTGCCCAATCTGGCAGACGCCATCGAGGCAAACAACGCCGCCGCTCTGGCTGGCGAGCCCGATGAGTTCGGCCGCCGCAACTGCCCCTACATCGAGACCCGCGACGGTCTGTGGGCCATCCGCGTTGACCCCACCTTCTACCTGACCACCGCAGGTCTGGCCATCGACACCGATTGCCACGTGCTGAACGAGGAGAAGAAGGCCATCCCCGGCCTGTACGCTGCCGGCGACGTCTGCGGCTCTATCGAGGAGAAGGACGCCAAGCAGTACGGCATGGGCTTCGACGCCGCTCTGACCTACGGCTACATCATGGGCGAGACCCTGAAAAAGGAGATCTGATCTCCCCTTCCGGCACCCTGACACAACGCAAGAAGGCTGCTGCACACACTGTGCAGCAGCCTTCTTTTTTTTGTTTGTTCTAAAAAGGAGAGAGCTTATTCCAGGCCCTTCTGCTGGGCGTATTCCTCCAGCAGCTCCCGTTCCAGGAAGGGGGTCTTGACGCCCTCGCGGTCGCGGTAGGTCTCGTGGCCCTTGCCGATGACAGCGATCAGGTCCCCCTCCTGGGCATGGTCCACGGCATAGTGCAGGGCATCCAGCCGGTCCGGGATCTCCACGAACTTTGCCTCCGGGTTGCCCTTGTTCATGCCCGTGCGGATATCCGCAATAATATCCTCCACCTTCTCAAAGCGGTTGTTGTCCTCGGTGAGGATGGAGAAATCGGCCATCTTGGCGCAGATCTCGCCCATGCCGTAGCGGCGCAGCTTGGAGCGGTTGCCGCCGCAGCCGAACACCACCACCAGACGGTGGGGGTTGTAGGCCCGCAGGGTGGTGAGCAGGCTCTCGGTGGACACCTCGTTGTGGGCGTAGTCCAGCAGGATGGTGAACTTTTTGCTGATGGGCACCAGCTCCACGCGGCCCTTGACCACGCACTTGCCCAGACCGTCGTGGATGGCCTGATCCGGCAGGCCCAGCACCTTGCCCACGGCCAGCGCAGCCAGTGCGTTGTACACGCTGAACTCGCCGGGCATATTCACCTTCACGTCCATCTCGTCCTTGCCGGTGACGTGGAACTTCACACCCAGGAAATCGTGGGTGCGCAGCAGCTCGTAGCCGCTGGCGCGGTAATCGGCCTGCTCGCTGCGGCCATAGGTCACCAGCTTGCAGGTGTGTCCCTTCAGCAAGGCTTCGGTGTTCTCGTCGTCGATGTTCACCACACCCACATCACAGCGCTGGAACAGCTGACCCTTCCAGCTGCGGTATTCCTCAAAGGTCTTGTGCTCACCGGGGCCGATGTGGTCCGGCGAAAGGTTGGTGAACACGCCCACATCGTAGTGCACACCGGCCACGCGGTCCATCATCAGGCCCTGGCTGGACACCTCCATCAGGGCCGTGTCGCAGCCGGCATCCAGGAACTCCCGGAAGGTCTTTTGCAGCTCGTAGCTCTCCGGGGTGGTGTTGGCGGTGTCCTTGTGGCGGCCCATGTAGTAGATGCCGTTGGTGCCGATCATGCCCACCTTGCGGCCGGCAGCTTCCAGCACGCTCTTGATCATGTGGGTGGTGGTGGTCTTGCCCTTGGTGCCGGTCACGCCGATCATGGTCATCTTGCGGGAGGGGTTGCCAAAGAGGTTGGCGCTCATCAGAGCCATGGCATAGCGGCTGCTTTCCACCTTCACCACGGTCACGCCCGGCACGGCGGTCAGGTCGATGTCGTGCTGGATGACCAGTGCGCTGACGCCCTTGGCGGCGCAGTCGGCGGCAAACTCGTGGCTGTCGCGCTGGGTGCCCACGATGCACACGAACAGCAGGCCCGGGGCCGCCTTGCGGCTGTCATAAATGATGTCGTTGATCTCGGTCTCCGGGCTGCCCTGCACCAGTGTGTAAGGCACGCCCTCCATCAGTTGTTCCAATTTCATACAGTCTACGCTCCTCCAAAACATTGATGTGGGGTCACATGGGGTTCTCGTCCTCGTTGGCGGTCATGCGGGCGGGGTCGGTCAGCGGGATCTCCTCCGGCGTCGTGTCCTCCGCCGGGGCGGCCTGCGGGGTCTCTTCGTCGGTCAGGCTGCTGTCCGCAGTCTCCTCCGGCGTTTCCGGCTCCACCTTTTCCGGCACTACATAGCCGGAGGGCAGGACCGGGTCGCCCTGTGCAAAATAGATCTTGCGGGTGCTGCCGGCACTGACATGACTGAAGTCCAGCCGCCCGGTGTCGGTGGCCGCGCAGCCCTTGCCGTCCTCGTTGTTCAGCATGTAGCGGGCGCGGTCCAGCTTATAATCCAGATCGTTCAGCGTCCCCAGCAGCACGCTGATGCGGTCCTGATACAAAAGCGATCTGCTCGGTGTCCGCAAATTCAATGCGGGTCACGTCGCTCCGCATGCCGTACTCGTCCAGCTTGGCCTGCAGGGTCGCCAGCGCACTCATCTTTGCGTCAGCCTCGTCCACCACGCCGGATGCACTGCTGTCGGATGCGGCACTGGTGCCGGCCGGGCTGTCGGCCTCCGGTGCGGCAAAGCTCAGCTGTTCGCCCGGGGTGGCGGTGGTCGCTTCACCGCCGTACAGGGTGCACAGCCCGTCCGGCTGCGCGGGGTCTGCGGACAGGATCTTGAACTTGTCCGAAAGGGTCAGCCAGCTGCTGCCCGCCTGCACTGCATAGGTGGGGGTGGCTTCGGTCACCTGCACCACCACGGTGTTGGGGTAGTCGCGCACCACGCGGATGGATTCCAGCAGCGGGTACTGGCGTTCCAGCTCTGCAGCCTTCGCACCGGAGTCAAAGCTGAAGATGTTTTCCTCCACCTGCACCCCCAGTGTCTGCAGGATGCTGTCGGCGGAGTACCCGGCGATCTCGGTCACCTGGGTGCCGTCCGCCGTCTGCACCTGAATGGCGCTGATGCGGAACAGCATGGTCACCGTGAGGTACATACCGATCCCGATGACGCACAGCAACAGCCCAAATGTTGCCAGACGGCGGAGCCTCCGCCGCCGACGGATGGCGGCACGGGTCAGGCGGCGCTTTTTGCGGCCTTCCCGGCGCTGTGCGTCCCGCTGCGGAGCGGGGCGCAGCTTCTGGTTTTTGTTGTACCCCTGTCCCTGCTGTTGCAGGCGGGCGGCAGACCGGCTGTTCTGCGCAGGCCGGCCGTTCCGGTTCGCAGGACGCTGGGCCGGGCGGCGGTTCTGCCCGCTGCTGCTACGGGGCCGCTGCGCGGTGCTCCTCTGCCCGGCAGGGCGGCGGGCGGCGCTGCCGGTGTCCCGCACCGGGCGTGGCTGGGTGGGGAACTCGATGCTGTTGTCGGTCCGGGTGCGCCGCACCGTACCGTTGGCCGTGCGGGCCGGCGGGCGGCTCAGCGGCTCCCCGTTGAAGCCATAGCGGCTGGTATCGCTTGCCCCGTCGTTCGGGGGCGTGGTTCTCTGCGAAGACCCAGAGGAACGCAGCGAATCCCGGTTCTGGTCATAGGGACGCCCGTTATTGCCGTATTGCTGCATTGTCTGCACCTTCTTTCCGGTTTCTTTCTACGTTCAGGCCTTCTTCACAAGCTCCAGCAGGGCTGCTGCAATGCGGTCCAGGCTGTCGTCCACCGACAGGCTGCGGGCATTGCGGCCCATCTCGGCCAGCTTGCCGGGCTGGGTCAGCATCTCCGAGACGGTCTGCACCAGCTTTTCGCCGGTCAGGTCCTTTTCTTCGATGACCACAGCGGCCCCGGCCTTCTGCAGCTCCATGGCGTTGTAGTACTGGTGATTCTCGGCCACATTGGGGCTGGGGATGAGCACGGCGGCACGGCCCACAGCCTCCAGCTCAGCCAGCGTCAGGGCACCGGCACGGCTGATGACCAGGTCTGCTGCTGCCAGCAGCTCCGGCATGTTGTTGATGTATTCCTTCACCACAAGGCTGTCGCCCTCAGCAAAGCCCTTCTGCTGTTCCAGGTCCTTGAACAGCTGCACACCGTACTGGCCGGTGGCGTGCAGGTGCAGCACCGGCTTGTGCTCGTGCTGCTCCCAGGCGCACAGGTCACCCACCACTTCATTGACCCGGCGGGCACCCAGGCTGCCGCCGAAGGAAAGGATGACCGTGCGGTCCCCTGCCCCCAGCTGGGCGCGGATGGCGTCGCGGTTCTTTGCCTGGGTGAACACCTCCGGGCGCACCGGGTTGCCCACCACGATGGTCTTTTGCGGCGCACCCAGCTTTTCCACAGCGGCGGGCACCGCGGCAAACACGATGTCCACATCCGGGGCCAACAGCTTGTTGGTCACACCGGGGAAGGCGTTCTGCTCATGCAGCGCGGTGTGGATGCCCATCTTTGCGGCGCAGCGCACCACCGGGCCGGACACATAGCCGCCGCAGCCGATGACCAGGTCCGGCTGGACCTCCTTCATGATAGCCTTGGCCTTGGGGCCGGAGAGGGCCAGATTCCACAAGGTGACGATATTTCGTTTGATGTTGTGCAGCGACAGCTTGCGCTGAAAGCCGGTGATTTCGATGTGGTGGAAGGGGTAGCCCGCCTGGGTCACCAGACGGTACTCCATGCCCTCCTTGCGGCCGGCAAAGTGGATCTCGGCGGTAGGGTCTGCTTTTTTCAGGGCACCTGCAATGGCAAGTGCGGGGTTGATATGGCCGGCCGTACCGCCGGCAGCGATCAGAACACGCATGGTGATTCCTCCTGTTTGTCGTTACTGTTCTGCCCGGGCCGCCCGTGCGTCGGCCAGAACGATGGTCTTTTCTCTGCGGGCAGCCTCCTGCTCGGCCTTTGCGGCTTCATGCTGGGCGCGCAGCGCTTCCCGCTGCTGAGCCGCCCGCTCGCCGTTGCGGCCGATGTTCACCATCACGCCCATCTCGGCCAGCAGCAGGATCAGGCTGGTGCCGCCCGACGAGAAGAAGGGCAGGCTGATGCCGGTGTTGGGCAGGGTGTTGGTGACAACGGCGATGTTGCAGAACACCTGCCAGGCGATCTGTGCCATGATGCCGATGCCCACCATCGTGCAGTAGAGGTTTTCGGCCCGGTAGGCGATCCATAGCCCCTGCACGATGAACAGCACAAACAGCACGATGATGAGCACCGCGCCCACAAAGCCCAGCTCCTCACACACCACGCTGAAGATGAAGTCGTTGGTGCTCTCGGGCAGCCAGAGCTGTTTTTCCACGCTGTTGCCCAGCCCCAGGCCGGTCAGCCCGCCGGAACCGATGGCGTACAGGCTCTGCACGGTCTGGTCGGTCATCTTGCTCAGGTCCTGGGTCCAGCCGTCCAGACGGTCCTGCAGATACGGGATGGAGTCCACATGGGACAGCAGCGTTTCCAGCATGAGGCCCGCCGTACCGGCGCCCACCCAGGTCAGGATGCCGCCGCTGCCGGACAACAGCAGGATGGTGCCCACCACGGCCACCGTCAGCACGATGCCGGACATGTGTGGTTCCAGCGCCAGCAGCGCGATCACCGGGATCAGCGGCAGCACCGGGATCACCAGCTGCTTCCACACCCGGACATGCAGCCACTCCCGGAAGTTCATGATCACCATTTTACCGGGGCTCAGCTTTTCCACCTGCGGTGCCTTGGCCGCGAGGCTGGAGCACAGCAGGATCATCTCAAATTTTGCCACCTCCGAGGACTGCAGCGTGAACCCGCCAAAGCGGATCCAGCGGCGGCACCCGTTCAGCGGGGCCATGGTCAGGGTGACCGCCAGCATGGCCAGCACGATGAGGTACCCCGGCCACACCATCCTGCGCAGGAAGCGGTGGTCCACATAGCTCATGGCGAACATGCAGCCCAGACCAATGAGCATGCACAGCGCCTGCTGCTTGATGTAATGGAAGCTGTCGCCCATGCGCAGATAACCGGTGGTGTAGCTAGCGCTGAACAGCATAACCAGACCAAACACCATGATCACCGCCAGCGTGGCCAGCCAGTTGATCAGCAGCCGCGACCACGGCCCCGGGTCCCGCTGGAACACCGAGACCGGTTCTTTTCTTTTTTTGCGGATGGTTGCCATCAGCTCGTTTTCTCCCCCTTTTTGTCCAATATCCGGCCCTGCGCCCTCAGCGCACAAAGGCCAGGGCAAGCGCCAGGCCGCATACGCCGAGCGCACACAGCCAGTAAAATACCGTGACCGGGCCCGCGCCCCGGGCCTCCAGCCAGCGGTGCAGCGGAGCCGCCCGGAACAGCGGCCGCCCGGTGATGCGGTGGTACAGGATCTGCAAAAAGCACCATGCCGCCCTCTGCCCAGAAGGGCAGAGCCAGCGGGATGCTCAACTCTGCATACCCGATGCACAGCGGCACGCAGCCCAGCACCCCGGCCAGATACAGGCAGCCGCAGCTGCCCGGCCGCAGCTTTGCGGGCAAATTCCACAGCAAAAAGGCCAGCAGTGCCCCGGCCAGTGCTGCCGGCAGCACCGCCAGCGGGAACCAGCCCAGCCGTGTTTCCAGCATCATGAGGCCCAGCATGGCCGCAAAGGCCGTGCCGCACACGGTGCCGTCGGCTCCGTCGGCGGTACGGGCACATTCTGCCAGCGCCACCAGCACAAGTCCCCACAGCACCGGGGCTGCGCCGCCCAGCTCCACATAGCCCGCACCGGGCAGCTGCAGGCCGGTGGGCAGGCAGCCGTTCACTGCCAGCAGCACCAGCACCGCTGCCGCAGCGGCGGCTTCCAGTGCAAGGCGGGGCAGACGCCGCAGGCCAAGCTGTGCGCGGCTGCGCAGGCGGGCGGCGTCATCCGCCAGCCCGATGGCCCCGAAAGCCTGTGCACCGAACAGCGCGATCAGCAGCCGGGTCATCAGCTGGCTCTCGCTGCCCAGCAGCGTGGGCTGTGCGATGCAGGCCGCCGTCCAGCCCACGCCTACGGCAGCCAGTGTGCTCACCATCAGGCACAGGCCGCCCAGCGCGGGCACCCGGCTCTGCACCGGGGTCTGCGGCTCCTGCTGTTCCTGCGGCCGGAAGCGTTCCAGCTCCTGCAGCAGCGGTGCCATAAAATTGCCGAGCGCCGCCGTCAGCACAAAGCCCAGTGTTGACGCGACGATCAAGGCGAAACGAATCATTTCTCAGTCTCCAATTTTCGCCAGAATGTTATTCTCTGGCATCTTTCTGCTCTGCGTAGAAAATTTCCAGTGCCTTTTCCAGCGCCATGCCGCGGCTGGCTTTCACCAGCAGGGCGTCACCGGGCTGGATGCGGTTGAGCAGGGCATCCGCTGCCTCGCGGTAGTTGTTGGCGTGCAGGGTCTTCTGCCCCTTGGCGGCGGCCACCACGGCGGTGCGCTTGGCCTGCTCGCCGTAAGTCACCAGACAGTATAGGTCGCTCTCGGCGGCCAGACGGCCCAGCTCCTCGTGGGCCTCGCGGCTCAGGTCGCCCAGCTCCAGCATATCGCCCAGCAGAGCAAAGCGGCGCTTGCAGGGAAACTCCTTGAACATGGCCAGAGCGGCCTTCATGCTGTCGGGGTTGGCGTTGTAGCAGTCCTCAATGACAGTCACGCCCTTGCTGTCCACCACCTTCTGGCGGCGGCCGGTCTGCTCAAAGGCGGCCAGGCCCTGGATCACCTTGCGGGGATCGCAGCCCAGACGGGTGGCGGCGCAGTAGGCCGCCAGCGCATTGGCCACATTGTGCTTGCCCATAGCCGGGATCTTGACCACAAAAGTGCCTTCCTCCTGATCCTCCAGCACAAAGCTCATGCCGTCCTTCTCCTGTCGGATGGACAGGGCGCACACATCGGCGCTCTCATCGGCCATGCTGAACCACACCGGCCGCACATGGGTGGGCAGCTTTGCCGCCCGCAGGAACTTGTCGTCGTAGTTCAGCACCAGCGGGGCACCCTCCGGCAGGCCGTTGCAGATCTCCAGCTTGGCCTTGCAGATGTTCTCCTGACTGCCCAGATTGCCGATGTGGGACACGCCGATGCAGGTGATGATGCCCACATCCGGGCGGGCAGCGCGGGCCAGACGGTCGATCTCGCCAGCGTGGCTCATGCCCATCTCGATCACAGCGTATTCGGTGGAAGCGCCGATGCGCATCAGGGTGCGGGGCATGCCCAGCTCGTTGTTCTGGTTGCCCTCGGTCTTGATGGTCTCACCAAAGCCGCACAAGGCCGCGTAGGTCATCTGCTTGGTGGTGGTCTTGCCCACGCTGCCGGTCACGCCCACCACCTTGGGGTGGTACTGGCTGCGGTAGTTGGCACCCATCACCATCATGGCGTGGTAGCTGTCCGGGCAGAGGATGGCTTTTTCGGCCGGGACGCCCTCCACCGGGTGGTTCACCACCACAAAGGCTGCGCCCTCTTCCAGTGCTTTGGCCGCAAAGTCGTGGCCGTCGAACCGCTCGCCGGGAAAGGCCACAAAAATGCAGCCCGGCCGCACCTCACGGCTGTCGGTGGTGACCAGCTCCACTTCCGGGTCGCTGGTGAGGAAGCCGGCAGGCACAAGCCCTGCCAGCAGCTTGCTTGCATGGATCTTTTCCATAGTTCATTCCCCTCTCGTTTTTCTGGTTCCTTTATCCACAGGTAATGGTAACAATGGTACCGCGCTGGACGCTGGCCCCCACCTCACTGCTCTGGCTCTGGACCACGCCGTTGGCGTCACCCTCCACCACGCAGTTCAGCCCGGCGGCCGCCAGCATCTGGCGGGCAAAGTCCGCGCTCTTGCCGGACACGTCCGGCACCTCGGTCAGGCTGCCGTCGTAGGTGTCGGTGTACAGATACACGGTGGTGCCGTAGGGCACCTTGGCCCCGGCATGGGGGTACTGGCAGGTCACCAGCGCCGCCGTCTGGTCGGATGCCGACTCCATCAGCTGGTGCTTGAGGCCCTTGATGTTCAGCTGCACCTGCGCATTGCTCCACTCGGTGCTGATCAGGTTGGGCACCGTGACGGTGGTCTGGCTGCGGTCCTCGCCGTCGGTGGCGATGCCCAGATAGGGGGCCACCTCGCTGATGATGTTGCCGGCCACAGGAGCGGCCAGAATGGACGAATAGTCGGTGCGGGCGTTGTTGGGGTCATCCAGCATCACATAGACCAGGATCTCCGGGTCGTCGGCGGGCAGGACGGCCGCAAAGGAGGCGACCTTCTTGTAGTCACCGTCGGCGCGGCGGTGCATGTTCAGCTGTTCCGACGTGCCGGACTTGCCGCCGATGCGGTAGCCGGAAACGTAGGCGTTCTTGCCGCCGCCGGTGCCGTTGCCCACCTCGCACTCCATCATCTGGCGGATGACATCGCTGGTGGACTCGCTGATGACCTGACGGCGAATGTTGGTGCCGATCTCCTCCACCACGTTGCCGTTGGTGTCGGTGATCTTATCCACCACATGGGGGGTGACCAGATAGCCGCCGTTGACGGCTGCCGCCACGGCAGTGCACATCTGCAGCGGCGTGATGGCCATGGCCTGGCCGAATGCCGAGGAGGCCAGCTGCACCTCACCCAGCTGATTGGCCGAATAATACTTCATCAGGCCGGTCTCGCTGGGCAGGTCCACGCCGGTGCGCTCGGTAAAGCCAAAGGCGTCAAAATAATTGTAGAACTGCTGGGAGCCCACGCGCTGGCCCAGCTGGATGTAATAGATATTGCAGCTCTGGCGCAGGGCATCGGCCAGATTGATGGTGCCGTGGGCCTTGTGGCCTGCGCAGTGGTAGGTCTCCTTGGCCACGCCGTAGGCACCGGCACAGGTAAAGGTGGTGTTCATGGTCGCCACGCCGGAGTCCAGACCCATGGCCGAGGTGATGACCTTGAACACACTGCCGGGGTAGTACAGCTCGGTGATGGCCTTGTTCTTCCACAGGATATCGCGGTAGGTGCCGGTATAATCCGGGTCCGGGTCCACGATCTTGTTGCCGTTTTCGTCCAGCTTGAACTTCTTCGAGTCGTTTTCGTCCCGGAGGTAGATGGTGTACAGCTCCGGCTCTGCGGCCACCTGCTCCTGCAGGTAGGCCAGGTTGGCGCTGTAATCCAGCGGCGTGTTGGGATCAAAGTCCGGTTTGGAGGCCATGGCCAGGATCGCACCGGTCTTGACGTTCATCACGATGGCACAGCCGCGGTTCTCGACGTTGTTGGCCGCAACGGCCTCAGTCAGGTAGCGTTCCGCGATCTCCTGCACGTTCACGTCCAGCGACAGCACCAGATTGGAGCCGTCCTTGGCGGCAAAGGTGGTGGCGTTCTGGTCGGCAATGGCGTTGCCCACCGCGTTGCGCCGGGTGATGGTGCGGCCGTCCACACCGGCCAGCGTGGACTGGTAGGATTTTTCCAGGCCGTAAGTGCCCACGCCCTCGCCGTCGGTAAAGCCCAGCACGGCAGCCGCAAAGGCTCCGTAGGGGTAGTTGCGCTGAGAGCTCTTTTCCGTCGAGACGGACACCCGCCCGATGCGGTCTGCGCCGGAGCCCTTTTTGTGCGCCTTGTTGAAACCGGACACATAATCCTCAATGGACAGCTTGACGGCGTTGTTCACCTTGGTGGCCAGCACCACATAGGAGGAATCAATTTTGGACAGTGCATCGTACACGGTCTGGTATTGCTGGGTGTATTCCTCCGAGGAAGTGTCCACCGCGTCCAGACTCTCGCCGTCGCCGGAGAGCAGCCGCAGGGTGATGCCCTGGCTGACCTCGGCGCACATGGTCGGGTCAAATGTGCGCACCGTCGTTTTATCGTCGTTGGTGCTGGTGGTGTACAGGATGCTGCTGTAGCTAGGGTCAGCCCAGATGTTCCACACCACGCTGGTGGAAGCCAGCGTGATGCCGTTGGCGTCGTAGATCTCGCCGCGGGTGGCCTTGACCGTGGTGTCCAGCAGCTGCTGCTGGGCGGCATACTGTCGGTACTTGGCACCGTCCCGGATCTGGATGACATACAGGCTGTGGACGACCACGGCCGATGCCAGCACGACCGCCGCCAGCCCCAGAATGCTGCACACGCGCCGGGTGCGTCCGTTGAGCCGTTCCCGCGCAAAGGCCGGGCGCACCCGGTAGCCTTTGCCCTTTTTCTTGTTGGAATCTTGTTGCATGCTGTTCTCCCGCAGACAGGGCGGAGCACCCGTTCTGCCTGCTGTTTTCTTCAGGATATCGGCCCGCGCGGCGGCTGCCCCGGACCGGCTAAAAACCGAAAAAGCGTGCGCTGCCGCACGCTTTCCCGTTTTGATGTTATTTTACGGTGCCCAGAATGGTCACAGCACCGTTGTAGATGAAGCTGGTCCACTGCCGCACAGGGGACTGCTGACGCTCCAGCGCACCGGACTCGTTCAGCCGGATGTATGTGATCTGGCTGGGGTCGATCTTCATCAGACCCAGACGGCTGGCCGCTTCTTCCACGCTGGTGATGTTGGTCTTGCTGTTCAGAGTGCTGTTGTAGTAGGTGTACTGGCTCTGGGCGCTCACCAGCTGGGCCTTGGCGTCCTGGATCTGATCATTCAACTCCACCAGCTGGGCCTCGCTCATCAGCAGGCTGATGGCAAACCCGGTGAGCAGGGCTGCCGCCACCAGATGCATGGCATTGCGCAGCGCCGCCTGCAGCGGCGAAAGACGGCGCTTGCCGCCCTTTTCCACGCGCAATGCGGTCTTGCGCTGTGTCTGCGGCGCTTTTCTGCGCCGCGCGGTGTTGTAATCGTATGCTGCCTGACCCATGGTTTCCTCTCCTCCTCACAGGATGCCTTCGGCATTTCCTCAGCACTTTTCCAACACACGCAGATGAGCCGACCGGCTGCGCCGGTTTTCTTCCAGCTCCTGCGTGTTGGCTTCAATGGGTTTGCGGGTAATGAGCTTTGCCTTGGCCTTGCCGCCGCACACACACACCGGGAACTCCGGCGGGCAGGTGCAGGCCGTGGCCCAGCGGCGGAACTTGTTTTTCACCAGCCGGTCCTCCAGCGAGTGGAAGGTGATCACGCACAGCCGCCCGCCGGGCGCAAGATGCTCGAAAATGGTGTCCAGCCCCTCTTCCAGCGCATCCAGCTCATGGTTCACGGCAATGCGCAGCGCCTGAAAGGTGCGGCGGGACGGGTTCTTGTTCTTGCGCCGCTCCGCCGGCGGCATGGCGCTGGCCACGATGTCGGCCAGCTGCAAAGTGGTCTCGATGGGCGCGTTCTGTCGCGCTTCCTCGATCTTGCCGGCGATCTGCCAGGCAAAGGGTTCTTCGCCGTAGTCCCGCAGGATGCGGGCCAGGTCCTCACGGCTGAGGGTGTTCACCAGATCTGCCGCCGTCTCACCCTGCTGGCTCATCCGCATGTCCAGCGGTGCATCTGCCCGGTAGGAAAAAGCCCCGGGCCGCATCGTCCAGCTGGTGGCTGGAAACGCCCAGATCCAGCAGTGCACCGTTGATCTTGTCGATGCCCAGCTGTTCCAGGGCCCGTCCGGCGTAGCGGAAGTTGATCTGCACCACCGTGGCGGGCAGCCCGGCCAGACGGGCCCGGGCAGTCTGCACCGCGTCGGGGTCCTGATCCAGCGAGATCAGCCGACCGCCTTTTTCCGCGTCCAGCCGCAGGGCGATCTGGCGGGAATGTCCCGCGCCGCCTGCGGTACCGTCGAGATAAGTGCCTGCCGGGTCGATGGCCAGCCCTTCCAGGCATTCGTTCAACAGAACCGGGATATGCTCAAATGAGGTCGGGTCAAAGGGCACGTTTTCTTCTGAAGCCATTGGCACGGCCTCCTTTCTCTCTTGCAGAATTCTTATGTCAGCTGTGCAGGCTGCGCAGCCGGGCTGCACGCTGCTCATTGCTCACCGCCGCGCGGCGGGCGTTCCAGACGTCGGTGGCCCAGATCTCGGCGTGGTTGCGGTTGCCGATGATGGTCACATCCTTTTCCAGCCCGGCATAGCTGCGCAGCTCTGCCGGCAGAAGGATGCGTCCCTGCTTGTCCGGCACCACCTCGCAGGCGGTGCTGAACAGATCACCGGACACCTCCCAGCTGTCCATCAGCTCGTCGGCCTCCAGCTTTTCCGCCAGCTTTTCCACCTCAGGCAGCGGCAGCACGAACAGGCAGTTGTCCACCCATTCCAGCACCACGAAGCTCTCGCCCATGGCGTCGCGGAACTTTGCGGGGAAGTTCAGCCGCCCTTTGGCGTCGATGGTATAGTCATACCGGCCAAAGAACATGCTGCCTGCCCCCTTTCGGGGCTGTGGAGAGGGCCTTTGCCCTACTTTTACCCACTTTACCCCACTGACACACATTTATTGTAGCAAATCAAGCCCCCGATTGCAAGGTTTTTTGTCCCTGTTTTTGCGGCAAAATGTCACAAAAAAAGTCCCTGCGGGCCGTCATTTTTGCCTGCAGGGACGCATCATTTTTCAGGATGTGGAATTTGTGTGGAAATCAGCCGTTTTTCTTGGCGTTCTGGCGCAGGTTGGCGCGCACGTTCTTTACCTGTGCGGCATTCTCCACCATCGCCTCTTCCGTGGTCTTGAGCATGTTGTCGCAGTAGTCGGTCACGGTCTGACGCAGCGTGCGCGACTCGCTCTGGGCAGCGGCGGTGATCTCGGCGGCGCGCTGCTGGGCGGCTTTCACGATCTCGGCATCGCTCACCAGGATGCGGGCGCGCTCCTCGGCCTTCTTCACGATGGCCTGAGCCTGTGCATTGGCCGTGTCCACGATCTGGGCACGGTCGTTCACGATCTGCTGGGCCTGCCGCAGCTCGCCGGGCAGGTTTGCGCGGATATCATCCAGATAATCCCGGACCTTTTCCACGTCCACCAGACGCTTGCCGCCGGACAGCGGCATGCTGGTGCTCTCTTCCAGCGTATCTTCAATGGTGTCCAAAAGCTCGTTCACGTTCATAGTGCTTCCCCCTCCTGCTGCATGGGCTTCGTATATTTCCACAGCAGCACCTTGCCATACTTATACTGCTTCTGCAGGGTCAGGCCGCCCACCTGTGCCGGCAGCACAAGGCCCGTTTCGCTCTCGCACAGCACAGTGCCGCCGGGTGCGGTGCACTTGTCCACCGCCGGCAGGATCTTTTCCAGCGTACCGCCCCGGAACGGCGGATCCAGCAGCACCACGTCGAACTGCTCCCGGCAGGCCGACAGATACCGGGCGGCCTCGCCCACATTGACCCGGCTGCGGTCGAACACACCGCAGGTCTTGCAGTTGCGCATCACGATGTTCACCGCCTCGCGGTTCTCATCCAGGAACACGCACCGGGCCGCGCCGCGGCTCAGCGCCTCGATGCCCAGCTGTCCGCTGCCGGCATACAGGTCCAGCACCCGCGCGCCCGGCAGGTCGAACTGTACAATGCTGAACATGGCCTCCTTCACCTGCGAAAGGGTGGGCCGGGTCACGTCCGTCCCGGGCAGGGCTTCCAGACGCCGTCCCCGGGCTTCTCCTGCGATCACGCGCATGATTTGACCTCCTTCTGGTCGGCCGGGCGCGCTCGCATAGCCTCGCCCGGCGCTGCATATCCTCTTCTGGTTCTTCTTATTATCATCAAACCGTGCATTCTTGTCAAGTACCGGGGCGCATTGCACGCCCGGAGGCTTTGTGCTACAATCAGAGTATCGCACAGGCGCCGGGCATTTTGCGGCGCATTTTGGACCAAAGGAGAGTATTTTTATGAACGTTCTGCTCATCAACGGCAGCCCCCACGAAAAGGGCTGCACCTACACCGCCCTGTCCCTGATCGCCGGGGAGCTGAACAAGGCCGGTATCGACACCGAGATCCTGCACGTCGGCGGCAAGCCGGTGGGCGGCTGCATCGGCTGCGGCGGCTGCCGCAGCGGCAATGGCTGCGTGTTCGGCGGCGTGGTCAACGAGGCCATCGAAAAGGCAAAGACCGCCGACGCCTTCGTGTTCGGCACCCCGGTGCATTACGCCTCGGCTTCCGGCAACATGACCAGCTTCATGGACCGGCTGGCCTATGCGGGCGGAAAGTATCTGGCCTACAAGCCCGCCGCCATCTGCTGCTCGGCCCGCCGGGGCGGCACCACCACCACACTGGACCAGCTGGTCAAGTACCCCGAGTTCTTCCACATGCCGCTGGTCAGCGGCTCCTACTGGCCCATGGTCCACGGCTCCGATCCCGAACAGGTGCTGCAGGATGCCGAGGGCTGCGCCGTGATGCAGGAGCTGGGCCGCAACATGGCCTGGCTGCTGCACTGCATCGAGGCCGGCAAGGCTGCCGGGTTCGACCACCCGCAGAACCCGCCCCGCCCCATGACGAACTTCATCCGCTGAGCAGTATGCTCCCCCCCATTCCGGGGAGCATTTGTTGTTTTGGGCAGCGCTCTTCCCCTTCTGCTGCCCAAAAGGTGTACAAAAAGGGCGGGAGGTGCTTTTTTCGTTCATAACTTTGTGCTACTATAAGAAGTAAAGTAACTTTGCTATGGACGGAGACCCGACTATGGAACACTACGACTGGAACGACGGCTGGCTGTTTTGCCCCACCTTCGACCCCGCGCTGGTGCGCCCGGAATGCACCGGACTGGAGCTGGAGTCGGTGCGCATCCCGCACACGGTCAAGGCCCTGCCCTACAACTATTGCAACGAGAACGACCACCAGCGCCTGTGCGGCTACCGCCGGGAGTTCTTTGCCCCTGCCGAGTGGGCAGGCCGCACCGTTCTGCTCACCTTCGGAGCCATCGCCCACGACGCCACCGTGTTCTGCAACGGGCGGCGGCTGTTCCACCACGGCTGCGGCTACACCGCCTTTACGGTGGACCTGACCAGCGCCCTGCATCTGGGCAAGAAGAATGTCTTGGCTGTGCGCTGCGACAGCCGCGAGGACCTGAACATCCCGCCTTTCGGCGGTTCCATCGACTACCTGACCTACGGCGGCATCTACCGTGCCGTAAGTCTGGACATCAAGGAGCCCGCCTACCTGCGGGATGTGTTCGTGGAGGCCCGGGCCGAAGGCGACTTTCGCATTTACACCGCCACGGTGGGCGAGACGGTGGGCTGCACCCTGCAGGCCGAGATCCGCAGCCCCGCCGGAAGCCGGGCCGTCTACCGTGGGGAACTTGCCCTGCCCATCACCGGCACCCTGAACGGGGTGCATCCGTGGAGCATTGAGCACCCCACCCTGTACACTCTTACCGTAAAGCTCATCCGTTCCGGCACCAGCGGTCTGCCCGACCGGGTGCTGGACGAAAAGACGGTCCGGTTCGGCTTCCGCACGGTCCAGTTCGTGGCCGGTGGCCTGTACCTGAACGGCCAGCGGGTGGTGCTGCGGGGCATCAACCGGCACCAGAGCTACGCCTATCAGGGCTACGCCATGCCGGACAGCCTGCAGCGGCTGGATGCCCAGTTCATCAAAAAAGGACCTGGGCTGCAATGCCGTGCGCACCAGCCACTACCCCCAGAGCCCGGCCTTCCTGGATGCCTGCGACGAGCTGGGCCTGCTGGTGTTCACCGAAATGCCCGGCTGGCAGCACATCGGCGACGAAGCCTGGAAGGCGCAGGCCCTGCAGAACTGCCGGGAGATGGTGTGCCAGTGCCGCAACCATCCCAGTGTGTTTTTGTGGGGTGCACGGGTCAACGGCAGCCCCGATGATGAAGCCTTTTACAAGCGCACCAACGAGGCCATCCATCGGCTGGACCCCACCCGCCCCACGGCGGGTGCCCATATCCGCCGCCGCGAGCAGCTGCTGGAGGATGTGTACGCCTACAACGATTATTCCTACCGGGGCCGAGGCCCCGCCTGTGAGGCCCGCGCCTCCGTCACCCCGGACACCCGCAAGGGCTACCTCATCAGCGAGTTCGGCGGGCAGAACTTCCCGGCCAAGCCCTTTGACGATGAGGCCCACCGGCTGGTGCAGGCCCTGCATTTTGCCGCCGTGCTCAACGATTCCATTGCCCAGCAGGGCGTGGCCGGCAGCTTTGGCTGGTGCCTGGCCGACTACAACACCCACCGGGAATTCGGCAGCGGCGACCGCATCTGCTACCACGGCGTGATGGATCTGTTCCGCAACCCGAAACTCTCCGCCGCCGTGTACGCCAGCCAGAAAACGCCCCGCGCTCCTTCGGACATCGTGCTGGAAGTCTCTTCCGCCATGGCACTGGGGGACCTGCCTGGCGGGGTACCGGGGGCCTGCTGGGTGTTCACCAACGCCGAGAGCGTGCGTCTGTACCGCGGCAATGACTTCGTGGCCGAATTTGCCCCCGACCGGCGCGGCCGGTTTGCGGCGCTGCCGCACCCACCCATTGAGATCAACGACTTTGTGGGCTCCCTGCTGGAAAAGTATGAGGGGATGGACCATGCTTCTGCCTTGCAGGTAGCTGCCATCCTGAACGAGCTGCGCCGGGACGCCATGGAGCCTTCGCCCCTGTCCCGGGCACGGATGCTCTCGCTGCGGCTGGGCTGGAACGATGTGCTGCGGATGTACTACAAGTACATCGGCGTGCTGGGCAGCCCTGCCGCCGAATACCGCTTTGAGGCCGTCTGGCACGGCCGGGCGGTGCGCACTGTGGTGCGGGAGCCGGTGCAGAGCGTCCGGCTGGAATGCGTGGTGCACAACCCCATCCTGACCGACGGTCCCACCTGGGACTGCGCTGCCGTGAGCCTGCGCGCCATCGACCAGAACGGCAACCTGCTGCCCTACTGCGGCGAGGCCGTGCAGCTGCGCACCGAGGGCCCCGTGAAGATCCTGGGGCCTGCCGTCGTACCGCTGCGGGGCGGCATGGGCGGCACTTATCTGGCCACCACCGGCGAGGCCGGGCGGGCCGTGCTGCACTGCCGCATGGAGGGCGCGCTGGACACCGAAGCCTATCTGACCATCCGCTGCCGGGAGTAAAATCCGGTCCCTTTCATGATAGATTTGCAGTCTGTTCAAAGTTTTATCATGGATGACTGGTATGCTAAAAACAAGGAATACCACGGCAGCGCTCAGCCGCTGTTTTGACAACGAAAAGGACTTGATCGTATGAGAGAAAAATTCCGTCAGTTCATGGTCGGCCGCTACGGCACCGATGGGTTGAATCAGGCTCTGAGCATCGCCTCCATCGTGATGCTGCTCATCTCCCTGCTCACCCGCATCAGCCTGTTCACCTGGCTGGGTCTGGTGCTGCTGATCCTCTGCTATTACCGATCCCTGAGCCGCAACATCTCCAAGCGCACCGAGGAGAACTACCGCTACTACACCCTGAAAGATCGGGTGGACGGCAAGTTCCGTGGTCTGAAAGATCAGTGGGCCAACCGCAAGCTCTACCACTACTACCGCTGCCCCAAGTGCCGCCAGAAGCTTCGGGTGCCCCGGGGCCGTGGCCGCATCCAGATCTCCTGCCCCCGCTGCGGCACCCAGTTCATCAAAAAGAGTTGAGCCATGTTTGGATATGTGATCCCGAACCACACCGCCCTCTCCCCGGAGGCGCAGGCGCGCTACCGCACCGCCTACTGCGGGCTATGCCGCCGCATCGACGCGCTGCACGGGCTGCGGGGGCGGTTTACGTTGAGCTACGATCTCACCTTTCTGGACCTGCTGCTGTGCAGCCTGTATGAGGGCGAGAGCGAACTTTCCACCGGATGCAGCCGCTGCCCGGTGCACCCGCTGCACGGCGTGAACTGGCGGTCCAGCGGCCCCACCGACTACTGTGCCGACTTGAGCGTGGCGCTGCATTACTACAATGCCGAGGACAAATGGAAGGATGACCACAACCTGCTGGGCCTCGGCTATGAAAAACTGCTGTCCGGCTGCCGCACCGACGCCGAAGCCCGCTGGCCCCGGCAGTGTGCCGCCATCCGCAGCTGTCTGGCCCGGCTTGCAGAATACGAAGCCGCCGGCAGCGAGGACCTGGACGCCGTGTCCGGCTGCTTTGGCGAGCTGATGGCCGAACTGTTCGACTACAAGCAGGACCACTGGTCGCCGGAGCTGCGCAGCCTGGGCTTCCATCTGGGCAAGTTCATCTATCTGATGGACGCCTACGACGATCTGGCCCGCGACAAGCGGAAGGGCGCCTACACAGATTCGAACTGGAGACCTCATCCTTACCAAGGATGCGCTCTACCAACTGAGCTATAGCAGCGCAATCACAGCTCAATTATAATACCACAGTTTCCACCGTTTGGCAAGAGGTTTTTGCAAAAAAATCTGGATTTTTGCAAAAAAGTCGATTTTTACGAAAGAACTCCCCCAGTCTGCTTACGCAGACAGCCCCCTCGGAGATGGGGCCTTTGGCAGTACGGACAACTTTCCGGTTTTGCCAAGGGCTCCCTCTCTGAGGGAGCTGGCATCGCGCAGCGATGACTGAAGGAGTCTTACTTTATCACTCGATCAGGCCGTTCAGCAGCGACAGGCACTTGCGGCTGTGCAGCTTGCGGATCGCCTTTGCCTCGATCTGGCGCACACGCTCACGGGTAACGCCAAAGTCACGGCCAACCTCTTCCAGCGTACGGGGACGGCCATCGTCCAGACCAAAGCGCAGGCGGATGACCTTCTCTTCACGAGGGGTCAGGCTCTTGAGAGCCAGATTGATCTGCTGTGCCACCATGGCGCGGTCTGCGGCCTTGCCAGGGGCTTCGGCGTTTTCGTCTGCGACGAAATCGCCCAGAGAGGAATCCTCTTCCTCACCCACGGGGCTTTCCAGACTTGCCGGCTCCTGTGCCATGCGCTGGATCTCGCGCACACGCTCCACGCTCATATCCATGGCCTTTGCCAGCTCTTCCGGGGTCGGCTCGTGGCCGTTCTGGTACACCAGCTGGTTGGTGGCCTGACGCATCCGGTTGATGGTCTCCACCATGTGCACCGGAATGCGGATGGTACGGGCCTGATCCGCAATGGCACGGGTGATGGCCTGACGGATCCACCAGGTTGCATAGGTGGAGAAGCGGAAGCCGCGGTCACAGTCGAACTTCTCGGCAGCCTTGATCAGGCCGATGTTGCCCTCCTGGATCAGATCCAGGAATGCCAGATTGTGGCCCACATGCTTTTTGGCAATGGACACCACCAGACGCAGGTTCGCTTCGCTCAGGCTGCGGCGGGCGTTCAGGCCATCGCGGCGGGTCTTGAGCAGCTCAGCGCGCTTTTCGTCGCTCAGGGGGCCGTTCTCCACAGCCTCCATAGCTTCCTCTTCGGCAGCCTTTTCCTCGGCATCCTCGCTGGGCTTCTCGTTGCCCTCCTCGTCCAGATCTTCGGTATAGCTGCGGCTGTTCTCGTCCTCTTCAAACGAGAAGCGGGCGCTGTTCTTTTTGATGTACTCCGGCCCGCCGTACTTCTGGCGGTCGGCCTGCAGGATGTGCGCCGCCTCGGCACCGGCATGGATGCGGCGGCTCAGCTCCACCTCCTGCTCCGCGCTCAGCAGCGGGATCTGGCCGATCTGCTTGAGGTAGTTCTTAACGGGGTCGTCCAGCAGTTCGTCCATGGCAGCCTTCAGGTCTGCAGGGTTCTCCTCGCTCTGCTCTTCCTCGTCCTCGCTGATGCCCATATCATCGTTGTTGTTCTCGGCATTCTCGACCTCGGCCATGATGCTGTCCACATCCAGCGTAGGCTCTGCATCCTCTTCCAGAACCTTGATGCCGCGTTCTTCCAGAAGGGTGTAGAGCGTTTCCTCATCCATTCTGCACTGTGCAGCCAGCGCCTTGGCCTCCTTGGCCGAAATGGTGCCTTCGCCTTTCGTCAACAGTTCCTTTAAAGTCATGCCCATTTTGCTCTCTCCTTCTTGCTCCGGGGATGCTCCCGCCGGGGGAAATCCTGTAATAAAGTGTTCCTGCGCATCAGATCACAAGTCCTCCGTTCACGCCGAACACCTGACCGGTGATGTAGCCCGCACCCTCGCCGGCAAGGAACACCAGCAGCTGCGCCACTTCGTCTGCGCTGCCAAGACGGCCCACAGGGGTCTCTTCGGCCAGCGCTGCCTTATCCTCGGCGGTGAATGCTGCCATCATATCGGTATCAATGACCCCGGGCGCAACACAGTTCACTGTGATGCCGCTTGGGCCTTCTTCTTTGGCCAAAGCCTTGGTCAGGCCGATCAGGCCTGCCTTTGCTGCAGAGTAATGCACCTCGCAGCTGCCGCCGGTCTGGCCCCACATGCTGCTCACGGTCAGGATGCGTCCGGCCTTGCGGCGGATCATACCCGGCAGCGCCAGCTGACACAGGTGGAACGCACCGGTCAGGTTCACGTCCAGCATATGCTGCCACTCTTCCGGGGTGATGTCGGTGAACAGCTTCTGCTGGGCGATGCCCGCATTGCTCACCAGCACATCCACACGGCCCAGTGCCTGTTCTGCGGTGCGGAACGCAAGCTCGCAGCTGGCGCGGGACGCCACATCGCACTGCATAGCGGTGATGCCGGGCAGCTGTTTTTCCAGCTCTGCAGCGGCTTTGGCATTGCTGTGGTACAGCACCGCCACGCGGTAGCCCGCCGCATAGAACGCCCGGGCCGCAGCGGCACCAATGCCGCGGTCGCCGCCGGAGATCAGCACACAGCGGCCATTGGCTGCTGCCTGCACGGTAGGTGCCGGTGTTTTCTCCGGCTCTTCCTGCACAGGCTCCGGCATTTCCGGCTGCGGCGCAGGCTGGGGCTTTTCCAGCACCATCACCCGGGTGGGTTCGTCCACCACGGGTGCTGCCGCCTTTGGCTTTGGCGGTACGGGCGGCTCCTGTGCAGCCTGTTCCGGCTGCGGCTCCTCACCCGACAGATTGAACGTCAGTTCAAATTCATCTTCGTACAAGAGTATGGTCCTCCTGTCGTGATCTCTGCACTGCAAAGGTATGCCGTGCAGGAGATGTCTGTGCGGCCCATCGCCGTCCGTTCAGCGTCCATTTCTTATCCGGTCAAAGTCCGGTGCTCGGCGCGGCAGACAGCTGCATAAGATGGGTTTCGACAAAACACCATTAAATAATATAGCACAATTTGCCGAAAAAAGAAAGTGGAAGCCGCCTACTTTTTCACGCAGCTTCCACTTTTTTACGGTTTCTTCATATTCCATGCCGGTCATACAGGCGGTTTCCACTTCGGCCGGGCCGCAAGCCGTGCCCGCAGATCCTTGAAAAACGCCTGCAGCAGTACTCCTGCTTCCTCGGCCCGCAGGCCCTGCTCCACCACCGGGTGGTGGTTGAAGGGCATTGCAAACAGGTCGGTCACACTGCCGCAGCAGCCCGCCTTGGTGTCTGCCGCGCCGTATACCACCCGCCGGATGCGGCTGTTGATGATGGCCCCGGCGCACATGGGGCACGGCTCCAGCGTGACGAACAGCTCGCACTCCCACAGCCGCCAGCCGCCCAGCTTTTTGCAGGCGGCATCAATGGCCAGCAGCTCTGCATGATGCAGGGCGTTTTTTTCGGTCTCGCGGGTGTTGTGGGCGGCAGCTACCACCTCGCCGTTGCGGGCCACCACGGCCCCTACCGGCACCTCGCCCAGTGCAGCCGCCTTGCGGGCTTCTTCCAGCGCAAGGCCCATCAGTTCAGAATCGGTCATAGGTTCCCCTTTATCCTGCTGCAAAAACCAGCAGATTATTCAATGTATGCAAAAGCATCCCCGGCCATACCCTGCCGGTGCGTTCACGAAGTGCGCCCAGCACAAGGCCGCAGCCAAGCGCCCACGCCATGCCCGCCGGGGTGCCGTGCTGCACCGCAAACAGTACCGCCTGCAGCGCCGCGGCCTGCCATCTGCCCAAGGGCTGCGCCAGCTGCTGGATGGCCCCGCGGAACACCAGTTCCTCCACGACAGGTGCAGCGATGCAGTGGTGCACAAAACTCAGCGCCCGCACATCCCACGCCGGGGCAGGCAGAAATGCCAGCACTTTTCCTGCCAGCAGGTAGGCCAGTGCGCAGCCGAACGCAGCCAGCAGCGCCCTTGTTTTTGCCTTTTGCTCCATGGCCTGCCCTCCCTGCCGTGCGGTTCTCAGCGCCTATCTTATCATAAGCAGCGGCTTTTACGCAAGTATTTTGCGCTGGGACGAAGCAATTTTCGCTCAGGTAATTGACTTTTCCCTGTGGATTCTGGTATAATGTTTCCCGACGTTTTATCGCAAAGCGTCGGGAAACATGACTTGAATTTGTTTTTACCGGAAATCCGGAGGTATTTTATGATCCGTATTCTCACCGATTCTGCGTCTGACATCCTGCCCGCCGAAGCCGAGCAGCTGGGCGTGACCGTGATCCCTCTGAACGTGACGCTGGAGGATGGCAGCATCCTGCGGGATGGCATTGACATGACCCCCAGCGAATACTATGCCCATCTGGCAGCCTGCCGCAAGCTGCCCACTACCAGCCAGTCCAGCCCGGAGCAGTTCGAGCGGTTCTATCAGGACGCCGCCGCTGCCGGGGACGAGGTGCTGGGCATCTTCCTGTCCCATGAGCTGTCCGGCACCTGGCAGTGCGCCAGACTGGCCGCTGACCTTGTCAACGTGGACAACGTGCTGTTCGTGGACAGCGCCAACGTCTGCCTGGGCGAAGGGCTGCTGGTACGGCTGGCTGTGCAGCTGCGCGCCGCCGGTAGGACGCTGGTGCAGATCGCCACCGACCTGGAGCACGCCAAGGAGCACCTGCATCTGGTTGCCGCCATCGACCGCTGTGGCAGTGGCCGGCGGCATGCTGGGCATCAAGCCGCTCATCACCATCAAGGAAGGCAAGGTAGCCATGGCCGGCAAGGCACGCGGCCTGCCCGGTGCCTACGTTGCGCTGTTCAAAAAGGTAGAAGAGCTGGGCGGCATCAGCGCCGCCGTGCCTGCGCTGGCCGGTTATACGCTGTCTGCCCGCGAGGTGCAGCCCATCCAGACCTACCTGCAGGACAACCTGCAGTGTGCCGAGCCGCTGGTGCGGCAGATCGGCTGCGTCATCGGCACCCACGCCGGTCCCGGTGCCTTTGGTCTGGCCTTCTTTGATCAGGGACTGGAACTGTAAGCATCCTGAAACGCGAGACAGGCTTCCTCGAAAGGAAGCCTGTCTCTTTTTTATTCCAATCAGCAGTCAATCCAGATGGTGCCGCTTGCAGAAGCGCTTGCTCACGGCGTACATGGCCGCCCACAGGCCCACGGCCAGCACAAGATAGAGCGGATTCTTCATGGAGCTCACCAGCGACTGACCGAACACCGCCATCATGGCCACCATCACGCCCTTGCCCAGCAGCATCGTGATGAGATAACGCTTCTCGTCAAAGTCCGAGATGCCGAAGGCTAGATGCATGAAGGAGCTGGGCGTAAAGGGCAGCAGCGTGAGCATGAACAGCGACGACGTGTCGAAGTGGTTGACCCACTGCTGGGCTTTTTCCAGCTTGGGCCAGCGGCCGGCGATCTTCCAGAAATAGCGCTTGACGATGCGCCGCCAGAGCAGGAACATGAGGGTTCCGCCCAGCGCCACCCCGATCCAGCTGTACAAAAAGCCCAAGATGCCGCCGTGGGCTCCCACGTTCAGGGCCACGATGGCAATGAGCGGCAGCGGTGGAAAGAACGACTCCACCACGGCCAGCGTGATGGGGGGGCCAGCGGCCCCAGATCACCAAAGCGGTCCAGCAGTGTCTGCCAGTATTCCAGCGTGCCCAGCTGATGGGCCCACTGCAGCAACGTATGTTCCATTTGCGTTTTCCCAGTCCCTTCTGTTCCAAGCGGCGGCCGCACAGCCGCCTGCTGATAGTATATCCCGTTTGTATGACAGAGCCATGAACAGACCGTAGCAGTTCTGTATGCATGACCCTCTGCCCTATAAAACGAAACAGAACAGGAACTTCCTGCAAAAGAAAAAGAATTCTGTATTCTTGTCAGTTCTCCGCGGACTTTTCGGCGCGGTTCTTCAGCCGCTCCAGCTGGGCTGCGCGCTGCTTGTTCCAGCGGGCAAGCAGGGCCTCATCCGGCAGCTGCAGGCAGCGGGCAAAGCTCCAGTGCAGCCCGTCGCGGCGGGCCAGCTTGTAGCGCTGGAACACGCCGCCGCTCACGGCATTGCCGGAACCGGCACAGTGCGGGCACCGGCTCAGGGTGTACCAGCTGTTGCTGCCCTTTTTCAGCCAGACATCGTCCGGGGTCAGGGCGATGCCGCACTCCGGGCAGTTCATCGTGTAGATCTTGGGGTCGGTGCGCCAGGCGTACTGCTCCACATAGCCGTGGAACACCTCAAAATCACGGTATTCGCCGGGGGCCGGGCACAGGCTGGCCTGCAGGCTCTCGTCCTCGGTGGGGTAAGCGGCAAGACCGGCCCGCAGGTCCAGCAGACGGCAGACATCGGCGGTGTACAGCGTATCGGACAGCGCATCGTGGAACTGCCGCTCCATGGGGATACCCATGCGGGTGACGACGCTTTCCAGCGTCATGCCCTCGCCCTCCTTGCGGGGGTGCTCCCGCAGGAACACCTGCTGCAGGTCGTACCACACGGTGGGGCGGCTCTCGTCGATGCTGCACAGAAACAGGTTCTGCTTGAGCACCGGCACGTCATCCATGCCCCACTCAGCAAACTCGGCATCCGGGCCGCACCACTGCATGAAGCGGCGCAGGCCCTGCACGATGGGTTCGCCCTTGTCCAGGTCGGCCTGGGTCAGGCCGGTGACCTTGGCGATGTGGTGCTGCAGCTTGCGGAAGATGCGGGGACGCAGGTGGATGGAAAAGGTATCCAGCACGTTGGCATCCTCGTCGATCTTCACGGCACCGATCTCCACGATCTCGCCCCGGAAGGTCTGCTGCACCCCGTGATAATTAAAGGTGTAGGGCTGGTAGCCGATGTTCCATTCCAGATCAAATAAAACCAGATTGCGCGGCATTGTTTTTTATTCCTCTCGTAAAATAAACTTCTCCACAGCCTCGGCCACGCCGTCGTGGTTGTTGTCGGCAGTGGTGATGTAGTCGGCGGTGTCCTTGACCGGCTGCTCGGCGTTCTGCATGGCCACGCCCACGCCCGCATAGGCGATCATGGAGCAGTCGTTCAGGCCGTCGCCGCAGGCCATCAGGTTATCGCGGGTCAGGCCCATGCGCTCCAGCAGGGCGGCCAGGCTGCTGTCCTTGGCCACGCCCAGGGGCACGGCCTCGATGAAGAACGGGCTGGAGGGGTACAGGTCGGCCCGGCCCGCAAACTGCTCCCGGCCTGCGGCACACACGGCGTCGCGGCGGGCGGGGTCCAGCGGGATGAGCAGCTTGCAGACGGGGTAGTCCACATAAGAAGCCAGATCATCCACATGGATCATGGGCAGCTTGGTGGTAAAGGTCTCCTTGGCGGCCCAGGGGTCCGTCTCCCGCTCGCAGACGATGCCCTCACTGCTGTAGGTCAGGATGGCCACATCCTGCGCGGCGGCAAAGGCGCACAGCTCCGGGACCAGCGCGGGGTCCAGCGTTTTTTCCACCAGCGTTTCGCCGGTGCGGCAGTCCACGATCTTGCCGCCGTTGTAGGACAGGATGCAGCCGCCCTTTTTGTACAGCCCCAGGTCTTTGGCCAGCGGGGTGATGCCGGCAGTGGGCCGGCCGGAGGCCAGCACCACGGTCACGCCGCGTTCAATGGCCGCATCCAGCGCGGCGCGGGTGCGGGGTGTCACTTCCTTCTGGTCGTTGGTCAGGGTCCCGTCCAGATCCAGGGCCAGCACTTTGATCTCAGCCATATTGTTATCCTCTTTCTGTTCAAAGGTGATCGCATTTCACCCCCTTATTGTACAATGAAACGCCCTCTTCTTTCAACCCTTGCGCAAAGGTTTGTGGAAAAACCGGTCCTCCGCGGCCGGAACGCGCGGATTTTACCGGATTTTGCGGCTTTTTACCGTCCGGGCGGCCCCGCCCCACAGGTTTTACCAAAGCTTTGCACGGGGCTGGTTTCGGCCCGGGGCAGAAACGCGCTACAATAAAGCCGTTCCCGGATGATAAAAAACAAAGGCCTGAGGTCAGGCCGGATCAAGAGAGAGGATATTGCAATGAAGAACGAAAAGATCTCCCGCCGCAGCTTTCTGAAGGCCAGCGCTGTGGCTTCTGCCCTGGGTGTCATGGCCGCTGCACCCGCCGCCCACGCTGCCGGTGCCGACGAGGCTGCCGCTCAGATCGAGGAAGAGAACTGCCTGCTGAAGAAACCCAAATACATCTTCCTGTTCATCGGCGACGGCATGGGCACGCCCAGATTCAGTCCGCCCGCTTCTACAAGGGCACCGTGGACAACAACGGCGCTGTGACCGAGGCCGACCTGAGCTTCACCAGCTTCCCCCATGTGGGCAGCGTGACCACCTACGACAGCACCTCCTTCTGCCCGGACTCCGCTTCCACGGCCACTTCCATTGCCACCGGCCACAAGACCGAGAGCGGTGTCATCAACATGTGCCCCTGGACCCGCGATGTACCCTATGAGACCATTGCCGAGAAGCTGCACGCCCAGAAGGGCTACAAGGTGGGCGTGGTGTCCACCGTGAACATCGACCACGCCACCCCCGCCGCCTTCTACGCCCATCAAAAGACCCGCAAGAACTACTACGAGATCGGCGTGGAACTGGCCAAGTCCGGCTTTGAGTACTTTGCCGGCGGCGAGTTCCAGAAGGTGCAGGGGGACGGCACCGGCCCCGACAACCATGCCGTGGCTGCCAGTGCCGGCTACAACGTGGTGACCACCCAGGCGGACGCCGCCGCCCTGACTGCCGGGGCAGGCAAGACCCTGATCATTGCCCAGAACCTGGCAGACGGCAAGGCCATGAACTACGCCATGGACACTGCCAACGGCGAGTGGCAGCTGACGGATTACGTCAAGAAGGGCATCGAGCTGCTGGACAACCGCAAGGGCTTCTTCCTGATGACCGAGTCCGGCAAGATCGACTGGGCCTGCCACGCCAACGATGCCGCTGCTTCCATCCACGATGTGCTGGAGATGAGCAACGCCGTGCAGGCTGCTGTGGACTTCTACAACGCCCACCCCAACGAGACCCTGATCCTGGTCACCGCCGACCACGAGACCGGCGGCCTGGCCATCGGCTACAAGACCACCAACTACGACACCTTCCTCACCAACCTGACCCACCAGAAAATGTCCTACGCCAAGTTCGACACCGACTATGTGCAGAACTACATCGCCAACAAGACCCCCTTTGAGACGGCCATGCAGGATGTGAAGGCAGCCTTCGGCCTGACCTTGCCCACCGACCCGGATGCCGCCAACGCCGGCAAGCTGCTGCTGACCGACTATGAGGTGCAGAACCTGCGCACCGCCTACGACCGCACCCTGGAAGTGGGCTCTGCCAGCCAGAAGGACATGACCCAGCAGGATTATGAACTGTACGGCACCTACATTCCCTTCAGCATGGCCATCTGCCACACCATCAACCACAAGTCCGGCATGGACCACACCACCTATGCCCACACCGGTGCCATGGTCAACCTGTACGCCATGGGCGTCGGTGCCGAGAAGTTCGGCGGCGTGTACGACAACACCGAGGTCTTCCACAAACTGGCCGAGCTGACCAGCGTGCAGTGATCACTTCCCCGGCCTGGCCCGGACCTGAAAAAGCCCCGCTCTGTGCGACACAGAGCGGGGCTTTGCTGCGTATTGGGAAACGGACTCAGGAGACCACGGCGTTGGTTTTCAGCCACTCCATCACAGCCGTCTGCAGGGCGGTCTGATGGATGAAGTTGTCGCCGTAGGAGCTGCCGGAGTAGGAAGCGGCAGCGGCATCCAGCTGCTCCTGGGTGGGCTCGATGCCCTGGCTCTCGGCAATGGCCTGATACAGCAGGTCCTGTTTGGCCAGGTGAGTGATCACGGTGTCCGAAGCGCCCAGCATGGCGTTGGCGTCGGTGTAGCCCTGGGCCTGGGCGATGGTGTCCAGATCGCTGCTGTAGTAGCTGGCCAGCTGGTAGTAGTAATTCAGGAACATGCAGGCGTAGTAGTCAGAGATCTGCTTGGGCACATCCTTGAAATCGGCAGTGTCCAGCAGGGCGTCCATAATGGCGTCCTCCAGGTTCTGGTCGTAGAGGGCACTGGAGAAAAAGGCCTTCAGCTCCTCCACGGTGTGCACGTCGTCGCTGGTGCCGAAGGTGCTGTCCACCCACTCGTCGGTCAGCTCCGGCGTCACCGGCTCGGAGATGGAGTTCACGGTCACGCGGAACACGGCCTCCTTACCGCTGAGCTCGACGGTGTTGCCGTCGGAGTCGGTGGAGGCGTCGTAGCCGTCGGGGAAGGTGACGGTCACATCAAAGGTGTCGCCAGTGTTGTGGCCGACGATCTGGTCCTCAAAGCCGGTGATGAAGCTGCCGCTGCCCAGCGTGAGGTCGTAGCCCTGGTAGGTGCCGCCGTTGAACGCCACACCGTCCACGGTGCCGGAATAATCAATGTTCACGACGTCGCCGTTCTGCGCGGCGCGGTCGGTCACGGCCTGGGTGGTGCTGTACTGGCTCAGCAGGCTGTCGATGCGGGCCTGGACGTCCGAGTCGCTGGGGGTGACGTCTGCCTTCTTGATGGGCAGAGCGGCCACATTGTCCGGCAGGGTGACATAGTCCTGTGCAGTGATGCCGGTGCGGTAACCGTTTGCATCCAGACCGTCGCTGTAGGTGAAATTCTGGTAGTCAAAGCTGTCCACCGTGCCGTACTCCGAGACGGCAGGAGCGGAAGAAGCCGCACTGGAAGAAGCGGCCGCAGAAGATGCGGACGAAGCACTCTGCTTTTTGGTCAGCGTGAAGATGGCAAAGATCACGCACAGGGCGGCGGCTGCCGCACACAGCACGCAGAGCAGGGTTTTGGTTGAATGTTTCAAGAATAGACCTCCTAAATAAAAAGACCGTTTGCACGGCCGGATCGGATCGTGTGCTTTCCTATTATATCGGATAAAACGCCAAAAGGAAAGTTTTTTGCCAAATTTCCACAAATCCGGTCCGCCGCAGCGCCGCACTTTTGCCCGCCTGCCCCCTGCAAAAGGCGCAAAACCGGTGGAAATGCCCCGGCGGTTCTGCTACAATAAAATTATGTGACCTGAACCGTTTCCCTCTCAGGGGGAGCCTGATAAAAATGGAGGAAAAACCCATGGATTACAACAAAGCCGCTCTGGAAATGCACGAGAGCCACAAGGGCAAGGTGGGCATCGTGAGTAAGGTGGAGGTCGCCACCCGCGATGACCTGTCCACCGCTTACACCCCCGGCGTGGCCGAGCCCTGCCGCAAGATCAAGGCAAACCCGGAGGACGTGTACAAGTACACCTTCAAAGGCAACATGGTGGCCGTTGTCTCCAACGGCACTGCCGTGCTGGGCCTGGGCGACATCGGCCCGGAGGCCGGCCTGCCGGTCATGGAAGGCAAGGCTGTGCTGTTCAAGGAGTTCGGCGGGGTGGATGCCTTCCCCATCTGCATCAACGCCCACAGTGCCGAAGAAGTGATCGCAGCCTGCAAGGCCATTGCGCCTACCTTCGGCGGCATCAATCTGGAGGATATCAAGAGCCCCGAGTGCTTTGAGATCGAGCAGACGCTGGAAAAAGAGCTGGACATTCCTGTGTTCCACGATGACCAGCACGGCACGGCCATCGTGGTCACCGCTGCCCTCATCAACGCCCTGCGCGTGGTGGGCAAAAAGATGGAAGATGTGCACATCGTGCTGAACGGCCCCGGCGCCGCCGGTACGGCCATCATCAAAATGCTTATGACCGCCGGTGCAAAGGACATCATCGCCGTGGATCAGTTCGGCACCCTGTACAAGGGCTGCAACAGTGCCGAGGCCCACAAGAACTGGCTGGGTGAGGTGACCAACCCCGCCAGATCAAGGGCGGCCTGAAAGAAGCCATTGCCGGTGCCGATGTGTTCATCGGCGTGTCCAAGCCCGGCATCCTGACCACCGAGCTGTGCAGGACCATGAACAAGGACGCCATCGTCTTTGCCATGGCCAACCCCACCCCGGAGATCATGCCGGACGAGGCCAAGGCCGGCGGCGTGCGGGTGATGGCCACCGGCCGCAGCGACTTCCCGAATCAGGTCAACAACGTGCTGTGCTTCCCCGGCCTGTTCAAGGGTGCCCTGAGCGTGCGTGCCCGCGACATCAACGACCAGATGAAGCTGGCTGCCGCCTATGCTATCGCGGACCTCATCACCGACGATGACCGCAGCGAGGAGAACATCATCCCCGGTGCCTTCGACCCCCGTGTGGCCCAGGCTGTGGCCGACGCTGTGTCCCAGGCTGCCCGGGACACCGGCGTGGCCCGCCTGTAACCGGAGGAACTGCCCATGAGAACGATTTCTGCACAGGAGATCACCGATACCGTTGCACGGCTGTGCATCGAGGCCAACACCCGCCTGCCGCAGGATGTGCAGGCCGCACTGGACAAGGCCCGGCAGGAAGAGCCCTGGCCGCTGGCCAGGAACACCCTCGACCTGCTGTGGTCGAACCTGAGCGCCGCCAAAGAGAAGGACCTGCCCATCTGTCAGGATACCGGCATGGCCTGCGTGTTCGTGGAGCTGGGCACCGATGTGCACATTGACGGCAGCTTTGAAACCGCCATCCATGAGGGCGTGCGCCGGGGCTACACCGACGGCTATCTGCGTAAGAGCATCGTGGCCGACCCGCTGCGCCGGGGCAACACCGGCGACAACACCCCCGCCGCCATCACGGTGCATCTGGTGGACGGCGAGGGCTGCCGCATCACGGTGGCCCCCAAGGGCTTTGGCAGCGAGAACATGAGCCGCATCCAGATGCTCAAACCCGCCGACGGCGTGGAGGGCTTCAAGAAGTTCGTGGTGGAGACCGTGAAGCTGGCCGGTTCCAACCCCTGCCCGCCCATCGTGCTGGGCATCGGCGTGGGCGGCAGCTTTGATAAGGTGGCGTATCTGGCCAAAAAGGCCCTGCTGCGCCCGCTGGATGTCCCCAACCCCGACCCCTACTACGCACAGCTGGAACAGGAACTGCTCACCGCCATCAACGGCTTGGGCATCGGGCCCCAGGGCTTTGGCGGCCGGACCACCTGCCTGGGCCTTGCCATTGAGCAGATGCCCACCCATGTGGCGGGCCTGCCGGTGGCCGTGAACGTTTCCTGCCACGTCACCCGCCGCGCCAGCGCGGAACTGTAAGGAGGGAGAAGCATGGAATACAGACTGACCACTCCCTGCACCGCGCAGGACCTTGCCCCGCTGAAGGCGGGCGATACCGTGCTGCTGTCCGGTGTGGTGTACACCGCCCGCGATCAGGCCCACAAGCGGATGATCGAGGCGCTGGACAAGGGCGAAGCGCTGCCCTTTGATCTGACCGGCAGCGCCATTTACTACGTCGGCCCCACCCCGGAGCGTCCGGGTGAGGTGATCGGCTCGGCCGGGCCCACCACCAGCGGCCGCATGGACGCCATGAGCCCCCGCCTGCTGGATCTGGGCAACAAGATCATGATCGGCAAAGGCAAGCGGGACGCCGCCGTCAAGGCTGCCGTGGTGCGCAACGGGGCCGTCTATCTGGCGGCTCTCGGCGGTGCCGGTGCCCTGATGGCAAAAAGTGTTGAGACGCTGGAGGTCATTGCCTGGCCGGACCTGGGCTGCGAGGCGGTGCGCCGCCTGACCGTAAAGGATATGCCCCTGACCGTGATCCTGGACGCCCACGGCGGCGACCTGTACCAGTCCGGCCCGGCGGCGTATCTGGAAAGCAAAAAATAATCGCCTTTGCACAAAACGCAAAACCGGCTAAAAACCGGCAAAACAGCAGTTTTGCGCAGGATAAATTTGGTTTGTTTGCACAAACTTCCGTGAATTGCTTGCACAACGGCAAAAAGTGTGATATCCTGTAACATACGAAACCGTGGTGCTTTGCATCCCGGCACAGACAGGAGGGGGCGGGCAAACAAACCATGCAGATCCACCAATCCGCAGAAGATTATCTTGAAACGATCCTGATGCTGACCCAGCGCATGGGCAAGGTGCGCTCCATTGACGTGGTCAATGAGCTGGGCTTTACCAAGGCGAGCGTGAGCATCGCCATGAAAAAGCTGCGGGAGAACGGCTATATCGCGGTGGACGGCGAAGGCAACCTGACCCTGTTGGAGCCGGGCCGTGAGATCGCAGAACGCATCTACAGCCGCCATCGTCTGCTCACCCACTTCTTCATGCAGCTGGGCGTGGACGAAAAGACCGCCGCTGAGGATGCCTGCAAGGCAGAGCACATTCTCAGCGAGCAGACGCTGGAAAAGATCCGTGAGCGCGCCATTGAGACGGATGCTGAGCTTGGCAAGACTGTCAAGTGATCCACACAGCATTCCAAGATCGCAAAATGATCCCGTTCCTGAAAAGGAGCGGGATTTTTTTGTATGGAAATTGGGCGGCAGATCCCTCTTGCATCCGGGGTGCGGGTGCGGTATTCTTATAAGATAAGAAGGTTTTACAGCCAAACCGGGAGGAAACAGCCATGGATGCAGACGAGATCCGCACGCTTTTGGGCGATAACATTTTTGAGCGGGCCAAGAAATACCGCAAGCGCATCCAGCAGAGCACCTGCACCGTCAACGCCGATGGCGTGCGGCATATTTCGGCCATGGTACAGGGCAGCGGCGGCAGCTATTACTATACGCAGGCATGGCTGCGGGAGAACGGCAGCTTTGTCAGTGCGTCCTGCAGCTGTCCGTATAACCAGAACGGCGAGGGCACCTACTGCAAGCATATCGGCGCATTGCTGCTGGACGATGCCGAAAAGAATGCCCCTGCACCGGCGGCAAAGCCGGATGCTATTCCCGGTGTTGTGCGCGGCGCGGCGGGCCTTGCCCCGGAACCGGCCCGGCGGGACAGCTATGCCTCCGGGCTGGAAATGCTGTTTGGCAAAAAGTGGCACGGCGAAACGCCGGTGTCGGATCACGAGGCCCGCAGGCTGCTGGATACCTACAAGGAAGCAGCCCTTGAAAACCTTGGCGTGGACGAGACCGCCCAGCGCACCGGCTTTGCCCATCTGGAACCGGAGCTGACCCTCGTGCCCGGCGCACAGCCATGGCTGCGGCTGCGCATCTCGGACGGCGGGCGGCAGTATGTGGTAAAAAGCATCCCGAACCTGATGGAAGCCGTCGAGATGGGCAAAAGCGTCAGCTACGGCAAGGCACTGGCTTTTGTGCACCGGTGGGATGCCTTTGATGAAGAGTCCCGTGCACTTTTGCAGCTGCTGCGCCGTCAGGTGAACGCAAGGCAGAGCATGGACAAAGCCGCCGTGCGGGTGTACGGCGGGGCCGAACAAGGCCCGGCGGGAGGCATGATCCTGACCGGCGAAATCTTTGATGACCTTGTGCAGCTGTACGAGCATACCGGTTTTTTGGGCGGGTACGAGCTGCGGGAAGGTCTGCCCGTCATTACCATGACCGTGGAGCGCCGCCGCGGCGGTGTGCAGGTGGAAGGCGAACCCGCACTTTCCGCTGTGCAGGGCCTTGACTATGATTATCTGTTCAGCGAGGATACGCTCTGGCGGCTGCAGCGGCCCGGGTGCACCCGCATCCTGCCCGCATTGCAGGCGCTGGGCGGCAAAAGCCTGTTCTTTACCAGCGCAGATGCCACGGCCTTTTGCAGCTATGTGCTGCCGGAGCTGGGCAGCAAGCTGAACATCGTGGACCCGGAACGTCTGCTGCTGAACCAGATCCCGCTGGAACCGGTGGTGCAGTTCTATCTGGACGCACCGGACAGCTTCCGCATCGAAGCACACGCGGAGTTTTTGTACGGGGAGGATAAGGTCACGCCGTTCGTGCCGTCTCCGGCAGGGCTTTTGCGGGATGTGCGCGCCGAGAGCCGGGCAAAGCGGCTGCTGGCCTCTTATCTGCAGCCCGGTGTGGGCGGCAGAGAGGAAGTGTACGGCACCGCTGACGAGGACGAGATCTACCGCATGTTGGAGGAGGGCGTGCCGGCCCTGCTGGCCGAGGGTGAAGTATACCTGACGGATGCCTTCCGCAGCCTGCAGGCCGCGCCGCCCCGCATCACGGTGGGCGTTTCGGTGCACGGCAGTGTGCTGGATCTGGAAGTGGACACCGGCGAGTTCCCGGTGGCAGAGCTGAAAGAGCTGCTGCGCTCCCTGCACCAGAAAAAACGCTACCACCGTCTGCGCGACGGCCGTCTGCTGCGGCTGGACGACAATCTGGAAGGGCTGGACGAGCTGAACGAAACGCTGGAGCTGTCCGGCGCCGAAGCTCCGGAACGGCCACGCCGAACTGCCGCTTTACCGGGCTCCCACGCTGGACTGGGCACTTTCGGGCCAGAACGGCCTGCGCTTCAGCCGCGACGACGCATTCCGCCGCATCAGCCGCAGCTTCCATGCCGTGAAGGACAGCGAGTATACCCCGCCCCAAAGTCCTGCACAGCGTGCTGCGCAAGTATCAGCGGGACGGTTACCGCTGGCTGCGCACGCTGGACGGCTACGGCATGGGCGGCATCCTGGCCGACGATATGGGCCTGGGTAAGACCCTGCAGGTGCTGAGCTACCTGCTGGCCCTCAAGGAGAGGCGGGCAGCCCCTGCCCAGCCTCATCGTGTGCCCGGCGTCACTGGTGCTGAACTGGGAGGAAGAGTGCAAAAAGTTCACCCCGCAGCTCACCTGTGTGGCGATGGACGGCGACGCCGCCCACCGCGCTGTGCTGGCCCAGCCGGTGGGCAGAGGCCGATCTTGTGGTGACCAGCTACGACCTGCTGCGCCGGGACGAGGACCGCTACGCCGAGCAGCAATTCTATGCCTGCATCCTGGACGAAGCGCAGGCCATCAATAACCATACCACCCAGAAATACAAGGCCGTGTGCCAGGTCCGAACAGTCAGAGTACGCTTTGCCCTGACCGGCACCCCGGTGGAGAACCGGCTGGGCGAGCTGTGGAGCATCTTCTCCTTCCTCATGCCGGGCTATCTGCCGCCGTACAAGAACTTCTGTGCCCGGTTTGAAAAGCCCATCGTGCAGGAGGAAGATGCCAACGCCGTGCGGCGGCTGAATCAGCTCACCGGGCCGTTCATCCTGCGCCGCATGAAGGCGGATGTGCTGCGGGAGCTGCCGCCCAAGACCGAAAATGTCCACCGCATCGAGCTGGACACCGAACAGCGCAAGCTGTACCTTGCCGCCGTGGTGGACGCCCGCGAGAAGCTGCGCGCCGCCAAGCCCGAGGACAAAATGGCGGTGTTTGCGGTGCTCATGCGGCTGCGGCAGATCTGCTGCGACCCCCGCCTTGTGGCTGACAACTGGTCCGGCGGCAGCGCCAAGCTGGACGCCTGCATGGAGCTGGTCACCGCCGCCGTGGAGGGCGGCCACCGCATCCTGCTGTTCAGTCCAGTTCACCTCCATGCTGGACCTGCTGGCCCAGCGGCTGGACGAAGGCCGGGGTGAGCCACTTCACCCTGCAGGGCTCCACCCCCAAGCCGGTGCGTGCCGAGCTGGTGCGCCGCTTCAATGCCGGGGAAGCCAGCGTATTCCTGATCTCGCTGCGGGCCGGCGGCACCGGCCTGAACCTGACCGCGGCCGACATCGTCATCCACTACGACCCGTGGTGGAACGTGGCGGCCCAGAATCAGGCCACCGACCGCGCCTACCGCATCGGCCAGAAGAACCCTGTGCAGGTGTATAAGCTCATTGCACAGGACACCATTGAAGAAAAAAAGATCGTGGAGCTGCAGCAGGCCAAGCAGTCGCTGGCAGACACCGTTACCGGCGGGGCCGACGGCGCGATTTTGTCCATGAACCCCGAACAGCTGTTGCAGCTGCTGGGAGAAGAAGCATAAAGGAGTGCATCCATCATGAAGGTTTGGGATCTGCATTGCGATACCCTCAGCGAGCTGCGCCGTGCCGAAAAGAATGGCACCCCCGCAAGCTTTGCCCACAATGATCTGCACATCGACCTGGAAAAATTGCAGGCCGGAGACTACATGCTGCAATGTCTGGCCGCGTTTGTGAACCTGGCCGACCCCACCCCCGGTGCCGACCCGCTGGTGACGGCGCTGGAAGAGATCGACGTGTTCAAGCGGATCATGGCAAAATACCCGGACCGCATTGCCCCGGTGTACACGGCGGCCGACATCCGCAAAAACGCCGAAGCCGGAAAGATCAGCGGCCTGCTCACCGTGGAGGAGGGCGGCTGCTGCAAGGGCAGTCTGGGCGTGCTGCGCCGGACGTATGAGCTGGGCGTGCGCATGATGACCCTGACCTGGAACCACGACAACGAGCTGGCCGCCCCGCAGGCAAACCCCGGCGGGCCGCTGGCGGCTCAGACCCAGCGCGGCCTGACCGAGACGGGCTTTGCCTTTCTGGCCGAGATGGAGCGTCTGCACATGATCGTGGACGTGAGCCATCTTTCTGACCGGGGGCTTCTGGGACATCGTGGAACACGGCACCCGCCCCTTTGCGGCCAGCCACTCCAATTGCCGCGCCCTGTGCCCCCACACCCGAAACCTGACGGATGCGATGATCCGCGCCCTGGCCGAAAAAGGCGGCATCGCGGGGCTGAACTACTATGCTGCTTTCCTGGACACCGACCCCACTCACCCGGAAGCCTGCCGCAGCACGGTGGAGCGCATCGCAGAGCACGCGGCCCACTACAAGCAGGTGGGCGGCATCGGGGTGCTGGCCCTGGGCAGCGACTTTGACGGCATCGACGGCCACCACCAGCTGGAAACAGCGGCGGACATGCCGCTGCTGGCCGACGCCCTGCGCAAGGCCGGCTTTACCGAGGACGAGGTGGAGCGCATCTTCTGGCGCAATGCCCGGGATTTCTTTGAGCACAACCTGTAAAACAGACGGGAGTGTACCGCAATGGACAAGAACATGACACTGGAAAAGCGCATCGACGCCGAACTGTATTCCTATCAGGGCAGGATGAGCGTTTTTGTGGACGACCTGCAGGGCCACACCGTGGAGCGCGGGGCTGACGAGGAATTTGAGACAGCCTCGGTCATCAAGGCCTTTCTGCTGGCGGCGCTCTACCTGCAGGCCGAGCGCGGCATGGCGGATCTTTCCGCCGAGATCGAATACGAGGCCAGCCAGTTCGTGGACGGCAGCGGCATGCTGCGTGCGCCCTGGGCGTGGGGCCCGCCTCAAGGTGAAGGATACCGCCACCATGATGATCATCTGCTCAGACAACATCGCCACGAACATGCTCATCGACTACCTGGGGCTGGACACCATCAACGCCTGCATCCGGGAGCTGGAGCTTTGCCCTGCACAACGCCCTGCACTTTGACCGGTACCGGCTGGGCACCACCACACTACGCTCCCTGCTGGCCCAGATGGCTCGACCGGTACCCGCCAGCGTCGAGATTGGCACCACCACGCCGCGCGACTACGCGGCGCTGTTCGCCAGCATGAACGCCTGCCGCAACGACGGCGGCATCGTGCAAAAAGGGAGGTCAGTGCATGAACCGGGAAGCCAGCGCGGAGATGCTGATCCTGCCATCCTGCGCCAGCAGCACCTACAACACCATGCTGACCCGCCGTCGGCATTTTTTTCCCGCAGTATTATCTGGACTGCGAGGAAACCGGGCCCATAACATAGAGCTGCTGGGGGGCCAGCAAAGCGGCAGCATGAACGCCTGCCGCAACGACGGCGGCGCACATCGGTGGCGGCCAGGTCCCGAACAGCTGCACCGGCAGCGCCACATAGAACACAAACTTGTTGGCCCCGGCCACGAATGCATCGCTGAGGAACTTTTTCTGGTACAGCACATAGCCCAGCAGCATGACGAAAAACAACGGCATAGTGCTGTTCATGCTGAACCGGACATTTTCCCACATGGCTCACATGCCCCCGTGGCGGAGCTGCTCAGCGGCCAGCTCCTGCTGCAGGGCAGCTTTGCGGTGGTCCAGCAGCAGATCCTTGTTGTACTGGAAATAGCGCTCGCAGCCGTTCTCGGTGAGGAAAGCATGGGACACCGGGTTCACGGTGAGCTCGGTGACGAACACCACCATTTCCTGGCTCTCGGCAAAGGCCTGCTCCATAAAGTCAAAGGCTGCTTCCAGCGCCGCGCTGGCGGTCTGCTGAGCTTTTTCGCGGTCATCGGCCAGCGTCTGGAACTGCCCACGCAGCAGCTCAAAGGCCTCCTGGGTCCCGGCGGCGTTGGCGCGGCGCAGTTCGCCCTCCCACCGGCGCAGCTCGGCCTGCACCTGCAGGCGGGTGTTCAGCCCGTCGCGGCTCAGCAGACCGGCCTCCCGCTGGCGCTGGGTCTCGGCATCGTAATCTGCGATCTGCTGACTGAACAGCTCTGCAGAGCCGTCCGGCAGATCGTCCGGCAGGGTGGCAAGGGCCTTTTTCGTCTCCCGCAGGAAGGCATAGCAGGCATCGGCCACCGCATCTGCCTGCCGGGACGCAGCAAACCGGGTGTTCAGGCCTTCCAGAAGCAGGCTGACCAGCGACAGCCGCTCGTCAAACGGGGCCTGCAGCAGCCGGGCGAACACGGCGGGCTTTGCCTGCCCGGCCAAGATCTCCTCCACGCCGTAGTCATCGCGGTACTTATAGTAAAGGTCCAGATAGGCCGAGAAGTCCTCCGCGATCTTCGGGTGCTGGATGTATTCCTTGATGAGGTCCTCATCGGCCTGCAGGCCCAACTGCTCGTAGGTATCCAGCAGATTAGACAGGTCCTCCCAGCCGCGGGCGGTGACGAACTGGGTGCCGTCCACGTCGGCGTTGATCTGGTAGAAGTTCTGAGGGTGCAATTCCAGATAGCTCAGGATGGCGCTGTGGATGTGGGCCGCCCGGGCGTAGTCCTTCCACACCGGCAGGTCGGGCTCAATGTCCATGCGGCGCACACGGTCGAGGGTGACGATGTCAAAGTCCCGGACGGATTTGTTGTACTCCGGCGGGTTGCCTGCCGCCACGATGACCCAGCCCGCCGGCACCGCCTGGTTGCCGAAGGTCTTGCACTGCAAAAACTGCAGCATGGTGGGCGCCAGCGTCTCGGACACACAGTTGATCTCGTCGATGAACAGAATGCCCTCCGAAAGGCCGGTGGCCTCCATTTTGGCGTAGATGCTGGCGATGATCTCGCTCATGGTGTACTCGGTCACCGAAACGTCCTTGTCGCCGTAGTGGCGCTGCCGGATGAAGGGCAGACCCACGGCGCTCTGGCGGGTGTGGTGGGTGATGGTATAGGCCACCAGTGCCACCCCGCACTCCCGGGCCACCTGCTCCATCACCTGGGTCTTACCGATGCCCGGAGGCCCCATGAGCAGGATAGGGCGCTGCCGGATGGCCGGGATGGCGTATTCCCCCAGCGCATCCTTGGCAAGGTAGGCCTTGACGGTGTGTTCGATCTCTTCTTTGGCGCGTTTGATGTTCATAACAGCTTCCCCCTCGTTTCAGGAGTTGTTCAGGTCACGGTACAGGTCGTCCTCTTCGGCCAGCGCGTCGGCAAGAGCGCTGGCCGGGCGGGCCGCCGCACCGGTAAATTCTTCTTCGTCCAGCACCACTTTCATAGCCCAGGGCGGCACATTGGCGTCGTCGAACCGCTCTCCTAAAAACAGGAAGGCCGTGTCGTAGGCCGGGCGCTTTGCCGGGTAGGTGCCCATGCCGTCGGTAAAGTAGAGCAGTCCCCGCAGGTTCGAGAACTTTTTCTCGGCGCAGAGCCGGTCCACATAGGCAAAGGCGGGCCGGAAGTCGGTGCCGCCGCCGCCCCGCAGCTCAAAGTGGTTCATGGCGTGGATCAGCTCGTCCTCGTTTCGGATGAGCAGGTCCTGCCGGATGGCATTGTCCGCCTGGATCAGGTGCAGGTTCATGCGGTGGAAAAAGTTCTCCTGCCCCTTCAGCAGGGGGTGTAGGTCTCGGCCAGAAAGGCCCGCACCAGCGCACCGGAGGTGGAATAGCTGGTGTCGATGACCAGGGCCAGTTCCTCGATCTTTTTGCTTTCCCGCGTTTCCAGCGGCTCAATGAGGGGCAGGTTGCCGTACACCGACAGGCCGTAGGTGTAGAAGTTCAGGTCGAACTCGTCCGGGTCCAGCTTGACTTCCTCCCGCATGACACAGAACCGGCGCAGAAAATCCTTGTAGCTGCGGCGGCTGCGGTTGGCGGCCTTCACCTGCTGTTTCAGGGCGTCGGCCCCTTCCCCGGCTTCTTTGTCTCGCAGGTCCAGCTCGGTCTGCATCCGTTCCCCGATCTTCTGCCAGGTCTTTTGGGGCAGCGGGGTGGGCATCTGCTGGGGCTGTTCCGGGGCGTCCTTCGGCCACAGGCGGTGGTCATCGGCCACGAATTCCCGTTCCAGCTGGCGCAGCACGCCGGGCGTCTGGCGGGTGAGCCACCGGTACGCCGGGGCCGCCGCCACTACCTTTTCTTCGGCGGTGATCTGCTGATACGCATTCTGCCGCACATAGGTCAGGGGCCGCTTGACACTGGCACGGTTCAGACTGTCGATCACGTTTTCCACCGCGATGTCACAGGCCAGGCTCCACAGCTGCGGCTCCCTGCGGCCTTTGAGCCACAGATGGCGAAATACACAGTGGAATATCACATGCAAATACAACCGGTTGAGATACTTCGGGTTCTGCTGGTAAAGCTGCAACAGCCGGGCGGGCTGGTAGTACAGCATCTGACCGTCGGTGGCCAGCACCCGGCAGCGCTCATCCGGGGCAGGCGTGAGGGCCGAGAGGGCCATATCCAGAAAGCGGAAGTCCAGATACAGCCCGCTGCGTACCACGGCCAGCACCTCGCCGCCCATGCGGGCCTGCCACTCCTCATGGGTCTCCGGCCGCTGGGAGCGGAATTCCTTGCGCGGGTCCACAAATTTTTCCTTTGGCAACCGGATTCACCCCTTAAAAATCAAAATCATACCGTCGCTTCGGTTTTACCGCGGCGAACTTTTTGTGCTCCGCGTCGGCTAGCAGGGCAGCGGCAGCGGCATTTTCCGCCTTGGCGGCAAGGGCTGCCCCCTCGGCAAAGGCAGCTTTGTCCAGCACGTCCAGTGCCAGCAGAGCGCGGATGCTGTCGGTGTCCTGCGCCTTGAAAAGACGGGCGAGCACCCGACCGGTGTTGGCGGAAAGAAAGGCCCGGTAATGCCCGGCCGCCGTTTCACTCAGCTGCCATGGCCAGCGCAGACGGTCGAAGCAGAGCATGGCCATGATGTTGGCATCGTCGGCGTCATGCCCCTGCGGGAAAATGGCGTCGTATTCTGCCGGGAGGAATTTACTGTTCAAAAAACACTGCCGGTAATGATATCCCTGCCCGGAAAAGGTGTGCAGCAGGATATGGGCGGGCGTTTCCTCAATGTCCTCCCAGTAGGCGGGGTACCACAGGGCCGCCTACGGGGCCGCCGCACCAGCGGGCCGGAACTCTGCCCGTACTGCCTCAGTGATGTTGTTGACCAGCGCAAACAGGCCGGTGGCCGCGTCCGCCTCTGCCTGCACCCGGATGGTCTCCAGTGCAAAGCAGTTCAGGAACACATCACTGCCCAGCGTCAGGCCCTCGGCTCCCACCGTAAGCAGGCGCAGCTTCCGGCAGTTGTAAAAGGCACAGCTGCCAATGACCTGCAGGCGGTCCGGCAGGGTCACCTCTTCCACAAAGCTGCCGCACACGGGGTGCAGGTCGTCGGGGTCCGCCGCCGGGGCGTCAAAGTCAAAATCGTACCGGCGGGCACTGCCGCCCACCGCCTGCCCGAAGGCCCGGGTCAGCCGGACTGCACCGGTATCATCCACCTGATAGCGGCAGACGGCATCCGATGCCGGCAGACTGCGGGGCTTTTCGGAGAAGCAGTAGTCCCCCAACTCGGTGATGGGCCAGCTGCCTCCCGCCGGGGCCGGAACGCTGCCCGGCAGTACGACGCAGGGGTCCTGGCCGTACACCCGCACCAGCCGCGCACCGCCTGCTTCCAGCGGCAGAACGTCCAGCATCATCCCGTTTTCCTGCACCATTCCGCACTCCCCTGTTCCTCTGTTTTTTGCTGCTCCCAGTATAAACCACCCGGCAGAGGATGTCCAGTGCCCGCCGGGGTTTTGGGCAACACAGCCCAGGAAAGCTGGTGTGTGCTTCCATGGCGTCCTGTACCGTCCACCACAAAAAAATCCCCAGACCGAATGGTCTGGGGATGTGGTGGAGCATTGTCCACAGCAGTCGAACCTTACCGATCAACGACTGATTTATAGTAATTGCCAAAGTCTGCAAGTGCATTGACGATTGGTAACATTTCCATTCCGAGATCGGTCAACCCATATTCTACTTTGGGAGGATTCTCGTGATAATCACGGCGGTAGGCAAGCCCATCATCAATCATCTGTCTTAAGCTCTCGGTCAAAACTTTCTGCGAGATCCCGTCGATGCTTCTTTGCAACTCATTGAATCTCCATGGACGCTCTTTCAGATTGCGCAGAAGCAAGAGCTTCCATTTTCCGCCAATCAGGGATACTGCTGTTGCAACCGGACATTCCGGCAGTTCTTCTTTTGTACGCATATCAGTCACCTCTGTATAGAGTATAGCACATTCGTTTTTAAGTGTACAGTTACAAAAAGGTGCGTACTTGTTTTTGAATGTGCGAGCTTCTATACTTAGCGCAGGCAATGAAAGATTGCGAATCAAAATGGAGGTGCTTACAATGGCAAGCTACACAAAAATGACAGTTGGGAAAGAAAATCGGACGGAGCTTCATGAAAAGCTCGCCCTGACTGGTGCGGAGATCAGCCTGAATACCCTTCCTGCGGGAGCAAATGTTCCGTTTGTCCACTCCCACAAGGCAAATGAGGAAATCTACGGTGTTCTTTCCGGCAAAGGCAAGGTCGTTATCGACGGCGAAGAGATCAGCCTTGCAGCAGGCGACTGGCTGAAGATTTCTCCCGTGGCAAAACGTCAGTTCTTTGCTGCAAGCAATTCTGAGATCACTTATATTTGTATTCAGGTCAAGGAGAATTCTCTCGAAGGCTATACTGCAACGGATGCTGTGATCTACTGATAAAACATATCAAAACAAAAAGGCAGGATACCACTACCATAGTGATACCCTGCCTTTACTTGTTCCGGTTCTCGTTATGTACCGCCCACCACGAAAAAATCCCCAGACCGAATGGTCTGGGGATGTGGTGGAGCATTCTCCACAGCAGGCGAACCCGAACCGTTTATTCCAGATACTGCGGAAGATTCCACGAACCACGGAGAATACGGTGAATCTCCACGGTTCTGGCATAGTCGTTGACCTGATAAAATACAAGATACTGGTCAACGACCATTTTGCGATATACCGGGTCAAGAGGATAGATTTCACACATCTTCGGGTTATCGCCCAGTTTTGCAATTTTATCCCGCATCTCTTTCAGCACCCGGCTGGCGGTTTTGGGATAAAATCCCGAAAGATACCGGGCGATATCGTTCAGGTCCTGCACGGCAAGGGGCAGATATTTGATTTTATACGTCATACTGTTCATGGAGCGTCTCCCATACACTTTCGTGGTCTGCCCACTGCGTGCTGGGGTCAGCCGCCTGCTGTTTTGCCTTGGTGAGTGCCTCGGCAACATAGCGCTGGTGCAGGAACTCCTCGTACTTGGCATAGTCCTCAATGTTGATGAGAACGGATTCCCCCACGGCCATGATTTGTGATGATCACATGGTCGTGGTCTTTGAGCATCTCTGAAATTTCAGGTAATGGTTGCGCAGATCGCGGGATGGGCGGACGAATGTCTGCATCATGAAAAAAAACACCTCCTGTCAGAGATATTGTATCACAAGATGACTACAACTACAATGGCGATGACAGAGCAAGAACCGTCCCGTGGCCGCAGATTTTCAATTCTTGAAAATGTTTGCCCCTCCGGGACAGCTTCTTGTTGGGGCGTGCCTGCCCCAAACCCTGCTGGGAACGAGTACAGCAAACTGGAATTTTTGTTATTCTACGATACCTTCAATATAGCTGTAATCAATATTTCCCTTTGTAACAGAATAGAAAAATGGATCTTTTCTAATTGTATCATCTGAATTGATAATAAAATTATTCCAATCGCCTGCCTCGTTGCCATCAGACAAATAAATAGTAACTTTAAAACTATATCCCATATAACCCAAAGATGGCTTTGACCGCTTTACTTCGACGCCATTCAAATTTTCGACAATATGCTGAATCTGTTCTCTGTCGGTAATATGTGTTGCGTTTCCGCTATTGCCATTGAAAACAACTATTTCCATGACCTCATTAGGATCTAAGTCCATCAAGTCGAGTGGAATATTAAACCATACAACAATGCCCATCAAAAGAATTATCACAACAGACAGCAATATGATGATTTTCTTTTTCATATCAGCTCAACTCCTTTGTCAACTTCTTATTTGTTGAACTAAGCCGAGTATACCATACTCTCCAATGAAAGAACACCCTCGATATAGTGAAATTTTGCCATTTTCCTGCGTACCGTGACCTCCTGCACGTTCAAGCAGATGCTCTACCAGCTTTGAGTCTAACCGTCCAGAGGTGTACAGGCTCATATCGACGTTGCAGCGATTGCCCCCAGTGAGCCATTACCGACAAGCCTGGCGAACTTGATCCCGCAAAAAAAAGGCAGGATACCACCGTCATGTGATTTTTGCTCGTTTACTGTTCCGAGTTCCCTCCGCAGAACCTCCGATAAACAAAAACGTACCCGAACCCTTTTTCGTAAAGAATCGGGTTCGAGTACGAACTGTATCAGGACTCGAACCTGTGACCTCCTGCACCAAGCAGATGCTTACCAGCTGAGCTAACCGTCCATACGTCATATCGACTTGGATAGTTTACCACAGCTTTGCACGAATTGCAAGACTTTTTGCAATTTTCTCTGAAAATTTCTTACAGCGCCTTGCGGATGATGTCGTACAGCACCGGTTTCATGCTGTCGATGTTGTCCGGCTTGCCCTCCAGAATGCTGGAGTAGCACACCGACATGCACATGCTGCCCAGCGCCGTGATGCGTTGACCTCCCGCTCGGTGCGGCCGGCCATTTCCGGGCTGGTCAGCACCACATTGAGCAGCTTGCGCATCAGCGGCTCGGCATCGCGGCTGGCCTCGATCTGGTCCAGCCCCGGCCACACGAAGTTGCGCTCCAGGAATTTGAGCACCACCGTGTCCCGCCGCAGCGCTTCGATAATATGGTCGATCACGGCCACCATCTTGTCCGGGAACGTCTCAAGGCCGGTCTGCCGCTCCACAGCCTCGCACGCATTGTTCAGCAGCTGGTAGCTCACCCGCCCCAGCAGGGCCTGCATCACCGCACCTTTGTCCTGAAAATACAGGTAAAAGTGCCTTTGGCCACCTTGGCCCGGGAGGTGATGTCCTCCACGCTGGTCTTGGCGGTGCCGCGCTCCAGAAACAGCTCGTAGGCTGCATCCAGCAGGGCGCGGCGCTTTTCCTGTTTCTTACCTTCCACGGTGCTCATGCTCTGGGTAGATTCCTCTTTTCTCTCTTTTTTCTCACGTTCATACGTTGCCCTTGTTGGTTGTCTCAATCATTTTAGCAGTCCTGCCGCAATTGTGCAAGAGCGTTTTCTTATACAATCGCCGGCCCGTGATAAAAAAAACTGACTTTTGGTCATTTTTGTGCTTGACACCCGGTTTGTCCTGGTTATAATAGTGTTTGCTTGGAAATGACCACTGGTCATTTTACTAAGATTCTTATCCATTTCTGACTCTGGAGGGTACTCATGAAAAAGATCGCACAGGGCATTGTGCGCTTCCGGAAGCTGATTCTGACAGTAGCGTTCCTGCTGTTGATTCCTTCCGCGATCGGCGCAGTTGCCACCCGCATCAACTATGACATCCTCACCTACCTGCCGCAGGATCTGGACTCCATGATCGGCGAGGTAGCCCTCGAGGATGACTTCCATCTGGCGTCCACCGGCATGATCACGGTGGAAGGCCTGCCGACCAACGAACTCATTGCCATGAAGAAGGACATCGAGGCCGTGCCCGGTGTCACCAGACCTTCTGGCTCAGCGACGTGATCGATCCCAGCATCCCCACCGAGATGCTGCCCGCCGACGTGCAGCAGTTCATGTTCGGCAAGAATGATTCCACCATGCTGATCGTCCGCTTTGACGCTCCCAGCGCCAGCGACGAGACCATGAACGCCGTCAGCCAGATCGAAACGCTGCTGCGGAAGGATTGCTTCTTTGGCGGCATGAGCGTCATCCTGCAGGACACCAAAGCACTGGTCAACCAGGAAATGCCGCTCTACATCCTGATCGCCGTAGGTGCCAGCCTGCTGGTGCTGTTCCTCTCGCTGGAAAGCACGATCACCCCGCTGCTGTTCATGCTGGGTCTGCTGTTCCCCATCGCCTACAACTTCGGCACCAACATCTTCCTGGGGCAGATCAGCTACATCACCGAGGCTCTGGCCACCGTGCTGCAGCTGGGCGTTACGATGGACTTCTCCATCTTCCTGCTGCACCGCTATCAGGAGGAAAAGAGAGCTGCGCTCTAATAATGAAGAAGCCATGGTCAGCGCCATCTGCAAGACCATGACCTCCATTTCCGCTTCCAGCCTGACCACCATCGCCGGCTTCCTGGCACTGTGCGCCATGCGCCTGACCCTGGGCCGCGACATCGGCATCGTCATGGCCAAGGGCGTGGCGCTGGGCGTCATCTGCACGGTGGTGGTCCTGCCGGCCCTGATCCTTTCCTTTGACCGGCTGGTGGAAAAGTACAAGCACCGCACCATCATCCCCAAGCTCACCAAGCTCAGCTACTTTGTATCGTCCCACGCTGCTCCTATCGTAGCAATCTTTATCCTGGTCCTGGTCCCCTTTATCGTGGCCCAGAGTAAGACCGAAGTGTACTACACCCTGTTCGACTCCCTGCCCCAGGACCTGGTGGGCATCGTGGGCACCAACAAGCTGGGTGAGGACTTCGGCATGACCACCAGCCACTTTATCCTGGTCCATGACGACCTGACCGCCACCCAGGTCAGCGACCTGTGCGACGAGATCAACGACGTGGACGGCATCACCCAGGTGGTGAGCCTGGATTCCATCACCGGCCCCGGCTTCGACACCTCTCTGGTGCCGGACAGCGTCCTGGAGATCCTGCAGTCCGGCGGCTACAAGCTGATTTTGGCCAACAGCTCCTACAAGACCGGCACCGATGCCATCAACAACCAGCTGGACCAGATGATCCGCCTGATCAAGGCGGTGGACCCGGAGGGCGTTATTACCGGCGAGGGTGCCATGACCAAGGACCTGATCGAGGTCGCGGATGTGGACTTCAAGAACGTCAACGTCTGGTCCATCCTGGCGGTTCTGGCCATCATCGCCATCTCCTTCAAGAGCATTTCCATCCCCGTGCTGCTGGTTGCCAGCATCGAGGCCGCCATTGCCATCAACATGGGCATCCCGTACTTTACCGGCACCGAGCTGCCGTTCATTGCCAGCATCGTCATCGGCACCATCCAGCTGGGTGCTACGGTGGACTACTCCATCCTGATGACCACCCGTTACCACGAGGAGCGTGCCTTTGGCCGCACCCCGAAGGAGGCTGCTCAGCAGTCTCTGGAGCACTGCAGCCAGTCCATCCTGACCAGCGGCCTTACCTTCTTTGCCGCCACCGTCGGCGTGGCCGCCATCAGTAAGATGGAGCTGCTGAAGAGCATCTGCCTGCTGATCTCCCGCGGCGCACTGATCAGTATGGCCGTCATTCTGGTCGTTCTGCCTGCCGCCCTGATGCTGTGCGACTGGATCATCCGCCACACCACCCTCAAGTGGATGGTGCCGGAATCCGCCAACGCCAAGAAATCTGAAAAGGAGTAATCTGCCATGAAAAAATCGCTTCGTATCGCCAGTGCGGCGCTGGCCCTGACCCTCGCCGCCAGCTGCGCTGTGCCTGCTTTTGCCGCCGGCAGCAGCAGTTTTTCCAAAGATGAGACCGTGTACGCTGTGATGAACGGCGACGGCTCCCTCAAGAGCACCACCGTCAGCGAGCACCTGTACAACGCAGGCGGCCTGTCCTCCGTGACCGACAAGTCCACCCTGACCGACATCCAGAACACCGAGAGCAGCGCCGAGTTCACCCAGAACGGCGACGAGCTGGTGTGGAACACCGATGACACCGACGTGTACTACAAGGGCCGCACCGACAAGACCCTGCCCATGGATGTGAAGGTCACCTACGCTCTGGACGGCCAGGAAGCCGCCCTGGAGGACCTGATCGGCAAGAGCGGCCACCTGACCGTGACCGTGAGCCTGAAGAACAACGAGACCGGCACCGTGGAGGTGAACGGCCAGACCCGCAGCATCGTCACCCCGCTGATCACCGCCGTGGGCGTGATCCTGGGCAGCGATGCCTCCAACGTGACCGCAGAGCACGGCGTGGTGGAGAGCGCCGCCAAGAGCAACGTAGCCGCCTTTGTCACCCTGCCCGGCGTCAAGGACTCCCTGTCCGGCCTGCTGCCCGATGAAGTGAACAGCATCGAGGATTACCTGCGGACACCGTGACCGTGGAAGCCGATGTGACCGAGCTGACCTGCCCGCAGATCATGGTGGCCTGCGCCACCAGCACCGAGGCTCTGGGCACCGACAATGTGTTCGACCTGAGCAGCATCACTGAGCTGACCGACGGTATGACCCAGCTGAACGACGCCATGAGCCAGCTGATGGACGGCGCTTCCCAGCTGGTGGACGGCACGGCCCAGCTGGCCAGCGGTGTGCTGGCACTGCTGGACGGTGCCAACACCCTGAACACCGGCGCAGCCGCACTGGACGAGGGTCTGGGGCAGCTGACCAACGGTCTGGACACCCTGACCTCCAACAACGCCGCTCTGAATTCCGCTGCACAGCAGGTGGCTGACGGCGTGCTGGCTTCTGCCAACAAGACCCTGAAAGAGGGCGGTCTGATCGACACCCACATGACTTCGGACAACTCCGCCACCGTCATCGCCAACATCCTGACCATGAACGACAAGACCCTGGCCGCCGGCCGCCGCAAGATCGTGCGCACCGTGTGGGAGCAGGCGCCCAGTTTCAAGGACAGCGAGCTGGGCCTGGCCCTGTACCTGGCTGCCACCAAGACCAACCACGATCTGGAAGCTGCCCTCAGGCTGATGCAGAAGTACGATCCCTCCATGCTGAGCGGTCTGGTGCAGCTGCTGACCAGCGAGGACGCCAAGAACACCGCCCACGAAGAACTGGTGTATCAGGTGAAGAACAGCCAGGATATGGCCGATGTCGCCGCCCTCAAGACCAGCCTGTCCCAGATCCAGTACTTCGTGTCCAGTGTGGACCAGTACACCGCCGGTGTGCAGTCCGCTGCGGACGGTGCCCACTCTGCCAAGGACGGCAGCGCCCAGCTGGCCGCCGGCACCCAGACCCTGTATGACGGCGTGAACACCCTGAACGAGGGCGCAAGCCAGCTGAACGACGGCACCCATCAGCTGAACGACGGTCTGAACCAGTTCAACGATGAGGGCATCTCCAAGCTGACCGGCGCACTGGACGCTGACCAGCTGCACGACCTCAAGACCGTGCTGGATGCCATGGCCGACCGTCTGGAAGACTACAACAGCTTTGCCGGTGCACCGGACGGTGCCGACGGCAGCGTGAAGTTCGTGTATAAGACCGCTGAGACCGTGGCCGCTGCGGACACCACCGCCGCCGAGACCGAGACTGTGAAGGAAGGCAATGTGTTCACCCGCCTGTGGCAGCGCATTGTGAACCTGTTCAAGTTCTGATTTTTCCCTCATGCATCAAGCGGGGCCTGCGCTGGCAGGCCCCGCTTTTTTGCGCCCTGCCGAACCTGCCCCGCAGCCCTTGCAAAATGCCTGCAAATCCAGTATGATAAAGGCAAAGAAAATTTCCCGCACACAAAGGGAGAATTTGAAAAGGAGCGATCGTTCTTATGCCAGAAAAAAGAGATCAAGGGGATCAAGAAATTCTTTGAGGAATTCAAGGCCTTTGCCATGCGCGGCAATGTGATGGATATGGCAGTCGGCGTGGTCGTCGGCGGTGCGTTCACGGCCATCGTCACGGCTCTGGTGGATGACGTCATCAACCCGCTGATCGGCCTGTTCTTCAAGGCAGATTTCTCGGATGTCGTGATCAGCCTGGGCGGTTCCAGCATCAAGATCGGCGAATTCGTCAACTCGGTCATCAACTTCCTCATCGTGGCCTTTGTGCTGTTTGTGGTGATCAAGTTCATCAACGGCCTGCACAAGAAGCCGGCAGCTCCCGCCGCACCGGCAGAGCCCACCACCAAGGTGTGCCCCTACTGCCAGACCGAGATTCCCATCAAGGCTGTGCGCTGCCCGCACTGCACCTCCAAGCTGGAGGGCTTCCCGGAGATCAATGCCTGATCCCGCAACTCCTGTACCTGAAAAAAGCAGCTGTACCAAGCGGTACAGCTGCTTTTTGCGGTCAGCGTGCGCTGCGGGGCCTGCCGCCGCCCAGATGCCACAGCAGCCAGGCATACAGGTAGTTCACCCCCAGCAGGCCCACGGCCCACAGGACGGAAACATACACCGGCTGGTGGTACACCTCAAAGAAGGGGTACGGCCCCACAATGACCCGCAGGATGTTCAGCGGCAGGATGACCGCCGCATATGCCAGCGTGGGCAGCAGCGCCCAGCGCACATCGCTGCGCGGCAGGTGGGGTTCCCGCCCAGCAGCAGGTAGGAGGAGAGGAGCGCTGCCATGGGGTTGAGCAGGTGGTGGTACAGCATGCTGCTGGTGCACAGCAGCATGTACAGCCCGCCCTCGCCGTTCATGGGGGCCAGCACGAACACCACCGTCAGGAAGGTGAGCAGCAGGCAGCTGGTGGCCATGAACTTGAGCCGCTTGAGCCAGCGGGGCAGCTCTCCGCCGGTGAAGATGCACCACAGCTGCCACAACGCCACCATGGTGCACACCACCGCCGCGAAGATGTTGGAATCCTCGGTGTAGTAGGTGAAGATCTGGGCCTGGCCCATCTCCCAGCTCAGGGGCAGGGCAATGGGCTCTGCACACAGCACAAAAAGGTTCAGGGCAATGGATAGTAGCCTGCGGCAGGTATCCAGGAATTTTTTCATAAAAATTTCCTCTCAGTAAACAAAAAAGCCCTCCCCCTTCCGGCCTTTGCCGGGGGTGGGAGAGGGTTTTCCACATTTTTATTTTGCAGTGTTGATAAAGCTGCGGTTGTCCCACAGGTACTTGATGCCGGACACAGCCGTGACGATGGCCACCAGCCAGCACAGCAGGATGGACACCAGCACCACCACCGTGATGCTTTCCAGCGTGCCGTTCCAGCACAGTGCCGTGCCGAAGAAGTAGAAGATGATGCTCAGCATCTGCAGCACGGTCTTGACCTTGCCCCACATGTTGGCAGCGATCACCTTGCCGTCCTTGGCACCGGCCGCCACCATGCGCAGGCCGGAAACCGCGAACTCACGGGCCAGGATGATGCACAGCACCACGGGGCTGCACACGCCGTCCCGCATCATGTAGATGAAGGCCACGGTGGTCAGCAGCTTGTCGGCCAGCGGGTCGGCAAACTTGCCGAAATCGGTGACCATGTTCCACTTGCGTGCCAGATGACCGTCCAGAAAGTCGGTGAAGCTGGCCGCTGCAAAAACAATGCCGGCCAGCAGGTAATACAGCGGCTGGAAGGTGCCGTTGGCCACCGCGTCCAGACTGGTGAGGGACACAAAGATCATGAACACCGGCACCAGCACAATGCGGGTCAGGGTAAGTTTATTGGGCAGATTCATAGGTTTCATCCTCCAATTCGTTATTTTACGACCGTACCATACAGATCGTAAAGATCGCTGTCGTCCACCAGCACATCATAGAACTGGCCGGGGTACAGCGGCTCTTCGCTGGACACGCACACGTTGCCGTCCACCTCCGGAGCATCGCCGGTGGTGCGGCACAGATACAGGCCGCTTTCTCTTCGTCAATGCCGTCGCAGAGCACGCGCACGGTCTGGCCCACCTTTTCGGCCTGCTTCTGGGCCATGATGCCGGTCTGGATCTGCATCACCAGCTCGGCACGCTTGTCCTTGACCTCCTGCTCGATCTGTCCGTCCATCCGTGCTGCCACGGTATTTTCCTCGGCCGAGTAGGCAAAGCAGCCCAGCCGGTCGAACTGCACTTCCTTGACAAAGTTGCACAGGTCCTCGAACTGCTCCTCGGTCTCGCCGGGGAAGCCTGCGATCAGGGTGGTGCGCAGGGTGATGCCGGGGATCTCGCGGCGCAGCTTGCCAATGACCTCCAGCAGCTCGGCACGGTTGGAGCGGCGGTTCATGTTCTTGAGGATGGTGTCGTTGCAGTGCTGGATGGGCAGATCCAGATAGGGCACCACCTTCTCGTTGCGCTTCATGGCGGCAATGAACTCGTCGGTGATGCGCTCCGGGTAGGCGTACATGATGCGGATCCATTCCAGCCCCGGCACCTTGTTCAGCTTGTCCAGCAGCTCACAGATGCTACCGGGCTTGCCCCAGTCCTCGCCGTAGGCGGTGGGGTCCTGCGCCACCACGATCAGCTCCTTCACGCCTTCACCGGCCAGCCAGCGGGCTTCGGCCACGCAGTCGGCCATATCGCGGCTGTGCAGCGGGCCGCGGATACCCGGAATGGCGCAGTAGTGGCAGCGGTTGTTGCATCCCTCGGCGATCTTTAAGTACGCATAGTGGGCCGGCGTGCCGATGACGCGCTTGCCGCCCAGCGGGAAGTCCTTCTTGGCACCGTAGCTCTCCAGATGGTCCTCGCCGTGGAACAGCCGCTCCACGATGGTGTCAATGGCCTTGTTGGAGGCGCAGCCCACCACGGCATCCACCTCGGGGATCTCTTCCTCGATCTGGCTGCGGTAGCGCTCGGCCAGGCAGCCGGTCACGATGACCTTCAGGTCCGGGTTCTGCTGCTTGTAGGAGCAGGCTTCCAGAATGTTCTCGATGGCTTCGGTCTTGGCGCTCTCGATGAAGCCGCAGGTGTTCACCAGAATGACATCGGCCTCCGCCAGGTCGGCCACCGTCTCATGACCGGCCGACAGCAGGATGTGCACCATCACGTCCAGATCCACCTGATTTTTCGGGCAGCCAAGGGAAATACACGCAATTTTCATAGGGGATAATACTCTCTTTCTATAACTCTTCTTCCGTCCGCCGGATGGCCTCTTTGATGACCGCATAGGCAAACCCCGGCGCTGCAATGCTGCCACCACAAGGTCGCGGCGGCCGTCGGCCAGCATCTTGCGGTAGCGGCTGGCCACCAGCGCGGCGGCAGCTTCCAGCTCCGGGCTCTCGCCGTTTTCATCCGGGGCGTATACGGTTTCCAGTGCCTGTTCGATCTGCTGGCTGTTCAGGCCCTTCTGGCGCAGGTTCTGGGCCGCAGCCCGGCGGCTCTTGCGGGCCATCAGCAGGCCGTGGGCACGTGTCTCCGCGTAGCGGTCGTCGTTGACGTAATCCAGCTCCACCATCTCGGCCACGGCGGCGGCCGCCGCCTGCTCGGTGAAGCGGGCGCACAGCCGCTCATACAACTGGGTGCTGGTCATCTCCCGGGCCGAAAGGGCATCCAGCGCACGGGCGCGGGCCTTGGCCGGGTCAGCACATTTTTCCGGTTCTTCCCCCGCCCCGGCGCGGGCGGTAACTCTTACGGTAAAAGGACATTTAGTCCTCCACCATGATGTCCAGCTCGCTTTCGCTGCTGCGGGCCGGAGCCTTGACCACCGGCTCCTTGGTGCCCTCGGCAGGTGCGGCAGCTTCCTCGGCCTTGTCGGCGGCAGCAGCACGGCCGGACGAGCGGCGGGAAGCATAGAGCTTGTCCGCATTGGCACGGATCTGGCCCTCGATGTCGTTGGCGATCTCCGGGTTGTCCTTCAGGAACTGCTTGGAGTTGTCACGGCCCTGCCCCAGGCGCATGTCGCCGTAATTGAACCATGCACCGCTCTTCTGCACGATGCCCAGCTTGACGCCCAGGTCCAGCAGCTCGCCCACCTTGGAGATGCCCTCGCCGAACATGATGTCAAACTCTGCCTCACGGAACGGCGGGGCCACCTTGTTCTTCACGATCTTGGCGCGGGTGTGGTTGCCAATGAACTGGCCGGAAGAATCCTTCAGGCCCTCCACGCGGCGGATGTCGATGCGCACCGAAGAATAATACTTCAGGGCACGGCCGCCGGTGGTCACCTCCGGGTTGCCGTACACGACACCCACCTTCTCACGCAACTGGTTGATGAAGATGGCCACGGTGCCGGTTTTGCCGATCACGCCGGTGAGCTTGCGCATGGCCTGGCTCATCAGACGGGCCTGCAGGCCCACATGGCTGTCGCCCATCTCGCCCTCGATCTCGGCACGGGGGCACCATGGCTGCCACCGAGTCCACCACGATGGCGTCGATGGCACCGGAGCGCACCAGCGCTTCGCAGATCTCCATAGCCTGCTCACCGGTGTCCGGCTGGCTGACCAGCAGGTTGTTGATGTCCACGCCCAGTGCCTCGGCATACACCGGGTCCAGCGCGTGCTCCACGTCGATGAACGCTACGTCGCCGCCCTTCTTCTGGGCTTCGGCCAGAATGTGCAAAGCCAGCGTGGTCTTACCGCTGGATTCCGGGCCATACACCTCAATGATACGGCCGCGGGGCACACCGCCCACACCCAGTGCCATGTCCAGCCCCAGGCTGCCGGTGGAAATGGCATCCACCTGCATGGCGGTATTGTCGCCCAGCTTCATCACGGCACCCTTGCCGAACTGCTTTTCGATCTGGGCCAGGGCCGTGGCCAGCGCATCCTTTTTGGCTTCCGCGCCGGTTTTTTTGGTGGCCGGGGCAACGTTGTTGTTCTGATTTTTTGCCATAGCGTGCTGCTCCTTTATCCTCATTGCCCGCAAAAACGGGCTGTGTTGTACTTTTCTCTCTTAGTATAACACAAATTCCAGAATTTACAACAAGAAGTTGTTTCTATTTTTCAATTATTTTGGCCGGTGGGCAATGATGCAGCGGTCGTTGCCGCCGTAATCCCTGCGGCATTCGATGTCTGCCCAGCCATTCCCGGCCAGCAGCTCCATGACGGCCTGCCGCTGCTGCCAGCCGATCTCCAGCACCAGTGCACCGCCGGGGCGCAGAGCCTGCCGGTAGTGCAGCGACGCCAGAGCCCGGTAGAACACAAGGCCGTCATCCCCTCGCTTCCAGTGCCATGGCCGGTTCCTGCGCCACCTCCGGCTGCAAATGCTGCATTTCCTCCGCCGTCAGGTACGGCGGGTTGGACACGATCAGGTCCAGCTGCCCTTCCGGCAGGCTTTGCCAGTAGGTGAACAGGTCCCCCTGCACGGCCTGCACCGCCGGGGCGCGTTGCGCCGGGCAGGGCAGCTGTCTGTGCACGGCAGGCTCCATTCTGTTCCAGATAGGCGGAAGGCTTCCGGGCTTTTTTCCACGCAGGTGACCTGCGCGTCCGGGCAGAAGCGCTTGACCCCAACCCCAGACAGCCGGTGCCGGCACACAGATCCAGCACACTGGGCGCTTTTACGCCCGCAAGGGTCTGCGCGGCGGCCTCGGCCACCACCTCGGTATCGGCACGGGGGCAGAGCACCCCCGGCCCACGATCAGTTCAAAGTCCAGAAAGCTCCAGCGACCGCACAGGTACTGCAGCGGCTCCCGCGCCTCCCGGCGCATGGCAGAGAGCCTCCAGCCGGGCAGCCTGCGCTTCGGTCAGGGGCGCGTCCGCCAGCCGGACATCCCGCCCGGTCACCAGCCGGAAAAGTTCTGCGGCGTCGTAATCCGCATCCGGGCATCCGGCCGCCGTCAGACGGGCTTCCACTGCCGCACCGCGTCCCGCGGGGTCATACCTGCCGTTACCATTTGCCTTCCTCCGGGTTTTCCGGCAGCACCGGGGTCACGGCCGCAATGGCCACCTCGATCATGCTGTCATCCGGCTCAAACACCGTGAGGTGCTGCACCCAGATGCCCGGCTGACGAATGATGCGGGTAGCAATGTTATCCGACCGGCCGCACCACTTGAGCAGCTCGTAGCTGATGCCCATGACCAGCGGCAGCAGCAACAGCTTGCAGACCACCCGCAGGCCGATGCTGCCCCAGGGCAGCACGCTGTACAAAAATACGCTCACGATGACCACCAGGATCAGGAAGCTGGTGCCGCAGCGGGGGTGGAAGCGGGTGTATTTGCGCACGTTCTCCACGGTCAGCGGGTCGCCCGCCTCGTAGCAGGCAATGGTCTTGTGCTCCGCACCGTGGTACTCGAACACCCGGTGGATTTCCTTCATTTTGGAGATGCCCACCATATAGGTGAGGAAGATGCCAACTTTGAGCACCGCTTCCAGCACCACCTTGGCCCAGCGGCCCAGCGTGACAAAGTGGTTCACACCGCCCACGATAAGGGTGGGCAGCACCGTAAAGAGCAGGATGGCCAGCAGGCCGCCCACCACAGCTGCGCAGGCCAGCAGAGCGTCCTCGGCCTTTTTGCCCAGATGCTCCCCTACCCACTTTTCAAAAGCGGTCTCTTCCTCTTCGGGGTCGTAGTCATCGCCCATGCTCACCTGGGCCGAGTACATCATGTAGCGGTAGCCCACGATCAGGCTTTCGATCATGGAGATGGCACCGCGCACCAGCGGGATCTTTGTCCAGATGCCGTGGTTCTTCACAGGGTCGATCTTGGTCTCAATGGTGCCGTCCGGCTTGCGCACGGCGCAGCAGATGAGCTTCGGGCCGCGCATCATGATACCTTCCATCAGCGCCTGCCCGCCGACGCTGGTCTTGAAACGTTCCTTTTTGGGTTGATTCATTGGGTTCTCCTATCGGATCATATTTTTCCCGGTCATTTTACCACAGAATTGTGACAAAATCTTCACGCCTTATGGTACAGCGGCAAGCCCAGTGTGACCACCGTGCCCCGGCCCAGCGTGCTCTTGATGTCCATGGTGCCGTCCAGTGCAGTCATGATGGAATCCACCAGCGCAAGGCCGATGCCGCTGCCCCGCACCGAATTGCTGCCCTTGTAGAACTTGGTCTTGACATTCTCAAGGTCTTCCGGCGGGATGCCGCGGCCCTGATCGATGATCTCCGCAAAAGCCTTGTATTCGCCCGCCCACAGCTTGACCGTGATGCGCCCGCCGGGGGCCGAGTACTTGATGGCGTTGTCCATGATGTTGATGAACACCTGCCGCAGACGGTCCGGGTCGGCATAGACCGGGATCATCTCCTCCGGCTCGGTGTAGCTGAGCACAAGGCCCTCGCGCTGGATGCGTGCTTCACAGAACAGCACCGCATCGGTCAGCTCTGCCACAAGGTCCAGCGGGCGGCAGTCCATACGGATGCGGCCGTTCTGCAGACGGCTGAAATCCAGCAGCTCTTCCACCATGTTGTACAGGCGGCCCGTCTCATTGTTGATGATCTCAAGGCCCTTGCGGTAGTTCTCGTCTGCCGGGTCGTCCAGTGTGCGCAGGGTCTCCACCCAGCCCCGGATGGAGGTGAGCGGCGTGCGCAGCTCGTGAGAGACGGAACTGATGAACTCGTTCTTCATCTTCTCGGTCTCTTCCAGCCCTTCGGCCATCTGGTTGATGGTGCCGCGCAGGCGGTCCACCTCGTCGTGCTCGTTGCCGGTGACCGGCAGGCGCACATCCAGCTCACCCCGGGCAATGCTGGCTGCGGTGCGCTCCACCTGTCCCAGCGGCACCACGATGCTGCGGATGAAGTACAGGCCGGACATCACGGTGAAAGCAAGGATCACCGCCGCGATCACAACACTTACCGCGAGGGCGTTCTTGATCTGCGCTCCCACAAGGGTCAGGCTGGTGACAAGACGCATCGCCGCCACATCCTCGGCGGCATAGGGCACCAGATAGCAGGCCGCCATCACCAGCTCGCCGGACTGGGTGCGGTAGACCGCCACACCAAGGCCATCAGAAGCCTCCTGCGCCTGCTCAAAGTCGATGCCGGTCACAATGCCGTCCGCATTTGTGCCGCTGGAGGACGCAATGACCCCGCCATAGCTGTCCAGCAGCATGAACTCGTATTTGTCCTTATCGGCAAACTGCTCCACCATGCGGCGCAGGGCCACGCTGCGGGTAGCCGCCGTGCTCTGCACCGTATCGCCGGTGTACATTTTCAGCTGGCCGGACACCGAAGAGAACCGCCGGTACATGGTCTGCTGCACGCTGTTATAATAGCTGCGTGTGTAGTTGTACAGGAACATGGTTTCGGCCAGCAGCACCAGCAGCACGGTGATGAGCAGATTGCCCCGCAGCCACCGGCGGGTGATTCCGCTTCTCATTCTTCCCATCTGTAGCCGTAACCCCACACAGTAAGGATATGGGTGGGATGGCTGGGTTCATCCTCCACCTTCATGCGCAGACGGCGGATGTTCACATCCACGATCTTCACGTCACCAAAATAGTTCTCGCCCCAGACACCCTTCAAGATCTTCTCGCGCACCAGCGCAATGCCGGGGTTGCGGAAGAACAGCTCCATGATCTGGAATTCCACCTGCGTCAGCTCAATAGGCTGGCCTGCCTTGAGCAGCACGCGGCGGTTCTCGTCCAGCACAAATTCGCCGCTGGTGAGCATCCCCAGCGGGTTTTCCCTTTCTTTTTCGTCCCCGCCTGCAGTACGGCCGACGCGGCGGCACAGCGCTTTCACACGGGCCAGCAGTTCGCTTACGCTGAAAGGCTTGGTCATGTAGTCATCGGCACCAATAGAAAGGCCGCGGATCTTGTCCTGCTCCTGTCCCTTGGCGCTGAGGATGATAATGCCGATCTTCTGGTCGGTGCGGCGGATGGTCTCGCACAGGGAGAAGCCGTTCATGCCCGGCAGCATCACATCCAGAATGGCCGCATCGCAGCCCGGTTTCTGCTCCAGCAGAGGCAGAGCCGCCTCGGCGCTCTCGGCTTCCACCGCCTCCATGCCTGCAAGACGCAGGTTCAGCGCGATCATTTCGCGGATATTGGCTTCATCTTCAACGACAAGCACTCGTACCATGAACTGTTCCTCCGTTCTTTAGTTGAGCAGATACAGCGCCTTGGACAGGCGGTAATTTTTATCACGGATCTCCACATCCGGGGCAAGCTTCGCCTGCATCTGGCGGGATGCCACGATGCCAAGGCGGGTCCAGCCCTTCAGGCTGGAGGTGGTGCGCACCAGACGCAGGGTCATTACCAGCTGGTCTTCGTCCACCGTGCGCAGCTCCACTGCACCATCATATTGTTCGCTGTCGGTCAGTTTGAGGTTCCCCTCCCACTCCATGGGCAGCTCGATATAGCAGTTGGTCTCTTCGTCCAGCAGCCCGAAGCTTTTTTCCGGGTTCGGGCTGGTATAATCCATCCAGACGATAAAATCCATGCGGCGGCTCTGGCTCATGTTCAGCAGGCCCGCTTCGTCCGGCTGGGTGGGGATCTCCACGATGCCGTCGCCGTCCAGATCCTGACTGACCAGACTGGGCACATTGCGCAGGGATGCGGTGTAAAGCTTTTCGGTGCTGATCTGATCGGCAGGCACCATCTGCTGCGTGTCCTCGTCAAAACGCAGCAGCACGCTGGCCAGATTGTTGCCGGAAATGCCGGTCCAGCCATCCAGCACCAGATAATGCCTGCCGTCCGCACCCACACCCGCCGCCACCGAGGCGCAGCCGGCGAACCGATTGGCGGAAAGGCCCATAACAGCCACCTGCTGGAAGCTGCCCTCTTTATCCACGGTCAGCAGTTCGATCTGCACGCCGCCGTCCTCCAGCGTAGACATCAGGATCAGGTCCTGATTGCCGCCGCCGGTGATATCCTCCACCAGATACTGCTGGTACTGCTGCTCCAGGATCGTGGAAAGCACACCGTCGGTGTAGGAATACACAGCCAGATAATGGTCGCCCTGTGCCGCTGTATAACCCACCACCAGTTGGGTGGCATCGCCGGGCTGCAGCTGGGCCAGCCCCACCGACTCTACCGTGTCTGCAAGGCCCTCTACGTTCTGGCGCACATGCCAGATGTCGGCATCATCCTTCTGCAGGACCTCTTCCAGGCTCTTGCGACCGAGGTTGCGGACCTTCATCATCTCGTCCTCGCTCTTGCTGACCAGATCTTCCACCGTGTTGATACCGGCACGCTTCAGGCAGTTGAAGGAACGCACGCTCAGATCCAGCTCTTCAATGGTCATTTCCAGAGCCTTTTCCTTGTCGTCGTTGGTCTTCTCCACCATGATCTCAGCGCCGGCTGCCTCATCGGACAGGTTGACGAACAGGTTCAGGTGCTCGGTCAGCACACGGGCAGCCAGAGAAACGGCTTCCTGCGCATTGATCGTGCCATCGGTCCAAACCTCGATGGTCAGCTTGTCATAATCGATCGCCTGGCCAACACGGGTGCTCTCGACGTTGTAGTTCACCTTGAGCACAGGGGTGTAAATGCTGTCAACGGGAAGAGTGTTGATATCGTTCTTCTCGATGATAGCCTGTTTGTTGCGCTCTGCGGGCACATAGCCGCGGCCCTTATCGAAGGTCAGCTCCATGACGAGCTTGGCACCCTCGCCCAGGGTTGCGATGTGCCACTCAGGGTTCAGAATTTCGATGTCATCGCCCTGCTTGATGTTGTCAGCGGTGACCTCACAGGGGCCGACTGCCTCAACACGCACTGTCTTCGGACCCTCGGTGTACAGCTTTGCAGCGATACCCTTCAGGTTCAGGACAATTTCGGTAACGTCTTCCTTGACGCCCTCAATGGTGGAGAACTCGTGAACCACGCCATCAATCTTGACGCTGGTCACGGCGACACCGGGCAGAGAGGAAAGAAGCACACGACGCAGGCTATTGCCCAGTGTGATGCCAAAGCCACGCTCCAGCGGTTCTGCCACGAATTTGCCGTAGCGGCCGTCCGGGGACAGGCTTGCCGTTTCGATTTTGGGACGTTCAATCTCCATCATATCTATGCCCTCCTTGTCAAACCGGCGCTAGCCGCCGGCCCATTATTAAATTCTTTCAAAGAAAAGAATGCGAAAGTGAGCCGTCCACGGGGAAGGCCCAGCCTTCTTAATGGATTACTTGGAGTACAGCTCGACGATGAGGTGCTCTGCGACTTCGTAGTCGATGTCGCTGCGCTCGGGCAGCTTTGCGACAACACCCTTCAGAGAACCGGTCTCACGGTTCAGCCATGCGGGCAGAGCAACAACGGGAGCCTCGGGGCCGGTCAGCTTTGCAAACTTTGCAGAGCTGCGGCTGGACTCGCGCACTTCGATCACGTCGCCGGCCTTCACCTGGTAAGAGGGGATGTTGACCTTCTTGCCGTTGACGGTGAAGTGAGCGTGGGACACCAGCTGACGAGCGTCGCGGCGGGTCTGAGCAAAGCCCAGACGGAACACGACGTTGTCCAGACGGCACTCCATGATCTGCAGCAGGTTCTCACCGGTCTTGCCGGGGCGGGACTCTGCCTTCAGGTAAGCGTTGTGGAACTGCTTCTCCAGAACGCCGTAGATGAACTTGACCTTCTGCTTCTCCTTCAGCTGAGATGCGTACTCAGACTGCTTCTTGCGCATATTGCCATTGGAGTTGCGGGTGGTATTCTTCTTTGCATAGCCCATGACCGCAGGAGAAATGCCCAGGGCCTTGCAACGCTTTGCGATAGGCTGCGTATTCTTTGCCATAATTCAATTTCCTCCTTCGATCAGACACGACGGCGCTTCGGGGGGACGGCAGCCATTGTGGGGGATGGGAGTCACGTCCTTGATCAGGGTGACTTCCAGGCCGGTAGCCTGCAGCGCACGGATAGCGGACTCACGGCCAGCGCCGGGGCCCTTGACGTAGACCTCAACGGTCTTCATGCCATGCTCGATAGCAACCTTGGCTGCTGCGTCTCAGCAGCAGACTGGGCTGCGAACGGGTGCTCTTACGGCTGCCACGGAAGTTCAGGGAGCCGGAGGAGCACCAGGACACTGCATTACCCTGCAGGTCGGTGATGGTGACAACGGTATTGTTGAAGGTAGACTGGATATGAGCCTGACCAGCAGCAATATTCTTGCGCTCTTTGCGCTTCATGCGGACATTAGCGCCCTTCTTGGCATTATTAGCACTTGCCATATCTCAAATCCTCCTTACTTCTTCTTGTTAGCGACCGTGCGCTTCGGGCCCTTGCAGGTACGTGCATTGGTCTTGGTACGCTGGCCGCGGCAGGGCAGATTCTTGCGATGGCGGGTGCCACGGAAGGACTGGATCTCAACCAGGCGCTTGATGTCCAGAGCAACGTTGCGGCGCAGGTCGCCTTCAACGATGATGTTAGCCTGATCGATGTAGTCACGGATCTTAGCCTCTTCTTCCAGAGTCAGGTCCTTGACGCGGGTATCGGGGTTGATGCCAGTTGCTTCCAGGATCTTGTTAGCAGTGGTCTGGCCGATACCATAAACGTAGGTGAGACCCACCTGAACGCGCTTCTCGCGGGGCAGGTCAACGCCGGCAATACGTGCCATAGTAGTTTCCTCCAAAAATCATCCCATGTCAGTGTCGGGGTCTGCGCCGGGACTCTACGCACTTGACCCCCAGGCGCCCGAATTAGCCCCTGGCGCTGCTTATGCTTGGGGTTCTGGCAGATGACCATCACGCGGCCTTTGCGGCGGATGACCTTGCACTTTTCGCAGATGGGTTTCACGGAAGGCTTGACCTTCATGATGTTGAACCTCCTTTTGGTTGATACCCTGGTGCTTATTTGGAGCGCCAGGTGATGCGGCCCTTAGAAAGATCATAGGGCGACATTTCCACGGTAACCTTGTCCCCGGGCAGGATACGGATGAAATTGGTCCGCAGCTTGCCGGAGATGTGCGCTAAGAGGATGTGACCGCTGGGAGTGAGCTTCCCGGTGTTCTTATCCTCGCTCAACATTTCCACCTTAAAGATGGCGTTGGGCATGGCTTCACGCACAATGCCTTCGATCTCGATAACGTCTTCCTTAGACAAGCTATTTGCCTCCTCATTGGATCTGCTCAGTTTGTCGTTGAACCTGAACCGGTGCCTTTGCCTTGGAACCCTGAAAGCGCCGCGGTTTTCCACGTGCCTGCGCCCGTTTGACCGCAGCTTGCCGCTTCAGCGTTCTCCAGTTCCAGTGCCGGTCCACAGACGGACAGGCGGCGATGATCGCCACATACTTCATCTTTCGCGGCACAAAATCCGCAAAACGGGCAGAAAATCCCTGTCCGTCGAGGAAGTATCTGGCTTCCACAGCCATTTATAGATTATACACCTTTTGTTGTCAATTTGCAAGAGGTTTTTTCCGTATTTCCGATAAAAAATTCTCGAAATTCAAAAGCTGCCCTTTCTCTCCCAGGTCTTGGTTTTTCTCCACCGCAAAGATGAAACTTTTTCACCAAAAGTTGTCATAATTGCACAAACAGCAGGTCTGTCCCTGCAAAAACGCCGCCTGCGGCGGAGCATTTCTGCTCTTCACAGGCGGCGCTTCTCATATTTCAGGGATCAGCTTACTTCAGGCTGAAGGTGGCCGGGTCAAAATCCGGGTCATCCCAGCTGCGGGTCATGATCTCAGTGTGATCCTTCAGGATCGCATTCGAGTGCTCGAAATGCGCAGCCAGGCCGCCGTCCTTGGTCTTGACCGTCCAGCCGTCGGAAAGCTGCTTGATCTTGCAGTCGTGCTGGCAGATCATGGGCTCGATGGCGATGGTCATGCCGGGCACCAGGCGGGGGCCGCGGCCCTGATGGCCGTAGTTGGGCACTTCCGGATCTTCATGCAGCTCCTTGCCGGTGCCGTGACCTACAAACTCGCGCACCACCGAGAAACCGGCATCCTCGCAGTAGCTCTGCACGGCGTAGCCGATATCACCGATGCGGTTGCCGGCCACAGCCTGCCTCGATGCCCTTGTACAGAGCAGCCTTGGTCACGTCCAGCAGACGCTGAGCCTCCAGGTCGATCTTGCCCACCGCATAGGTGCAGGCATTGTCGCCGTTGAAGCCGTCGATCTTGGCACCGGTGTCGATGCTCACGATGTCGCCGGGGCGGATCACGATGTCATGGGAAGGGATGCCGTGGATGACGGTATCGTTCAGACTGATGCAGGCTGTGCCCGGAAATCCATACAGACCCTTGAAGTTGGGGGTGCCGCCGTGCTTCACGATGAAGTCGTAGATCAGTTTGTCCAGCTCCCAGGTGGTCATACCTGCTTCGATATGCTCCCCGCCGTACTTCAGGGCAGCTGCGCTCAGGGCATTTGCCTTGCGCATGCCGTCCAGCTCTTTTGCATTTTTGATCTGAATCACGATTATGCCTCCAAAGCCTTCATGACTTCTGCAGTGGTCTCCTCAATGGAGGGGCAGAACTTGATCTCCGCCAGCTTGCCGCGGGTACGGTAGAAATCCACCAGCGGCTCGGTCTGCTCGTGGTATGCCTTCAGGCGATCCAGCACGGTGGCGGGCTGGTCATCCTTGCGGATGACGGTCTTGCCGCCGCACAGGTCGCACACACCCTCGACCTTGCTCTTCTTGTTGATGATGTGGTAGCTGGCACCGCACTTCTCGCAGACGCGGCGGCCGCTCATGCGCTCCACGATCACATTGTCCTCGACCTGCAGCTCCAGCACCTTGTCGATGCGGATGCCCATGGTCTCGATGGCCTCGGCCTGGGCGATGGTGCGGGGCACGCCGTCCAGGATGAAGCCGTTGGCGCAGTCGGGCTGTGCCAGACGCTCCTTCAGGATGCCGATGATGACCTCATCGGGCACCAGTGCACCGGCGTCCATGAAGCTCTTGGCCTTCAGGCCCATCTCGGTGCCATCCTTCACGGCAGCACGCAGGATGTTGCCGGTGCTGATGGAGGGGATGTTCAGCTTTGCGCAGATGATCTCGGCCTGCGTGCCCTTACCGGCACCAGGGTGCGCCCAACAGGATCAGATTCATAGGATTGCTCCTTTCCTTTGTTAAAGGACATTAACTCTCAAAAAGTAAAAAAGCACTGAAAAGTCCGAGCGTACTCTCCTTTCCAGTGCTTTCTCACATCTTATTGTTCAGATCAGCCAAGGAAACCCTTGTGGTTGCGCATGGTCATAAAGCTGTCGAGGGCGCGGGTGGTATCCAAAGCCACGCCAACCACGATCAGCAGACTGGTACCGCCCAGCTGAATGCTCAGACCGGTGAGGTTGCCCAGAATGATCGGCAGTACAGCCACCACAGCCAGGAAGATGGCACCGATAAGGGTGATCTTGTTCAGGGTGCGGGTGATGAAATCGCTGGTCGGCTTGCCGGGACGGAAGCCGGGGATCGAGCCGTTGTTGCGGCGCAGATTGTTGGCGATCTCAACAGGGTTGTACTGAATGGCAACATAGAAGTAGTTGAATGCCAGGATCAGCAGCAGGTAGATCACGATGTACAGCCAGGAGGTGTAGTTGAACGTCCGGAAGAACGTGTACCACACCGGATGTGCCTCGGGATCGATCTGCAGGAAGCTGCCGATCGTGCCGGGGATGGAAACCATTGCCGAAGCGAAGATGATGGGCATGACGCCGCTCATATTCAGCTTCAGGGGCAGATAGCTGTTCTGCCCGCCCATCTGCTTGCGGCCCACCACGCGCTTGGCGTACTGGATGTTGATGCGGCGCTCTGCGTTGGTCATGATGATGACGAACACAACGGCCACCAGAGCCAGAACGACCAGCAGCGGCAGGAAGAAGTAGTACTGGGGCTTGCCGGACGCTGCCTGGGTCATCAGACCCGTCACAGAGGTGTACAGCGAGGACCAGTTGGACACGATGGAAGCGAAGATCAGCAGGGAAAGACACCGTTGCCGATACCCTTGTCATCAATCTGCTCGCCCGCCCAGGTGATCAGCTGAGCACCTGCAACGAAGGTAGCGATGATGACCACAGCGGCAAAGATGCCGGCTGCGCCGGAAGTACTTATTCAGTGCGCCCATGTTGCGGACCACGAAAGTAGTAGCCGAGGCTCATGATCAGAGCGATGATGCCGCCGGCGTACCGGGTGATCTGCTGCAGCTTCTGCTGGCCGTCAGGTTCCTTCGCAATGTTTTCCAGCGAGGGGATGGCCACCGTGAGCAGCTGCACGATAATGGATGCGTTGATATAGGGTGTCACACCTAACGCGAAGAGCGTGCACCGGGACAGTGCGCCGCCGCTCATCATATCAGATATGCGAGCATATTGCCGTTCGAAACATCTGCGTCAGCGCAGAGCTGGTCAAACGAAAGGCACCGGGATAGCACAGCCCAAGCGATACACCACGAGGATCGCCAGCGTGAACAGGAGACGATTTTTAAGCTCGGGGATCTTCCATGCGTTACGGAATGTCTGGAACACCTTACATCACCTCAGCTTTCCGCCTGCCTTTTCGATTTTCTCTTTGGCAGAAGCGGAATAGGCTGCGGCCTTGACGGTCAGAGCCTTGGTCAGCTCGCCGTTGCCCAGAACCTTAACGCCGTCCAGGGTCTTCTTGACCAGACCCTTTGCCTTCAGAGCCTCGGTGTCGACGACTTCGCCGGCCTCGAAAGCTGCCTCCAGATCGGCCACGTTGATGATGGCGTACTGGGTGGCAAAGATGTTGTTAAAGCCGACCTTCGGCAGGCGGCGTGCCAGAGGCATCTGGCCGCCCTCGAAACCAGCGTGCTTCACGCCGGAACGGGCCTTCTGGCCCTTGCTGCCGAAGCCGGCAGTCTTGCCATTGCCGGAGCCAATGCCGCGGCCCTTGCGGGTCACAGCCTTGTTTGCGCCGGGAATCGCGTGCAGTTCATGAAGTTTCATTATGCGTATACCCCCCCCTGATTAGGCTTCGGTGACGCTGAGCAGGAAGCCGATCTTAGCGATCTTGCCCTGCGTAGCGGCGTTGTCAGGCTGAACGGTAACGTCGCCCGGCTTCTTCAGGCCCAGAGCCTCAGCGGTAGCGATCTGCTTAGCGCCGCGGCCGATCAGGCTCTTCTTCAGCTCGATCTTGAGCATCTTATCTGCCATGGTGTGTTACCTCCTTAACCCAGAATTTCTTTCACGGTCTTGCCGCGCTTTTCAGCAACAGACTCTGCGCTGACCAGGCCGCACAGACCTGCGAAGGTAGCAGACACAACATTGATGGGGTTGTTGGAACGCATAGACTTCGCACGAATGTCCTTGATGCCGGCTGCCTCGATGACGGCACGCACGGGGCCGCCAGCGATCATGCCGGTACCGGGGGCAGCCGGCTTGAGCAGAACGGCGCCTGCGCCGTACTTGCCGACGATCTCGTGGGGGATGGTGGTGCCCTTCAGGGCAACCTTGTGCATGTTCTTCTTGGCAGCAGCCTCGCCCTTGCGAATTGCCTCAGGCACTTCGCCGGACTTGCCGATGCCGTAACCGATGGTGCCCTTGCCGTCGCCCACGACAACCAGAGCGGCAAACTTCATGATGCGGCCGCCCTTGACAGTCTTGGAAACGCGGTTGATGGAGACAACCTTGGTGATCATGCCGTCGTCTTCACGGTTTCTCATAGCCATAATGTGTTTCCTCCTCTCATTACAGCTTCAGGCCGCCCTCACGGGCGCCCTCAGCCAGGGCCTTAACACGGCCATGATAAACGTAACCGCCACGGTCGAACACGACCTCGGTGATGCCCTTTTCCAGAGCCTTTGCTGCGATCTTCTTGCCGATCTCAGCAGCGGCCTCGACGTTGCCGCCGTTGCCGTTGAAGTCCTTGTCCATCGTAGAAGCCGACACCAGAGTCACGCCCTGCTCATCATCGATGATCTGAGCGTAGATGTGCTTGGCGGAGCGGAAAACATCCAGGCGAGGACGTGCTGCGGTGCCGCTGATCTTGTTGCGAACGCGGCGATGACGACGAAGACGAGCTTCGTTCTTGTCGATCTGCTTAACCATTGTCTTTCACTCCTTACCTTATTTCTTGCCCTTGCCGGCCTTGCCTTCTTTGTGCTTGACGACCTCGCCCTCGTAGCGGATGCCCTTGCCCTTGTACGGCTCAGGCGGCTTCTTGGCGCGGATCTCAGCAGCGTACTGGCCGACCTTCTGCTTATCGATACCGGTAACAGTGAAGTGGTTGGGATCCTGCCACACGATGGTGCAATCCTCGGTATCGGGGATGTTCACCTGGTGAGAGAAGCCCAGGTTCATGACCAGGTTAGAGCCCTGCTTCTGGCAGCGCAGGCCGACGCCCACGATCTCCAGCTTCTTCTCGTAGCCGTTGACAACACCGTTCACCATGTTGGCGATGTTGCTGCGGGTCAGGCCGTGCAGGCTGCGGGCCTCGGGTTCGTCATTGGGGCGGGAAACCAAAACCTCATTGCCCTCGACCTTGACGGTCATGAGGGGATGATAGTTGGAATTCAGGCTGCCCTTGGGGCCCTTGACGGCGACGGTGTGTGCTGCCTCATCGACAGTGACAGTGACGCCGGCAGGAATGACGATGGGTTTTCTTCCAATTCTCGACATTGTCTTTTACCCCTTTCTTACCACACACGTAGGCCAGGACCTCGCCGCCGACGTGCGCAGCACGAGCAGCCTTATCGGTCATGATGCCCTTAGAGGTGGAAATGATTGCGGTGCCCAGGCCCTTCATGACCTTGGGCATATCCTCGCAGTTGGTGTAGATGCGCAGGCCGGGCTTGGACACGCGGCGCAGACCAGCGATAACGGGCTCGCCGTTAGCCTGATACTTCAGGGTGACAACGATGGTGCCCTGAACGGTGTCGTTCTTGACCTGCATGCCCTTGATGTAGCCCTCGTCAACCAGAATCTGGCAGATAGCCTTCTTCATGTTGGAAGCGGGGATCTCCACAGAAGGGTGTTTGGCAGTGCTAGCGTTGCGGATGCGAGTCAGCAGGTCCGCGATAGGATCAGTAATCTGCATTTGCCACTAACCTCCTTAGATTAGCTCTCGTTTGTTTTATAATGATACCGCCCCGAAACATCGTTGCCCCGGGGCGGATATCCGACAAATTATCCGGCCCTCTGGCTTGATTACCAGGAAGCCTTCTTCACGCCCGGGATCTCGCCCTTGTAGGCCAGCTCACGGAAGCACACACGGCACACGCCGTACTTGCGCAGCACGGAGTGGGGACGGCCGCAGATGCGGCAGCGGGTGTATGCACGGGTAGAGAACTTAGCAGGACGAGACTGCTTCAGCTTCATAGACAGTTTAGCCATTGTAGAAATCTCCTCCCTTAGTTGTTCTCTGCGAACGGAGCGCCCAGAGCCTTCAGCAGCTCCTTGCCCTCTTCGTCAGTCTTGGCAGTGGTGACAAAGCAGACATCCATGCCGCGGACTGCATCGACCTTCTCGAAGTCGATCTCGGGGAAGATGATCTGCTCCTTGATACCGCAGGCAAAGTTGCCGCGACCATCGAAGCCGTTGCCGTTGATGCCGCGGAAGTCGCGGACACGGGGCAGTGCGATGTTGAAGAAGCGATCCACGAACTCATACATACGCTCACCGCGCAGGGTGACCTTGCAGCCGATGGGAGTGCCCTGGCGCAGCTTGAAGTTAGCAACGCTCTTCTTGGCACGGCACACAACTGCCTTCTGGCCAGTGATCTGGCCCAGATCCTTCATGACAGCTTCCAGGATCTTCTCGTTTTCCTTGGCTTCGCCGCAGGCAACGTTGATGACGACCTTGTCCAGCTTGGGGATCTGCATAACGCTCTTGTAACCGAACTTGGAGTTCAGAGCAGGAGCAATTTCATTGACATACTGTTCTTTCAAACGAGCCATTGTTCCTTACTCCTTTCTTACAGCTCAGCGCCGCACTTCTTGCAGACGCGAACCATCTTGCCGTCCTTCTCGACGTGGCCCACACGCACGGCCTTGCCGCACTTGGGGCAGATGGGCATGACCTTGGATGCGTACATAGCACCCTCAGCCTTGACGATGCCGCCCTGCTCGCCCTGACGACGAGGCTTGACGTGCTTGGTAACCATGTTCTGGCCCTCAACGATGACCTTGTTCTCAGAGGGGCTGACCTGCAGGACCTTACCAGTGTGGCCCTTGTCCTTGCCGCTGATGATCATTACGTTGTCGCCGGTTTTAACATGAAGATTATTCATTTTTAAAACCTCCTTACAGCGATTCCGGAGCCAGGCTCAGGATCTTGGTGTAGCCGGTATCGCGCAGCTCGCGGGCAACGGGTCCAAAGATACGAGTACCCTTGGGGCTCTTGTCGGCCATAACGATAACGGCGGCGTTCTCATCGAAACGGATGTAGGAGCCGTCGTCGCGGCGCACGCCATGCTTGCTGCGCACGATGACAGCCTTGACGACGTCGCCCTTCTTAACGGAGCCGCCGGGGGCTGCCTTCTTGACAGAGCAGACCACGACGTCACCAATGTTTGCGTATCTCTTGCGGGTGCCGCCCAGCACGCGGAAGCACATCAGCTCCTTGGCACCGGTGTTGTCGGCAACTTTGAGATAAGTTTGCATCTGAACCATATCAGATATCTCCTTTCAAACTGTTCAAAGCAGCGGGCAAAGATTACTTTGCCTTCTCAACGATACGGACCAGGCGCCAACGCACGTCCTTGGACAGGGGGCGGCACTCCATGATCTCAACACGGTCACCGATACCGCACTCGTTCTTCTCATCACGAGCCTTGAACTTGGCGGTACGCTTCAGGATCTTCTTGTACAGGGGGTGCTGCACGCTGTCCTTAACGGCAACCACGATGGTCTTATCCATCTTGTCGGACACGACGACGCCGACGCGGGTCTTTCTCAGATTACGTTCTTCCATCGTTTAACCTCCTTACTGCTTCTCAGCCAGAATGGTCATCACGCGGGCGATGTCCTTCTTGACTGCTTCGATGCGGCCGGGGTTCTCCAGCTGGTTGATGGCATGCTGGAAGCGCAGGTTAAACAGCTCGGCCTTCAGGTCTGCCAGCTTGCTGGTCAGCTCTGCGGTCTGCATTTCGCGGAGTTCATTAGCCTTCATTGGTGCCATCCTCCTTCACGGAGTCCTCACGGACAACAAATTTGCACTTGATGGGCAGCTTGTGCATAGCCAGGCGCAGTGCCTCACGAGCAGTTGCCTCATCGACATCTGCCAGCTCGAACAGAACGCGGCCCGGCTTCACGACTGCGACCCAGTATTCGGGAGAGCCTTTACCGGAACCCATGCGGGTCTCAGCGGGCTTCTCAGTCACGGGCTTATCGGGGAAGATCTTGATCCACACCTTGCCGCCACGCTTGATGTAACGAGTCATGGCGACACGGGCAGCCTCGATCTGAGTAGAAGAGATCCATGCCGGCTCCAGAGCAACAAGGCCGTACTGGCCCTGGCACACCACGTTGCCGCGGGTAGCCTTGCCGGTCATGCGGCCGCGCTGGACGCGGCGGTACTTAACACGCTTAGGCAGTAACATTACTTGTTGCCTCCTTCCTTCTTCTGAGCGGTCTTAGCGCTCTTCAGGACTTCGCCCTTGTAGACCCACACCTTGACGCCGATGCGGCCGTAGGTGGTAGCAGCCTCTGCAAAGCCGTAGTCAATGTCAGCACGCAGGGTCTGCAGGGGGGATGGTGCCCTCGTGATAGCTCTCGGTACGAGCGATATCAGCGCCGCCCAGACGGCCGGAGCACATTGCCTTGATGCCCTTTGCGGGAACGGTTGCGCGATCGCGGGGGCTCATGGCATTGCGCATGCACTGCTTCATGGCACGACGGAAGGTCACGCGGTTCTCCAGCTGACGAGCGATATCCTCAGCAACCAGCTGAGCGTTGGTAGCAGCGCTCTTGACCTCGATGACATTGACGATGACAGTCTTGCCATACTCCTTGGTCAGCTTGTTCTGCAGAGCAACGCGCTCTTCGCCGCCCTTGCCGATGACCATGCCGGGCTTAGCGCAGTAGATGTTGACAGTTACGCGAGGAGCGGAAGTGGACGGGTCCACAGTACGCTCGATCTCGATCTTGGGCACACCAGCATCCTTCAGCTGAGCCTTCAGCTCAGTGCGGATCTTGTGGTCCTCGACGAGGTTATCGCTGAAATCCTTCTTGGAGGCAAACCAGCGGCTGTCCCAGTCTTTAATAACGCCGACACGAATGCCGTGCGGATTTACTTTCTGGCCCATTGTTTTCCCTCCTTACTCTTTCTCTTTCAGAACAACGGTCATGTGGCTGGTGCGCTTCAGGATGCGGTAGCCGCGGCCCTGTGCACGAGGCATCATGCGCTTCAGCGTCGGGCCGGGGCAGACGTAGCACTCGGCGACGTACAGATTGTTCTTGTCCATATTGAAGTTGTTTTCCGCATTAGCGGCTGCAGACTTCACCAGCTTCAGAAGGGGCTCACAAGCTGCCTTCGGGGTGTACTGCAGGATTGCCAGCGCTTCGTCCAGGGGCTTGTTACGGATCAGGTCCATAACGATAGACACCTTACGAGGACTAATGCGGGCATAACGAAGAATTGCCCGAGCTTCCATGTTGTGTTCCTCCCTCTATTACTTAGAATTACCAGTGTGGCCCTTGAAGGTACGGGTGGGAACGAACTCACCCAGCTTGTGGCCAACCATGTCCTCAGTCACATACACAGGCACATGCTTGCGGCCGTCGTGGACGGCAAAGGTGTGACCAACGAATTCGGGGAAGATCGTGGAGGCACGGCTCCAGGTCTTGATGACCTGCTTCTTGCCGGAAGCGTTCATCGCTTCAACGTGCTTCATAAGAGCAGCCTGGACGAAAGGTCCTTTTTTAATGCTTCTACCCATTGTCTTAAACTCCTCTCTTACTTACCTGCACGCTTCACGATCAGCTTATCGGAGCGCTTATGATGCTTGCGAGTCTTGAGACCCAGAGCGGGCTTGCCCCAGGGGAGTCATAGGACCGGAGTGACCAACAGGTGCGCGGCCCTCGCCACCACCGTGGGGATGGTCGCAGGGGTTCATGACGGTACCACGGCTGCCGGGACGCACGCCCATGTGGCGCTTGCGGCCTGCCTTGCCCAGGTTGACGTTCTCGTGGTCGATGTTGGAAACCTGACCGATGACTGCGGTGCAGTTCACGGGCACGTTGCGCATCTCACCGGAGGGCAGACGAACCAGAGCGTAGCCATTCTCCTTAGCCATCAGCTGAGCCATGTTGCCAGCGGAACGAACCAGCTGAGCACCGCGGCCGGGATACAGCTCGATGTTGTGGATGATGGTACCAACGGGGATGTTCTCGAAGGGCAGGCAGTTGCCGGGCTTGATGTCGGCGGACTTGCTGCTGACGACCACATCGCCCACCTTCAGGCCCTCGGGAGCCAGGATGTAGCTCTTCACGCCGTCGGTGTACTCGACCAGAGCGATGAATGCGCTGCGGTTCGGATCGTACTCGAGAGTCTTGACGGTAGCGGGCATATCGGTCTTCTGACGCTTGAAGTCGATGACGCGGTACTTGGTGCGGTTACCGCCGCCCTGATGGCGGACGGTGATACGACCGGTGTTGTTGCGGCCGCTGTGCTTCTTCATGGGCTCCAGCAGGCTGCGCTCAGGAGCGACCTTGCTCAGGACGCTGTAATCCGTGACGGTCATGCCGCGGCGGCCCGGAGTAGTGGGGCCATACTTCTTGATAGCCATAATGCTATTCTCCTTTGTTTATCTTATGAATTATTATCGGGGTCATATCCCCATAGAGGAACCCTCGGCGGGTTCGGATCTAGACCATGCTGTTGAAGAACTCGATCTCCTTGGAGTCCTTGGTCAGGGTCACGATAGCCTTCTTGGCAGCAGCGGTGTAACCGGCGTGCATACCCTGACGGCGGAAGCGGCCGCGGACAGAGACGGTGTTCACCTTAGCGACCTTGGCGCCCGGGAACAGGACCTCAACGGCCTGAGCGATCTCGACCTTGGTAGCATCGGTAGCGACCTTGAAGGTGTACTTCTTGTCAGCGATGCCAGCCATGGAGTTCTCGGTAATGACCGGCTTCAGGATGATATCATGTGCGGTTTTCATTAGCCAAGCACCTCCTCGAGCTTCTTAGCTGCGTCGACGCTGATGATCAGCTTGTCGGCATTCAGCACATCGTAGGTGTTCACGCTGCCTGCGAAGGTGGTCTTCACACCGGCAATGTTGCCAGCGCTCTTGACGAACTTTGCATCGACAGTCTCGTTGACCAGCAGGTTCTTCTTGCCGGCACCAACAGCGTTCAGCATTGCAACCACGGTCTTGGTCTTGTACTCATCGCAAGCGAACTTGTCAACAACGACCATGTTGCCATTGGCAGCCTTGTCGGACAACACACTCAGCAGAGCCAGGCGCTTGACCTTGTTGTTGATGTGGTAGTTGTAGCTGCGGGGCTTGGGGCCCAGAGCGACGCCGCCGTGAGTCCACTGCGGTGCACGGATGGAACCCTGACGAGCGTGGCCGGTGCCCTTCTGACGCCAGGGCTTCTTGCCGCCGCCGGAAACTTCCATGCGGATCTTGGTGTTCTGGGTGCCCTGACGCTGGTTGGCCAGGAAGTTCACCACAGCAATGTGGACAGCCTTCTCGTTCGGGGTGATACCGAACACGGCGTCGGAAAGCTCGATCTCGCTAACATGCTGACCGTTCATATCGACTACGTTAAACTTTGCCATTGTAGCTTTCCTCCTTACGCCTTCACGCTGTTGGCCAGAGTGATGATGGTGCCCTTGGAACCGGGGACCGCACCCTTGACAGCGATCAGATTGTTCTCGGTGTCAACCTTGACAACAGTCAGGTTCTGCACGGTGACGCGCACAAAGCCCATGTGGCCGGGCAGGCGCTTGCCGGGGAACACGCGAGCAGGGGTAGAAGTGGAACCGTTAGAACCTGCATGACGAGCAACAGGACCGGTGCCGTGGCTCTCACGCAGACGGTGCTGACCGTAGCGCTTGATAACGCCCTGGTAGCCCTTGCCCTTGGAAACGCCCACAACGTCCACCTTGTCGCCCTCTGCGAAGACATCAGCCTTCAGCACGTCGCCAACGTTCATTGCGGAAACATCTTCCAGACGGAACTCGCGCAGGGTCTTCTTGGGGGCAACGTTTGCCTTCTTGAAGTGGCCTGCAGCTGCCTTGTTGACCTTCTTGGCGGAAACCTCGCCGAAGCCCAGCTGAACAGCCTGGTAGCCATCGCTCTCGACGGTCTTCTTCTGCACGACGGTGCAGGGACCAGCCTCGATGACGGTGACGGGAACGACCTTGCCGTTCGCGTCGAACAGCTGGGTCATACCGACTTTCTTGCCGATAATGCCTTTAACCATTTTCTTTTCCTCCTGTAAAGGTTATTGGTTGGCAGCGCACGTCACTGCCAACATGACCCCTCGGGAAACGAGGGCATCGAATTTGATCGAGTGTCTTTTACAGCTTGATCTCGATGTCCACGCCAGCGGGGAGCTGGAGGCTCATCAGAGCTCGACCGTCTTGTTGGACGGCTTCAGAATGTCGATCAGACGCTTATGAGTGCGGCTCTCGAACTGCTCGCGGCTATCCTTGTACTTGTGGGTAGCGCGCAGAACGGTAACGATCTCGCGATCGGTGGGCAGGGGGATGGGGCCGGACACGCGTGCACCGGTGTGCTTTGCGGTCTCCACGATCTTCTCTGCTGCGGCATCGATCAGCTGAGCATCATAGCTCTGCAGACGGATTCTGATTTTCTCTTTGACTGCCATTGCTTACGCCTCCTGAAAAAATTGATTTTGCCCTAGGCGAGCCGATAAATTGCTCTACACAGTTCCGGGTGTTCCTCGATTTGGCACTATAAAAACCGGTGAACCGCATGGCAGTTCTCCCGGAAACATATTAGCAAATCAAATCCGAACATTGGTTCCGCCCGTTTCGCAGAGGAGTAACTTCTCTGCCGAGGGAACGTATTCCATCGCTGTCAGTAATTCTTTCGCCCGGTTCTAAGATCGGACATACTCCGCGGAAATAACCCATCGCAGCTATCGCCGGATGACAACCTCCCGCATCTACGCATATCGCTGGCCTGCACGACTTGTATCGCACAAGCCCTTTGCAGCCGAGAGTTATTCTATCACACCTTCGTGCATTTGGCAAGTGTTTTTTAGAAAAAAGAACGAATTTTCTTTTTTATTTTCTCCGTTTTGTCAAAGAACGCATTTTCTGTGCAAGATGCACAATCCGCAGGCTTTTCTTCCGGTGGAAAACTCCCCTGCCCCGCTTTTGCAGAGGTAGTATGGACGGTTTTGCTGCGGATTATACCTATTATACAAAGGGAAGCGGCCTCACCCTCTCAGTCACTTCGTGACAGCTCTCCTAAAGGAAGAGCCCTTGGCAAAGAGGGAAACTTTTCCGTACTGCCAAGGGCTCCCTCCGTGAGGGAGCTGGCGCGTAAGCGCCTGAAGGAGTTCGTTTTTTATCTCTTCTTCAGCTGTTCCGCCAGCCCATCCCGGGGCGTGACGTAGACCGTGGTGTACACCTCGTACAGCACCATGCCGGGTTTGGCACCGCTGGCTTTCCAGATGTTTTTCACCTCGGTGGTGTCCACCGCCACCTTGGCGCCGGTGCCCGCCTTGTAGGTGCTGGAGTAGATGACTGCCAGCTCCGCGGCTTCCTGCCGGGTGGTGTCCGGGATCTCCTCGCCCCGGCTCATGACCACAACGTGGCTGCCGGGGGCCTTCTGCACATGGAACCACAGGTCTTTGCCCCGGGCGGTGTGCAGGGTGAGCTTGTCGTTCTGGGCGTTGTTGCGGCCCACCAGGATCTCAAAGCCATCGGTGGAAGTGAACCGCAGGAAGTCTGCAGGCTTCTGGCGCTTATCCCGCTGCTTGTAGTATTTCAGGTAGCCCTGACTCTTCAGCTCTGCCCGGATCTCGTTGAGGGCCGCCTCACCGGAAGCCGACTCCACCTCGTAGAGCACCGTTTCCAGATAGGCGATCTCCTTTTCGCCCTCTGCCAGCAGGTCCACCAGCATCCGGGCAGCGGTCTGCTTCTTTTTGTAGTTCTTGAAGAAGTTCTGGGCGTTCTGGCTGGGGGTGAACCGCAGGTCCAGCGGGATGGTCACCTCTTTGCCCTCGTCGTACCAGTTGGGCACGGTGATGCTCTTCATGCCCTTCTGGGCCAGATAGAGGTTTGCCGAGAGCAGCTCACCGTACAGACGCAGCTTTTCGCTCTTGCCGCTGGCAGCAAGCTCTTCCTGACGGGCGGCCTGCTTGCGCACGGCGCGCTCGTACATATTGTGCACCGCCTTGTGCAGCTCCTTGCTTTTGGTGCGCAGGCGTTCCGCGCGGTCCTTCTCAGCGTAGTAGCCCTCCAGCATGGCGTTGAAGGAGGGCCACTCCTTTATAATATATTTTTCGCCGTACTGCTGCGGGCGGAAAAAAGTATACTCGATGGGCTTTCCGCTGGGGTCGGTGACGCTGCAGGGCGTACCGCCGGTTGCGTGCTCTTCCTTCAGCTCGTCGATGGCGGCCATAAGCTTGCGCTTCTGTTCCTCGGTCAGCTCATTGGCGGGCAGATGTTCGCCGTCAAAGGCACGCCATGCAGCTTCGCGGCAGACCACCGGGCCAACACCGGCCACGGTCTTGTTGAGGGCATCTGCCACCGGCAGATCCCGTTCACAGGCTGCTGCCACGATGGACGCACTGCTCACCAGCAGGAAGTCCGGTCTTGCAGGCTTGGGCGGCGTGGTATAGGGCAGGCCCGGCAGCAGCTGGCGCACATCGCTGTCCTCAAAATCCACGCGCTTGAGTGCGTCAATAATCTTGCCGTTCTGCACCAGCACCAGATTGGAGTAGCGGCCCATCAGCTCGGCACACAGGGTGTTGCGCACAAGGTCGCCCATCTCGTTGGTGCACTGAAAATCAAAGTAGACGATGCGGTCTCCCGGCTCCATGTGCACGTCCAGCAGCCTGCCGCCGGTGAGGTGCTTGCGCATCAGCATACAGAAGGAGGGCGGCGTTTCCGGGTTTTCAAAGCTTTCTTCGGTCAGGCACACGCGGGCGGAACCGCTGCGGGCCGAAAGCAGCAGCGCATAGGTATCCGTGCGGGTGCGCAGGGTGAGCACCAGCTCATCGCGGGTGGGTTCAAATAGTTTTGCGATCTTGGCGTCGGTCAGCGTTGCTTTGAGCTCTGCTGCCGTAAGGGCCAGTGTCGCGGCATCCAGTGCCATAGTGTTTACCTCGTTTATGATTTGGAATGGAAATTCTTTTATTTTAAGCGGCCTCGCCCTCTCCGTCACGGCTAACGCCGTGCCACACTCCCCCTTTTGTCACCTATGGTGACATCTTCCCCCGGCGCGGGGGAAGTCTTTCCTCAAAGTGAGAGGCTTTGGCAGTCTACGCAAGGTTCATGGTTTTGCCAAGGGCTCTCCCCTTGGGAGAGCTGTCGAGCGGATGCGAGACTGAGAGGGCGAGGCCGTTCACCTTATTGCAGCTTTTCCTTATAAATACGTATACGGGTCCCGGTTTTCAGTGCTCACCAGCACTTCCAGCTCCGGCAGGGCGGCGCGCAGCTTTGCAGCCACGGCGGCAGTCACCGGAAATTCGGTGGCATAGTGGCCCGCCGCAATGAGCGAAAGCCCCAGCCGCTTTGCGTCGATGGCATGGTGGTGGTTGGCTTCGCCGGTCAGCAGGCAGTCCGCGCCCATAGCAATGGCATCTGCAAACAGGCTTCCGCCCGCACCGCTGATGACCGCCAAGCGCTTGACCGGCTTACCCGCATCCACAAACTTCACCTGCACCGCCGGGCCGTTCTTCGGCTGGTTGCAGCGCGCAGCAAGCTCCTGCTGTGCCTTGCGGGCAAGCTCCGGAACCGCGATTTCTTCAATGGCTCCCACACGGCCGCAGCCCTCGGCAAAGGTTTCCATATTCTTCATGTCAAAGATGCCTGCCAGCACTTCGTTCACGCCGCCCTCGGCAGCATCCAGATTGGTGTGCATACAGATGGCAGAAATGCCCGCCTGCACCAGCTGGAAAGGCACATCCTGCGGGCCGATCTTTTTGAGCGGATCAAAAATGACCGGGTGGTGGGACACGATCATCTCACACTGCTTTGCGGCGGCTTCGGCCACCACTTCGGGGGTGATGTCCAGTGCTGCCAGCACCCGGTGCATCTGCCCGCCGCAGTCCACCAGCAGGCCGGGATTATCCCAGTGTTCCGCCAGCTCCAGCGGCGCGATGGCCTGCATTGCTTCGTATACCTGATTAACTGTTATCATATCTTCACCATCCTCGCCCTCTCCGTCATTGCTTACGCAATGCCACCTCTCCCATGGTGAGAGGCCTTGGCATTCCATGCAGCGTTCATCATTTTGCCAAAGGCTCTCCCTTTGGGAGAGCTGGACGCGAAGCGGCCTGAGAGGGCAAGCCAGCTAATAAACTATCGATTTCCTGCGCAAGTGCGCTGCCATCCGGCGCGCCAAGGCGCATCCGGGGCAGCTTTGCCTTCTGCCAGTCGGCGTAGCCTTTTCCCTCGGGCCACTCTCCCGTACTGCCAAACAGGCACTCGGCAAAGGTGGGCGCATACACCCTGCCGGTGTACTCCGCCGCCATCACCGCGTACCAGCGGCCCGCCGCCTGCACCGGGCGGTCGGCTGCAAAGGAGAAGCCATGCTCCCACAACCAGCGGCGCAGCGCATCGTGGCGGGTGGCCGGGATCATGATGATCCGCGGCCCTCCCACGGTGAACACCCACGGGGCTTTCTCTAAAATTTCCCAAGTGGTCTGGGCGGAAACGCCCGCCAGCACGATGCTGCCTACTTCGTTCTCCGTAAGCACAGAAAGACCGTCGCCAAGCCGAAGCTCAGCGCGGTCTTTACAGCCTGCATGTTCCAGCGTCTGCTCTGCCTTTGCCAGCGGGCCGGGCCGCAGGTCGGCACCGATCACCTTCGGGTATTTTCCCGAAGCCGCCAGCACCGCCGTCAGCTTGCCGTGGTCGCAGCCGATGTCTGCCACCGGCTCTCCCGGCCGCACAAGCTCTGCGGCGGCAGCCAGACGCGCATCCAGTGTGGGCAGCAATTTATGCCTTCTTTGCGGCCAGATGCTCGTTCAGCTTCTCGATCAGCTCATCGCAGTCCACGCCGTGGACAGCACAGGCCTCCTCGATGCTCTCGCCGCGGGATGCAGGGCAGCCCAGGCAGTGCATGCCGATCTCCATGAAGTAGGGAGCGGTGGTCTGGTCCATATCCAGGATATCGCCGATGATGGTCTCGCGGGTCACCTGCTTTGCGTCCTTGTGTTCTTCCTTCTTGAGCATATTGAAAATATCAAACATGATGGTTTTCCTTTCCTGTTGGGTAAAATCACGGCATAACCTACCGTTCTTCTATACTATACCCTAAACCGGTACTGTTTTTCAAGTATCTGCTGGGATTTTTAGCGTTTACTGGTAATTCTTATCCAGCGAGAAGCCGCGCCCGCTCACCTCGGTCACATGGCTCACGATCATAAAGCAGGTGGGGTCGATGGCATGGGCCAGCTTTTCCAGCTTCGGCAGCTGGCGGTTGCTCACGATGCTCAGCAGCACCTGCTCCGGCTCGTGGCTGTAGCCTCCCTCGCCATGCAGCACGGTCACGCCGCGGTCCAGCTGGGTGAAGATGGCTTCCCGGATGTCATCGGCGTGCTGACTGATGATCTTTACCTCGGTGCGGGTAGTGCCGAAGAGGAGCACCTTGTCCAGCACCACCGTATACACGATCACCATCACGATGCCGTACAGACACTGCTGCAGCGGGCTGAACGCCGCCTGCAGGCAGAGGATGAGCATATCGAACACCATCATACTGGCCGACACCGGGAGGTGGAAATATTTGTTCAGCACCAGCGGAGGGATGTCCATGCCGCCGGTGGATGCGCCTGCCCGGATGGTGATGCCCAGCGAAATGCCTACGCCCAGACCGGCAAAGATGGTGTTGAGCACCAGATCATCGGTGAGCACAAAATCTGCAAACACCCGCTCCCACAGGGCCAGAAACAGGGGGCTGAGCACGGTGCTGGCAATGGTGGTGATGGCAAAGCGCCGCCCCAGCAGCACCCAGCCCACCGTAAGCATGGTCATGTTGATGACGAACAGCACACCGGACACCGGCAGTCCCAATGCACGGTTGATCCCCAGTGCGATGCCGGTGGCGCCGCCGGTGATCAGCCCGGACGGCACCAGAAACAGCACGACTGTCAGCGCGTACAGTGCGTTGCCCACAATGATGGACAGCGAATTGAATGCGATCTGCTGCTCATATGAAAGCTTTATCATCTTTTGTCCCTCATTCTTGAATTCCTTTCTTCTATGATAACGAAAAAATCCGCATTTATCAAGCGTTTCGCCCATAAATGCGGAATAATCCCGGAATAAATTACATTTTGTTGTTTACTGCGCAGAGGTCTCCTGCACCGGTTCCTCGTCCTCCAGCAGACGCAGACCGGCGGTATCCGTCACCGGCAGCGAGAACACGATCGCACCCGCCTTTGGCCCGGCACCGTCCATGATGGCTTTCATGATGCGGTTCTTTTCCGGCGTGCGGGCCACGATGAGCACCAGCTCCTTTTCATTCACCAGCTCCACGCCAAGGAACTGGGCTGCGCCTTCCATGCCGGTACCCTTGGCGTGGATCACCGTGCCGCCGCCAGCACCTGCGGCGCGGGCGGCATCCATAATGGTGCCGGTGTGGCCCTGATTGGCGATTACCAGCAGCAGTTCGTAACGGGTATCCTTCAAGGTGCTCTCCTCCTTCAATGTCAGCGGCTGGTGCTGGGTGAGGAACATCAGCGCCCTTCTGCCGCCGATGCTGCTCAGCGGCACGGTGAATGCAATGCCGGTGCCCGGCACGTCGATGCGCATTTTGCGGCGCAGGTCTGTCCGGACGGCCTTCCATGTATCCTCTGTCACCACCGCCAGCAGCACCGCCTTCTCGGTCTTTTCCAGACCCAGCGTGGCCAGCGTTTCCCGCACCGCTGTGCCGCTGCCCACCGTGCGCAGGTTCACATCCACGCCGCGCTGCTGGTACAGCTGCAAAAAGGCATCGGTGGAGCGGCGGTCGGTGATGGTCACCATCAAAAACAACGAACTCATGCCGCGCCCTCCTTACAGTTCAATGATATCATCGTCCGGCAGTCCGCCAAAGGCCGCACCCATGGCCGCAGGCTGCAGCCGCCGGGCCTTGCGGGTGCGCAGCTGTGCCACAAGGCCCATCAGCTGCACCGTAATGAGCGGGGTCATGGCCACCATGGCCACCACGCCGAAAGCGTCGGTGACGATATTGCCGCCCACGGCCACGCAGGCACCCTGTGCCAGCGGCAGCAGGAAGGTGGCTGTCATGGGGCCGGATGCCACGCCGCCCGCGTCAAATGCAATGGCGGTGAACAGCTTTGGCACCACAAAGGAGATGCCGATGGCAAACACATAGCCCGGCACGAGGAACCACAGGATGGAAATGCCGGTGAGCACCCGCACCATGGCAAGGCCCACCGAAATGGAAACACCTGCCGAGAGTGCCATGCCCATGGCCTTGGCCGAAATGGCACCGTCGGTCACCTCTTCCACCTGTTTGTTCAGCACATAGACGGCCGGCTCGGCCTTGACGATGAAGTAACCGATGAGCATTCCAATGGGAATGATGATCCAGCGGAAGCTCTGCCCGGCCAGCACCTGACCCAGATAATTACCGGCGGGTATAAAGCCCACATTTGCGCCGGTGAGGAACAGCACAAGGCCCACGTAGGTATACGCAAGACCCACCGCAATGCGGCCCAGCGACCGGCGGTCCATGTGCAGAGCCACAAATTGAAAAATGCCGAACATCACGATGATGGGCAGCAGCGAGACAGCGATCTCTTCCAGATACGTAGGCAGGCTGACATGGAACAGCTGCCACAGCTCCACCGAGTCGCTCACCTCCGGCAGCACCGGCGGGATATAGGTGCTGTCCGAGGCGCGGAATACGATGCCCAGAATGAGCACTGCCAGAATGGGGCCGATGGAGCACATGGCCACCAGACCAAAGCTGTCGTCCGCCGCGTGGCGGTCGCCGCGGATCGCCGACACGCCCACGCCCAGCGCCATGATAAAAGGTACCGTCATGGGGCCGGTGGTCACACCGCCGGAATCAAAGGCCACAGCAAGAAACTCCTGGGGCACAAACGCCGCCAGAAGAAAGATGATGCTGTAGAACAGCACCAGCAGCCGGGGCAGCGAGATGCCAATGAGCATACGCAGGAAGGCAAACACCAGAAACAGGCCCACGCCCGCCGCCACCGATAAAATAAGGGTGCGGTTCGGGATGGAGGGCACCTGATTTGCCAGCACCTGCAGGTCCGGCTCCGAGATGGTGATGAGGAAGCCCAGCAGAAAGCCGATGCCCAAAATCACCGGCGGCCCATACGCCCGCAAAGTTGTACAGGATGATAACCAGCGTGATCAGCCCCGTCCACAGCCCGTACAGCGGCGGCTCTGCCAGCAGCACAAAGGCTTCAAATACCAGTGCGGCGGCATTCACCAGCACCCGCGCCGGATGGACGTGCATCCCAATCATGCGGCGGGCGTCCACCGCACGCAGGGTGAACACCAGTGCGAGGCCGAGGAAGGACGCATAGGTCGCGCCCACAGGGCCCCACCACTTGATAAAGAAGTAGTTCATGATGCAGTTGCTGATAGCGCCCGCCATCATGGTGACCATGCTCCGCTGGGACTTCTTGGTGACGACATAGACGCTGTTCATGAACTGGTTGAAGCAGCTGCAAGTAGACGCCAGCACGAGGAACGGTACGAAGTGCCATGCGTAATAGTAGTTGGACTTCATGACGTGCATGACCGGGCGGCAGAGCCAGATGATGCCCGCCGCACAGCAGAACAGCACGCTGGAATAGGTGTGGAAGATCTGGGTGAAGAACCTGGCTCTCCCCTCTTCCTCGGTGACAGCCGAAAGTTGCCATGCGTCGTAGAAGATAAGACCCAGCGTCGTCAGGATGGTGGGCAGGAAATAGCCGGTGGAGAGCAGGCCGCTCCATGCGTCGCCGCTGTGCGCCGTCGAGGCCGTCGCACATCTCACGCACGAAAGAACAAATCGGAGGCGTTGATGATCCAGAAGCTTATCTGGGCCGGTATCATGGGCAGCGAGAAGTGGAGCATCTGCTTCCAGAGGGTCTTGTTGATGCCCTTCAGCTCGATGAAAGTCCCAGAGCCTGCCGGTGAACATCAAGAACAGCACACTCACGAGGTCGCCGCTGATGATGGCCAGCAGATAGCCGTTCGCCCCCCAGCGGAAACCCACCAGATAGAGCACATAAAACGCCATGGTGGCTACGGTGCACAGCACACCGTCCACGGCCACCAGCTTGTTCCACTGGCGGCTGCGCACGAACTGGGTGCAGAGGGTGCGCAGGCAGCTCATCAGGACGTAAATATAAATGAGCAGGCCGTACTGGGCCATATCGGGCAAAAACTGCGCCACCGGCCAGCAGAGCACGAGGATGCCGAAGCCGCCGAGGATGGTGAGCAGGCCGTTGGTGAACACCTGCTTTTCGCTGTTGCCCTTGTCCAGACCAAAGCGGATGATGGCGTTGGACATTCCCATAGACACAAAGGGGATGAGCAGGTTTGCGTACTGGCTCAAAATCTTGACAGACCCAGATCCGAGATCTCCGCCATGGCGTAGGTCAGAAAGGGCTGTACGATCAAAGTGAGCAGCTTAGACGAAAAGCTGGAGATTGCAAAAATCAAAGTATTGCCGGCCAGTTTGGAATATTTATCGCCGGTCTTTTTTTCGTTTTTCCAAGGGAACTTCCCTCCGTTTTTACGATAGATTATTTTTTCAGCAGTTCCCGCCGGTCCTTCCAGTCCGGCAGCAGCTTTTCCCACTTCTGCCCAGAAGGCCGGGCTGTGGTTCAACTGCAAAAAGTGGCAGTACTCGTGTACTACCACATAGATCTGCGCCGCAGGCTGGTTATACAGCTGCAAAGCAAAGGTGATCTGCCGCTTGCCCGGGCAGCACACGCCCCAGCGGCTGGTCATGCTGCGCACTTTGATGGTGGGCTTCTGCCCGCCCAGCACCCCGGCAAAGGCCGGGTAGACCTTGTCGCTCATGGCCGTGAAGTGGGCCAGCGCCGTGGCCTTGTCCGGCAGGTCAGCGTTATCCTTGTTCCGCTTGGTGATGTTCTTCACCCGGGTATCCCGGATCCACTGGGCGTTTTGCAGCACAAAACGGTCAGCCTGTTCCAGACTGGCCGTCAAAGGGATGCTTACCATCACGGTGCCGTTGCTGCGCACCCGCAGATGCAGCTGCTTTACCTTTTTGCGCACCAGCTCGTACTGGATGCCCTCCACGCTGCGCAGCTGGGCGCACGGCTTTGCCGGCATCTCAGGCCTTGCTCCGCATCAGGCGGCCAAGGGGCAGCTGCGCCAGCACCACGGCGGCAAACAGCAGCACGCAGCCGGTAGATTCCCGGAAGGAAAGGTTCTGGTGCAGCAGCAGCCAGCCGCCGAAGGCGCTGAATACGCTTTCCAGACACATGATCAGGCTGGCCACCGCGGGGTTCAGGTCCCGCTGACCCAGAATCTGCAGGGTGTAGGCCACGCCGCTGGACATCACGCCGCAGTACAGGATGGGCCCGGCGTAGGTGACAAACTCTGCCATGGCAGGCTGCTCGAACAAAAACGCCGCCACGGTGCTTTCCACCGACACCACAAAAAAAACTCCACAAGGCTCAGGCGCACGCCGTCCATCTGCGGGGAGAAATGATCCACCGCCATGATCTGGAAGCTGAACAGCACAGCGCACAAGAGCAGCAGCCAGTCGCTGCTCTGGATGCTGCCAAAGCCGTCCTTCATGCACAGCAGATACAGCCCCACCACGGCAATGGCCATGCTCACCCACAGCTGCGCGCTGCCCTTGCGCCCCAGAAACAGGCCGAACACCGGCACCAGCACCACATACATGGCGGTCAGGAAGCCCGCCTTTGCGGTGGAGGGGTCCAGCGTGATGCCCAGCTGCTGCGCTGCGCTGGCCAAAAACAGCAGCGTGCCGCACATAAGCCCGGCTTTCAGCAGCAGCTTGTGCTCGGCAGCGGTCTTGGGCTTGCCGTCCGGTTTGCCCTGCCGGTGGTGCAAGGCGTCAAACGCCTTGACCGTGGGCAGCAGCACCAAAACCGCCATCCAGCTGCGCCCCGCCAGAAAGGAGAACGCGCCCATGCCGGAACCGGCGCTCTGCGCCACAAAGGCTGTGCCCCAGATCAGGGCGCACAGCATCAGCAGCATTGAATTTTTCGTCTGGTTCGTCATCCGGC
>VOFC01003627.1_pt1 | contig 164514 bp, 182 predicted proteins | sample 5384161 | NCBI WGS metagenome assembly VOFC01 (sample SAMN12384722, study PRJNA508395) | human gut metagenome | isolation source: healthy gut B | host: Homo sapiens | reverse complement strand
CGCGAACAGTAGTATTATATGAGCTTCCTCCGTTCTGTCAAGAGGGAAATCCACATTTTTAAAAGCCCCGCGGCACACGGCCGCGAGGCTCTGGCGGGAGCATGTGAGAATCGAACTCACCCGAGAGGCTCTTCACCCCTCTCACCGGTTTTGAAGACCGGGGGGCACACCAGCACCCATCTACTCCCATGTGAGAGGCGACAAAAGCCGCCTCATTTTTCTATCTCGCCAAACTGCGCGCCCGGCCTGCGGACATCGCCCTCGCGGCGAAGAATCCCTCGCCGGTCGTAATACTCCAGCACCAGCAGCGCGTGGTCGCGCGAGGTGCCGAGCGCGTCGCGGAATTCTCCCAGCGTGAGCGTGTCGTGCGTTTCGAACCACGCCTTCACCCTTGCGTCGACCGCATCCAAAACACTTTTTTTCGACGCAGAGCTCTGGCGCGAGCAGCACAAGCTCGCCGGTAGATAAAAGACTCTCAAGCACGCGCGCGCACTCCATGCGGTCTTTTTTGTCGAACAGCGCACAGAGCGCGTCCTGCTTTTTGCCAAGAATTCCCGCCGCGCGGCAGGTGCGCAGCAGCTCTTCCCGGATGGCGCTCTGCCGCTTGGTCAGATGCACGGAAAAAGTCCGCAAGCGCGCAGTGCACCGCCGTCAGTGTGAGTTTTCCCTCGCGCGCAAAGCAGGCGAGGATCGCGTCCGCATTTTCCCGTGCTTTGCCGCGCAGAAGCCGCTGCCGCGCCTCGGCGAGGCGCATGCCCGCGTACAGCGGATGCTCGCGGTGGTACTTTGTCAGCATCGTCTCACAGTCTGTCCACAGCCTGTCCAGCGTCGACGATGTAAGATAGCGCGACGGCGCGATCTCGACGAGCTTTCCCCGCGCACAGAGCACGGCGAGCATTTCCACCAGTTTTTCTTCCGGTTCATCGAAGCACGCGGCAAGGTCCGCAAGCGTCATGCCATCCGCGCCGCGCTCGCCGACGGCCTGCACGAGCTTTGCCTCGTCCGATCCGCTCTCGCGCACGGCGAGCGAGGCGATCACGCGCGCGTCGTATCGCTTGTGCCGGTACGGATGCTCGTCCAGGATCACCCCGCCACCAACGGTCTCGAGCGGCGAATAGAAAGCGCGCCACAAAGCGGTCGCCCTGCCGCGCGGCGAGCGCTTCGCTCAGCCGCAGCTGGGCATAGCAGCTCTCGCCCGGACGCAGCGCGTCGCGGTCCAGCAGCACCGCCTTTGCAAGGCGCACCGCCGCGCCGTGGTAGAGGTGCAGGCGCGAGCCGCTCTCGATGATCCGCTTAGAATCCGGCAGATTTTGCAGTTTCACGTCCAGCATCAGCGACGGCTGCATCGAATCCGTCCTGCACAGCACATCGCCGCGGCTGATGCTCTCTTTTTTGATGCCCGCTAAGTTGACCGCCGCGCGCTGTCCGGCGTACACCGCCGACACGTCGCGCCCGTGCACCTGCAAATTGCGCACGCGGCACTTATTCCCGAGCGGCATGAGCTGCGCCTCGTCGCCGACGGCGATGTGCCCGTCGATGAGCGTGCCGGTGACGATCGTGCCGAAGCCGTCGACGGAAAACACGCGGTCGATGGGCAGGCGGAACGGCGTGCGCGCGCTCTTTTCCTCCGCGTGCAGTGTCAAGTCGTTCAGTGCTTCGCGCAGTGCCTCAACGCCTTCGCCCGTGCGAACGGACGTGCGCAGAATCGGCTTATCCTCTAAAAACGTGCCCTTGACGCGGCTTTTGACGTCCTCTTCGAGCATGTTCAGCCAGTCCTCGTCGACTAAGTCGGTCTTTGTCAGCACGATGAGTCCGTCCTTCACACCGAGCAGCTGCAGGATGTCCAGATGCTCGACTGTCTGCGGCATGAAGCCCTCGTCCGCCGCCACGACAAGCATCGCAAGGTCGACACCGCCCGCGCCGGCGAGCATGTTCTTGATGAACCTCTCGTGCCCCGGCACATCGACGATGCTCGCACAGCTCCCGTCCGGAAAGTCGAGGCGCGCAAAGCCGAGGTTGATCGTGATGCCGCGCTTTTTCTCCTCGGCCAGCCGGTCGGTGTCCACGCCCGTGAGCGCCTTGACGAGCTCGGTCTTGCCGTGGTCGACATGACCCGCCGTGCCGATGATAACATGCTTCATCGGACGGCCTCCGCAGCCGCCGCGGCGATCTCGGCAAAGTCTTCCTCTCGAATCGTGCGCACGCACAGCAAATATTGCCTGCGGTGGATACGCGCGACGATGGGCTTGGCGCGAAGGCGCAGCTTCTCTTCCAGTTCATCCACGCTGAGCCTCCCCGGCTCGATCGCGACGGCCCAGCCGGTGAGCTCCTGCGCCGGAGCGCTGCCGCCGCCGACAGCGTCGCCCGTCCACACGAGCTGCGAGGAAACGCCCGTGTCCGCGAGCGCCTTTTGCAGCCGCAGCGCCTTGGCGTGCAGCTCATCCTCGCTCGCCGACAGCATCGCGAGCGTCGGGATCTCTCGCACGGCGATCTCGGCATCCAGATAGGCGCTGAGCGTCGCGTGCAGCGCGGCAAGCGTCATCTTGTCGAGCCGCAGCGCCCGCGCAAGCGGGTGCTTTTTGATCCGTTCGATGTACTCCCTTTTGCCGACGATCAGCCCCGCCTGCGGCCCGCCGAGCAGCTTGTCGCCCGAAAACGACGCAACGTCCACACCAGCGTGCAGACTTCTCTGCACCGTCGGCTCGCCGCGGATGCCAAACGGTTCGAGGTCGACGATCGCCCCGCTGCCGAGGTCTTCAATGAGCGGCAGGCCGTGCCCATGCGCGATCTCCGCCAGCTCCTCCCGCGGTACGGATTCGGTAAAGCCCACGATGCGGTAGTTGCTTGTATGCACCTTCAAAAGCGCTCTCGTCTGCTCGCCGATGGCGGCTTCATAGTCGCGCCGGTGCGTCTTGTTCGTCGCGCCGACCTCGCACAGCGTGCAGCCGCACTGCGTCACGATCTCCGGAATGCGGAACGAGCCGCCGATCTCGACGAGCTCGCCGCGCGAGGCGATGACCTCTCCCCCGCCCACCAATGCTTGTGGATATTTTTAAAAATAAATACTGGCAAAAATCCATATGGAACGAATAGACATATATTCAAAATAGTTGCCGCATTAAATCCATCCTCAAATAATTTAAAACTAATATAACTATCAAGTGGTGAGGATATTCCAAAACTACCACCAATAATTCCTGTAATTTTTAATATTGATACAACTATTAGAATCCATAAGAATTGACATAACCAATTTAAAATCTTAACTTCAATTTTCTTCTTCTGGATAAATTCAATACCCAGTTCGATAATCATAACACCTGCAAAAACAATAAGTGCCGTTGGAAGGAACCTCACTAATAATGCCCGCCGCGATGACGCCCTTTTTCTCAAAGCCGAAGCGGTCCGCCGCATGCCCCGTCACCTTGTGCACCGCCTGCTCGAGCGTGAGCACCTTTTCCCGCACGACGTAGGTTTCGATAAGCCGCGCGAATGTGCCGTACACACGCGGGTGGACACGCCCGCCGCTGGGGTACGTCGCATCCGAAATGACGCCCGAGAACGGCGCGCGCAGGATATCTTTCACGTCTTCTTCGTCCGAGATGTAGTCGATCATCCCCGTATTGCACTGTTCCGCCGCCAGCAGGTCAAAGAGCGTATCGAACGGGTCTTTTTGAAGCGTCTGCGCGATCTCGGCGACGGATTTTCCCTCAAATCGGCGGTATTCGTCCGTCCGGAGGCCGATGGCTACTACATTGTCAAAAGCCGACGAGCAGCGTGATGTTCTCAAAGTCGCTGCCCGCCTCCATCCGCGCGCGCATTTCCTTTCGCGCAGCATCGTCGAGCAGGCGCTTGGTCAGCGCCTCCGTGCCGCCCTCCTGGAATTCCGGCGGCAGCACGTGGATAAGCTGTGTCGAGCCCGCAGTGTAGGGGTACACGTCGCACATGACGTCAAGCCCGTCCTCCCGCGCCTTTTCAATGAGCGAGAGCATTTCCGGCACGGCTTTTCGCGTGTTGCGCCCTCCGATGGCCTTGAGATGACTGATCTCCAGCGGCGTTTGCAGCGCGCGGGCGACCTCGAGCATCTCACGCAGCGCGTCCACCACGCCGTCGCCCTCCTGACGCATGTGGACGCAGATGGGCACGCCGCTCCGGTGCAGCGGCGCGAGCGCGCGGATGAGCCCGTCGGTCGAGTAAAAGATCTCCGGCGCGTAGCCAAGGCCGAGCGACACGCCGCACGCGCCGTCGGCGAGCGCCGCTTCCATGTGATAGTGCAGATCGCGCAGCTCGAGCGGTGACAAATCTCCCGTCGTGAAGCCCGCGGCAAGCGTGCGCAGCGTGCCCATGCCGATGAGTTCCGCGCACGAGAGCGGCAGTCCCCGCCCCTGCGCCGCCTTGAAATAGCTGTCAATGGACGCAAAGCGCAGCTCCGGCGGGATGTTCCCCGTGATGGGCGCGAGGTATTTCGCGCACTCGTCCGCGTGCGCGCCCGAGAGCGGCGCGAGCGACATGCCGCAGTTGCCGTTCACAAGCGTCGTGAGGCCCTGGCAGAGCTCCGCCTCGCCAAAGCCTTCGCGGAACAGCGCCGCGTCGGCGTGGCGGTGCATGTCGATAAAGCCCGGCGTCAGGACGCGGCCCGCGGCCTCGATGGTCTCGAACGCCTGCGCACCTGATAAATTTCCGACCGCTTCGATCATGCCGTCTAAAATGCCGACGTCCGCCGTGAACGCCGCCTTTCCCGTGCCGTCGGCGATCTTCGCGCCGCGGATCAACGTATCCAGCATGTATATCACCTCTTTTTTGCAGTCTACCACACCCCGCGCCCGCTTGGCAAGGTCATTTCCCCTTGCAATCTGCCGTGCCGCAGGGTATACTGTGGAAAACGCAAAAAAGGAGCGCTTCCATGAATAAGAAAGACCGCATCCACGACTGGCGCAAGCTCAAGTGGCCGTTCACCGCCACGTTTTTATATTACTCCCTCCTCTCGCTCTACACCGGCACCGCCGAGCAGAGCGAGCAGGGCTTTCTCGTCATGTTCCTCACGGTTTTGATCGTGGACGCCGTGGCGTATTTTTCCTACTGCTATTTCCTCTGCAAAAAAGAGGAGAACATGCAGAAGCTCTGGTTCGTCTTCATTCTGGCCTATGTGCTCATCTCCACACAGCAGCTCTCCATCCTCTGGCAGATGATGACGGCGCATGTGATCGGCGCGTAAGCGTATTTTTCTTCTAAATATCGTCTATTTGAACGTCCTTTCCACCGGGAAAGGACGTTTTCTTATATTTTGTCTTCTGTGACATTTGCGTGCCACTGTCTGAAAATCTGATATGCGGCTCCTTTTGTCCATAGTTTTCGGCAGTTTCCTTTGTTAAGTTGGTGTTAACGAGGGGAGCGTCCCCTTCTCGCGCCGTGAACAAAAAAGTTTACACCCTGCCCATTGAAAGCGCGGCGCTTCTTTGCTATGCTTTTCCTGCAAGCCCGCATTTTTCCGTGCGGGACAAGAAATGCTAAGTACAAAGGAGCTGATGACAGTGCCGATCCGTCCGCTTGTCGATCGCACTTATCTTGAACAGGTACTGCTCTCCCGTTTTTCCCACGGTGAGGTACAGCAGTGGGTCCAGAAATACTTCCAGCCCTACCGTGAGCTGATGAGCTATTACCGCTGCGCGATCATGGAGGTCGAGACGAAGTTCAACGTGCTCAACGAGGAGCTCTCGCTGCAATACGACCGCAACCCCATCGAGACGATCAAGACCCGCCTCAAGTCCCCCGAGAGCATCATGGAAAAGCTCAGCCGCCGCGGCTATCCGCTCACGGTGGAGAGCATCGAAAAGAATTTGAACGACATCGCCGGTGTGCGCGTGATCTGCTCGCACCCTGCCGACATCTACAAACTCTCCGAGGCATTTTTGCGCCAGGACGACATCACACTCTTAGAGCGCAAGGACTACATCGCCGGGCCCAAGCCCAACGGCTACCGCAGCCTGCACCTCATCGTGGAAACGCCTATCTTCCTGCACGATCAAAAGCGCATGATGCGCGTCGAGGTGCAGTTCCGCACCATCTCCATGGATTGGTGGGCCAGCCTTGAGCATAAGATCCGCTACAAGAAAAATCTCCCCGAAATGGAATACGTGGAGCGCGAGCTCTATGAGTGCGCTGAGATCAGCGCACAGCTCGATGCGCGCATGGAAAAGCTCCAGAAAATCGCCGCACAGGCAACGGAGGGAAAGGATCGCGCCCTTTCCTCCTGAATTTTTAGGATGCCCGCACCGCGGGCAGGGAAAGGAATCGTGACACTATGAACGCAGCAGAAAAAATCGCCCACGCAGCAGAGCGCAAGGCCTTTGAGGCCATGCTCGACTCGCTCATCAGAAAAAGCCAGACGAAGGACGTCTGCACCGTCGCAAACGACTTTGTCAACATGGTCCAAAAGATCCACTCCAGCGTCTGGACGCCGGAGACCTTTGAGATGCTGCACCAGATCGCAAACGACCCCAACAGCAAGTGGGCGCACTACGCCGAGCGTCTGCTGCGCGAGTGCGACCCCTACCTTCTCCGGACCTTCCTGACGGCCGCCGCCTACGAGGGCGGCTTCCGCGGCTTCCAGCAGGCACGGGCAAACTCCGAAAAATACGACTGCAACATCCCCTGGATCGTCCTCATGGACCCGACGAGCGCCTGCAACATGCGCTGCGCGGGCTGCTGGGCGGCGGAGTACGGCCACAAGCAGAACCTCACCTTTGAGGAGATGGACCGTGTGCTGACCGAGGGCGCAGAGCTCGGCACCCACGCCTGCCTCTTCACCGGCGGCGAACCGCTCATGCGCAAGGCGGACATCTTCCGCCTGTGCGAAAAGCACCGCGACATCGCTTTCCACGCCTTCACGAACGGCACGCTCATCGACCAGGCCTTCTGCGACGAGCTCAAGCGCGTGGGCAACTTCATCGTCTCGGTCAGCATCGAGGGCTTTGAGGACGCCAATGACGGCCGCCGCGGCGCGGGACATTTTGAAAAGGCGCTCGCCGCGATGGACCTCATGCACAAAAACCGCATCCCGTTCGGCGTGTCCATCTGCTACACGAGCAGGAACTACAAGGTCGTCACGAGCGACGAATTCCTGGATCTGCTCATCTCCAAGGGCTGCGTCTTCGCGTGGTACTTCCACTATATGCCCGTCGGCATGGGCGCGGCGACCGACCTGCTGCTCACGCCCGAGCAGCGCGCCTATATGAAAGACCGCGTGCGCGAGATCCGCGGTCTTACCGGCGGCAAGGAGATCTTCGCCATCGACTTCCAGAACGACGGCGAGTTCGCCGGCGGCTGCGTTGCGGGCGGCAGAATCTACTGCCACATCAACGCCGCGGGCGACGTCGAGCCCTGCGTCTTCATCCATTACTCGGGCGCGAACATCCGCGAAAAGAGCTTCCTCGAATGTCTCCAGCAGCCGCTTTTTAAGGAGTACCGCAAGGGCCAGCCGTTCAACAACAACCACCTGCGCCCCTGCCCGATGCTGGAAAATCCCGAATATCTGCCCCAGATGGTCGCGCGCAGCGGCGCGCATTCGACCGACCTGGAAGCGCCCGAGAGCGTGGAGCACCTGTGCGGCAAATGCAAGTCCTACGCCGCCTGCTGGCGCCCCGAGGCCGAAAAGCTCTGGGACGAGGAGCACCACGACTAAATTGCTTTCATGTTACCTTCCCATACACACAAAGGAACCGCGCCGGTCTGCGAAAGCAGACCGGCGCGGTTCCTTTGATAGAAAGGCCGCCGGCTGGATATCCAGCGACCTTTGCCACATCTTCGACTATTTTTACTTGAGTGCGGCGAGCAGGGCGTCAACGCGGTCGGTCTTCTCCCACGTCACGCCGAGATCCTCGCGGCCCATGTGACCGTAAGCGGCGAGCTGGCGGTAGATCGGGCGGCGCAGGTCAAGGTCGCGGATGATGGCGGTCGGGCGCAGGTCAAAGACCTTCTCCACAGCCTCTTCGAGCTTACCGTCGTCGACCTTGCCGGTGCCGAACGTCTCAACGAGCACGCTCACGGGATGCGCAACGCCGATAGCGTAGGCGAGCTGGACCTGGCACTTGTCGGCAAGACCCGCGGCCACAATGTTCTTAGCGACATAGCGCGCGGCGTAAGCGGCAGAGCGGTCGACCTTCGTCGGGTCCTTGCCGGAGAATGCGCCGCCGCCGTGCGGGGCGCTGCCGCCGTAGGTGTCGACGATGATCTTGCGGCCGGTCAGGCCGCTGTCGCCCTGCGGGCCGCCGATGACGAAGCGGCCGGTCGGGTTGACATAAATCTTGGTGTTTTCGTCCATCAGCTCCGCGGGAACGGTCGGCTTGATGACAAGCTCGATCATGTCCTTTCGGATGGTCTCAAGAGAGACCTCCGGCGCGTGCTGGGTGGAGAGGACGACCGTGTCAACGCGGACGGGCTTGCCGCTCTCGTCGTACTCGACCGTCACCTGCGTCTTGCCGTCGGGACGGAGATAGTCGACAAGGCCCTGCTTGCGCACGTCGGTCAGCTTCTTTGCCATCTTGTGGGAAAGGGAGATTGCGAGCGGCATGAGCTCAGGGGTCTCGGTGCAGGCGTAGCCGAACATCATGCCCTGGTCGCCCGCGCCGTTGTCGAGCTCGCTCGCGCCGCTTTCCTTCTTTTCAAAGGAGTTGTCGACGCCCATCGCGATATCGCCGCTCTGCTCGTCGATGTTCGTGATGACGCCGCAGGTGTCGCAGTCAAGCCGTATTTCGCGCGGTCGTAGCCGATGTCGCGGATGACCTCACGCGCGATCTTGGGGATGTCAACGTAGCAGCTCGTGGTGATCTCGCCCATGATGTGGACAAGGCCGGTGGAGACGGTCGTCTCGCAGGCCACGCGGCCGTTGGGGTCTTTTTCAAGGATCGCGTCGAGCACCGCATCGGAGATCTGGTCGCAGATCTTGTCGGGATGCCCCTCGGTGACGGATTCGGAGGTGAATAAACGTTTTGCCATGGTTCTTTTTCTTCCTTTCTCGTTGTTGGGAAAAACAAAAAATACTCTGTCGAACCGACAGAGTATCGCGCTTTCTGCTCTTCCTCATCTTTCGATTCGTTCGTCGGATTTGGCACCTTGCCTCTTCGGGCAGGTTGTCGTGGTGTCATAGGGCCGATCCCTCAACCACTCTCGATGAAGTATTCACTTGTGGCTTTCGCCGAATCGTATTCTACCATGTTTGTACGTTTTGTCAATCAGTTTTTGAAGATTTTGTGCAAATACTTGACTTTGTCCGGATTTATGCTACAATATTGTTCACAAATTGAATGTCATCGGGGACTTGCGGCCGCAGCCGCAGCGGTCGAGAGATGTCGGATGCGTCCGGTCAAGCAGTGACCGGACTTTTTTTATATTTTTTGAAACAATCGGAGGCTCTTCCATGCAGATTTCCCTTTCCGATCATTTTACGTATCAAAAGCTGCTGCGCTTTGTCGCGCCCAGCATTTTGATGATGATCATCACCTCTATTTACAGCATTGTCGACGGCTTTTTCGTCTCGAACTTCGTCGGCAAAAATTCGTTTGCCGCGCTGAACCTCATCTTTCCCGTCATCATGGCGCTCGCCGCCGTCGGCTTTATGATCGGCACGGGCGGCAGCGCGCTCATCGCCAAAACGCTCGGCGAGGGCAAGCCCAGGAAAGCGAACGAGATCTTCTCCATGCTCGTCATCGTGCTTACCGCCGGCGGCGCGATTTTAAGCGGCGTGTGCATCGTTTTCCTGCGCCCCATCTCGTTCGCCGTCGGCGCGACGGATCTGACGATCGATGACTGCGTGCTCTACGGGCGCGTGCTGCTGGCTGCTCTCCCTTTTTTCATGCTGCAAAACAGCTTCCAGAGCTTTTTGGCGACGGCGGAAAAGCCGCACTTCGGCCTGCGCGTGACGGTGTTCGCGGGGCTGACGAACATGGTACTCGATTTTCTGCTCGTCTACGTGTTCCCGTTTGGGCTTCTCGGTGCGGCGCTCGCCACGGCGTTTTCGCAGCTTGTCGGTGCGCTGATCCCGCTTGTCTACTTTCTCCGCCCGAACGATTCGCTGCTGCGCCTCACGCGTCCGCGCTTTGACTTCCGCGCCCTCGGCAAGGCCTGCTACAACGGCTCGAGCGAGATGGTCAGCAACCTTTCGACCTCTCTCGTCGGCGTACTCTATAACGTGCAGCTCATGGCGATTGCCAAGGAAAACGGCGTGAATGCCTACGGTGTTCTGATGTACGTGAGCTTCATCTTCATGGCGTTTTTCTTCGGCTATTCCATCGCCGTCACACCCGTCGTCGGCTATCACTACGGCGCGAAGAATCACGCCGAGCTCAAGAGCCTCCTCAAAAAGAGCCTGACCGTCACGCTCATCACGAGCCTTGCGATGACGGCCTCGTCCATCCTGCTGGCAAACCCCATCGCACATCTTTTCGTCGGCTACGACGCGGAGCTGTGCGACATGACGGTCAACGCGCTGCGCATCTACGCGCTCTCATTCCTCGTCTGCGGTTTCAATATCTTCGGTTCGGCGTTTTTCACGGGGCTCAACAATGGCACAGCCAGCGCGCTCATTTCGTTCCTGCGCACGCTCGTCATTCAGGTCGCCGCGGTACTTCTTTTGCCAAAACTTCTCGGCATCAACGGCATCTGGCTCGCCATCACCGTGGCCGAGGCGCTCACACTGATCGTCACAGAAACGCTTTTCCTCCTCGGACGGAAAAAATACCACTACGCATAAAGCAGATCATCCGAACAGCCGCGGTGGCTCGAACCACCGCGGCTGTGCTTGCGCTTTCTGACGGGCTGTGGCATAATAATTCTGTCAAATTCTGCTTTTGGAGGTGAATGTTATGTGCTTTTGGTGGTTTATGTTAATATGCGATTTGATCATTCCTATTGCTATGGTCATTGGTGGAAGAATGATGTGGAAACATTGTCCAAAAAATATAAATAGTATGTCAGGCTACAGAACAACTCGTTCAATGAAAAATATGGATACATGGAAATTTGCGCATGACTATTGTGGAAAACTTTGGTGGAAAATAGGATGGGTAATGATTATACCATCTGCTTTGATACATATTCCGTTATACCATAGTGATAAGAATACGATTGGATTTGCAGGGATAATTCTTGTGACAATTCAATGCTTTATTATGATTATATCAATTTATCCGACAGAAAAAGCTTTAAAAAACATTTTAATGATGATGGAATACCCAGATAGATTCCAGTTTGTCATTGCCACATAATTGATTTTTCACCGACCGGTGCAATCACCGGTCGTTTTTCTGCATTTTCCTCTTGACATCTCATATTGTTGTGATATTATTTTGATATCAAGCTTGGAGGTGCTTTTTATGGAAGAAAAGATCATCACCGGTCACAAAAACGGCATGCTCGTGCTGCTGCTCGAGCTTGTTCTCTACATCGCCGCGGTCGTTTTTCTGATCGTCGGCATCAATGCGGGCTTTCTGCCCCTTGTCGTCCTTTGCGTCATCCTGTTGTTGCTCGGCTGGATCCCGCTGTGCGGCCTGCGCGTCCTGAAGCCGCAGGAGGCGCTGGTGCTGACGCTGTTCGGCAAGTACATCGGCACGCTCAAGGGTGAGGGCTTCTACTGCGTCAATCCCTTCTGCTCGTCCTTCAACCCCGCCGCCAAGACGAAGCTCAACCAGTCCGGCGACGTGGACGGCGGCCACAAGGGCACGGACCTTCTCGCTGCCATGCAGGGATCGTCCGCCGCGGTCGAGGTGGGCGGCAGCAAGAAGATCTCGCTCAAGATCATGACGCTCAACAACGCCCGCCAGAAGATCAACGACTGCCTCGGCAACCCCGTGGAGATCGGTATCGCCGTGATGTGGCGTGTGACCGACACGGCAAAGGCCGTTTTCAACGTGGACAACTACAAAGAATATCTCTCCCTCCAGTGCGACGCGGCACTGCGCAATATCGTGCGCGTCTATCCCTACGACGTCGCTCCGAATGTCGACACCACGGGCGACGGTCAGGCCGACGAGGGCAGCCTTCGCGGCTCGAGCGAGGTCGTCGCCGCGCGCATCCGCGATGAAATTCAGGCCAAGGTCGCCGACGCGGGCCTTGAGATCATCGAAGCGCGCATCACCTACCTTGCCTACGCGCCGGAGATCGCGGCCGTCATGCTCCAGCGCCAGCAGGCCAGCGCCATCATCGACGCGCGCAAGATGATCGTCGACGGCGCGGTCGGCATGGTCGAAATGGCGCTCGAGCGTCTGGCGGAAAAGGGCACGGTCGAGCTCGACGAGGAGCGCAAGGCGGCCATGGTCTCGAACCTGCTCGTGGTCCTCTGCGGCAACCACGACGCCCAGCCCGTCGTCAACTCCGGCAGCCTGTATTAAGCGCGCCGCGCTACTTTTTGGGAGGCTGCCATGAACGACAACGCGAAAAAGCAGGTTCCTCTGCGCCTTTCCCCCAAGCTCTACGCCGCCATCGCCGCCTGGGCGGAGGACGATTTCCGTTCCGTCAATGGCCAGATCGAATACCTGCTGACCGAATGCGTGCGCCAGCGGAAAAAGAACGGCAAATACGTCGGCGAGGAGATCGACGTGCCGCCCGAGCTCGATCTCAAGTGAACAAGCGTTAAGAATGCGGAAAGAATTCGTTTCTTTCCGCATTTCTGCTCTTCATTCCATTCAGGAATGGTCATTTGTTCAAAGTTTATTGATGACTTTTCCCCGGCGCTGTGTCATAATGTTTTTAAATGTTATTTGATCGAAACGAGGTATCCCGCATTGAAAAAGCTCAACCATGCGATCGACCGCTTTTGTATCCTGCACCCGAATTTTGGCATCCCCAACCTGATGCTCTATGTTGTCATCGGCAACGTGGTGCTGGGGCTTTTGTCCAACTTCTCGAACGGCAACTTTCTGAGCTTCTTCTCCTACACGCTCTCGGGTCTTCTCCATGGGCAGGTCTGGCGGCTCATCACCTTTGTCCTCATCCCTGAGAGCACGAGTCCGTTCTATCTTCTCATCACCTGCTATTTCTACTACTGGATCGGCTCGACGCTCGAGCGGCAGTGGGGCACAGCCAAGTTTACGACGTATTACCTGAGCGGCATGCTGCTCACCGTCCTCGGCGCGAGCATCGTCAGCCTGATCACGGGCTACAGCATCCCCGTCTACGGTGCAAATTATGTCAACTTTGCCATGTTCATGGCCTTCGCGCTCCTCTATCCCGATGCGCAGGTGCTGCTGTTTTTTCGTCTTCCCCATCCGCATGAAGTGGCTCGCGTATATCGACGTGTTCTACTTCTTCTTCGACATCGCCCGCTATATTGCCGCCGGCAGATGGTACTATTCCATCATGCCCATTGTGGCGCTTTTGAATTTTGTCATTTTCTTCTGGCCCGAGCTTACACGGTTTTGGGGACTCGAACGCCACCAGAGCAGGCAGGCCACACACTTCCACAACACCGTGCGCGCCCAGCAGCGTCAAGAGCAGTATCAGCAGCAGACGCAGGGCTTCCGCCATAAATGCGCCGTGTGCGGCCGCACGGACGTGACAAATCCTGAGCTGCAGTTCCGCTATTGCAGCAAGTGCGCAGGGTACCACTGCTTCTGCTCTGACCACATTTTCAATCACGTCCACTTTACGGACGAGCAGCCATAAGCAAAGAGAGGCAATCATTATGGCATATACGAAAGAACAGGCGTGGGAGCTGCTCACGCAGTACAACAAGGGTGAATTCCACTTAAAGCACGCCAACACCGTCGCCGACGTGATGCGCTGGTACGCGGAAAAGCTCGGCTACGGCGACGAGGCGGACTTCTGGGAGATCGTCGGCCTTCTCCACGACCTTGATTTTGAGATGTATCCCGACGAGCACTGCATCAAGTCGCAGCAGATCATGCGCGAGCACGGTCTCGACGAGCGCTTGATCCGCGCCACCGCCAGCCACGGCTACGGCCTGCACTTCGACGGCCTGCCCGAGCCGCAGCACGAGATGGAAAAGGTCCTCTTCGCCACCGACGAGCTGACAGGCCTCATCGGCGCGGTCGCGCTCATGCGCCCGAGCAAAAGCGTCAGCGATCTTGAGGTCAAGTCCGTCAAGAAAAAGTACAAGGACAAGAAGTTTGCCGCCGGCTGCTCGCGCGAGGTCATCGAGCGCGGCGCGGAAATGCTCGGCTGGGATCTTGACACGCTCATTGAGCAGACGATCCTCGCCATGCGTGCAAGCATTCATGTCGAATAATTTCCCTGCATAACATTTTACCGGTCATCTATTACCTGCGGAAAGGAAGGTGCTTTTATGAGCGATTTTACCCCTACGCCCACGCCAAGTTACAGCGGAAAGCTCCGCAACCACATGCTGATGGTGCCCGAGTGCATCAACGAGTGCAGCGGCATCCGCATCTTCGGCAGAACGATCAAGTCCTTTGTCTTTTCCACTGACGTTGCCACCATCGCAAGCGTCAATGCCGATGCGGTGATCGCCGTTTATCCCTTTACCCCGCAGCCGCGCATCGTGCGCGCCGTCATCAGCGTGGCGGATATGCCCGTGTTCTGCGGCGTCGGCGGCGGCTTCACCTCCGGTGCGCGTTCCGTCGCGCAGGCGATGGAGGCTGAGCACTGCGGCGCTTACGGCGTTGTGCTCAACGCGCCCGTTTCGGCGGATATCCTGCGCGACATCAAGTCGCACATCGACATTCCGGTCGTGGCGACCATCGTCTCCGCCACGCAGGACACTGAGGCGCGTATTGCCGCAGGCGTTGACATTTTGAACGTCTCTGCCGCGTCGGAAACGCCGCAGCTCGTCGCCGCGCTCCGCGAGCGCCATCCCGAGATCCCCATCATCGCCACCGGCGGCCCGAAGGATGAGACGATTCGCAAGACCATCGCCGCAGGCGCGAACGCCATCACCTACACCCCGCCCGACAACGGCGTGCTGCTCGCCGACATCATGACCGCGCATCGCGAGCGCTACCGGTAAATGACATATAAAGAATGCTGGCTCATAAGAGCCAGCATTTTCTTTATCTTCACGCTTCCTTGTTCGACACAAACTGGTAGCTGCCTTTGCTGCCCTTCAGCGTGACGATCCCCTTTTCACCGCTCTCCTGCTCATAGGTGAGCGCGATAGTCCCGTCCTCGTTCTGCTCGAGCGAGGTGACCGTGCAGCGCTGGAAATTCGTATCGCCGTGGAGCAGATAATAGGCGTCGTACTCCTCGAGATAGATGAACTGGTCGAGATTCTTTTTGTTCGTCTCGTCCAGTGCCACGCCCAAATACTCCTGCAAAAAGGCGTCCATTTCCGTTCTCTGCGTTTTGATGGGATAATGCTCAAACGCCACCGGGCCGATTGCTGTCTGTTCTGCCTCAGTGACCTCTTCCTGTATTCCTGTCGGGCCATTATAGAAGAGCTCGTAGAGGTCGATGTCCGCGGCGGTGTCGTAATAGCTGCTGAGCGGCATATTCGTCATGCACACGCCGCTGCCCACATTGAAAAATTCCGTGTTGAACCATTCGATGTCCACCGCAGACGTCTCATCATCCGGCGGCGGTACATCGTCCGCGGGCTTTGTGCCGCAAGCGGTCAGTGCGCAGCACAGGGTAAAAAAGCAGCAGAAAGATTTTTACTCTCTTCATTTCTCTCATCCTCCGTAAAAGTGGTCCTATTATGATCGCTTCTGCGGCGCAGCCGCACTTTTTACGCCATGGGACTCTCCTCCCTCTCTCCTATTCTCTCAGTACGGGCACGGGAACGCTGAGAACACCGCGTGGCCGTCGACGAGGGTAAAGGGATATTCGTAGGCTTCCGTTTTGCCGGTATCCGCCCACGCCTGCGCGGTGTCGTCCCACGCAAGCAGCGTGACCGTCTGTGTCAGCACGCCGCTGTCGCCGTCGAGCGCAGCCGTGCACGTGTATCCGCCCAGGCTCTCGTTGCCGCCGCGGCCTGCGGACATGACATAGAGTCTGCCGTCAATATCACGGTAACGCTGCTCAGTGCTGCCCAGCCATTCGTCGGCAAGTTCCGGTGTGACATACCGCAGCAGCAGCGCACGGAGGCCCTCCAGCGTTTCCACGCCCTTGATGTCCGCCAGATCATAAAGATTGCCGTCGACCTCGGCTGTCACATTGTAATCCATCGGCGGATCGTCCATATAAAACCACGACCACAGCGTCGCCGCCGCCTTGAAATCCGCTGTCACGGTCTGCTCCTGCGAGACGTCTAAAATCGTCTTCGCGTGCTCACTGAGCGCGTTGTAGAATTCGCTGTACGGCACCGAGAACACCTGCGGCCCCGCCGCATACGGCGCGATGACGTACTGGTCGAACGTGACCGTCAGGCCGTTTTCCGTAAAGTTCAGCGTCGCGAGCGTGGGGAAATCCTGCAAATAAGAGTCATAATCGTCAAAATATCCTTCGCTGAGGCCCTTTTGCGCGATCTGCTCGTAGATATTCCAATAAATGCTCTCCTGCAGCGAGTTTCCCTGCAAATCGCCCTCCTCCGAGGCCAGCGCGTCCAGCGTCAGGAATTCGCCCGTCGTCAGATCAAAGCTCCACGCGCGGGTGGCGGAATTCGGATGCACGCCGCCGTAGTAGGTGTAGTTCTCCGCCGCGATGCTCAGGAGCTTCCCCTCGGTCATGTAGGTCTGCGTCAGGCTCAGCTCGTTCGTCCAGTAGCTTCCGTTCAAAAAGACCGATGTGCCGTTTTCTGCGTAGAGCTCCTTGGCCTCCGCGGCCATCTGCGCCGCCTCGGACTCAAGCCCCGCGAGCACGTTATTCATCTCCGTGTTGAAGGCGTTCTGCGCCGTGAACTGCGCGGGGTTGCCCGTGCCGCCGTTCGCCGTCACGTTTTCGGCCAGCGTGTAGAGCTCGCCGTCCTCTGTGCGCAGCTCGAGCACCGGCAGTTCGTAGCGCTCCGCCAGAAGCACCGTGCCGTCGTCGGCCTTGTACTCGTTTTCGTAGATCTGCGTCGCGACTTCAAAGTGCAGCGCGCTCGCCTGCGGCGGCGCGTTGTCCTCCGGCCCGCCGGGCGCTCCTGCGCCGCAGGCGGTCAAATTCAGCGCCAGCACGCAGCAAAGCAGCAGCGTCATCCATTTTTTCATTCTGTTCTCCTTTCGAGGTCTCGGTTCCTTGCTCAAACGATCACAGGCCCCTCCGTCCACGCGCTGCTGCCTCTGGCCGCGCGCAGCTCGGGATAGGCGAGCACGTATTGATCCGCCGCGCGCGCCGTCAGAGCGAAGAGCTTCTGCGCCTCCTCGCTCAACGCGCGCACATCGGCGCTCTTGGTCAGCACCGGTGCGCTTCCCGTTTTTTTGATCGTTTTGAGCAGCTTTCGTCCCCGCTCATTGCACGCCAGCACGCGCAGATAGGGGACCTCCGGCGGCACATCCGCCGCCGTCACGTCCAGATACGCCGCAAGCAGCATCCGCCGCAGCCGCGCATAGGCATAGCGCTTCGTCTTCACCGCGGAGAGCAGCTCGTCGACGGACGCTGCCGTCCGCGCTGCGTCATAAAACCGGCGATAAAGGCCTTCATTCCCGCTGTCATAGCGGGCGAAGTCCTCCTCGCACATCGCGCGCAGCCGGGAAAGCACCGCTCGCTCCGCATTCTGCATCGTCACCGGCGCGCGGCCCGCTGCGCATTCGCGCGCATAGATGGCGGCGCTCTCCGCCATCAGATACGCGGAGGCGTCCTCTCCGTTCGTGAGCAGCTCGCGGATGTGGCTCGCCGAGGCGAAGCCCTTCGCCGCACCCCCGTTGTGCCCGACGACCTTTCGCAATATTGCCAGCGGCGCGATGGTACTGCCGCTTTGCAGCAGCGCCTTGCAGTATTCTACGCCGAGGATATCGTTCGGCTCCCGGAGCACCGCGGCATCCTCGCCGATGAGCGCTCTTGCAGCGCTCTCCTCGCCGCGGCAAAGGACAGGCCCTTGGCAAGCTCCTCTCGCAGCACGTCGGGAAAATCCGCCCGCAGCAGTGCCTTTGCCGCGCGCTGCAATTTCGCCGCGTTACCGCATTCGCTGCCAAAGGCCAGCGTGTCGACCACGCCCGTCGCCGCCAAAATGCTCACGCCGCCGCGGGCAAAGCCCTCCGCCGACGAAATGGCCCACGGCAGCGGCAGCTCAAGGACTAAATCTGCCCCGCCGCGCACGGCAGCCTCGGCGCGCGCATGCGCGCGTTCAATGGCAAAATCGCCCCGCTGGACAAAATCGCCGCTCATCGCGCACACGACGGCGCACTCTTCCTCGCCTGCCAGACGGCGCAATTCATCAATTTGCCACTTGTGGCCGCGGTGGAAGGGATTATATTCGCATATTATACCAAATACCCTCATGGAAGTCCTCTCAAAGCGGTTACAAAAGAGTTACGTTTTGTTAAATTTACTTGTCTTTGCGAAAAAAGTTGTTATAATATATTCTGTATTGAATTGTACATCCGATCAATTTGATTCTTATTTTATCGGAAATTCGGGCGCAATGCAAGCGCCCTCGGAAAAAGGAGTATACTTATGAATGTTCTGGTCATCAACGCAGGTTCTTCTTCCCTGAAGTATCAGCTGCTCAACCCCACCACGGGCGAGCTGCTGGCGAAGGGTCTGTGCGAGCGCATCGGCATCGACGGTCTGTTCACCTACAAGCCCCAGCTTCCCGGCAAGGAAGCCATCAAGGCCGCTTCCGTCTCCATGCCCACCCACAACGAGGCCATCGCGGCTGTGCTGAACGCGCTCGTCGACGAGAAGAACGGCGTCATCGGCTCCATGAAGGAGATCGACGCTGTCGGCCACCGCGTCGTCCACGGCGGCGAAAAGTTTGCCAAGTCCGTCGTCATCACCGACGAGGTCATGCAGGCAATCGAGGAGTGCAATCCCCTCGCCCCGCTCCACAACCCCGCCAACATCATCGGCATCAAGGCCTGCCAGCAGCTCATGCCCGGCGTGCCCATGGTCGCCGTGTTCGACACCGCCTTCCATCAGACCATGCCTCCCGTGGCTTACACCTATGCCATTCCCTATGAGTACTATGAGAAGGACAAGGTCCGCCGCTACGGCTTCCACGGCACCTCTCACAAGTATGTTTCCCAGCGCGCGGCCGATATGCTCGGCAAGCCCATCGAGCAGCTCAAGCTCATCTCCTGCCACCTCGGCAACGGCTCCTCCGTCACCGCGATCGACGGCGGCAAGAGCGTCGACACCTCCATGGGCTTCACCCCGCTCGCCGGTCTTCCCATGGGTACCCGCTCCGGCGACATTGACGCCGGTATCCTCGAGTACCTGATGAACAAGTACGGCATGGACATCACCGAGATGCTCACAATCCTCAACAAGAAGTCCGGCGTCATGGGCGTCAGCGGCGTCAGCTCCGACTTCCGCGATCTCGAAGAGGCCTTCGAGCAGGGCAACGAGCGCGCCGGCCTTGCCGTCGATATGTTCAACTACGGCGTGAAGAAGCTCATCGGTGCGTATGCCGCCGCGATGGGCGGCGTGGACGCCATCATCTTCACCGCAGGTGTCGGCGAGAACAGCGCTTCCCAGCGCATGGCCATTGCGTCCGGCCTGGAGTACATGGGCGTGAAGATGGACGAGGACGCCAACAAGGTCCGCGGCGAAGAACGCGTCATCTCCGCGCCCGACTCCAAGGTCACCGTCCTCCTCATCCCCACGAACGAGGAGCTCATGATCGCCATGGATACCGAGGCGCTCGTCGGCTAAGTCATCGACAACCGATTATAAAAAATCCGCTTACGAAATTCGTAAGCGGATTTTTTTATTGCCGGTCTTCGAGCCACTGCATCGCGCCATAGGCGAGCAGTGCGCTCCCGCGCGGTAAAATGTTCTCGTTGAAGACGACGCTCTCGTTGTGCATGGGCTTTCCGTAGCGCGCGTCCTCCTGCGCCGTGCCCGCGCCGAGCAACAGATACGCGCACGGCAGCTCGTAGGTGTAGGACGCAAAGTCCTCCGAGCCCATCCCGCCCTCACGCAGGCGGTAGACGCTCTTCTCGCCGAACAGCATTTCGGCGCAGCGTGCCATCTGCTCGGTCAGCGCCTCGTCGTTTTTGAGCGGCGGCGCGCTCGCGAGCTCTTCGACGCTCGCACTGCCGCGGAAGGCCCTGGCTGTCGCGTCCGCGATCTCGCCGATGCGGCGCAGGATCAGCGCGGTCACGTCGCGGTCGAACGTGCGGATCGTGCCCTCGATCACGGCCTCCTGCGGGATGATATTCGGCGCGTGCCCCGCGCTGAATTTGCCCATTGTCACGATGGCGGGCGTCTTCGCGGGCAGCTCGCGCGCCGTGATCTCCTGAAGCGCAAGGTAGATGTGCGCGGCAATGTTGATTGGGTCGACGCCCGTCTCCGGCATTGCCCCGTGACAGCCGACACCCTTGACCGTGATGCGAAACAGCGTGCAACCCGCCATAAACGTTCCCTTGCCGCACAGCACCAGGCCCGACGGCGTCCCGGAGTTCACGTGCAGCGCCATCGCCGCCTGCGGCTCCGGCGCCTCCAGCACACCGGCCTTAAGCATCGCTTTCGCGCCCGTGAAGCCTTCCTCGTCGGGCTGGAAGACGAGCTTCACCGTGCCCTTGAGTTCGCTTTGATGCGCCTTGAGCAGCTTTGCCGCACCCAGCAGCATCGCGGCGTGCATATCGTGTCCGCAGGCGTGCATGCTGCCGTTTTCCGAACGGAACGGCAGGTCGGTCTTCTCCCGCACCTTGAGCGCGTCCATGTCGGCACGCAGCAGGATACAGCGCCCCATGTCTTCGCCCGTGAGCTCCGCGACCACGCCGCCGCCCAGCTCGCGCGGCTCATAGCCGAGCAATCGCAGCTTTTCTTCGACAAATTGAACCGTCTGCGGCAGGTGCGCGCCGACCTCCGGCGCGCGGTGGATCGCTCTCCGGTTCTCGACGATCTCGTCTTTCATTTCGATGGCTTCCGCCAGTAACGTCTTTCCGTTCATGCAAACTTCCTTTCTCATTTCTGCGCGGCGGCTTTTTTCGCCGCGCGCTGCTGCGCTGTCCGCCGCACGAGCTCGCACAGCGGCAGGATGTACAAAAAGCACGCAAACGCCATACCCGTCATCGGCGCGCCGACGGTCGAGAGCGGCGTCGCCCCCGCGATCGACCACGGGATCAGCGGCGCGACGACGACGGCGCTGTTTTCAAGGTTGATGGCAAATTCTTCTTTATCCTTCTGCGACGGCGCGCAGAGCTGGTGTGTCAGGATGATCGTCAACGTCTGGTTGCAGGCGAGAAGGCTCGCCAAAACCGCCGTCAGCAGCATCGAGGCATAGGGCGACGTTTTGTCGCGCAGCGCCGTCACACGCCCGCACAGCCCGTCGAGCAGCCCCGTCTTGCGAAAAATGCCGGAATACGCCGACGAGATCATCACGATCAGCGCCACGCGCACCATCGAAATGATGCCGCCGCCGTTGAGCATCGCGCCGACCTCGGCGTCCGACGCCGTGTAGCCTAAGATCGCGGTCTTGAGGATCGTCACCGCGTCCAGATGCCGCAGGAAAATGCACAGCACGACCGCCGCCAGAATGCTGACCGACATCGTCTTTTTCACGTTCACGCGTAGGACCGACAGGATCAAAATGAGCACCGCCGGCAGGCACATGACCCAGTGAAGCGTCATCTCGCGCCCGTAGAGCGACCACAGCTCGCCCGCCGCGCCGCTGCCGCTTTTCACCATGCCGAGCGCCGCATAGACGCCGCAGCTCAGAAGAAACGGCACGAGCGCCGTCTTGAGCATGCGCTTGATGTTGTCGTAAATGTTCGTCTCCGTCAGCTCGCTCACGAGCAGCGCGCTCGTCGAGACCGGCGAGCAGCGGTCGCCGAAAAATACGCCCGAAAGCATCGCGCCGCCGAGCAGCACGGGGTCCATGCCCATCGAAATGCCGACGCTCACGCAGATGGTGCCCATCGTCGCCGCCGTGCCGAACGCCGTGCCTGTCAGCATCGAGACGCCGCAGTTTAGGAGAAACGTCATCAGCAGCAAGATCTCCGGCCGGATGAGGTCAACGGCGCAGCAGATGATGAACGGCAGCGTGCCGCACGCGCGCCAGAACGCCGTCAGAATGCCGATCAGCGGAAAGACGAGCAGCACGCTTGCCGACGTCTTCACGCCCGAGCAGATCATCTTCCCGAGCTCTTTCCACGAAAAGCCCTGCTTTTTGCCGTACAGCGCGAAGATCACAAGTCCCGCCAGGAGCGCGTAGAGGATATTCGTCCTCAATACGATGCACACGAGCAGCGCAAGGCAGAATAAAACGATCGCAGCCATCCAAGTCCTCCCTATCCTTTTTAACACAGTATCGCTATCTTAGCACGCACGGCGGAAAAAGGGAATCTTTTTCCTGCCGTCCGCACCCACTGCCCACAGTATAATTGCCGCCTTCGCGCTTGTAAAACTGTTAAAATTGATATATTCTACAAGAAGCAGCTGTGAAAGGAGCGTTCCCATGAATTTCCATTCTCTTGACTATTTTCTCGTGCTCGCGCGGGAGAAAAACTTCACCCGCGCCGCCGAAGCGCTGCACATCACGCAGCAGTCGCTCTCGTCCCACATTGCGGGACTTGAAAAGGAGCTTGGCTGCACGCTCCTTGTGCGCCGCACGCCGCTTGAGCTCACCTATGCGGGCCGCACGTTTCTGCGCTATGCCGAATCCATCGGGCAGACGCGGCAGGCCATGGAACGCGAATTCTGCGATATCTCCGAAAATCAGAAGGGCGAGCTGCGCGTCGGCATCGCCTATACGCGCGGCCGCGCCATCATGCCGCGCCTGATCCCCGCTTTTCAGCGTCAGTATCCGAATGTCGAGATCACGCTGCTCGAAGGCTCGAACGACGCGATCCAGAAGGCGCTGCTCAGCGGCGGCATTGACCTCGCCATCGCCGGCTTTCCCCGCCCGCTCCCCGGCGTGGTGCTTGAGGATTACTATCTGGAGCACATCGTGCTGTGCCTGTCCGATGGGCTGCTCGCGCAGTGCGGCATCGACCTCGACACGCACCGCGGCGAGATCGCCTCGGGAAATTTGAGCGCCCTGCGTGGCTGCCCCTTTGTCCTCGGCTCCGCGGAGGACATCGGCGGGCGCATCGGGCGCGGACTTCTGCGCTCCTCGGGCGTCTCGCCCGTCAGCAAAGCGACGTCGGAAAACGTCGAAACGCTGCTCGCGCTCTGCGAGCAGGGCGTCGGCGCATGCTTCTGCCCGGAAAATCTGCTGCACACAGCGCTCTCGCCCGAGCAGCTCGCGCACCTGCATATTCTCCCGCTCTGCCCAGAGGCTTCCTATCCCATCTGCTTTGGGTACTTGAGCCGCTCGTATCCGTGGAGCGTGCTCTCGGAATTCATCCGCATCGCCCGCGAGCAAACTGCATAAGCACCATAAAAACGCCGCCCGTACATTTATTGCACGGACGGCACTCTTTTTTACTTCTTCACCGCAGGCTGCTGCTGGGTGATGCAGTGGATATTGCCGCCGCCGAAGGCGACCTCCTTCGTCTGCACGCCCACGACCTCGCGGTCGGGGAACATTTTCTGCACCTGTTCGATGGCGACTGCGTCGTTTTCGTCGCCGTACTGCGGCAAGATGACCGCGCCGTTGACGATCAAAAAGTTCATATACGACGCGATGCTGACCTCGCCGTCTTCCCGGGGGATGGTGCCCTCCACAGCGTCGATGGTATCCGCACCCTCGAGTAAGCACGGCTTTTTCGTCAGGCAGAGCTTGTGGACCTTTAATTTGCGTCCCTTGGCGTCCGTCGCCTCGCTCAGGAATCTGTAAGCCGCCTGCGCCTGCTCATAAAACGGATGGTTCTTGTCCTCCGTCCAAATGCACGCGACCTCGCCGGGCGCGACGAAGCACGCCACATCGTCAATGTGCCCGTTCGTCTCGTCAGGGTCGATGCCGTCCTTGATCCACAGCACCTTCTCGCAGCCGAGGTAGTCGCAGATCATCTGCTCGATCTCTTCTTTGCTCTTATCGGGGTTGCGGCCCTCGGAGAGCAGGCACATCTCCGTCGTCAGCACCGTGCCCCTCGCCGTCGACATGGATAGAGCCGCCCTCGAGCACGAAATTTTCCGTGCGGTAGCTGTCCACACCCGCGATCTCGCAGATCTTGCGCGCGACCTGGTCGTCCTTGTCCCAGGGGAAATACAGCCCGTCGACGAGCCCGCCCCAGGCGTTGAACTCCCAGTCCACCGCGCGAAGACCGCCCTTGTCGTTCACAAGGAACGTCGGCCCGCAGTCGCGCACCCACGCGTCGTCGCTCTCGAGCTCCACGACGCGGATATTTTCGGGGAGCTTGGCGCGCGCGTTCTGATACTGGCGCACGGATGCGCCGACCGTGACCTTTTCAAATTTTGCGATGGCCTTGGCAACATCCGCAAAGGCCTTCTGCGCGGGCTTGCCGCCGTCGCGCCAGTTGTCGTTTCGCTCGGGCCAGAGCATCCACACGCCCTGCTGGGGCTCAAATTCGGCGGGCATGCGATACCCGTCCTGCTTCGGCGTTGTGCCGATGATTCGTTTTGCCATAACTTTGTCTCCTTATGATGAAACCATACTTAGCTGCGCGCGTTTTTCCCGCGCAGCGCGATCAGCACCTCGCCGATCGCCACGCTGAGGATCGACCCGATCGTAATGGGCAGAAAGCTCGCAAGCGTCTCTGCGTCAAACGAGAGCGGGACCGCAGTGAAAATGATCGAAATGACGATGAGCACCATCGGCACGTAGGCGATCCATTTGAGCGCCGTGTCAGACCCCGGCACGCGGAACGGGCGCGGCGTCTTCGCATCCTCGCGCCGCAGCTTCAAAAACGCCGGAAATACGGGAAGGTAGCTCAAAAGCAGCATCACGAGATTCAGCGCGAAAAAGCTCCAGAAGAGTGACGAGTCCGGCGACGCCATCTCGATGAGCACGCCCAAAACACACACGCACGAGGCAACGACGCCCGACGTGACCGCCGCGCCGACGGGCATGTCGTTCTTTGCCCAGCGCTTGGCGAACACCCGCGGCATGTCGTTGTGGTCCGCCGCCAGCGCCGCCGTCGAATTGACGCCCATCGACCACGAGATCATATTGCCGAACAGCGTCACGAGGAACAAAAGCGCCACCACGCCCACGAGCACGCCGCCGCTGCCGCCCAGAATGAGCGACACCGCGTCGATAAGCCCCGAATCCACGCTGATCTCACGCACATCCACTGCCGCGCCGATGCCGAACGCCGAGAAGAGGTAGATGGCCGCGATGACGATGCCGCCGGTCACGATGGACTGCGGGATCTGCTTTTTCGGGTCGCTCATGTTGTTTGCATACGTGCACACGACCTCAAAGCCGAGGAAGTTGAAGATGATGACGGAGATATACGAAAGGCTGTTTAAGTCGAACGACGGCAGAAATGTCCGCGCCGACATGTCGTTGACAAAGCCGTATCGGCTGATATACCACACGCCGAGCCCGCCGACCAGCAGCGCCAGCACGATCTTGATGACAGCGCTCACGTTCAGGATAATGATGCTGTCGCACACGGGATAACACGCGATGAGCGTGACGATCCAGATGAACAGAAGCTCCACGATGAGCGAGCCGAATGTTCCGAGGCTCCGCCCCGTGATGAACGTGATGAGCTCGGGACACATCACCGCGAGCGACGCCATCCACAGCGGAAAGTTGATCCAGTAGTACCACGAGGCGCGCGCCGCCCACTTCCCGTGCGGATACGCCGCGTGGATCCAGTCATAGAGCCCGCCGTCGCCCGCGTAGGCTGTGCCGAGCTCGGCGGCGATGAGGCCGTAGGGCAGCAGAAACGCCAATATCATAAAGATCCACCAGAAATACTGGCTGTTGCCGATCGACGCGACCGGCGCCGCCGCCTCGGCGACAAACACCACGCAGATGACCGACAAAATGACGTCTGCGAGCCGGAATTGATTCTTCTCCATGGCTTATCTCAGCTCTTTTCCGCTTTCGAAACGCCGCAGTAGGCCTCGACGCAGCCGAGCTTGTCGCAGAGCACTTTGTCAAGCTCCTCCTTCGCCGCCGCGATCTGAAGACCGCTCGGCTCCTTGCGGCAGCGTGTAAAGTAGACAAGAAGGCCGCGCATGGCCGTCAGGCGGTTGCCTGCCTCCTCCCAGCAGAGGGAGGCGTCGCTGTCGGCGACCTCGTCGGTCACGTCCTCGCCGCGCGTCGCGGGCAGGCAGTGCATGAATTTGCAGCCGAGGTTCCCAGCTGCATCAGCTCGCGGTTGACCTGATAGTCGTGGAAGACGCGCACGCGCTCTTCCTTCGGCATCTCGTTTTCGTAGAGACCGTACCACACATCGGTATAGATGAAGTCCGCGCCGCGTACGCTCTCGCGGTCATCGGTGACAAGGTAGCTGCCGCCGGAGAGCGCGCAGTTCTTCTTCATGATCTCCTTGTGCTGCTCATTCAGCTGGTGGCCCTGGGGGCCGTACTGGACAAAGTGCATGCCGAGCTTCGTCGTGATAAAGCCGAGCGACGCGCACACCTGCGTCGCGTCGCCCACGAACACGACCTTGCAGTCCTCTAACTTCTTCCCCTGCGGAAGGTTCTCCACGATCGTGCAGAGGTCGCCGATCTCCTGCGTGGGGTGGTTGTAGTCCGACATGCCGTTGATGACGGGGATGGTGCAGCTTTTTGCGAGCTCTTCGATCGTCTTGTGCTCGATGACGCGCGCCATCACGACATCGACAAGCTTTGAGAGTACCTTGCCCGTGTCGCCGATGGTCTCATGCCCGCCGAGCTGGATCATACCGGGGCCTAAATACTGCGCGTGCCCGCCCATCTGGCTCATCGCGGTCTCAAACGAAACGCGCGTGCGCGTACTGGACTGCTGGAAGATCATGCCGAGCGTCATGTTGCGCATCAGGGGCGGATAGTAGCCCGCCTTAATGGCCTTTTTGATGGCGAGCGACAAGTCGATGATGTCGAGCAGTTCCTGCTTTGTGAATTCATTGGTGTCGATAAAGTCTTTTTTCATACGATTCCTCCGACATTTCAAGTTGCTTTTTGCCGCGGAGGCAGACGCCGCGGCGAATGCTGCGCTTAGTGTCTGCACTTTTTTCCAGTTCATGCGAAAAAAACTGTGCAACATGACACAAATCACGCCGTATTCCGTCGCCGCTGTGTATTTTACATAGATTTTACAATTCTCCTCTGGCAGTTTTGACATTTGGCGCGTAAACTATTACTTGGTTATAAATAGAGTCTCAAAAAAGAAAAAAGGAAAGATAGAAAATATGGATATTTTCAATGTGCTCACGATGATCGGCGGGCTGTGCCTGTTCCTCTTCGGCATGAACCTGATGGGCCAGGCGCTCGAGCGCCGCGCGGGCGGCAAGCTCCGCTCTCTTCTCGACAAGATGACCGGCAGCGTGTTCGCCGGATTTTTAACGGGCCTTGGCATCACGGCCATCATCCAGAGCTCGTCCGCCACCACGGTCATGGTGGTCGGCTTTGTCAACTCGGGCCTGATGACGCTGCGTCAGGCCATCAACGTCATCATGGGCGCCAACGTCGGCACGACCGTCACGGCCTGGCTTTTGAGCCTTGGCGGCATCGACTCCGGCAACTTCTGGATCAAGCTCTTAAAGCCCTCATCCTTCACTCCCGTCCTTGCGCTCATCGGCATCATCTACTACATGTTCTGCAAGGATAACAAGAAAAAGGACACCGGCATGATCCTGCTCGGCTTTGCCACGCTCATGTTCGGTATGGAGACGATGAGCGGCGCGGTCGCGGGCCTCAAGGATGTCCCCGCGTTCACGAATCTCTTTGTTGCCTTTCAGAATCCCCTCCTCGGCGTGCTCGCCGGCGCGCTGCTCACGGCCATCATCCAGTCAAGCTCCGCGTCCGTCGGTATTTTGCAGGCGCTCGCCGTCACGGGCTCGGTGAGCTATGCCGCGGCCATTCCCATCATCATGGGCCAGAACATCGGCACGACCGTCACGGCCATGCTGTCGTCCATCGGCACGAACAAAAACGCCCGCCGCGCCGCGGTCGTTCACCTTCTCTTCAATGTCATCGGCGTTGTCGTGCTGCTGACGGTCTTCTGCATTGTGCGCGCGGCTTTTGCGCCCGCGCTGCTGGATGAATCCGCCACCATGGCGGGCATCGCCGTCACACACTCGGTCTTCAACGTCCTCTGCACCGCCATGCTCCTGCCCGCGGGCGGCCTTCTTGAAAAGCTCGCCTGCCGCATCGTCCCTGACGATCCCCAGACGCAGGGTGAAAAGACGACCGAGCTCGACGAGCGTCTTCTCCCCACCCCGTCCCTCGCCCTTCGCCAGAGCCGCGCCGTCGCCCGCGAAATGGCGGACTGCGCCGTGCGCGCGCTGAACAACGCTCTCACCGCCCTTGACCACAACACGCCCGAGCTCGCCCAGAGCATCCGCGACGATGAGGAGCTTTGCGACCACTATGAAGATATCCTCGGCACCTACCTCGTCAAGCTCAGCACGCAGAAAATGGGCCGCGACGAGAGCGAGGAGGCGACCGAGTTACTCAAGACCATCGGCGATTTTGAGCGCATCTCCGACCATGCGGTCAACATTCTCTCCTCCGCTGAGGAGCTGGAGCGAAAGGGACTCATGTTCTCCGGCAGCGCCCTCAACGAGCTCGCCATTCTCACCTCCGCCATCCGCGAGATCCTTTCGCTCTCGCTCAAGTCCTTCTCCTCGCAGGACGTCGCGCTCGCCCAACAGGTCGAGCCGCTCGAGCAGGTCATCGACACGCTCAAAGAGCAGATGCGCACGCGCCACATCCTGCGCATGCAGCAGGGCCATTGCAGCATTGAGGCTGGCTTTGTCCTCTCCGATCTTCTGACCGACCTTGAGCGCACATCCGACCACTGCTCCAACATCGCCGGCTGCGTCATCGACGCCCGTGCGCATAACCTCAACCTGCACGAAACGCTGCGCCAGGCCAAGACTGCCGACGGCAGCTTCCAGCAGACATACGAATCCTACGTGGAAAAGTACCAGCTTCCTGTTCCGTCGTCAAACGTGTAAAAAGCGGGGCGCTTGCGAGCGCCCCATTTTTGCTATTTTCTTGCTTGTAAAGCGCCCGTTTCCCTGCTATACTACGGTCATTAGGTTATTTCCGCGCAAACTGTCAATTTTGCGCGGTAGGAAAGGATGATACCATGGACCCGATTTATGAGATCGAATTGCAGGACTGCCCCTACTGCCGCGGCACCGGTACGGTGGAGGATGAGCAGGGCTGGTGCGTTTATGTCACCTGTGTCGACTGCGGCGCGCAGACCGCGCACGCAAGCTACGAGTCCCCCGAGGAACGTCTGGCCGCCGCGCAGCAGGTCGCGCACCTGTGGAACGTCGGCAAGGTTCTGAACCCCGGCGTCGGCGACTGATTCGACTGGAACTGCATAAAAAGGGCGGAAGAAAAGCATCTTCCGTCCTTTTTGCGCTCAACCGCCGTTTGAGCGCGCGAAACTCCCCCTCCATTGCGCCTTTTCCTGCAATCGGCTATACTGAACTCATCAAGGACGTCCGCACTTTATAGAAACGGAGTTTTGCCTTTATGAACATCGACATCGGCAGCAAGATCAAAACGCTGCGCCTCTCCAAAAGCATGACGCAGGAGCAGCTTGCAAAAGCCCTCCACGTGAGCGCGCAGGCCGTGAGCAAGTGGGAAAACGGCAGCTCGCTTCCCGATATTCAGCTTTTGCCCGCGCTGTCCGTCACGCTGGGAACGAGCATCGACTCGCTCTTCTCCCTCACGGACGAGAGCCGCTTTGCCCGCATCGACAATATGCTCTGGGACAAGCGCTTTCTCACACAGCAGGAATTTGACGAAGAGGAGCACTTTTTGCAGGAAAAGTGCCGCGAGGAGGAAACACGCCCGCGCGCGACGCTGCTGCTTGCGCAGCTTTACTGCAAGCGCGCACGGGAATACAATGACCTCGCCTCTCCCCTCGCCCGTCAGGCGCTCGCGCTGAATCCCGACTGCAAGGAGGCGCACAACGCCATCTTCGACGCCGAGCACGGCGCGTACCTCGACTGGAACGCGACGAACCACTACCGCACGATCGCCTTCTATCAGGAGTTTCTCGCCGCGCATCCGGAGAACCACAGCGCGCACCTGTGGCTTCTGGACCTTCTCATCGCCGACCGCCGCTGCGCGGAGGCACGCGAGGTCTTGGACAAAATGCACCGCCTGAAGCCGACCTACAACGACGACTTTTACCTCGGCTGTATCCTTTTGCAGGAGGGGCACACCGACGACGCGCTCGCGCAGTGGGAGGCCATGTGCGCAAAGTATCCCGACACGTGGGAGGTCTACGTTATGCGCGCGAGCGAGCTTGCCAAGCTCGCACATTACGACGAGGCCATTGCGGATTACGAGAAGACGATGACCCTCATGCCGCCCCCGCGCTTTGTCGACCCTGCCGAGGCCATCGCGCAGATCTGCGAAATTCGCGGTGACTATGAAACGGCGATCACCTACTACGAAAAGGTCATCGCCATCGAAAAGGCCGACTGGCACGAAACGCAGGGCGAAGCCATCGACGCCCCGCAGCGAAGCATCGCAAGGCTGCGCGAAAAGCTGGCAAGCCGCTGATATCGGGGCGAAAAGGCGCTTGTCAAAATCTTTTGACAAGCAATTTTTCCTCATGTAAAGCAGCTTTGCTCGACAAACTTTCCCGTTTTGGCTACCCTTGGGGCAGATCGAACGAAACGCACAGGAGGCACTTATGGAACTCGGTAATCAGATCAAGGCACATCGCGCCGCGCTCTCGCTTTCGCAGGAGGAGCTGGCGGAAAAGGTCTACGTCACGCGCCAGACCGTTTCCAACTGGGAAACCGGCAAGAGCTACCCCGATATCCATAGTCTGCTCCTGCTCAGCGCCCTCTTCGATGTTTCGCTCGACCAACTCATCAAAGGAGATTTGGAAACCATGAAACAGGAAGTCAACGCCGCCGATGTCAAAGCCATGAACCGCGACGCCATCATTTTCTCCATCCTGCTCGCCGCCACGATCATCCTGCCCGTGCCGCTGCTCAAGTGGTTCGACCTGTACGGCCTCATTCCGGAGCTTTTGCTCTGGGGCAGCGCGATGTACTTTGCCCTCCGCCTCGAGCGCATCAAAAAGGCAAACAACGTCCAGTCCTACAGAGAGATCTTGGCCTTCAGCGAAGGGAAGCGGCTCGACGAGATCGAGCAGAAGGTCGAAGCGGGCAAGCGGCCCTATCAGAAAGTTCTGCTCGCCCTGCTCACCGCCGGGATCACACTGCTTGTCGGCATGGTGCTCAGCTGGCTGCTGTAAGCAAACATCACAAAACCCGCCCCGACGCAAAAGCGTCAGGGCGGGTTTTCCATTTTCAGAAGCAGGTTTCACATATTAAAGCGTCTGCGCGCTTCCTCGCGCAGCGACGGGACGCGGCGCACGATGCGCAGCGGGATGATGAGCCCGATGCAGATGACAAGCACGACGAGCGACCAGCTCGGCTGCCACACCTCAAGAAAATACCGGTCAAGGCAGTATTCGACGCCCATCGCCATCAGGCCCACCGCGCCGATGCACATGGCGATGGAAGAAAGGCGCGAGCGCCTGCCGTCGCGCAGCAGAAAGCTCAGCAGGAATACGACGACGCACGCCCAGCCGAGCATCGGCAGCACGAGCCCGCGGAACCAGCGCCCCCCGTGCAGCGCAACGGAGATGATCCACACGTAAATGCCGATGGCGGCGACGTCCGCCGTCAGTCGGAAGAAGATTGGGATGCCGCGCACGAGCATCGGCAGTGCGAACCAGATCCACAGCATCACTGCCGCGCCCGCGACGTAGAGCGCCCAAGGGTGCTCCGTCGGCAAAATGAGATTCAGCAGCCCGCAGCAGAGCGACACGGACGCGAGCATCGCCGTTAGCAGTGCGGCGGCGGCTCTGCGCGATGCTCTCGGCACCTCGGCCGGCTTGGTCGGGAAATAGCGCGGCTCGGTCTCATCCGGCTTCCACGCCGGCGTGCCGCAGAGCGGGCAGCGCTCCGCGCCCTCGTCCAGCTCCACGCCGCATTTGACACAATATGACATCAAATTCCTTCTTTCGATCTGCTATTCATCGGTTGCTCTCTACGCGCACGGGGATTCCCGCGCGCACGAGGAAGCGGAAAAAGTCGCGCTCGGTGTCCGTCTCCGCCTGCGTGCCGGCAAAGGTGATCTCCATCGTGTCGCCATAGCTGATGGACGCGCAGTGGCAGCGCGGCACAGTCGCCTGCCCCAGAATGACCTCCGCCCCGCGGATATGCTCAGCCATTTCGGGCGGCACGGTGAACGCGCCTGGGTTCGTATATGTGCAGGAATAGGGCCTCACGCCGTGCAGGCGGTAGTTGAGCGCCATGACGGGATTTTTGAAAACGACCGGAATGAGGCGCAGGGCAAAATTCTCCGTAAAGCGAACGTTGCCCGTGAACGCCGCCTGCAATTCCTGCCGGTTGATGTGCAGCTTCATAAAATGCCGCACTTGCGAGACGATCTCGGGGAACGTGTAGTCGCCGAGCGTGGGGTCGATATACGGGCGGACGGTGGTAATGAAGTTTCGCAGCGTCTCGCTCGGGAACCAGCCGCGCAGATTGATGGGGATGGCCAGCGCCACGGGGCGCAGGCGGTAGGGCTTTTCGCGCTTCTGCTTTTCCAAAATGACGTAAATGAGCACAGCGGAGAGATATTCGGTGATCGACGCGCCGTACTTTTTCGACTCCTCGCGCAGCTTCGAGAGCGGCACGAAGCCCATCGTCACATGGAACGTGTAAAACGGCTCCGGCGTGCCGGTATTCTGATACGCCGTCGGCTGGCGGTGGAGGCCAGCGCGTGGTGTCCTGCGTAGCGGGCGTAGGCGTCCTCCATCTCCTCCTCGCGCGGCGGCTCGTTCAGATCGAGCACGCCGTTTCCCGCGGGAACGTCCACGCCGGTCTGGCGCAGGTATTCGGCAAGCAGCGTGCGGAAAAAGACGATGGCCCCGCCGCCGTCGGACAGTGCGTGGAAGACCTCGATGGAGATGCGGTTGCGGTAATAGTAAAAGCGCACGAGCCAGCCGTTGTCCTCGTTGAAGCGCACGGGCTGGCAGGGGTCGGACACGTCCTCTTTCAAAAACGGCCCCGGCGCGCTGTTGTGCTCCAAATAGTACCAGAACGCACCCTTACGGATGCGCACGGCAAAGGTCGGGAAGCGCGGCATGCAGCGGTCGATGGCGCGCTGAAGCGCCGCGGGGTCGACGTCTTTTTCCATCAGAGCGGAAAAGCGGTAGATGGCTGAATACTCCTCCTTTTGCAGCGCGGAGTAGAGCGTGCCCGCGGAATCGAGCTTATACCATTTGCTGTTGGGCTTGGCCATCCGATGTTCCCTCTTTCCTTCTGCGCGGTCTTGAGAGGTTTATTATAGCACAAAGCGGGGCGCGCTACAAGAAAGATGCGCTTTTCCTTGGCATTTTCACGAAATTATGATATCATGCTCCCAAAGAATTTTGTTTTTCAGGAGGAGCTATGGAACCCAAACTCCGCATCATCCGCAAAAAGAAGAGCGAGGCCGAGAACGCGCATCTCGACCCGCTGATGCGTGCGCTCAAGGCGCTGCACAGCGCCGGTGCGCCAGAAAGCATGACCGCCGAAGAGCTTGAGCGTCAGCGCCGCAGTCAGGAGGTCCTCGGCAAGCTGACTGCGCCGATGGCGGGCATGGATTACGAGGAATTTGCCCTCTCGGGCATGAGCGCGGCGTGGACGCGGCTCAAGGCCCCCCACGGCAGCCGCCATGCGATTTTATACTGCCACGGCGGCGGCTACACGAGCGGCAACCTCGGCTATTCGCGCGTACTGTCGTCCAAGCTCGCGCATGCGACGGGCTACGATGTGCTGAGCTTTGAATACCGCCTCGCGCCCGAGTTCCCCTACCCCGCCGCGGTCGAGGACGCGCTGCGCGCGTGGGACTATCTCATGCTGCAAGGCTACGGCGCGCGGGATGTCGTGCTCGCAGGCGACAGCGCAGGCGGCAACCTCGCGCTCGTGCTGTGCCATCGTCTCAAGGCGGCGGGCCGCAAGCTCCCCGGCGCGCTCATCCTGATGTCCCCGTGGACCGACATGACGATGTCGGGCGCGTCCTACGCCGAGCGCGCGGAGAGCGACCCGATGCTCACACCCGAGTACATCGAGGCCGTGCGCCTCGCCTACGCCGCAGGAAGAGACTACCGTTCGAGCGACCTGTCCCCACTTTTTGCCGACTTCACCGGCTTCCCGCCGACGCTCATCCAGGTCGGCGACCACGAGATCCTGTATTCGGATTCAGAACAACTCTATCAGGCGATGAAGCGCGCAAACGTTCCCTGCCGCCTGCAGGTCAGCGAGGGGATGTGGCATGTGTTTCAGATGTTTCCCATTAGAAAGGCTTCTGTTGCAATAGAAAATATCGCACGGTTCCTTTTGGAACAATAAGTTCCGGTTTTTTCCCCACCTGGTGTGGAGGACGCGGATAAGGGAGGGGTATCTCTTTTTCGAAAAGAGATATCCCTCCCTTAAACCCTCCCAGAGAAAATTTCCATTGCAAGCGAGCAGCTCGAAGAGCTGTAATGCTTGCCGATTGCACTGCCATAGCGCGGCGAAGCCGCGTTGCAGTTGCTATACGATTTGCCTCTGCTCCTATCATCCGCTGTTGCGCAGCCGTTGGCGGCTCTGCTGCCTTACGGATGCGGCACACCCCTTGCGGGTGCCGCTCTGCCTATCTTGTAGGAGTTCAGCCTAATTTCCGTCTATCGCGGCACTCATCAATGCGGCGAGCGAAGCAATGCCGCTATTTCGCAAGCAGTCTGCCGCCGAGCAAACGTCACTCGCGCCTCACGACAGTAAGGCGCGGTTGCTGTCAGGTCGCGACTCGCAGAGATTCATGGCGAAGCCATGTACACCGCACCCACACTGCGCAGCGCGTGCAGTCATTCAAGCTGCAAACCCGCAATGTGCGGGGTCAAGGGGCAGGGCCCCTTGCGTTCTCTTGGGGGTCCAAGGGGGCCAGTCTCTCACGTGAGAGAATGGCCCCCTTATCCGTGCAGCGCCATCGGCGCTGCCTCTCCCTCCCGCGCCGTGCGCGGGAAACTCCCTCACCCGTTGGGCAAATCAAAAAAGTGCAACTTTTTTGAAAAACCCACTTGACAAGTGGGCCCCGCGTGCTATAATGCAACCAACAAGTGAAGAGCTTCAAACCTATGACGGAGAGAAGTAGCCGATGCAGATAAGCACAAAGAGAGTCCCGGATGGTGTGATCGGGGCGGCGGACGGTCGGTGAATGGACTTCAGAGGGCGGACCGAACGGCGGAAGTCAAGTAGGGACCGACGGGTATCCCACCCGTTATCCATCGGGGCGCGTATGATGGTGCGCGTAAGCGAGCGGGCGTTTTACAAAACGTCAATTTGGGTGGTATCGCAGAAGTTCAATGACTTTTGTCCCATGTATATGGGATGAAGGTCTTTTTTCTTTATATTCCTCCTGTTCCGGCAAACCAGGACCTCATCTGCCACCCGAAATCAAATAAATTTGGAGGAAAACAAAAATGAAAAACAACATGGTGAAAAAGCTTCTGACCCTGGCCCTCGCCGGTGCGATGACCCTGTCTCTGGCCGCGTGCGGCAGCAAGAGCGACGACAGCAGCAACGACGCCCAGCAGGGCGGCGACGAAAGCGGCAAGACCTACAAGGTCGCCATCATCAAGCAGCTCGACCACGCCTCTCTCGACGAGATTGCGAACGCTGTGGCCGCCGAGCTCGACAAGATCGCAGCCGACAATAATGTGACCATCGAGTACGACATCACCTCCGGCCAGAACGACCAGACCATCTTAAAGCAGCTGTCCGATCAGGCGATCGCCGATCAGGTCGACGCCATCATCCCCATCGCGACGACCGCCGCGCAGATCTCTGCCCTCTCCGCTGAGGACACCAAGACCCCCGTTGTTTATGCCGCCGTCTCCGATCCCGAGGCCGCGAGCCTGACAGGCATCGACTATGTGACCGGCACGAGCGACGCGCTGAACACCAGCTTCATCATGGACATGATGTTCGCCCAGAACCCGAACGTCGCCAAGGTTGGCCTGCTCTACTCCCTCTCTGAGCCGAACTCCACCAAGCCCATCGCCGACGCGAAGGCCTACCTCGACGCCAAGGGCATCGAGTACGTTGAGCAGACCGCGAACACGAACGACGAAGTCGTCGCTGCCGCTTCCGCGCTGATCGCCGCCGGTGTGGACGCCGTCTTCACCCCGACTGACAACGTCATCATGGCCGCCGAGCTCGCCATCTATGAGGACCTCGCCAAGGCCGGCATCCCCCACTACACCGGCGCTGACTCCTTCGTCCGCAACGGCGCTTACGCCACCTGCGGCGTGAACTACACCGACCTCGGCGCCAAGACCGCCGACCTCGCCTACTCCGCCATCACCGACGGCATGGACGCCATGGAGGACTACTACCTGATGGACGGCGGCATCATCACCGTCAACACCGACACCGCCGCCGCGATGAGCCTTGACTACTCCTGCTTTGACAGCATGGGCACCGTCGTCGAGGTCACGACCACCAAGGACTAAGAAAACCGTTTCCCCGCAAATGAACTGCCTTTCCCCCGACCCTCCGTCGGGGGAAATTGGCCTGAAAGGAGAATTTTCCCATGCTCATCATCACGCAGACCGCCCTTGAGCTGGGCTTCCTCTACGCGCTGGTCGCGATGGCGCTGTTTTTAAGCTACCGCATCCTCGACATCGCCGATCTGACGACCGACGGCTGCTTTGTCCTCGGCGCGGCCGTGTCCGTCACCGTGACGGCCGCGGGACACCCTGTCCTCGCCATCTTCGCCGCGATGCTCGCGGGCGCGTGCGCGGGCTTTGTCACCGCGTTTTTGCAGACGAAGCTCGGCGTGCCGTCGATCCTCGCCGGCATCGTCACGAACACCGGCCTTTACACCATCAACTTAATGGCGATGGGCTGGAAATCCAACCAGAGCCTGCTCGGCGGCAAGACCGTCTTCACGATGCTGCGCGAGACCGGCATCGGCGGCGAGTGGTACGAGCTGCTGCTCGCAGCGTTTGTCACGCTTCTGGCCGGTCTTCTGCTGGTGCTGTTTCTCGGCACGCGCATGGGTCTTTCCATCCGCGCCACGGGCGATAACCCCGACATGGTGCGCGCCTCGTCCCTGAATCCGTCGTTCACGATCACGGTCGGCCTGTGCCTTGCCAACATGCTCACGGCGCTCTCCGGCGCGATCGTCGGCCAGTATCAGAAGACTGTGGACATCAACTCCGGCACGGGCATCGTCGTCATCGGCCTCGCCTGCCTCATCATCGGCGAGACGCTGCTCGGGCGCAGAAGCGTCAAAAGGGCGTCATCGCCGCGATTCTCGGCTCGATCGTTTACCGCTTCATCTACGCCATCGTATTCTACACGAAGATCGTGCCCGTCGAGTGCCTGAAGCTCCTGACGGCCATCATTGTGGCGCTGGCCATTGCCGCGCCGAGCATCCAGAAGTGGGCGACATTCCAGAAGCGCAAAATGGCCGCCAGAAATAAGGAGGGCGTGTAAGATGCTGGACATTCAAAATCTCTCCAAGACCTTCAACCCCGGCACGGTGAATGAAAAAAAGGCGCTTTCTTCCCTTTCCCTGCATTTGGACGAGGGCGATTTCGTCACCATCGTCGGCTCGAACGGAGCGGGCAAGTCGACGCTCTTCAACGCCATCGCGGGCAGCTTTTATGCCGACGAGGGCAGCATTTCGCTCGCGGGCAAGGACATCACCTTCATGCCCGAGCACGAGCGCTCCCGCCGCATCGGGCGTCTCTTTCAGGACCCCCTGCGCGGCACCGCGCCAAGCATGACGATCGAAGAAAACCTTGCGCTCGCGTACCTGCGCGCGGCGCACGGCAATCCGTTCAGCCGCATCAGCAAGAAGGACAAGGATTTCTTCGCCGAGCAGCTCAAGCAGCTCGACATGGGCCTCGAGGACCGCATGAAAAACCCCGTGGGCCTGCTCTCCGGCGGCCAGCGTCAGGCGCTCACGCTGCTGATGGCGACGATGGTGCCGCCGCAGCTCTTACTTCTTGACGAGCACACCGCGGCGCTCGACCCCGCAACGGCGGAAAAGGTGCTCGACCTCACCCGCCGCGTCGTGGCGGAGAGTCACATCACCTGCCTGATGGTCACGCACAACATGCATCAGGCACTTGAGCTCGGCAACCGCACACTGATGATGGCGGACGGGCACATCGTGCTCGACGTCGCGGGCAGTGAACGCGCGGGGATGGGAGTCGACGATCTCATCGCGCGGTTCAAAGCAGGTGCCGGACATGAGCTTGATAATGATAGAATTCTTTTATCAGAATAAAATTGCAGCACAAAGTGCTGCCACCCTATTCCCCACACCGTGTGGGGGGGCGCGGGTAAAGGGGATACTCTCTTTCACGAAAGAGAGTATCCCCCTTTTGATCCCCCGAGAGAAAGGTTTTCCATTGCAGGCGAGCAGCTTGAAGAGTTGCGGCGCTTGCCGATTGCACTACCTGCGCGCGGCGCTGCCGCGTTTAGTTCTGCTATACGATTTGGTGTGCTTCCATTATCCGCTGCCGCTCTGCTGATCTTGTTTTGGTGCAGCCTAATCACCTGCCACCGACAACGCATGCTATTTCGATAGTGCGTACTGCGGCGAGCGCCAGCAATGCTAAACAATCCAAAGTAGGCGGAAATTGCTGAAGACTGCCGAATCGCAGGCAAAGCGGCAGCGGAGATAGAAGTAAGACAAATCGTTTAGATTCATCACTTGGCAGGCACTCCCATTCCAGAGGCATAAAAGTCATTCAAGCCCGAGACTGCCAATCTAAACGCCTTTCTCTTGGGGTTCCAAAGGGGATATTCTCTTTCGCGAAAGAGAATATCCCCTTTGATTCGTGCAGCGCCGACGGCGCTGCCTTCCCTCCGCACCTGTTCGGAAACAACGCTCCACAATGTGGAGCTTTTTTTTTTTTAACGCATGGGTCATTTTGTCCGCTTGAGGCAATACCAATTCCATGCTATACTTATCGTTAAGAAAACGACAAATTCAAAGGAGAACTGCATGGAGAGCATTTTTGAAAAACGTCTTACCGTCACGCCCGACTACTGTGACGCGTCGGGCGCGCTGTCGCCGTTGGCGGCATTTACGATTTTTCAGGGCATCGCAGCGCAGCACGCGGAGGTGCTGGGCGTCGGCAGCAGCGCGATGGCGAAAAAGGGTGAATTCTGGCTCACGGTCCACACGCGCGTCGATCTCTTTGAGCGCGCGTACCTGATGGACGAACTCACGGTGCGCACGTGGGCGGAGGCGTGCAGCGAGCGCGACGTACGCACGTACCGCAGTTACACTCTCTCGCGCGGTGAGGCGGTCATTGCCCGCGGCAAGACCGAGTGGGCCATCTTAGGACCGGAGCAGAAGATCATCCGCTTTGGCGACTCGGGCTTCCCGAAGGACTACCCCTTCCCCGCCGAGACGGCCATCCCCGAAAAATTGCAGCGCTTCCATGAAAAGTTTGAGGACGCCGACCTTTTCTCGCACTACGCCGTGCGGTCGACGGACATCGACCTCGGCCACCACATGAACAACGTGGCCTATGTGCGCCTGCTGCTCGACTGCTTTTCGGCAAAGGAGCTCGCGAGCGGTAATATTCAATCGGTCGAGCTACACTACTCAACGCCGTGCTTCGAGGGTGAGGCGCTGACGGTCTACAAGAAGTCACTCGATGACGGCACGTGCCGCATCGGCATCGTCAAGCCGGACGGCAAAACCGCCTCGCAGGCGTGCGTGACGTTCAAAAAGTAAGGACGCGGCGACAGTGAAATACTTTTTACAGGGCCTCACGATGGGGCTTGCATACGTCGCGCCCATCGGGCTGCAAAATTTATTCGTTATCAACTCGGCGCTGACGCACACGCGAAAGCGCGCACTTTTGACGGCGCTCATCGTCACTTTTTCGACGTGACGCTCGCGCTCGCGTCCTGCCTGTGGTTCACGGGGCTGACGCTGCTCATCTCGCTTTTCAGCGACAATTTCACGTCCAAAACGCTCGTTGTCATCAACAAGGTCTGCGGCGTGATCATCGTTTTCTACGGCTGCAAGCTGCTCTACAGCTTCCTGACGATGGTATTTTGATCTCAGTGCTCAAAAAAGCGGTTCCCGTTTGGGAACCGCTTTTTGTTGTTCTTTGCGCTGTTTAGTTGTTGCTGGCGTTCGTGGCGCGGAGGGTGACATCGTGATAGCCGCCCTCGACGATGCTGGTGGCGGAGACGAGCGTGAGCTTCGCGTTCTTCTGAAGGTCGGGGATCGTGGTCACGCCGCAGTTGCACATGGTGGATTTGACCTTATAAAGGCTACGCGCGACATTATCCTGCAAAGAGCCTGCGTAGGTGACATAGGAATCCACGCCCTCCTCAAAGGCAAGACCCGTCTTGCCGCCGAGGTCGTAGCGCTGCCAGTTGCGCGCGCGGTTCGAGCCCTCGCCCCAGTATTCCTTGACATACACGCCGTTGACAAGGAGCTTATTCGTGGGCGATTCGTCAAAGCGGGCGAAGTAGCGGCCGAGCATCAGAAAGTCCGCACCCATGGCGAGGGCGAGCGTCATGTGATAGTCGTGCACGATGCCGCCGTCGGAGCAGATGGGAACATACACGCCGGTCTCGCGGAAATATTCGTCGCGCGCGGCGCTCACCTCAATGAGCGCGGTGGCCTGGCCGCGGCCGATGCCCTTGGTTTCGCGCGTGATGCAGATGGAACCGCCGCCGATGCCGACCTTGACAAAGTCTGCGCCGCACTCGGCGAGGAAGCGGAAGCCGTCGCGGTCGACCACATTGCCCGCGCCGATCTTCACGGTATTGCCGTAGTTCTCACGCACGAAGTCAATGACCTTCTTCTGCCAGACGGAGTAGCCCTCGGACGAGTCGATGCAGAGAATATCCGCGCCCGCCTCAACGAGCGCGGGGATGCGCTCGTGGTAGTCGCGGGAGTTGATGCCCGCGCCGACCAGATAGCGCTTCTGCGCGTCCTGAAGGGCAAGGGGGTGCTCCTTGTGCTCGGCGTAGTCCTTGCGGAAAACGAAGTAGCGCAGGCAGTCGTTCTCATCCACAATGGGCAGAGCGTTGAGCTTGTGCTCCCAAATGATGTCGTTGGCCTTCTTGAGCGTGGTGGAGGAGGGAGCAGTGATGAGCTTTTCGCGCGGAGTCATGAACTCGCGCACCTTCAAATCAGTGCTCATGCGGCTCACGCGGTAGTCACGGCTCGTGACGATGCCGAGGAGCTTGCCGTTGGGCGTTGCGTCCTCAGTGATGGCGACGGTGGAGAAGCCGTTTTTCTCCTTGAGGGCCAGCACATCGGCCAGCGTGTGCTCACTTGTCAGGTTCGAGGCTGACGGCACAAAGCCCGCCTTATTGCTCTTCACGCGGCGCACCATCTCGGCCTCGCTCTCGATGGACTGGGAGCCGAAGATGAACGAAAGGCCGCCCTCTTTGGCCAGCGCGATGGCCAGCGTGTCGTTCGACACCGACTGCATGATGGCCGAGACCATCGGGATATTCAGGCTGATGGGGCACTCCTCCTGCCCCTTGCGGTAGCGCACGAGGGGCGTTTTGAGCGAGACGTTGTCAGGAATGCAGTCCTCGGACGTGTAACCGGGGACGAGCAGATATTCGCTGAACGTGTGAGACGGTTCGGGATAATAATAAGCCATTGGGTCTGCTCCTCTCTTCTTAAATTACTTGAAGTAGCGCACAGCAGAGGTGAACAGCTCCATCTCATACTGGCCGGGGACATTGCGGTAGAGGTTCTTGCCGATACGCTCGGTATGCCCCATCTTGCCCAGCACGCGGCCATCGGGCGAGGTGATGCCCTCGATGGCGCAGATCGAGCCGTTGGGGTTGAACGCTGCATCCATTGTAGCATATCCGTCAAGGCCTGCATACTGTGTGGCGATCTGGCCGTTTTCGGCGAGCTTTTTGACAAGCTCTTCGGATGCGAGGAAGCGGCCCTCGCCGTGCGAAATGGGCACGGTGTAGATGTCGCCGACCTTCGTGCCGGCAAGCCACGGGGACTTGTTGGAGCACACGCGCGTGCGGACCAGACGGGACTGGTGGCGGCCGATGACGTTGTAGGTCAGCGTCGGGAAATCAGCGTCGGTGTCCATGATCTTGCCATAGGGAACGAGACCGAGCTTGATGAGCGCCTGGAAGCCGTTGCAGACGCCGAGCATCAAACCGTCGCGCTTTTCGAGGAGGTCCGTGACCTGCTCCTTGACTGCGGCGTTGCGGAAGAACGCCGTGATGAGCTTGGCACTGCCGTCGGGCTCGTCGCCGCCGGAGAAGCCGCCGGGGATGACGATGATCTGGCTATCCTTGACGGCCTTGGCAAAGCGCTCGACGCTGTCAGCAACGTCGGCGCTCGTTAAGTTGCGGATGATGAACTGCTCGGCGTCCGCGCCTGCTTCGAGCAGGGCGCGCTGGGTGTCGTACTCGCAGTTCGTGCCGGGGAAGACAGGGATCAGCGCCTTCGGACGCGAGGTCTTGACGGCGGGCGCAACGCGCTTTTCCGTTTCACAGGTAAAGCTCTCGACCGTGCCGGCATCCTGCGTCTTCGTCGGGTAGACCGATTCGAGCACGGAATCGTTCAGGGCCAGCAGCTCAGAAATGCTCGCCTCGTCATTGCCGATGGTGATCGTCTTCTTCGCCGTCGTGATGCCGATGCAGACGGCGTCGGGAATTTCCTCGGTGAGCTCGGCGACGATCGCGCCGGGCATGGGCCGGTACCAGTCGAGAGCGGTCGAGGCCGCGGCAAAGCCGACCTCGTTGCCGAGCGACATCTTCATCACCGCCTCGGCAAGGCCGTTTTCGACCGCCCATGCACTCGCTGCCTTGCCCGCGCGAGCGAGCGCGGTGAAGCGCTCCCACGCGGCGGTCTTCTGCTCCGCCGTGCCGCCGTAGAAGAGATAAACGCCGTGACCGGCGGACTTGAAGTCAGTCGTCACAAGCTCGCCCGCGCACACCGGTGCAATGGCGAACGAGATGAGCGTCGGCGGGACGTCGTGGTCTAAGAACGTGCCGGACATCGAGTCCTTGCCGCCGATGGCGGCGGCGCCGAGCTCAAGCTGCGCGTCCAGCGCACCGAGGAGCGCGGCAAAAGGCTTGCCCCAGCGCGCGGGCTCATTGCGGAGCTTTTCAAAAAATTCCTGCAAGGTGAGATATGCCTTGTGATAATCTGCACCGGCGGCGACGATCTTCGCAACCGAGGTGTAGACTGCGCTGTGCGCGCCCGTGTAAGGATCGGCGCTCAGGGCGTCGGGGTCGCACCCCCAGGCCATCACGCTGCCCTGCTCGGTCTTGCTGCCCGGCAGCACCGGCAGCAGCGCCGCCATCGCCTGCGAGGGGCTGCGCTGCGTCTTGCCGCCAAAGGGCATGAGCAGCGAGAACGCGCCGACGGTGGAGTCGAAGCGCTCGGTAAGGCCGCGGCGGGACGCGCTCTTGAGGCTGCCCGCCATATCGCGCAGCGTGCACGGCGCGCAAGCGGACTCCGCCTGCTTCTTTCCCGCTTCCACGCGAATGCTTGCGTGCTTGACTGCGCCGTTCGTGTCGAGGAAGGCGCGCGAAAGGTCGGCGACCGTCTGTCCGCGCCAGCGCATGACCATGCGGGGGCTTTCGGTCACGACCGCCACACGGTAGGCCTCCAGGTTTTCGGCCTGCGCGGCGGCGATGAACTTCGCCTCGTCCTCCGGCGCGACGACGACGGCCATGCGCTCCTGCGATTCGGAGATCGCAAGCTCGGTACCGTCGAGGCCTTCATACTTCTTGCGCACGGCGTCGAGCTCGATGGCGAGGCCGTCGGCCAGCTCGCCGATGGCGACGGACACGCCGCCCGCGCCGAAGTCGTTGCAGCGCTTGATGAGGCGCGTGACCTCGCCGTTTCGGAACAAGCGCTGGATCTTGCGCTCTTCGGGCGCGTTGCCCTTCTGCACCTCGCTCGCCATGGTGGTGAGCGACTTCATATCGTGGCTCTTCGAGGAACCGGTCGCGCCGCCGATGCCGTCGCGCCCCGTGCGGCCGCCGAGCAAGATAACGACGTCACCCGGCGCGGGACGCTCGCGCACAACGTTGTTCGCGGGCGCGGCGGCGACGACCGCGCCGCACTCAAGGCGCTTGGCGACGTAGCCCTCGTGGTAAAGCTCGGCGACATGGCCGGTGGCAAGGCCGATCTGGTTGCCGTAGGAGGAATAGCCCGCCGCCGCGGTCTGCGCGAGCTTGCGCTGGGGGAGCTTTCCGGGAAGCGTCTCGGCGAGCGTCTTTCGCGGGTCGCCGCCGCCGGTGACGCGCATCGCCTGATGGACATAAGCGCGGCCGGAGAGCGGGTCGCGGATGCAGCCTCCGATGCAGGTGGCCGCGCCGCCGAAGGGTTCAATTTCGGTGGGGTGGTTGTGGGTCTCGTTTTTGAACATCAGCAGCCAGTCCTGCTCCTCGCCGTTCACCTTGGCGGGAACGTGAATGGAGCAGGCGTTGATCTCCTCGCTCTCGTCGAGCTCGGGGAGCAGGCCGCGGTCCTTGAGCGTCTTTGTGCCGATGGTCGCAATATCCATAAGCGTCTGCGGGCGCTTGGCAGCCTTCTCCGCGCCGTAGACCTCCTCGCGCGCGGCGAGGTAGCGGTCATACGCATCCTTGACGGCGGGATTCTCGATGCTGACCTCGTCCAAATGCGTAGAGAACGTCGTGTGGCGGCAGTGATCGGACCAGTAGGTGTCGACGACGCGCACCTCGGTCACGGTGGGGTCGCGGTGCTCTTCGTCGCGGAAATAGGCCTGCAAGGTCTTGAGGTCATCTAAGTCCATCGCAAGGCCCATGGACGAAAGAAGCGCCGAGAGCGCCGATTCATCCATCGCGATAAAGCCGCCAACCGACGCAACAGGCTTGGGCTCGGAGAGGTTCTCTTCGAGCGTTTCGGGCTTTGCAAGCGTGGCCTCGCGGCTCTCGACGGGGTTGATAACGTGGTGCTTGACGGCCTCGACGTCCTTTTCAGAGAGCGTGCCGTAGAGCGCGTAGACCTTCGCCGTGCGGATGCGCGGGCGCTCGCCTTGGCTCAGAAGCTGGATGCACTGCGCCGCGCTGTCCGCGCGCTGGTCGAACTGGCCGGGCAGCGGCTCGACGGCAAAGATGGCGGCAGCGCCGCTCGCGTCAATCTCCCCGCTCGTCAGGTCAAGCTGCGGCTCGGAGAAAACGGTATTTGTTGCATAGGCAAACAGAGTCTCGTCGATGCCCTCAACGTCGTAGCGGTTCCAGATGCGCACGCTTTCGAGACCCTCGAGGTCCAGAAACGAGCGGCAGTCGGAAAGAAGGCTCGCGCACTCGGGCGCAAGGCCGGGCTTTTTTTCAACACAGACGCGATAGACCATTTACTCTCTCTCCTTTTGCGCGGCGAGGGCTCGGCGGCCAATGTCGCTGCGGCAGTATTTGTTGGCAAAATCGACCTCGGACGATAAGCGGTAGGCCTCCTTCACGGCTTCCTCCAGCGTGGGGGCGACGGCGGTAACGCCGAGCACGCGGCCGCCCGCGGTCAGGAGCCTGTCTCCGTCTTTCTTCGCGCCCGCGACGTAGGTGTGCGCAGCAGCCTCTTCGCTCATCGTGATGAGGAAGCCGCTCTCGTACTTCTTGGGGTACCCGTTTGAGGCGAGGACGACGCAACAGGCGGAATCGGTCGAAAATCGACGGGGACGTCCTTGAGCGTGCCGCTCGTCGTGGCCTGCATAACCGTGAGCAGATCGGATTTGAGAAGCGGCAGCACGACCTGCGTCTCGGGATCGCCGAAGCGACAGTTGTACTCCACGACCTTGGGGCCGTTCTTTGTGAGCATGAGGCCGAAGTAGAGGCAGCCCTTGAAGGGGCGGCCCTCGGCCTTCATCGCGCGGATCGTGGGCAGGAAGATCGTCTGCATGCACTCGTCCGCGATCTTTTCCGTGTAGCAGGGATTTGGGGCGATCGTGCCCATGCCGCCGGTGTTCGGGCCCTTGTCGCCGTCCAGCGCGCACTTGTGGTCCATGGAAGACACCATGGGAACAACGGTTTCGCCGTCGGTAAAGCTCAGAACGGAGACCTCGGGGCCCTCCATGAACTCCTCGATGACAACGCGCGCGCCGCTCTGGCCGAAGGCCTTGTCCTCGATCATGGAGCGGACGGCGGCTTTGCTTCCTCCACCGTCTGCGCAACGACGACACCCTTGCCGAGCGCCAGACCGTCGGCCTTGACGACGATGGGCGCGCCCTGCGAATCAATATAGGCGCAGGCGGCGTCCGCGTCGGTGAAGAGCTCATACTTTGCCGTGGGGATGCCGTATTTTTTCATCAGATCCTTGGAAAATGCCTTGCTCGCCTCGATGACGGCAGCCTTTTTGTCGGGGCCGAAGCACGGGATGCCCGCCTCGGTCAGCGCGTCCACCGCGCCGAGGGCCAGTGGATCGTCCGGCGCGACGACGGCGTAGTCGATCCGGTGCGCTTTCGCAAATTCGACCTGCGCGGGATGTCCTTTGCGCCGATCTCCGGCACGCAGACCGCGTCGGCGGCGATGCCGCCGTTACCGGGCAGGCAGTAAATTTCCTCAACTGCGGGATTTTCTTTTAACTTCTTGATAATGGCGTGTTCGCGGCCTCCGCCGCCGATGACCATGAGTTTCATTCGTTTCGTTCCTCCTTTTAGTGATGGAACAATCTCTGTCCGGTAAAGGCCATGGTGATGCCGTATTTATTCGCGGTCTCGATGACGTTGTCGTCGCGGATCGAGCCGCCGGGTTCCGCGATGTAGGTGACGCCGCTCTTTCTCGCGCGCTCAACATTGTCGCCGAACGGGAAGAACGCGTCGGAGCCGACGGTCACGCCGCTCTGGCGGGCGACCCATTCCTTGCGCTCCTGCACCGTCAGCGGCTCGGGGCGCTCCTTGAAGACGCGCTGCCATGCACCGTCGGCCAAAACGTCGTCACACTCGTCGGAAATATAAACATCAATGGCGTTGTCGCGGTCAGGGCGGCGGATACCGTCCACAAACGGCAGCGCAAGCACCTTCGGGTGGCGGCGGAGATACCAGTTGTCCGCCTTGCTGCCGGCAAGGCGCGTACAGTGGATGCGGCTCTGCTGGCCGGCGCCGACGCCGATGGTCTGGCCGTCCTTGGCGTAGCAGACGGAGTTCGACTGCGTGTATTTGAGCGTAATGAGCGAAACGATCATGTCGCGCTTCGCGTCATCGGGAAGATTCTTATTTTCGGTGACGATGTTCGCAAGCAGCGACTCGTCGATCTTGCAGTTGTTGCGGCCCTGCTCGAACGTGACGCCGAAGACGTCCTTCTGCTCCTGCGGGGCGGGAATGTAGGCGGGGTCCATCTGCACGATGTTGTACTTGCCGCCCTTTTTCGTCTTCAGGATGGCGAGCGCCTCCTCGCTGAACGAGGGGGCGATGATGCCGTCGGAGACCTCGCCTTTCAGATATTCCGCCGTCGCGGCGTCGCACTCGTCGGAGAGCGCCGCCCAGTCACCATAGGAGCAGAGGCGGTCCGCGCCGCGGGCGCGGATGTAGGCGCAGGCGATGGGCGAAAGGGCCGCGTCAGGCTCAACAAAGTAAATCTGCTTGTCCACCTCGTCGAGCGGCAGGCCGAGCGCCGCGCCCGCGGGAGAGACGTGCTTGAAGCTCGCCGCGGCGGGCAGGCCCGTGGCCTCCTTAAGCTCGCGCACGAGCTGGAAGGAGTTGAAGGCATCGAGCAGATTGATGTAGCCTGGCTTGCCGTTCAGCACGGTGAACGGCAGGTCGCCGCCGTCTTTCATAAAGACGCGCGCAGGCTTCTGGTTGGGGTTGCAGCCGTATTTGAGTTCGAGCTCGTTCATATCGTTCTCCTCAATCGCCTAAATTCTTGTTGAACAGCTTGACTTCGCCGTTCATGTTTGCGTAAAGGGACACCTTGTTGTCCTCGTTGAGCGCGTCCCAGACCTCTTCGGGGCTGGGGACGCTCACCTCCATCGGCTCGCCCGCAAATGTCGGCAGCGGCGTGCCGTCGCCCTGATAGGTGCTGATGAAGTAGGCCTTGTCCGCGTCGCAGCCCTCGTAGCAGAAGAACTCGCGCAGGCACCGGCCGTTGTTATGCTTGAGGATGGACATCTCGAACGAGCCGTCCTCATGCACGATGGCGGAGATGCGCGGCGTCCAGTTCGGCTCGTCGGGCTCGTACTCGCGCGTCATCAGGCCGCGGCGGAAGTCGCCGTGCTCGCAGATCGTGTCGGTCTGGTCGCCGTTCGTCACAACGAGGTCGCTGCCCATCGTGCGGACGGGGTGATAGATGATGAGGCTCGGGTCGGCGAGCTTGGCGGGGTCAAAGGCCTCGGTGCGGATGCCGTCGTCGGTCTTGACAAAGACGCGGTTGCGGCTGTTCTCGCTGCGGCCCATGATGAAATAATAGACGCGGTCCTTGCCGACCAAAATGCCACGGCCGGGGTAGGACGTATTTTTCAGAAAGTGCAAAAAGTCGACCATTTCAGTTCTCCTCTTCTGTGATGGCGCGGCAGACAAGCTCCGTCGCGCGCGGCAGGAGCTTCCATTCGGCCTGCTCCATCACGCGGCGCTGTAAGGTCTCGGGCGTGTCGCCCGCTTCGATCTCGACCGCTTTTTGCAGGATGATCTCGCCGCCGTCGGGAATTTCGTTGACAAAGTGCACCGTCGCGCCCGTGACCTTCACGCCGCGCGCAAGCGCAGCCTCGTGCACCTTTAAGCCGTACATGCCCTTGCCGCAGAACGACGGGATCAGCGACGGATGGATATTCAAAATGCGGCGCGGCCACTTTTTCGTGAAGTTCTCGCTCAGGATGCTCAAAAAGCCCGCGAGGACGATGACGTCGATCTTGTACTGCTCGAGCAGAAGCTCGATCGCCGCCTCAAAGTCGTGCTGAATGAGGCTCGACGGCACGGTGTGTGCGGGGACGTTCGCCTTTTCCGCGCGTTCGAGCGCGTAGGCGCATGCCTGAGAGGAAATGACGAGCGCGATCTCGCCGTGTGGAATTTTGCCGTCTCTCTGCGCGTCGAGCAAGGCTTGTAAATTCGTGCCGCCGCCCGAGACGAACACCGCGATGCGCGCGCTTTTCAGCATAGTGCGACCTTCTCTTCCCCGCTCACGACCTCGCCGATCACGTAGGCGTCCTGGCCGTTTTCCTTGAGGGCGGCAAGCGCCTTGTCGGCGTCATCTTTGGCGACGATCATCGTCATGCCGACGCCCATGTTGTAGGTGTTGAACATGTCGTGCTCGGGGATGCTGCCCATGCGCTGGAGCATTGAGAAGATCGGCGGCGTGCGGAGAGCGGATTTGTCGATCTTCGCGCACAGGCCGTCCGGGATGCAGCGGGGAATATTTTCATAGAAGCCGCCGCCTGTGATGTGGCTGACGCCGTGGACGTCGGCCACGTCCATCGCGGCGAGAACGGGCTTCACGTAGATCTTCGTCGGGCGCAGCAGTTCTTCGCCCAGCGTGCAGCCGAGCTCGTCGACATATGCGCCGAGGTCCGCGTGCTCGACGTTAAAGACCTTGCGCACGAGGGAATAGCCGTTGGAGTGGATGCCGCTCGAGGTAAGCGCGATCACAACGTCGCCCGGACGCATGCGGTCGTGGTCGATGATCTTCGCGCGGTCGACAATGCCGACGGCGAAGCCCGCAAGGTCGTAGTCGTCGGCAGACATGGTGCCGGGGTGCTCGGCGGTCTCGCCGCCGATGAGCGCGCAGCCGGACTGCACGCAGCCCTCGGCCACGCCGGAGACGAGCGTCGCGACCTTCTCCGGCTCGTTCTTGCCGATGGCGATGTAGTCGAGGAAGAAGATGGGCTTTGCGCCGCAGCAGATGATGTCGTTGACGCACATGGCAACGCAGTCGATGCCGACGGAGTCGTGCTTGTTCATCAGCTGCGCGATGCGCTGCTTCGTGCCCACGCCGTCCGTGCCCGAGACGAGCACGGGCTCGCTCATACCGGTAAGATCAGGCGCAAACAGGCCGCCAAAGCCGCCGATATCGGACACAACGCCCGGGATCATGGTGCGCTGGACGTGCTTTTTCATCAGCTTGACGCCCTCGTAGCCGGCCTCGATATTCACGCCGGCGTCACGGTAGCTCTCGGAAAAACTACGCATTCTTTTTCTTCTCCCCTTCACTGATTTTGCACTCAAAGCGGTCCTTGCCGCCGTCTTTCGGGATAGAGGTGGGATAGCCGCCGCCGAAGCAGGCCGTGCAAAAGCCGTTTTCGGTGTTGTCGGCGAGCTTGACGACATCCTCGATGCTTAAGTAGCCGAGCGAGTTGACGCCGATGATCTTCGCGATCTCATCGACCGTGTGGTGCGTGGCGATGAGGTTATTCTTGTCGTCGATGTCCGTGCCGTAGTAGCACTCGGAGACAAACGGCGGCGCGCTGACGCGCATGTGGATCTCCTTCGCCCCCGCCTTCCACAATAGGTCGATCGTGCGGCGGCAGGTCGTACCGCGGACGATGGAGTCGTCGATCAGCACGACGCGCTTGCCCTCGACCACGGAGCGGATGGGGTTGAGCTTGATGTTGACCTCGTTTTCGCGCATCGTCTGCGTGGGCGAGATGAACGTGCGGCCGATGTACTTATTTTTGATAAAGCCGATGCCGTAGGGGATGCCGCTCTGGCGCGCGTAACCGAGGGCTGCATCAAGGCCGGAATCCGGCACGCCGATGACGACGTCCGCCTGCACGGGATGCTCGAGCGCGAGGAACGCGCCTGCGCGCTGGCGTGCGACGTGGACGCTGCTGCCGTCGATGACGGAGTCAGGGCGGGCGAAGTAGATGAACTCGAAGACGCAGAGCTTTTTCGGCGCTTTGCCGCAGTGGCTCGTGTCGGAGCGAACGCCGGCCGTGTCGACGACAACGATCTCGCCGGGGCGGATGTCGCGCTCAAACTCGGCGCCGATGGCGTCGAGCGCGCAGGATTCAGACGCGAAGACAACAGAGCCGTCCTTCAGATGCCCCATGCAGAGGGGACGGAAGCCGTGGGGGTCGCGCGCGGCAATGAGCTTCGTCGGCGAGGAGAGAACGAGGGAATACGCGCCCTCGATGCGGTCCATCGCAGCGGAGACAGCCTCTTCGATGGAGCCGCGGTTGAGTCTCTCCTGCACGATGATATAGGCGATGACCTCGCTGTCGGTCGTGGTCTGGAAGATGGAGCCGCGACTTTCAAGCTCCTGCCGCAGCTCGCGGGAATTCGTCAGGTTGCCGTTGTGCGCGAGCGCCATACGGCCCTTGAAGTGGTTCACTAAAATGGGCTGGACGTTGCGCTTGTTGTCGCTGCCGGTCGTGCCGTAGCGCACATGGCCGACGGCGATGGTACCCTTGCCGAGCGATTTGAGCTGCTCGGGCGGGAAGACCTCGCTCACAAGGCCAGTGTCGCGCAGCGAGCGGAACAGGCCGTCGTCGTTGACGACGATACCCGCGCTCTCCTGTCCGCGGTGCTGGAGGGAGTAGAGCGCGTAGTAGGCATAGGACGCGACGTCCGCCTCCTGAGGCGTAAAGATGCCGAACACGCCGCATTCTTCGTGAATGTGGCGCGCCGGGATGATGTTGTGATTCTCTGTCATATTTGATCTTACTGTGCGTCGTGGGCCATCAGGCGCTTCATGACTTCGGCATAGGCGTCTTCCACGCCGCCGAGGTCGCGGCGGAAGCGATCCTTGTCGAGCTTTTCGTTCGTCTTGCTGTCCCACAGGCGGCAGGTGTCGGGGCTGATCTCGTCGGCGAGAACGATCTGGCCGTCGACGGTCTTGCCGAACTCGAGCTTAAAGTCGACGAGCGTGACGCCGCACTCGCTCCAAAATGCCTTGAGCGTGTCGTTGACGGCGAAGGCATACTTCTTGATGAGCTCGATCTCCTCCCAGGTCGCGAGCTTGAGGGCAACGGCGTGATAGGCGTTCATCAGGGGGTCATGCAGATCGTCGTTCTTGTAGGAGAACTCGATCGTGGGCTCGGAGAAGACGATGCCCTCCTCCACGCCGTAGCGGGAGGCAAAATGACCGGCGGAGATGTTGCGGATGATGACCTCCAACGGGACGATGGAGACCTTCTTGACGAGCGTGTCGCGCTCGCTGAGCTCTTCAACAAAGTGGGTCGGGATGCCGGCCTTTTCCATCTTGGCCATCAGACGGTTGGTCATCTGGTTGTTGATGACGCCCTTGCCGACGATGGTGCCCTTCTTTGCGCCGTCAAAGGCGGTGGCGTCGTCCTTGTAGGAAACGATGACGAGGTTGGGATCTTCGGTGGCGTAAACCTTCTTGGCCTTGCCTTCGTAGAGCTGTTCTTTCTTTTCCATGATGACTGTTCTCCTTTTATTTTATATTTTTGTTGATTGATATGGATGGATGGTTTCTCAGTTTTTGTAGCGCTCGCGAAGCTCTTCGTCCGCCTTCAGGACAGCGGCGGTGCCCTCGTCACGCGCGGCCTGGAGCTTGTGGGCAAGGCCCTCGTCGCTCACAGCCATGATCTGGACGGCAAGGATGGCGGCGTTTTTCGCCCCGTCGATAGCGACGGTGGCAACGGGGATGCCGCTCGGCATCTGGACGGTCGAGAGCAGCGCGTCCATGCCGTCGAGCTTCGCGCCGCTGCACGGCACGCCGATGACGGGAAGCGTCGTATTCGCGGCCATCGCGCCGGCCAAGTGCGCGGCCATGCCCGCGAGCGCGATGATACAAGAAAATCCGCTCTCCCGTGCCGACGCTGCAAATTCTCTTGCCTCGTTCGGGCACCGGTGGGCGGATAACACGCGGACCTCGGTCTCGATCCCATATTCCTTGAGCGTCTGGATCGCCTTCTCGGCGACGGGCAGGTCGCTCGTGCTGCCCATAATAACGGCTACCTTTCGCATAGTTCTGCCTCCTTAAAAGCAAAAATGGGCGCTCCACTGCCTCGATGTGCAGTTGAAGTGCCCAGACGGTCGGCTGCTGAATTTCAGCAAAGAAACGCTCTCTGCTCCCCTGTGGTGACCCACGTTTCCGTCAGTTACAAAGAGCTCAACTTGACAAGCAATATGGTATCACAGAGGGCTCTTTTCGTCCATGCGGCAAAAGAGAGAAAGGCTTCGCCCTATTTATCAGTTTTTTGATAATAATCTACATATCTATAAGTTATACTAATACTTATCAGTAAAAATCTGCCGTTTCGGCAGCGCAAATAAAAATCGGAAGGCCGCGCACTCCCCGTACGCGGCCTTCCATCGCATCGTGTTTTCAAAAGGCAGGCATCCGCCGATGGCAAGACTCAGCAGGATGACCGCAAGCGCAACGAGCACAGGTGCTTTCCGCCTGAGCTTCCTCATCGCGCGCTTTTCGTCCACAGAGGAATCCTCACTTCGCCAGCTCCTTGCCCAGCGCGCGGCAGGCGTCCAGCGCGGCGTCATCAGGCGCTTCGCAGCAGGTCACGCTCTCGCACACAAGGCGGATGCCGGAATCATCGCAGTCCTTTTCCCAGCCGCGCATCCACTCGCCGTCGCCCCAGCCGTAGGAGCCGAACAGCGCGGCGCTCTTGCCGCCAAGGCTGCGCTTGACCTCGTCAAACATGGGCTGGAACTCCATCTCCTCGAGCACTTCGCTGCCCATGGCGGGGCAGCCGAAGGCGATCGCGTCGTAAGCGCTCAGCTCGCTGGCCTTGACCTGGTCAGGGGTCAACATCGTGACCTGCGCGCCCGCGCTCTCCATGCCCTCAGCGACGGCCTTGGCCATGGCCTCGGTGTTGCCCGTGCCGCTCCAATAAACAACAGCAGTCTTTTTCATATCAGTATGTTCCTTTCATAAATCAGTATCTATCACACTGCCACGGCAAGCTGCTCGATGCCCGAGCCGGCCTCCCAGAGTGCGCAGTAGATCTCCGTGCATTTTTTGAAGCGGGCGAACAGCTCGCGCGCCTTTTCCTCGTCGCCGTAGACCTTCCAGAGCCCCGCGCACTTGAAATTGTTCGCGCGGTGGTCGATGAAGCCCTTCACGTCCTCCGGCGGATACGAGAGGAAAAGCCCGACCTCATGGGGGAATTCGCCGCCCTCGCGGAATCGGCGGATGAGGTTTGCGATGCAGCGTCCGCAGTGGCCGCTATTGTAGCCCGCGTGGTGCAGGATCTCGGCCGCCTGTTCGTTCTCCAAATCTCTACGCAGCTCAGAGGGGCGGTACAGGTACAAAAGGACCTGTCCTTTCAGAAAACGGATCGGCAGCAGACACAGGCCCTTTGGCACAAGCAGACGGTTCAGGCGGCGGATGTCCGCAAAGAGCGCTTCCTTATCTTCGCAAGGACAAGGGAAGAGGCTGCCCGTTTTGATACCTGCCAACGTCGGCGCACCCTGCCGCACCAGGATCTCTTCAGACATGCCCGTTTCCCTCCCCTTTGGTTTCGGTGGTGGCTCCCCAGAAGTTAGATTCCTCTAACTTTCAGGGAGCGGCGTCCTCGCTCTTGACGTGTCTTAGGATACCCGAAAAGAAGAGCCCCATCCGCTCCAAATTGATCGGATGAGGCTCCAAAATATTTTATTCTGCCTTTTCCGCCGTCGGCGCACAGCTGTCGCTGTCCGCGCCCGCGCGGTACGCGCTCGGCGACACACCGATCACACTGCGGAAGGCCTTGGCAAACTTGCTGGCGTTGTCATAGCCGAACTGCCCCGCGATATCGAGCACCGTGCGGTCGCTCGTGCGCAGGAGCTGCGCGGCGCTGTGCATCTTCTGCGCGCGCGAAAATGCTGCGGGCGTCATGCCGTACACGCCGCGAAAGCTCGCGGCGAGCTGTGAGGGCGACGCACCGAGTTCCTGTGCAAGCGCGGAGATCGTGACGTCGTCCTCCGTGCTTGCAAGCAGCGCGTCGCGCGCCGTGCGCGCAAGGCGCACCTGCGCGGCGGTATAGCCGTGCTTTTCATGCGCCACGTCGAGCGCGCTCAAAAAGAGCAGAAGTTCAAGCACCTTAACCTTAAAGTAGCCGCGTCTGATGCCGGCGGGCACGGCGTAGAGCTCAGAGAAGATGTGCTCCACGCGCGCCGACGATCTTGAGACAAAGCACTCCGAGTCGGCGAAGAACTTCTCCGCCAGCACGCTGGGGCGGACGTCGACATCCTGCAAAATGCAGGACAAACAGTCAGGCGCAAGGGCGGGGTCGAGCGTGACGGTGATGCCGTGGTAGTGCCCCGTGGGGAACTCCACCTCCCCCTCGATAGCGGCGCGGCGCACGACAGAGAGGTCTCCGGGGGCCAAAAAGTAATGCTCGCCGCCGCAGCAGTATTCCGCGCGTCCCTCGCGGCAGTGCTGGATCTCGATGAGTCCCGCCGCATTCGGCTCTGCCAGACGGTAGGACGGCGCGTGCACATCGTGATAGGCAAGCTCGATGCCGGAGAAAACGGGATAGGCCGTGATGCGCACCTCGCCGTCCGTCTCCCTGAGACGGTAGACGGTGCGCTCCTCGTTTTGCTGCAAAATTTCTGCGTGGGCGCTGCATTTCTTTACCTGAGACTTTGGTTCGATCAAGGAAGCTTCCCTGTCCTTTCTTCTACATATAAAATAGAAAACGCCGCAAAGCGCAGATCCCGCGCTTTGCGGCTTGTGGCTGCTGATCAAACGCAGTCCTCCGCGAGATCTGCATTTTCCTCCGTCGGCTTCCCCTCCAGCGGCTCGGGGTGCTTGAGATAGCGGCGCACGCTCGCCCAGAACAGCGCGTACTCGTGTCCCGTGCAGATGCGCTCATCCATCACGACGGAGAGCGGGATCATTTTTTTATTATACTCCCCGCTCCTGTAATTGGCAATAGGCTTGCCCATGCTGACGAACACACTCGTCGTGCCGAACTCGTAGCAGTGGTGGAAGATGGAATTCGTGTTGATGGAGGCAAGGTTCGTGATAAAAAGACTCGTGTGGAACGGGCTCAGATCAATGATCTTACGCGGCAGCAGGCCGCAGCGGTCCATCAGCTTGACAAGGCCGAACAAAAGCCCCGGCAGGATGGGGATGGCGAACAGGAAATTCGCGAATTTATCCGTATTGTTGTTATGCGCGGCCACCTGATTCTGCGCGACCGCCTCCTCGATCTTGCGGTTGATGGAGAAAATGTCGTCCCCGTCCTCAAAGAACACCTTGATCGACGTCTCGTCCGCGCGGCCGTCGGCGCGCGTTTTCAGGATGACGAAGCTGACGCAGAAGTGGTTGCGCTGATAGATCTTGCTGTTCATGATGAAGCGGTTGATCTTCGGATTTTCCTGATACGCCTTGAAGTATGCCGCCAGAATGAGCGTCATATACGGGATGCGGACGCCTTCTCGGCGCTTTTCCTGAATGTAGCGGCGCAGGACCTCCATATCAGCGTATTCGGTGATGAAATTCTGCGCGTCGTAGCGCCGCGGCATGACATAGGGCAGTGCCGAAACGATGGTGGACGCCTCTTTCACTCGGGTTCCGTCGGGACGCATGGCAAGTTCCTCTTTTCTTTGAGTTAACCCCATCTTACCCGCTTTGCCCGCGTATTGCAATCATTTTCTTAGCGAATCCTTTATTAAGAATTGGTTAAGTCTCGTCCTCTCCCCAGTCGAGCGAGACATCGACAACGCGCAGGAGGCCGGAAAGCGTCGAGGGCACATAGGCTCTGGAGAACAGATCGTCCTGCGTGCAGAGCGTGCGCTCGGTCGTACCGTCCACACTCTGCATCGCCGTGACGAGAAGTGCCGCATGCTCGGGTGCGGCCAGCGTCTCGGGAAGAGCGTCAGCGGCGTATTCCGCGCGCGACAGAACGTTCTTATCGCTGTCCATCCAGACAAATTCGACCGATTCCGCCGCCGTGTGCGCCGCAAATGAAACGCTCACCTTGATCGAGCGGCTCTGCGTTTTGCCGTTCGCGCGCCAGTCGCTCGACCGCTCGGTCGAGATCGTCCGCGTCTGGTTCAAGTTTGCGCTGGGTGTCCTGTAACATACGTTCGTGCCGTTGGCCTGCGTGCACTCGGCATAGTAGTCCCCCGCGGGCGTGCGGTAGACATAACATTCGTACAGTTCCGCCCTCTTCAGCGCGTCGAGCACGATCTCTCCGCCCGTCTCGTAGCTGCTGCCGTTGTCGTCGACCTTGATGTGCATTCCGCTGCCCACCACCTCGTCGGACACCGCCGCACCGACGGAATTGTTGAATTCCGAGCCCTCTTCGTATTCCGGTTCGCCGGGCTTAAACGGCGTGATGGTCACAAACACCGGCACGCCCGGTACACCGAAATCGTAATCATCGCCGATCTTCGTCGCATAGCGTTTTCCGTCGAAGGGCTCGAGGGCAAAGAAATACCCGACCCACTCGTCCTCCATGGTCTCCCGCGCCGCGGCTTCGATCCGCTCAGGCTTGTAAAGCGCGAAGCTCACACCGAACACCACCGCGAGTGCCAGTGCAAAAGCGATTAGCCGTTTCATGCTGCTCCCTCCCCCCAGTTGACCTTGATGCTGATTGAGCAGAGCTTCCCGTCCTGATAGCGGAAGGTATCCAGATTTGAGTAAGCATACGGCGCACTATCATTGCTGCGGCTGCAAATGTCGTATTCCGCCGTCTCTCCGTCCCCGTCTTGTCCATAGCTCGTGCCGATGAGATACGCCGCGCCGGGCGCGGCAGTGATAGACTCGGGCAGCGCGTCGGGCGCGAACTCCTCGAGCTTCAAGAGATCGTCGTTTTCGTCCATGTGCGCGACGGTGAACTTCGTCGGTGTCGGGCGGGCAGCAACGGTGATGGCAACTCTGACCTTCACGCGCTCGGACTTGCCGCCGATCGTCTCGGTCTTATCGCTCGTGAGCGTGTGGGTTATGCTGGCGCCGTCCGCGCCGGACATGCCCATGCTGTTGCCGCGCGTCAAATAAATGCGTCCATCCGACGTCTGGTAGATGGGATAAAGTTTGAAAATCACTTGTCTGTCGCCGCAGGCGTAGACCTCGCCCGAGAGGTCGATGTCCGTCGTACGGACGCCGTTGTCATCGTCGATACCGGCCTTCCCCAGCGGCGCACCGAGTGCGCCGAAGATCGTGATATTCGGCGACTTGGCGTCCTCCTCACCGTAGCGCGCGTCCGGCTCCATCGTGCAGTAGATGCCGCCGCCGCGCTCACCGAGCGCGGACCAGTCGTCTGCCTCCATATAGAGCCGCCCGGCCTTCCAGACGAATTTGCCCGCGGCCGAGACCGCAAGATCACCGCCGATGTCGATATCCTCTTCCGAGACGAAAGCCCCGATGAGCGTGCCCTCTTCCTCCTCGTCCGCAGCAGACTGCACCGCGCCGCCGTCGAGAAAGGCAACGAGAAAGACCGCCGCGAGGATCGCAGCAAAAATCAGTATCGTTTTCGTTTTACTCTTCATGCTCTGCCTCCAATTCTCCGTCGCATTGCAGAATGTCGCCCACATTGCACTCGAGCGCGCAGCAGATGCGGTTGAGCGTCGCAAAGCGCACGCCCTTGGCCTTGCCGCTGCGCAGAATGGAAAGATTCGCCTCCGTGATGCCGACAATGGCGCAAAGCTCCTTGCTTGTCATGCCGCGCGCTTTCAGCACCTCGTCGAGATGTACCGTGATCGCCATGGCAGCACCCTCAGATAAAGAGGTCGTTGTCCGCCGCAAGGGCGACGTTCGAGGCGATGAGCCGCGCACCGAGAAGCGCGGCGAGCACGAAGCACAGCTCCAGAACAGGAAGAGGAATCGAAATGCTCGTGCTGAGGATGAGCGGCGCGCAAACCGCCTGCAAAACGTTGACCGCGAGCGCAAACAGCACGCTGATCTTGAGCACCTTGACACACCATTCGGCGAGCTTTGGCGCGTAGGCGGCGCTCTCCTGCGTAAATGCGCCGTCTTCCATCGTGTCGAGAAGGCCGATGGCGAAGTACGCCGTCGCCGCGGCGAGCAGCGTAGGAAGGCTTTCCGCGGCAAAGCGTAGGGCGAGGACAACATAGCTGAACACAAGGCTCTTCGATCCCGTTATGTCCGTTGCCACAGGCAGGATCGTATCGTCTGTAAAGGCGGTGTTGCCCGCCTTGAGCGCGTCGACGGCGGAAAACAGGCCCGCAAATTCGGTAAAGCAGACCTCGAAGACGAAGTACGCCGCCGCGAGGATAAGCAACGCGCGGAAGAGCTTCAAGAGCTCCTGCGTATCGCCGCCGGAAAACCGGCGCAGCAGCCGCAGCACGACCCAGCCCGCGAGCAGCGCGAAAATGAGCCACTGCCAGGCAAGGCGCGGGAACAGTGCCTCCGCCGATGTGCTCCAATAGGCGGTCCAGCCGTGTGGAAAGAGCGCGCAGGCCGCGGCAAACGCGATGAGCACGAGCAGCGCGTCCTCGGGCTTCAGCTCCCGCCGCGCCGCGATGTGCACGAGCGCATAGAGCGGCAGCAGGATCACCGCGGCGTACAGCGTGAACGCCAGCGCGAAGCCCAAGCGCCCCGAGGCGGCCAGCGCGCTCAGCCCCTGTCCGATCGCGCTGCCGGGGAATCCGGCGACGGAAAAGGCGTCGCCCTCGAAAAGCCACAGGGCGAGCGCAAGCAGCGCGCAGATGAGCGCCTCCGCCAAAAGTAAAGGTCTTGATCCGGTCACGTTCCATATCGCACCTCCAGGATTATTGTTTTGCGATAATTTCTATCGTCAGCGTAGCAGAAGAATTATCGTTTGTCAATAATTTCTGCATTTGTTTTTTGTTTTTCAAAGCGCGGCACAGTTGTTTTTAAATAAATGATAAGTTTGCTTTTTTCTATTGATTATCCCCGCACAATAGACTATACTGTAGCTGTCATATCATGCAATTTCTGTTGCTATTGCTCAAAAAAGACAATCAGGAGGACACCAACAATGAAGTACAATCGCACCTACAACTTCTCCGCCGGTCCCGCTATGATGCCGGAGCCCGTGCTGGAGGAAATCCGTGACGAGATGATGAACTACCGCGGCAGCGGCATGTGCGTCATGGAAATGAGCCACCGCTCCAAGGTTTTCCAGCAGATCGTCGACGAGGCCGAGGCCGACCTGCGCGACCTGATGGGCATTCCCGACAACTACAAGGTCCTGTTCATTCAGGGCGGCGCTACGCTGCAGTTCGCGGCTGTGCCCTGGAACCTGATGAAGAACGGCAAGGCCGTCTACATCGAGACCGGCGCATGGTCCAAGAAGGCCATTGCCGAGGCTAAGAAGTACGGCGAGGTCATCGTCGCCGCTTCCTCCAAGGACAAGAACTACAGCTACATCCCCGACTGCTCCGATCTCGACATTCCCGAGGATGCCGACTATGTCTACATCTGCGAGAACGAGACCATCCACGGTGTGACCTGGCAGCAGCTCCCCAACACCAAGGGTCACGTCCTTGTCTCCGACCAGAGCTCCATGTTCCTCTCCCAGCCCTGCAACGTCAGCGACTACGGCATGATCTACGCGGGCGTGCAGAAGAACGTCGGCCCTGCCGGTATGGTCATCGCCATCATCCGCGAGGACCTCATCCGCGAGGATCTCGATCCCAAGATGCCCATCTACATGCGCTATGACACCCACGCCAAGAACGACTCCATGTACAACACCCCGAACTGCTGGGCGATTTACTGCTGCGGCAAGGTGTTCAAGTACCTCAAGAGCATCGGCGGTCTCGAGGAGATGCACAGCGCAACATCGAGAAGGCCAAGGTCATCTATGACTTCCTGGATTCCTCCAAGATGTTCCACGGCACGGTTGAGCCCGAGTTCCGTTCTCTCATGAACATCCCGTTCGTCACCGAGTCCGCCGAGCTCGATGCCGAAGTCGTCGCCGCTACCAAGGCTGCCGGTTACGATAACCTCAAGGGCCACAAGAGCGTCGGCGGTCTGCGCGCCAGCGTTTACAACGCTACGCCCATCGAAGGCGCTCAGGCTCTCGTCGAATTCCTGAAGAAGTTTGAGGCCGAGCACACCAAGTAATTGCTTTTTAAAAGGGGGATCACATCCCCCTTTTAGATACCCCCTCACCGGTGAAGCGTTCACCGGTGCCGCCGCCTAAAGAGCGGCTGGGCCAACGATTAAAATATTTACAAGGAGAAAGTTAAAATGCGTATTCTTGTTACCGACGGTATGGATAAGGGCGCGATCGAGAAGGTTCGCGCGATGGGTCACGAGCTCGTTGAGCAGTTCTACGAGCCCGACGAGCTTGGTAAGGCCCTGCGCGACTTTGATGTCGCCATCATTCGCTCCAAGACCAAGCTGCGCGCCAAGCAGATCGACGAGGCCAAGGGCAGCCGCTTCAAGTGCGTCATCCGCGCCGGTGTCGGCCTCGACAACATCGACGTGCAGTACGCCAAGGACAACGGCATCGAGGTGAAGAACACCCCGAAGTCCCCCTCCGAGTCCGTTGCTGAGCTCGCTATGGCTCACATGTTCTCCTGCGCCCGTTACATTTCCATCGCCGGCCACTCCATGCGCGAGGGCAAGTGGGAGAAGAAGGCCTACGGCAAGGGCATCGAGCTGACCGGCAAGACGCTCGGTATCGTCGGCTTCGGCCGCATCGGCCAGAAGCTCGGCAAGATGGCCAAGGCCATCGGCATGAACGTCATCGCGTTCGATATCTTCCACATCCCCGGCATCGAGGAAGAGCTGGGCATCCCCTATGTTGAGATGGACGAGCTGCTCGCCAAGTCCGACTTCATCTCCGTCCACGCTCCCGCGGTCGACGGCGGCGCGCTCATCAATGCTGAGCGCATCGCCAAGATGAAGGACGGCGTCGTCATCATCAACACCTCCCGCGGCACCAACGTCGACGAGGCTGCGCTTCTTGACGCGCTCAACAGCGGCAAGGTCCGCGCCGCCGGTCTGGACGTCTATGCCGACGAGCCCGCGACCAACGTTGCGCTCTACTCCCACCCGATGGTCTCCTGCACGCCGCACATCGGCTCCGCGACCGTCGAGGCTCAGGGCCGCATCGGCGAAGAGCTGGTCGAGATCATCTCCAAGATGTAATTTATCGCTCACGCGAATGACAAAAAAAGAGCCGTCGAAAGACGGCTCTTTCTTCTTGTCCTCGTGCTCGGCACGGCATATCTCCACGTTCTTTTTCATAGGATACACCAACAAAACTGTGCTGAGGTGTACGATATGGAGCGCAACCAGAACTATGTGGAGCTGTGGGGCGTCGCCGCAGGCGAGCCCGTCTTTTCGCACGAGAACCATACCCGCCGGTTCGACAAATTTCCCCTGCGGGTCGAGCGCCTGTCAGGCCAGAACGACGTGCCCGTCATCGTGGCGAGCGAGGCACTGCTGCGCGTCTGCCCTGTGGAGGAGGGACAGAGCCTTCGCATCGTCGGGCAGCTGCGCTCGTTTAACAATAAGAGCGGACAGGGCAACCGGCTCGTCATCACCGTGTTCGCCCAGAGCATCGAGCCGGGCGACGGCTCGTACTTTAACCGCATCCTGCTCTCGGGCGCGCTGTGCAAAAAGCCCGTGCTGCGGCGCACGCCGCTCGGCCGCAGTATTTGCGATGTCATTCTGGCAGTCAACCGCCACTACGGGCGCGCGGACTACTTACCCTGCATTGCCTGGGGACAGACCGCCGTGCAGATCGCGGGCATGGACGTCGGCGAGCGATTGGCGCTTGAGGGCCGCGTGCAGAGCCGGACCTACACCAAGCTGCTCGAAAGCGGCAGTGAGGAACGCACGGCGTTCGAAGTGTCGATCATGCAGCTTTTGGACGAAGAAGAAACGGAGGAGACCGCCTTATTATAGGCGGTCTCCTCCGTCTTTTGCTTATAGCCCGCTCTCCTATTCAAATAATTTATCAGTGCATCCCTTTACAATTTTAAGGCGCAGTGTTAGAGTTTTTCGTGCTATATATTCTATTAGATTTTTTGAAATTTAAAAAAACGAAACACGGAGAGAGAAATGGCAAGAATTTTTTTACTCAAGGGTGACATCGCCAACCCCGGCTATGTAGACATTCCCGAGGAGGCGACCACCATCCGAGAGGCGATCTACGGGATCGGCGGCGGCATTCCGAATGGGAAAAAGTTTAAGGCGGTGCAGATCGGCGGCCCGAGCGGCGGCCTTCTCGTCGAGGAGCATCTCGATCTGCCCCTGCACTTTCAAAAGCTCAAGCCCTACGGCGTGCGCCGCGGCGACAGCGTCATCACGGTGCTCGACGAGGACCGCTGCATGGTCGATGTCGCGTGTCGCTTTATGCAGTACACGCAGACAGAGTTCTGCGGCAAGTGCGTTCCCTGCCGCGAGGGCACAAAGCGCATGAACGAGCTGCTCTGGGCCATGCGGGACTACCGCCTCAGCGAGTCGGACTTTCATATGCTCACCGACCTTGGCGAGATGATCTCGGTCACGGCGTTCTGCAATCTGGGCCGCAATTCCTACCACACGCTGGAGACGGCCATCAAATACTTTCCCGAGGAATTCAAGGATCACCTGCGTGGGGACTGCGCGCTCTGCGAGCTTGACCGCGAGCCGATCGAGCCGGGTGGACTTCCCTATAACCGTATCCGCCTCGAGATCGACCCGAGCATCTGCCGCGGATGCAGCAAGTGCTCGCGTTCCTGCCACGCCGAGGCCATCACGGGCGTCATCAAGTCGCCGTTCGTGATCGATCCGGAAAAATGCGTCAAATGCTATACCTGCATCGAGGCCTGCCCCTTTGATGCGATCCAGGAGGTGGAGATCGATGGCTAAGGGTATCATGTATGTCGACAACATCCGCGTGGAGTTCGACGACGAGCCCACGATCATGGATGTCTGCCGCAAGGCGGGCGTGGAAATGCCGAACTTCTGCTTCCACTCCGATCTTTCCGTTTACGGCGCGTGCCGCATGTGTATGGTTGAAGATCTGGACACCGGCAAGATCGACGCCGCCTGCACGACCAAGCCGAAAAACGGCATGCGCATCCGCACGAACACGTCGCGCCTTCTCAAATACCGCCGCATGATGCTGGAGCTGATGCTTGCCTCGCACTGCCGCGACTGCACCGCCTGCGAAAAAAACCGCTCCTGCCGTCTGCAGGAGATGGCCGTGCGCTTCGGCATCCATCACGTTCACTTCAAGGATACGCGCGAGCATGTACCGATGGACTTTTCAAGCCCTGCGGTCACATTCGACCTCAACAAATGCATCCTCTGCGGCGACTGCGTGCGCGTGTGCAAAGAGGTCCAGGGCATGAGCATCCTGCACTTTGCCGGCCGCGGCCCAGGGCTGCACATTGAGGCGGGCGACGACCAGCCCATCTCGACCACGCACTGCGTCAGCTGCGGCCAGTGCGCCGCCGTGTGCACGACCGGCGCCATCACCGTCAAAAACGACATCGGCGCGGCGTGGCGAGCCCTGCACGACCCGCAAAAGCGTGTCGTCATCCAGATCGCGCCCGCCGTGCGCGTCGCCATCGGTGAGGCCTATGGTCTGCCCGCGGGCGAAAATGTGCTCGACAAGCTCGTCACGGCGCTCAAAATCATGGGCGCGGACGAAATTTACGATACGATCTTCGGCGCGGACCTCACGGTGCGCGAGGAATCGAAGGAATTCCTCCGCCGCCTGGAAACGGGCGAAAATCTCCCGCTGATGACATCCTGCTGCCCGTCCTGGGTGCGCTATGTGGAGCAGGAGCGCCCGCAGTTCATCAAGAACCTGTCCTCCGCAGCGCTCTCGCCTATGCAAATGTTCGCAACGGTCTTAAAGGACAAGTACCGCGCAAAGGACGCCGCCGACGGGCGCACGACCTTCCACATCGCGATCATGCCCTGCACGGCCAAGAAGATGGAGGCCGGACGCGAGGAATTCCGCCGCGACGGCGTACCGAACGTCGACCTCGTGCTGACCACGCAGGAGGTCATCAAGATGATCAAGGAATCCGGCATCCGCTTCCAGATGCTCGAAAAGGAGTCGCCCGACCTGCCGTTCGGCATGGGCAGCGGCGCGGCCGAGATCTTCGGCACGAGCGGCGGCGTGGCGGAGGCGGTGGTCCGCTGCTGCCTGCCCGACAAGAGCAAAAACGTCCTGCGCATGCTCGAGCACAGCGGTCTTCGCGGCACGGAGGCCGTCCGCTTTGTGACCATCCCCGTCAACGGGCGCGACGTGCGCGTCGCCTTGGCCCACGGCCTTGCCAACGCAGCTAAGCTGCTCGATCAAATCGAAAACGGCGAGGTCGAGGTCGACCTGGTCGAGGTCATGTCCTGCCGCACCGGCTGCGTCGGCGGCGCGGGCCAGCCCTACGCCCTGATGGCGAAAAAGCTCCAGCGCGCGCAGGGGCTCTATGAGATCGACCGCAGCGCGATGTTCAAGCGCAGCGAGCGCAACCCCGTCCTCGACGCGATGTATGCCGCGGGTCTCAATGAGCGCGCGCACGAGCTGCTGCACCACGAGTACAAGGACTGATCCCCTTCATAAAAAGCCGGCCGTGTGTCCACGGCCGACTTTTTCGCCCGACTCATTATTTTTTATAATGCGTCTATTGACAAATTAAGATATTTCCACTAATATATTTTTGAAAATGTATTACAAATTTGAATCGGAGGACAGCCATGGAAGTCCGCAACCTGGTCACATTCTTAAAAGTCACGGAGCTCAAGAGCTTCTCCCGTGCGGCGGAAGCTCTGGATTATTCCCAGTCCGCCGTCACGGTGCAGATCCAACAGCTCGAGCGCGAGCTGGGCGTGCAGCTCTTTGACCGCATCGGCAAAACGGTCTCCATCACGCAGTACGGCAAGGACTTTGTCTCCTACGCGCGCGACGTGGTGAGCGCCATCGCGCGTGCCAGCGCCTTTGCCTCGTCGGATTCCGAGCTGAGCGGCACCGTGCGCGTCGGCACGCTCAATTCGCTGCTCACCGCCTCGTTCTCTAACATCGTGCCGCTCTACCACGAGCGTTTTCCGCACGTGCAGATCAGCCTGCACGCGGGCAATATCGCCTCCATCACCGAAATGCTCGTCAAGAATGAGCTCGACATCATCTACACGCTCGATGAGCAGATCTTCGACACGCAGTTTGTCAAAGTCTTTGAAGCGCAGGAGGACGTCGTCATCGTGACGAACACGGAAAACCCGCTCTCTGCCCGCGATGATGTGCACCTTGCCGACCTTGTGTCGCACCCGTTCATCCTGATGAACCACGGCAACCCCTACCGCGACCAGTTCGACCGCGAGCTTGCCCGTCAGGATCTAAGTGTCGAGCCGTTTTTGGAGCTCGAGAGCGACACACTCGCGCTCAAGCTCATCCGCGAGAATCCAGAGTATCTCTCCGTGCTGCCGCGCTACACGGCGAAGATGAGCATCCACAAGGGCAACCTTGCCATCATTCCCGTGGCCGACTGCCAGATGAGCCAGTGGCGGCAGGTACTTTATCACCGCAACAAGGTCATCACCCCGCAGATCCAAGGCATGCTCGACGTGATCTTGGAGGTCGCAAAAAAGCCGTTTTAAGCGGAAACTCACAAAAAAGCACAGGCGCGCTTTCGCGCGCCTGTGCTTTTTCACTTTACTGTGTCATTACGGCGCAAAATTTGCAAAAAAAGAGTGCAAAATGCAAATCGGCGCGGTATAATAATGGGCAAATTCCAGCGTCCGCGCGCATCGCGCGCCCGCTTTGATCGGAGGGATCACGATATGAGAATTGTCGTCAAGGTCGGCACATCCACGCTGGCACACCCCACGGGGCGGCTGAACATCCAGCGTATGGAAAAGCTGTGCAAGGTTTTAAGCGACCTTAAAAATATGGGACACGAGATCATCCTCGTCTCCTCTGGCGCCATCGCCATGGGCTTTGGCAAGCTCAACCTGAGCGAACGGCCGAAAGACGTGCCGACGAAGCAGGCCTCCGCCGCTGTCGGCCAGTGCGAGTTGATGTACATTTACGACAAGCTCTTCACCGAGTATAACCACACCGTGGCACAGCTGCTCATCACCGCACCGGATATCGAAGAGGGCGGCGTGCGCAAGCAGAACTTCCACAACACGCTCGCGCGGCTTTTAGAGCTCGGCGCGCTGCCGGTCATCAACGAGAACGACACCATCTCCACCGAGGAGTTCGGCATCGGCGACAACGATACGCTCTCTGCCATCGTGGCCGTGACGATCCAGGCGGATCTCCTCATTCTGCTTTCGGACATCGACGGGCTCTTCGACGGAGACCCGCGCAAGAACCCCGACGCGAAGCTCATCGACACGGTGGAAAAGATCGACGAGCACATCATTTCGCTCGGCGGGGGCAGCGGCTCGAATCTCGGCACCGGCGGCATGGCGACCAAGCTCCGCGCCGCGCAGATGGCGACGGCAGCAGGCTGCGAAATGGTCATTGCCAACGGACAGTCGCCCGAGGTACTCTACGATGTGGCCGCGGGCAAGCGCGTGGGCACAAGATTTTTGGCAAAGAGGGATGAAGCATGACAACGATCGAACTTCTGGAACGCACAAAAGCTGCCTGGGGCAGCATCCGCAGCGCAAGCGCCGAGGAGAAGGACCGGCTGCTGCTCGCGATGGCGGAGAGCCTTGAGGCCAACAGCGAAGATATCCTGCGCGAAAATGCCAAGGACATGGAGGCGGCGAAGGGCACGATCTCCGACGTGATGCTCGACCGTCTCGCCCTGACGGAGAGCCGCATCCACGCGATGGCCGAGGGCATCCGCGAGGCCGCGGCGCTGCCCGACCACGTGGGCCGCGCGCTCGCGCAGTTCAAGCGCCCCAATGGTATGACCATCACCAAGCGGCAGGTGCCGCTCGGTCTGGTCGCCATCATCTACGAGAGCCGCCCGAACGTCACGTCGGACGCCGCGGCGCTGTGCATCAAGAGCGGCAACGTCTGCATGCTGCGCAGCGGCAAGGAGGCCTATCGCTCCTCTCACGCCATCGTCACGGCGCTCAAGGCGGGCGTTGAGTCCGTCGGCGGCGATCCCGACATTGTCAACATCGTTGAGGATACAACGCATGCGAGCGCGCAGGTATTGATGACGGCGGACGGCCTTGTCGACCTGCTGATCCCCCGCGGCGGCAAGGGGCTCATCCGCGCGTGCGTGGAAAATGCAACCGTTCCCTGCATCGAAACCGGCACGGGCATCTGCCATGTGTACGTCGACAGGGACGCTGACCTCAACATGGCGGTAAAGATCATCGAAAACGCCAAGACGAGCCGTCCGTCTGCAACGCGGAGGAGGTCTGCCTTGTCCACCGCGACATTGCAAAGGAATTTCTCCCCAAGCTCAAGGCCGCGCTTGTCGACAAGCGTAGAGAAGCGGGCCTTGTCCCCGTCGAGCTGCGGCTCGACGAAGCCGCAGCGGAGATCATTCCCGGCACGAGCGCAACAGAACGCGACTTCGACACGGAATTTCTCGACTACATTCTCGCCGTGGCGGTCGTGGACGATCTTGATGCCGCCATCGCACATGTCCAGCATCACTCGACGCACCACAGCGATTGCATCGTGACCGAGAACCAAGCCGCGGCCGACCGCTTTGTCGACGAGGTCGACAGCGCGGCGGTGTACGTCAACGTCTCCACCCGCTTCACCGACGGCGGCGAGTTCGGCCTCGGCTGCGAGATGGGCATTTCGACGCAGAAGCTCCACGCGCGCGGCCCGATGGGGCTCGACGAGCTGAGCACCTATAAATACGTCATCACCGGCAGCGGCCAGATTCGATAACAGGAAAGGCGCACACTCCGATGTACCACAACGACAAAAAGTACGCATTGACAAACTGCGTGCTTCTCGACGGCTCTGAGCACATGGAGCCGCAGACGGGCAAGGCCGTCTGCATCGACGGCGAGAAAATCAATGAGATCGTCGACGCACAGCATATCCCCGCAGGCTATGAGGCAGTCGACCTCGGCGGAAAATATGTGCTGCCGGTCTCATCAACATGCACGTGCACCTGCCCGCCTCGGGCAAGCCGAAAAAGAAGGCGAGCGACCCCAAAAAGCTCGTCAAGCTCATCACCTCCTGCGCGCTGACGAACAGGATCGGTGTCAGCATGTGCGAGGGCTACGCCAAAACCGAGCTGCTCTCCGGCGTCACGACCATCCGCACAGTCGGCGGCGTCGCCGATTACGACACGAAAATTCGTGACCTCGCCGCGGCGGGCAAAATTCTTGCCCCGCGCGTGCTGGCGTCGAACATGGCGGTCTCCGTCCCCGGCGGGCACATGGCGGGTTCGCTCGCCTACGAGGCGCACTCCGCCGAAGAGGCCGCGGCGCTCGTCGAAAAGATCGCCGCCGAAAAGCCCGACCTCATCAAGCTGATGATCACCGGCGGCGTGCTGGACGCCGAAGTCGTGGGCGAGCCGGGCGTGCTGCGCATGCAGCCCGAGCTTGTCAAGGCCGCGTGCGACAAGGCACATTCGTTCGGTATGATCGTCGCGGCGCACGTTGAGAGCCCTGAGGGCGTGATGGTCGCGCTGCAAAACGGCGTCGACTCCATCGAGCACGGCGCGCAGCCAAGCGATGAAATGATCACGCTCTTCAAGCAGCGCAAGGCGTTCCAAATTTCGACCATTTCCCCCGCCCTGCCCTACGCGCTCTTCGACCGCAGCATTTCGCACGCGACGTATGAGCAGCAGGAAAACGGCAAGATCGTCTTCGACGGCATCGTCGCGCTCGCAAAGGCAAACCTCGCCGCGGGCGTGCCGGTCGGTCTCGGCACGGACGTCGGCTGCCCGTACATCACGCATTACGACATGTGGCGCGAGCTGCACTATTTCGTCAAATACTGCGGCGTGACGCCCGCGTTCGCGCTCTACAGCGCGACGAAACTCAATGCCCGGCTCGCGGGCATCGGTGATCTGACCGGCAGCATTGAGGCGGACAAGCAGGCCGACCTGATCGTCTGCTCCGACAACCCTCTTCAGAATTTGAGCGCGCTGCGTGAGCTCGACATGGTCGTCATGGGCGGCTATCGCATCGACAAGCCGCAGATCAAAAAGATGGATGAGGTCGAGCGCGAGCTCGACAAGTTCCTGTAAGCGCTATGAAATACTTGGTACTATCCGACTCGCACGGCAATGTCGACAACATGGTGCGCGCGGTGGAGCTCGTAAAGCCGCACGGCATCATCCACCTTGGCGATGGCTGGCGCGATGTCGAGGAGCTGCGTGAGCTCTACCCTCGCCTGCCGCTTGAGCAGGTTCCCGGCAACTGCGATTTTGGGCGCTTTGAAGCGCTTGAGCGCGTGCTGATTCTGGACGATCACCGCGTGCTCATCGCGCACGGGCACACGTTAGGGGTGAAGACCGGACTTCTCCGCGCGCAGTACCGCGCGCTCGAGATGAACGCCGACATTCTGCTCTTCGGCCACACGCACGTGCCGCTCGTGGACGCGGCGTCGCGGCCGATGATGATGAATCCCGGTTCGATCGGCGATCCCCGCCGCCCGACCTACGGCGTACTCGAATTCAGGGACGGACAAATTTACCCGTCGGTCTTTCGGCTGGACGCATAACAAAAAAAGAGATGTACCTTGCGGTACATCTCTTTCCCTTTTCTCACCCGTTCCAAGCGCGCACCTGCTCGCGCAGCCAATTACACCAAGCGTCCACGCCCTCGCCGGTTTTGGCGGAGAGGGGGAATATCTTGAGCTTCGGGTTGCGCATGTGCGCGTATTCGACGACCTTTTCCATGTCGAAGTCGAAATACGGCAGCACGTCGATCTTGTTGATGATGAGCGCGTCGCACACCGTGAAGATGAGTGGGTACTTGAGCGGCTTGTCGTGCCCCTCCGGCACGGAGAGGATCATCGCGTTTTTGACCGCGCCCGTGTCGAACTCCGCGGGGCAGACGAGGTTGCCGACGTTTTCGAGCACGACGAGGTCCAAGTCCTTCGTGCCGATCTCCTTGAGACCCTGCTCCGTCATGCTTGCATCGAGGTGGCACATGCCGCCCGTGTGGAGCTGGATGGACTTCACGCCCGCGTCCGCGATAGTCTTCGCGTCCACGTCGGAGTCGATGTCTGCCTCCATCACGCCGATGCGCAGCTCATCCTTGAGCGCTTCAAGCGTGCGCAGCAGCGTCGTCGTCTTGCCGCTGCCCGGCGAGGACATCAGGTTCAGCAGAAACGTTCTGTCCTGCTTGAGCTGCACGCGAAGGCGTGCGGCCTCGCGGTCGTTGTCGGCGAAGACGCTCTCTTTCACCTCGATGATCTTATAGGGTTCTGTCATATCGCCTCGATCTCCTTTAAGTTAATCTCGCTGCCCTGCTTGAGCCACGTTTTTTCGCTGCCGCAGTGCGGGCAGGTGCGGCCAAACTGCACCGTGGGATAGTCGCGCCCGCAGCCCTCGCAGTACGTAACGGCGGGGATGGTCTCGATCTTGAGCGCGGCCTCCGGTAAAAGCTCGGTCTTCTTGACTGCCCAGTTCCAGCAGCTTTCGAGTTCGTGCGGGATCGCACCGGACACCTCGCCGAGCTCGAGCGTCACGGACGCGACGTTCGTCAGGCCGTTTTCCTCTCCGATCTTTTCCACGCTCTTGATGACGTGGAAGACAATGCCCAGCTCGTGCATTACTTGCTCTTTCTCGCCGCACGCTTGATCTTGAACTCACGCTTGATCATGTACGGCAGGATGGCCTTCATCTTGTCCTCACAGGCGTACATCTTGCTGCACTCCGGTCTCTCGCGGTGCAGGTGGATGGCGTCGAACGCGCACTTCGTCGTGCAGACGCCGCAGCCGATGCACTTGTTCGGGTCGACGATGCTCGCGCCGCAGCTAAGGCAGCGCGCGGTCTCCTTTTTGATCTGCTCTTCGGTGAACGCGACGCGCTCGTCGCTAAACGTCCTGCGCAGCGCCTCGTTATAGCCGATGCGCTGGCGCGGCGTTGTGTCGTAATTGACGGGGATCAGCGCGTTCTCCTTGTTGAGCTCGATGAACTGGCGGCGGTTGCGGCCGACCGTCAACGTCGCGTGCTGGACAAAACGGTGCAGCGAGATCGCGCCCTCCTTGCCCGCGGCGATGGCGTCGATGGCAAATTTCTGACCCGTATAAGCGTCGCCGCCGACGAAGATATCCTTTTCCGCCGTCTGATACGTGACGGGGTCTGCCTTGACCGTGCCGTTGGGGTTGAATTCAATGGCGGTGCCGGTGAGCAGCTCACGCCAGTCGACCTTCTGGCCGATGCAGTAGAGAACCGTCGTGCACTCGGCCTGCTCGCTCACACTGTCGTCAAACTCAGGTGCGAAGCGGCCCTCGTCGTTCTTGACGCGCGTGCACTTGCGGAACCTGATGCCCGCGCACTTGCCGTCCTCCACCACGATCTCGGTCTGGCCCCAGCCGGCGTGGACGGTGATGCCGTCGCGCTCGCACTCGCTGCGGTCTTCCTCGCCCATCGGCATATCGTCGTAAGCCTCTAAGCAGTAGAGGTCAACGCTCTCCGCGCCGCAGCGCACCGCCGTGCGCGCAACGTCCGCGCCGATGTTGCCGCCGCCGATGACAACGACCTTACCGGAAAGCGTCTTCTTTTCATGCAGGTTGACCTGCCGCATAAAGTCGATACCCGCCATGACGCCGTCTGCGTCACCGCCGGGGATGTTCAGCTTGCCGCCGGACTGGAGGCCGACGGCCACATAGAAACCCTGATAGCCCTGCTCGCGCAGCTGCGCGATGGTCACGTCTTTTCCGACCTCCACGCCGCAGCGGAACTCGACACCGAGTTCACGCAGGATGTCGATTTCTGCCTCCACCACGTCTTTTTCAAGGCGGAAGCTCGGAATGCCGTTCATCAGCATGCCGCCGGGACGCGCTTCCCTTTCAAACACCGTCGGGCGGTAGCCCTTTTCAGCGAGGTAGTATGCGCACGACAGGCCCGCGGGGCCGCCGCCGATGACGGCGATCTTCTCGGAAAATTCGCCGTCGACCTTCGGGATGACCTTTTCGGGCACAAAGCGCGTTTCCGCGTTCAGGTCCTGCTGGGCGATGAAGCGCTTGACCTCGTCGATGGCGACGGCCTGATCGACCGTACCGCGCGTGCAGGCATCCTCGCAGCGGCGGTTGCAGATGCGGCCGCAGACCGCGGGGAACGGATTTTCGCGCTTGATGAGCTGCAGCGCCTCGCGGTACTTGCCCTGCGCGGCGAGCTTCAGATAGCCCTGCACCGCGATGTGCGCTGGGCAGGCCGTCTTGCACGGCGAGGTACCGGTATCGTAGCAGTTGATGCGGTTCCTGTCGCGGTAGTCGACGCTCCACTTTTCCGGCCCCCACTTGACATCGTCGGGTAATTCCTGACGGGGATATTCGATGTAGCCGTTCTTCGTGCAGAGCTTCTGTCCCAGCTTGACCGCGCCCGCGGGGCAGTTTTCGACGCAGCGGCCGCAGGCGACACAGCTCTCGCTCTCGACTCTCGCGACATAGGCGCTGCGCGACAGGTTCGGCGTGTTGAACAGCTGCGATGTGCGCAGCGCGTTGCAGACATTGACGTTGCAGTTGCAGATGCCGAAAATTTTCTGCTCGCCGTCGATATTCGTGATCTGGTGGACAAAGCCGTTGTCCTCGGCCTTTTTGAAAATTTCGAGCGCTTCGTCCTTCGTGATGTATTCGCCGCGCTGTGTTTCGACGATGTAGTCGGCCATGTCGCCCACACCGATGCACCAGCTTTCGGCGTCATCGCCGCAGCCCTCGCCGAGCTTGGCGCGGCTAGCACGGCAGGAGCACATGCTCTTGGCGTACTTGCCCTCGTATTTGCTGAGCCAGTAGGAGATGTGCTCTAAGTCAACGGACTCGTTCTCCGTCTCGATGGCCTTTTCCACGGGGATAACGTGCATGCCGATGCCCGCGCCTCCCGGCGGCACCATGGGCGTGATCTTTTCGAGCGGGAGCATCGTCATGCGCTCAAAGAACGCCGCGACCTCGGGATGCTCGTCGATCTGGCTTTTGCGCATGTTCAGAAATTCCGCGCTGCCGGGGACGAACAGCGGCAGCACCCAGCGCTTTTCATGCTTGGGGTTTTTGCCGTCCAGGTTCTCCCAGTTGTACTCGATGATGCCCGTCCACGCCATCTCCGTGAGCAGCTTTTCCAGCGGCTCCCGCTCCATTTTGGTTAGCTTCATCAGCTGCTCGGTGGTCTTGGGCTTACGCACGCCCATCTTCAGCGCGACCTCCACCATCTCATCGGTCATCACGCCGGCAAGGCCCCAGTACTCTGGGTCGTCCGCCGTGGCCTTGAGGCCGATGCGGTTCGTGATCATGCTGCCGAGCTTGAGGACGTTTTCACGCGGGGCGTCCGTGCGGGGAATTTTGAAATCCAGTTTACTCTCGTCGAGAGGGAAATTCGTGGGCTTGCTGCCGTTGATATCGCTCATGTTCCTGCTCTCCCTTTTCGCGGCGCACCGCGTGCTTGCCGCCGCGCAGCAAAAATATCGCGCGGCGATCATCACCTATCTTATCCAAGCTCTATTTTACAGGAAAATGTTGGATTTTTCCATTGACTGATTCCATAAACCGCAGTCATATCGCTCAATTCCCCGCATTTTTGCGCAGATCGGCAGAATTGCCCAAATTTACAGGTCAAGGAACCGCCGCGCAAGCGCGGGCACATTGGTGTTTTTGAGGCACACGACGTTCAGCTCGTGCACGCCCGTGAGCGGCGGGCAGGAAAAATGCCCGAACTGCGCATCATTCTTGACGACGGCCTCGTAGAGGAAGCTCACGCCGCAGCCCTCGCTCACCAGATGCCGGATGAGCTTGAAGCTGCTGATGCAGACATTCGCGCGAAACGCCTCGACCGTGTAGCCGCACTGCATGAGCTCTCGCTCTAAAATCTTTCGCGTACCGGAGCCAGGCTCGCGCAGGATGAGCCGCTCGGAAAAGAGCTCATCCATCGGCACCTCACAGCCCGAAAACGGGTGATCTTTCGCGCAGATGCCGATGTAGGGCTCGTTGCGCAGCAGAAAGCTCTCGTACCGGCTCTTGTCAAAAATACCCTCAAGCACGACGAAGTCAAGCTCCCCGCCCTCGAGCTGGGCGAGCAGATGCGCGGTATTGTCCACGGTAAAAAAGCAGCTCGTTGTCCGGTTCTTTGAGAAATCGGCTGATCTGCGGCAGCAGAATATAGTCGCCGATGGACTTCGTCGCGCCGATGCGAAGGCTCGTCTTCTCCTGCCGTTTGAGCGCACGGCGCAGCTCCTCGTCCTGATAGCGCTGGCTGATGGCGTAGATCTCAAGCGTTTCGCCCTGCGCCGTTTTTCTGAGCTTTCGGCTGTCGTAGGTAAAAAGGCGCACGCCGTACAGCGCTTCAAGCGCCTGGATCTGTTTCGTCACGGCGGGCTGCGTCAAATGCAGCTGCTCCGCCGCCTTGCGGTAGTTCATCGTGGCGCACACGGTCAAAAAGGTCTCAAGCCGCTGGTCCATTGTTCTCTCTCCTCTGTCGATAACAAACAGGAATCGACATATTCTTATTTATAATTTTATTATATCATAAGTCGGTGATATAATACACCCGCAACACGCATTGGAGGAGAGAAAAAGCTCATGAAATTTATCGAATCTGTAAAGAAAATGCTGCCCGGCTGCGCCATCGCGCTCGTCATTGCCGTGGTAGCTAAGTTTTTAGAGCAGCTGGAGGAATCCGTGGGGCTGCACCTCATCGGCGCGTCGGTCATCGCACTGTTCATCGGCATGATCGTGAACCGCTTTTACGCGCCGAACGACAAGACGAAGCCCGGCATCAAATTCACCTCGAAGAAAATTCTGAAATTCGCCATCATCCTGCTCGGCGCCAGCCTGAACATCACGACCGTGCTGACGGTCGGTAAGTTCTCGCTCACCGTCATGCTCTTCACACTGGCGACGTGCTTTGGCCTCGGCTATGTGATCGGCAAGGCGCTGGGGCTTGACTGGAAGACGAGCAGCCTCATCAACGCGGGCACGGGCATCTGCGGCGGCAGCGCCATCGCCGCCATCGCGCCGGTCATCGAGGCAACGGACATGGACATCGCCTACGGCATGTCGGCAACGTTCCTCTTTGATACGATCATGGTCGTCGTGTTCCCGCTGCTCGGCCGCGCGATGGGCCTTTCCGACGCGGCGTTCGGCCTGTGGGCCGGCACGGCGGTGAACGACACGTCCAGCGTTGTGGCGACGGGCTACGCCTTCAGCGAGGCGGCGGGCGATTTTGCCACGATGGTCAAGCTGACGCGGACGCTGGCCATCATCCCGACGGTGCTGGTCTTCGCCGCCATCAGCGTGCACCTCAAGAAAAAGGCCGCCGCGCAGAGCGGCGACCATGGCGTCAAGGTCAATATGAAGTCGGTGTTCCCGTGGTTCATCCTCGGTTTCCTTGCAATGTCCATTCTGTGCAGCGTCGGCGTCATTCCCGCGGGCCTCGCCGCGACGCTCAAGAGTATCAGCAAGTTTCTGATGGTCGCGGCGCTCGCCGCCATCGGCCTCAATACGAACTTCGCGGCGCTGTGCAAGTCTGGCGCAAAGCCGATGCTCCACGGCTTCATCATTTCGCTGCTGGTCGTTCTTGTGGCGATTGCGGTCGAATATGTGCTCGGCATCGCGCCGAGCGGCACGCTCATTTAATCGTCCGCCGAAAGGATGAGATCGCAGCGGTTCCGCACATCGAGCGCGTCGAAATAGCGCTGCTCGAAAGGGATCCAGCGGTCGAAAAACTGCTTTGCATGCGCGGGCGCATTCCGTTTGAGGATGCGCTCGCGCTGTTTTTCTGCCGAAATCGGCAGAAAAACGGATAGATCGTAGTACGGCGCAAGGTCGGGGTGCATGGAGTACGCGCCCTCGACAATGTTGAGTGTTCCCGCCTCGATCCTCTGCGGCGGGGCGATGGTAAACGTCGCGCAGTCGAAGCGGCGGTAGTCGACGGGTCTTCCCTCGCGCAGAGGGATCAGCACCTCCTCCAAAAAGCGCTCGCGGTCGACGTTGCCGCCGGGCTGCGTGAAGCGTGCCTCCGTGCGCTGCTCGGGCCGGAGGAAAAAGTCGTCCATGTGGAAGACAGGGCAGCCGTAAACATTTTGCAGCAGCTCGCCGAGCGTCGTCTTGCCGCTGGCGCTGCCGCCCTCGATGGCGACGAGCACGCGGTCTTTTTCCGCCGTCAGGCGGTCGATGCGCGCAAACAGCGGCAGCGCGCGGGCGAAGTCGCGCCGCAGGACGCGGTACGCGGGCGCGTAATTCTGCCGAAATATCTCGGAGTGGTGCAGCGGCGGAAAGCCGTCCCTGCGCCACCTCTCAACAGCTTCCGCCGTCTCCTGCGCAGAAAACGGCAGCTCGCCCGCGTCGGCCATTGTCTGCAAGGCGGTGAGCATCGCTTCGAGCTTTTCGCGCCCGCACTCCTCGTGCCGCGCAGAGAGGGCGAAGAGCCGCGCAAACGTCTCCGCGCTCAAGCCGTCCTGCAAAATGCCGAGGTGCACACGGCAGTAGTCGCCGCTGAGCAGCTCGACGAGCTCGGAGATACGGTCACCGCTTCGCGCCGCTTCGGCGCGGATGTAGTCTGCGGCGGCGGACGGGTCGGCGATCAGATGCTCGCAGCCAAAGGCGCTCTGATAGAGCGCCTTGAAGACGTCCTGAAGCGCCAGCTCTGGATAGCGCGCGCAGTGGGCGCGCAGAAAGTCGCGAATATCGGTAAAATTCGTCATAGCGGCAGGGTTCCTTTACCAAAAAGTTTCGTTTATCATAGCGCTTTTTCGCCCCTTTCGCAAGGGGCAAGGGATTGACAGCCCTGCGCTTTTTTGATAAAATTCCCGCATCGGCACAAGCCGGCAGCGTTGGCACAAGCTGACTTTTCTTCCGCGCGTTCCCTGAAAGCAAACGAGGTATCACCAAGGTATCAATCTCCCTGCAAGGGGAATATTGATGCCTTTTTCTTTGTCTTTTCAAGGGTTTTCGCGCAGAAAACAAGACGCAAGAGAGGATGAGAACACCGTGACGATCCTTGTCATCGACGGCCAGGGCGGAAAGCTCGGCAAAACTTTGGTCGAGAACATCAAAAAGTCCTTCCCGCACCTCGAGATCATGGCGGTCGGTACGAACAGCGCCGCTTCCGACGTGATGCGCCGCGCGGGCGCTGACCTCGTGGCCACGGGCGAAAACCCCGTCATCGTGGCCTGCCGCAGCGCGCAGATCATCGTCGGCCCCATCGGCATCGCGATCGCCGATGCGCTGATGGGCGAGATCTCCCCCGCCATGGCAAACGCCGTCGCGTCAAGCAATGCCTACCGTGTGCTCATCCCGATGAATCTATGCAGCACGTATGTCGCGGGCGTGGACAAAAAGTCCTCCGCCATTCTGGACGACGCCATGGCGCACATCCGTTCGCTGCTCGAAGGAATGGAGAACAAACCATGAACAACGCTGCCACTGCAACTGCCCGTACCGCTTCCCCGGTGAGAAAGCTCACCTATTCCGCGCTCTTCCTCGCCTTGGCGATGGTCCTGCCGTTTTTGACCGGCCAGATCCCCGAGATCGGCTCCATGCTCTGTCCCATGCACCTGCCCGCGCTGCTGTGCGGCTTCATGTGCGGCTGGCCGTGGGGACTCGCGGTCGGCTTTATCTCCCCGCTGCTGCGCTCGATGATCTTCGGCATGCCGCCCGTTTGGGTCGCCATCGCCATGGCGTTTGAAATGGCGACCTACGGCGCCATCGCCGGTCTTCTGTACCGCAAGCTGCCGAAAACAGGCTGGCGCATCTATGCCTCGCTCATCTCCGCGATGGTCGCGGGCCGCCTTGTGTGGGGCCTTGTGAAGTTCCTGCTCGCGGGCCTTCAGGGCACGGAGTTCAGCCTCGCCCTCTTCCTCTCCGGCGCGGTGACGACGGCCATCCCCGGCATCATCTTGCAGCTCATCCTCATTCCCATCCTTGTGGTGGTAATGGAGCGCACAAATATGGCGCTCGACGTGTGAGCACTTGATAAAAGCAGAAAAGGACTTGGACGAAAGCGTCCAAGTCCTTTTCTTTATTCCTCCGCTTTACTCAGCAGCTTCGGCGCGCTCGTATCCATCAAAAACGCCCCGAGCGGCGCGGTGATGACGATGCCGAGCACCGCGACTGACAGCACGATGCTGCCGCAGGGCAGCCCCGCCGCAAGCGGCACCGAGCCGATGGCCGCCTGCACCGTCGCCTTGGGAAGATAGGCAAACACGCAGTAAAGCCTCTCTTTCGCCGTGAGCGGCGTTCTGACAAGGCAAAGGCACACACCCACGGCGCGGAAAATGAGCGCCGAGAAGATCATGCCGACCGCCGCAAGGCCCACGCCCGCCATATAGCGGATATCGACCGCCGCTCCGACGAGGACGAACAAAATGACCTCCGCCGCCAGCCAGAGCTTGCCGAATTTTTCAGAGAGCCGCTTGGCAACGAACGGCGTGCACTTCATCTTAAGTAAGCACGCCATGCTGACGACCGCGAGCAGGCCCGACACCGGCACGATGCCCTCGAGCCAGCCCTCCGCCGCGACGAGCAGCAGCGAGACCCCCAGCACGATGATGACCTTCATGCTGTTGCGGATGCAGTGCGATCGGGCATAGGCAGTCTCGAAAAAGCGGCTGAGCAACCACCCGACAAGCGCACCCAGCGCAACGCCGAGCACGATCGACGCAGGGATGCTCAAAAAGTCCGCGGCGTTGGCGCTGCCGCCCTGCGCCGTGTGCAGAAACGTTGTAAACAGCACAATGACGAAGATATCGTCGCACGATGCGCCGGCCAGGATCATCTGCGGGATGCTCTTGTCCGTTCCGCGGCCGCTTTCCATCAGCTGCACCATGCGCGGCACGACGACCGCGGGCGACACCGCCGCGAGCACCGCGCCCATGACAGCCGCCTCCGCGTGCGTGACGCCGAGGAAGTACGGCGCGAGCAGCACATAGCCGATGATCTCGCACGTTGCGGGCAGGCACGACATCAGGATTGCCGGACGGCCGACCTTTTTGAGGTCGCCCAAATCGAGCGACAGTCCCGCCTTGAGCAGGATAATAACGAGCGCGAGCTTGCGCAGGTCGGCTGAGATCGACAAAATCGAGCCGTCCAGCACATTGAGCACGCACGGCCCCAGCAGGATGCCCGTCGCCAGCATGCCGATGATGCGCGGCAGCTTCAACTTTTGGCAGAGCGCGGCCAGCGCAAGGCCAACCAAAAAAATGAGTGCGAGTGAAGTTAACATAAATTTCCTCCTCCGAACACAAAAAAGCTGATGCCCCCTGTGACCGTTCAAAATCACAGAAGTCATCAGCTCAAAAAAGCGGTTTCGGCAGTGCCGTGGGAGAACCTCATTCCCGATTGCGCAGTATAGCAAAGCGCGGGCAAAAATGCAAGCCCTTTTTCAAAAATCAGCGCTCGAACGTCACCTGATAGGCCCCCAACACCTGCATGCAGGGGATGACGGCGGCATTTTCGACCGTGAAAGCCGCCTTTTCATAGTGCGTCGTCTCCTCCTCGGGGATGGCGGGCAGCGTTTTGCCAAGGCTGACACCGTGCGCGCCGCCTGCAAAGCGCCAGGCGAATTCACAGTCGCAGAATTCCTTGTTTGCTGTGATCTTCTCCGCGGGCACGAGCGTAAACGTACCGTCTTTCAAGTAATAGCAGCCTACGTTGTCCTTTTCCGCAGGGCAGTCGCCCTCGATGCCGACGCCGGTGAACGAGATCGTCAGCTCCGGCAGCGTGAAGGTCGTCTTTTTGCCGTCCTTCGTAAAGGGAACATCATCCCAGCGGCCAATGTTGACCCAGCCGCAGTTGCCGTCCCTTTCCGCGGCAGTGTTGAACTCGAGAGCCCCCGTTTTGCCGTCGCGCACCTCCGCGTTGATGCGCAGCACCGGCCGCAGCGAGGCAAAGCCCTCCGGCAGCAGGGCGCGCAGACGGTCCTGCTCGGCGCCGTAGGCCATGACAAACTGTTCAACGGTCATTGCGCTTCCTCTGTTTCCTTTTGTGCGCGCTCCGCGTCTTGCCTCAGCAGCCGCAGATAGGCGTCGAGATAGATCTTGTGCGTCACGCTTAAAAGTGCCGAGCGCAGCAGTTCCTTTTCATCCGACTCGTCCTGTCCGACGCTTGCAAGATGGTCGCTCGCGCCGAAGACATAGCGGATGAGATTTTCAAATTCCTCGCAGAAGTAGTGATAAGCGGTCGGCAGATCGTAGGTCTCGTGCTGAATGCCGATCAGCGCGCGGATGTCGTCCATCGCGACGACGCTCTTGATGCACGAGACAAAGATGAGGTACGCAATGCTCTCCGCGCCGTAGGCCTTTTTCTCTGGCCCGGGGATGATCTTCTGCTTAACATAATTGCTGACCATCGAGGCCGTGATGGGACTGAGCCCGCATCCCGTGATGGATTGATTGACATAACGCGTCACCTGTTCGAGATACAGCCCCACGTCGGGGATCTCCCCGAGCCGCGGGATATGAAAGCTTCGGACAGACTCCGCCAGACGGCTGCGCATATTTTCGTCCATAGCTGCTCCTCCGTTCAAACTGCGTTTTCATCATCTTAAACTTTGGTTAAAAAAATGTCAATAAGTTTTTCAAAAACCGATTGACAGTTATTGAAAATCGTTGTATTGTAGTCAAAGATAATTTCACCTGACAACAGGTTTTTGAATAACCGATTATTTTTTTGGAGGCTTCCCCATGATGAAACTGATCGCCGACTCCTCTGCCAACCTCATGATGCTGGAGGGCGTAACCTATCAGAGCGTGCCCATGACCATCCGCGCCGGCGAGCGCGACTTCGTGGACGATGAAACGCTCGACACGCACGAGCTACTCGACTATCTCGCGGCCCACAACGGCAAATCCGGCACGGCCTGCCCCAGCCTCGACGGCTGGCTCAAGGCGTTCGAGGGCGCGGATGAGATTTTCGTCATTACCATCACAAGCAGCCTGTCCGGCACCTGTGCCTCGGCCATGGCCGCGCGCGACGTGTATCTCCAGTCGCATCCCGAGGTCAAAATTCACATCTTTGACACGCTGAGCACGGGACCGGAGATGCAGTTGCTCGCAGAGAAGCTCGCAGAGCTGCACGCCAAGGGCCTCCCCTTCGATGTGATCTGCGAAAAGGCGCAGGAATATCTTGCCACCACGCACCTCTTCTTCAGTCTTAAGTCCCTGCACAATCTGGCGCAAAACGGCCGCGTCAGCAAAATCGCCGCGGGCGCCATCGGCATTCTCGGCATTCACATCCTCGCCACCGCAAGTCTTGAGGGCACGATCCAGCCCGTTGAAAAATGCCGCGGCGAAAAAAAGACGTGCGCGGCGATGGTACAGAAGCTTCTGGAAGCTGACTACCACGGCGGCAAGGTGCGCATCCACCACGCCGAAAATCCAGAGGCGGCTGGGGCGCTCGCCGCTTCGCTGCGCGGGCACTTTCCTGAAGCAGACATTGAGATCCGTCCCTGCCGTGGTCTTTGCAGCTACTATGCCGAGCGCGGCGGCGTGATCGTCGGTTTTGAGACGATGTAAAACCGAACAGACAGCAAAAAGCAGACGGCCTGCGCGAGCCGTCTGCTTTTCTTTATCTCTGCCATTAGGCAGTTGGAGTGGTATCGGAGGTACTGTCGCCCGCTGGGGCGCTGCCGTCAGTGGGGCTTCCCTGCCCGCTGGGCGGTGTGGGGCGCTCGCCGCTGGGCATTTCGGGCACTTCCCCGTCGGGAAGCTCTGGCTTCTCGCCGTTTGGCATCTGACCGTCAAAGCCCTCGGGCAGTTCACCGTCTGGCTTCTGTCTGCCGCCGGGGAAGCCGCCGCCCATGCCCATGCCGGTGGAAACCGTCCCGCTCTGCGCGGTCCCTTCGGTGGAGCTGTCGCCCGCCTTGAGGGTATACGCACTGTCCGCCACCACATCGGCAGACGAGAAGAGGATGAAGTTCGCACCGCATCTGGTTGTGCCGCTGTACACGGCATTTCCGTCGGCGTCTTCAATCGTGAAATCCGCGTCCGCGGCGATCAGGCTGCTCTGCGTACTGCCCGGCATGCCGCCAAAGCCCGTTGAGCCGTAAATGACGCAGGGCTGCGTGGCCTCCAGGTTCATGCCCATGCCGCTGCTGCCGCCCGCGGCGAGCACCGTGCCGCCCGAGACGGTGATAGTGCCGTCGGCGTCCAGCGGCTCGTTGTCCGCCGTGTTGTCCGTCCACACGATCACTGTTCCGCCCGTGATGGTCAGGTCGCCGTTGGAGTCAAAGCCGTCGCCGCCGGAGGTATAGGCGTCGATCGTGCCGCCGGAGATCGTCATCGTGAAGTCATAGTCCGTCAGGTCGGAATTTGCCGCATTCAGGCAGTCGTCCGAGGCGTTGATCGTAATATCACCGGAGCAAACGTTCAGCTCCGCGCCCTCAAGGCCCTCGCAGCAATTCGTGATGTCGATCGTGGGGCCGTCCGTGCCGTCCGCACCGATGTTCAGCGCCAAGTCGCAGTGAATGGCGTCATCCGCGGCGTCGATGGTCAGCGTGCCGCTCTCGACGTTCAAAAGCTGCTCGGCGTTGATGGCGTCGTTGACGGGTGCATCGATATTCAGCGTCAAATCGCGGATCGTGAGCAACGCTTCGCCGTCCTCATCCGTCGTCGCGCCGGATTTGATGCCGTTTTTGCCGTTGGCCGTGATGGTCAGCTCTCCATCGCCGCAGAGGGTGACAAGCGAGCCATCCTTACACTTGATGACGGCGTTTTCGGCATTTTCGTTTTCGGGGTAGTTGTCGTCATTGTTCTGCTCGGTATCGCTCAGGGAATTTTCCGTACCGTTGGAAACAAGGATGGTCACCTCGCTCGACTTGCCGCAGGTGATGGCGGCGGTGTTCTCACTCGTAAGTGTCAGGCCGTCCAGCACCAGCGTCACGCCGGTCGTACCCTTTTTCACCTTGATGGAGCCGTCCGCGCAGCTGCCGGAGACGGTGTAGGTACCACTCGACGTGATGGTGAGCGCTGTGCCGTCGATCTCGTAGCCCGTGTCCGTCTCGCCCGCAGCGGTCACGCCGCAGTCGGTAAAGGTAAAGGTCACATTGCTTGCCGTGTCCGCCGTACTATTATTTATCGTACCGGCGCAGGCCGTGAGTGACAGCGCCAGCGCCGACGCGCACAGGAAAGGCAGTAGTTTTTTCATCATAATATCTCCTCGATCAATGATCTCGCATGGTCCCCCCGGGGCAGGCGCGAGCTTTTTCACTCTCTGCGCCCGCTCCTTTGAGCCTGGCGACAGCATACCCGCTTTGCCTAAAGGTTACCTAAAGAAAACGAAGATTTTACCTTTAGGTTTCTTTTAGGTTGCGCGTTCATACTTGATCGCACAAAGGAGGTTCGACACCATGGCGATCCAATGCTGTTTTGAACGATATGAAAAGAAATACTGCCTGACCCTTTCCCAGCAGCGTTTTTTATTGGAGCGGATGACACCCTACATGAAAAAGGACGCGTACGGCGAGTACACCATCTGCAACATTTATTATGATACCGACGACTACCGCCTAATTCGCGCGTCGCTCGAAAAGCCCGTCTATAAGGAAAAGCTGCGCGTGCGCAGCTACGGCGTGCCGCAGGCGGACGGCAGGGTCTTTGTCGAGCTCAAGAAGAAGTTTGACGGCGTCGTCTATAAGCGCCGCATCACAACGGACATCCAGAACGTGGAGCCGTTTCTCTCCGGCGAGCTGCCGAGTGAAAACTTCGGCCAGATCGGACGCGAGATCGGCTATTTTCAGTCGTTTTATCACACCGCGCCCAAGGTCTTCATCGGCTACGACCGGCTCGCCTTTGCGGGCATTGACGATCCGCAGCTCCGCATCACGTTCGACACGAACTTACGGTGGCGCGACACGGATGTCGACCTCCGCCTCGGCGACCACGGCGCGCCCATCGCGCTGCCCTGCGGCGATGTGCTGATGGAGGTCAAGATTCCCGGCGCGTGCCCGCTGTGGCTCTGCCATCTACTCTCCGACGTTGGGGCGTTCCCCGCGTCGTTTTCCAAATACGGTGCCTGCTACCGTGACGAGTTGTCCGCAGGCGTCCACACGACCAACTTAAAGGAGGATACCTTCTGTGCTTAACTCGATCTTAGGAAGCGAATTGACGCTCGTCTCGTTTCTCATCTGTACGGCGGTGTCGCTGCTGCTCGGCGTCGGCACGGCGCTCGTTTCCATGTACCGTTCGTGTACGACGCAGAGCTTCGCCGTCACGCTCGCGATTTTGCCCGCCGTGGTGCAGCTTGTCATCATGCTGGTGAACGGCAACCTCGGCGCGGGCGTCGCCGTGGCGGGTGCGTTTGGGCTCGTGCGCTTCCGCTCCGCGCCGGGCACAGCGAAGGAGATTGGAGCGCTGTTCCTCGCGATGGCCATCGGCCTTGCGACCGGCATGGGCTATGTATGGCTCGCCGTCATGGCGTTTGTGATCGTCTCGGCGATGATGCTGCTGCTCACGGCGGTGAACTTCGGCGGCGCGGACGAGCACGAGCGCGAGCTCAAGATCACGATCCCCGAAAGCCTTGACTACGACGGCCTGTTCGACGATCTCTTTGAAAAGTACACCAAGTCCTGCGTGCTCGAGCGCGTGAAAACGAACAACATGGGCACGCTCTACGAGCTCACCTACCGCGTCACGCTCCCTGATGACCACGCGCCCAAGGCGTTTTTGGACGAACTGCGCTGCCGCAACGGCAACCTCAACATCACCTGCGGGCGCGAGGCGACGAAAGACGCGCTCTGAGGCATCTTGATTTTTGCCCGCGCGCTCTTTATACTACACGTATTATCGGAAATCAGAGGGGGAACCTTTTATGCGGCTGCTGATCGCAGAAGATGAAGTGGACCTTGCCGAGGCGCTGACGGTCTTTTTTGAAAAAAATCACTTCTCCGTCGACGCCGTGCACAACGGCTTCGACGCCTATGAATATGCCTCGTCGGGCGCATACGACGCCGTCATTTTAGACGTGATGATGCCCAAGATGGACGGTATTCAAGTGCTCGAAAAGCTGCGGCAGGGGGGCGTGAAAACGCCCATCATGATGCTCACGGCCAAGGGCCAGAAGAGTGACCGCATCACGGGCTTCAACGCCGGCGCGGACGACTATCTTCCCAAGCCCTTCGACCCCGACGAGCTCTTGAGCCGCGTGCGCGCCATCCTGCGCCGCAGCGAGGCCTACCAGCCGACGGTGCTCGCCTACGGCGATCTGACGCTCGACCCCGGCAGCGGCAATTTGAGCTGCGGGAAGGACTCCATCCGCCTGAGCGGGCGTGAGTTCCAGATCATGGAGCTTTTCATGCGCTCGCCGCGGCAGGTCTTTTCCGCCGAGCGCATCATGGAGCGCGTGTGGGGCTGGGATAATGAGGCGGAGATCAACGTCGTATGGGTGAACATCTCGAATCTTCGCAAAAAGCTCAAGTCCATCGGCTCGCACGTCACCCTGCAGGCAAACCGCGGCCTCGGCTACGTGTTGGAGGAGAGCGTATGATCAAGCGCCTGCGAAACCGCTTTATCCGTATCGCGATGCTCTCCGTCACGGCGGTGATGATGCTGCTGACGATCATTCTGAACGTCGCGAACTATGTCTCGACCGATTCCGACCTGAAGCAAACGCTGACGCTCATCTACGAGAACGCGGGCACCATCCCCCACTCGCGTTTCCTGCCGCCGAGCGGCTCGGACAGCGCCGATGCACCCACGCCGCCGGAAAATGACGGCGGCAGCGGTGACACTGCCCCCGCGCCGCCCGACGGCGCAGACGATTCGCAGACGCCGCAGGCCCCGCCCGACGACAAAATCGCGCGGCGCGAAGGGCCGTTCACCGCGGAAACGCCGTTCTCCACGCGCTTTTTTGTCCTGCACTACACATCAAGCGGCACGCTGACACAGGCAGACCTCGACAATATCGCCTCCGTCACGGAGGATGATACGCAGGAATATCTCTCCGCCGCGCTCGCACACGGTGCGGGCTACGGCTACTTTAACAGTTATCGCTTTTTCGTCGCGCAGACGGATGACGGCGAGAATATCGCCATCTTCCTCGACTGCTACCACGAGCTGCGTGCGATGCGCGTGGTGCTCGTGTGGTCGCTGCTCGCCGATGCGGCATGCATCCTGCTCGTCTTCTTGCTTGTCGTGCTGCTCTCGCGCCGGGCCATCGACCCAGTGGTTCGCAGCGCGCAGCAGCAGAAGCAGTTCATCACCGACGCGAGCCACGAACTGAAAACGCCCATCACCGTCATTGCCACGAGCCTCAAGGTGCTCGAAATGGAGACCGGCAAGCAGAAATGGATCGACAAGGCGATGGCGCAGACGGAAAAGCTCACCTCGCTCGTCAACTCGCTCGTCACGCTCTCGCGCATGGACGAGGAGGATTCGCCGCTCAGGATGGAGGAGTTCCCCGTGAGCGACGCCGTGCGCGAAACGGCGGAAACGTTCGTCGACTTCGCCGCGTCGAAGGGGCACGAGCTGCGCCTTTCGATCACGGACGGCCTCACCTATCGCGGCGACGAGTACGCCGTGCGCCAGCTCGTCTCGATCCTGCTCGACAACGCGGTCAAATATGCACTGCCGGATTCCCCCATTGAATTCTCGCTCGAAAAGGCGAAGCGCGGTGTCGTCCTCCGCTCGTCGAACGCCTGCGAGGATGTTGCTCCGGAAAACGCGCAGAAGCTCTTCGACCGCTTTTACCGTGCCGATCAATCCCGCTCGTCGGGCAGTGGCTTTGGCATCGGCCTTTCCATCGCGCGCTCGATCGCCGAGGGGCACCACGGCTCCATCCGCGCCATCGTGGACGACGGGAAGATCACCTTCACCGCCGAGCTCAAATAAACGGCTTTTGGGCAAAAAACGCTTCGCAAAAGTTCTGCGAAGCGTTTTTCTTATCAAAGGCTTTTCTCCCCGCCCGTGACGGTCTCGATGGCGCAGGCGATGAACTTTTTCGCTGCGGGCGAGGCCTCTTTGAGCGACGGGACGGAGATGCCGAGCGTCACGAACTGCGGCGGGTCGAACGGGACCTCCGCCACCGTGCCGCTCCACTTACGCGAGATGAGCCGCTGGTTGAAGCTGACGCCGAGCCCCGCCTCGACCATGTTGTAGGTCGTAAAGCCGTCTCGCGTCGTAAAGCAGGTCTGCGGGTGCAGGTCATGCTGCTCGAGCAGGCGGTCCTGATCGGTGTCGTGATTGGGCGAGGTGTGGATGAACGGCTCGTTCTGCAAGCGGCAAAGCGGGAACGAATCCGCCTCTGCCAACTCGTGCCCGCGCGGCAGCCACGCGACCAATTCGTCGCGAAAGACCGGCAGCCAGTCATACTTATCGCCGTGCATCTGCGCGCCGAAGCAGCAGTCGACCGAGCGCTCGTTCAGCCAGCGCGCCATCTCGAGGTTGCCGCCCTCCTGCATGCGCACGGTCACGCCCGGATAGCGGGCGCGGAACGCCGTCAGGATCTCTGGCATCCACAGGGCCGAAATGCTGTAATAGCAGCCGATCGTCAGCGAGCCCTTTGACACGCCGCCGATCTCCGCGCTGAGCTGCTCGGCGTTGTGGTGCGCGCGCACGACCTCGCGCAGCAGCGGCAGCATGAGCTTTCCGTTTTCCGTGAGCTGCACGCCCTTTTTGCTGCGAAGAAACAGCGGAAAGCCGAGCTCTTCCTCCAGCGTGCCGATCATGCGCGTCACGCCCGACTGCGTGTAGCCCAAAAGCTCCGCCGTGGCCGTCAGGCTGCCGAGCTCTGCCGCGGCAAGGAACGCCTCGCATTTGACCGCTTCCATACGCCCTCCTATCCATGATTTTATGTCATGATTTTCATTTCAAATAACCGTTTGCGTCATGTTTTCTCTTATTCTACAATAGCAGTCAGAAACCGTCAATCCTGTTTTTGAAACGAGGTCTTTTTTCATGGAGCATCGTCTTTCTTTTTTTCCTGCGACTATCTTGAGGGCGCGCATCCCGCCATCCTGCAGCGCCTGTGCGAAACGAATTTTGCGCAGACCGCCGGTTACGGCACGGATGAATACTGCGAATCCGCGCGCGAGAAGATCCGCGCCGCTTGCGGCGCGCCGAACGCGGAGATTCACTTCCTTGTCGGCGGCACACAGACGAACGCGACCGTCATCGACGCGCTGCTGCGCTCTTACGAGGGTGTGATCGCCGCGGACACGGGGCACATCAGCGTGCACGAGGCCGGCGCCATCGAGTTCGGCGGGCACAAGGTGCTCACGCTGCCGCAGGAGAACGGCAAGATCACCGCATCCCAAATCCGCGCACTGCTTGATCAGTACGAGGACGACGCGAACCGCGACCACACGGTCATGCCCGGGATGGTCTACCTCTCCCAGCCGACGGAGTACGGCACGCTCTATTCCAAAAAGGAGCTCGCGGCCATCAGCGCGCTCTGCCGCGAAAAGCGCCTGCCGCTCTATATCGACGGCGCGCGCCTTGCCTACGCGCTCGCCTGTCCTGAAAACGACGTAACACTGCGCGACCTTTCCGCGCTGTGCGACATTTTCTACATCGGCGGCACGAAATGCGGCGCGCTGCTCGGCGAGGCGGTCGTCATTCCCCAGCCGGGGCTCATTCCACACTTTTTCACCATCATCAAGCAGCACGGCGCGCTGCTCGCCAAGGGACGGCTGCTCGGCATCCAGTTCGACACGCTCTTTACCGATGGGCTCTACGAGCGCATCGGTAAAGACGCCGTTCGCTACGCCGACGCTATCCGGCGCGCGATGGCGGAAAACGGCTATTTGCCCTGTTTCCCCTCCCCGACGAACCAGAGCTTCTGCATCGTCAGTGAGCAGCAGCGCAAAGAGCTCGCCGAGCGCGTGGACTTCTCCGTCTGGGAGCAATATGACGAGACGCACAGCATCATCCGCTTTGCCACAAGCTGGGCGACGCGGGAAGAGGATGTGAACGCGCTCTGTCGCATCCTGCGCGAGTGCAGCGCGCAGGAAAAGGTAGCGTCCTAAAATCAAAAAAGAGCTTTCTCCGATTTTCAGGAGAAAGCTCTTTTTATTTCATTGCGCTGCGCTCAGTTCTTTTTCATCAGCTGTTCATCCTGCTGCAAAAGCTGCTGCGTGATGATATCGAGCTGCCGGTGCTTGGCCATGCGGTCGGCGATGTTGTTCTGCACCAGCTCCGTCTCCTGATGGCCGCGGAAGGACAGCTTGAGCAGAATCGGCGTCAGGATCGTGCCGCATACGACCGTGATGACGACCGGCGTCATCATCGCGGGCGACAGCACACCCATCGAAAGGCCGCGGTTGGCGACGATCAGCGCGACTTCGCCGCGGCAGGCCATGCCCACGCCGACCTGGATGCTCTCGCGCGTGGTGAACTGGCACGCCTTGGCGCCAAGGCCGCAGCCGAGGAGCTTCGAGATGATCGAAACAAGCAGCAGCAAAATCGAGAAGACGGCTATGCCGCCCGTCAGACCCGTGATCTGCACATTGATACCGATGCTCGCGAAGAACACCGGCGTGAGCAGAAGATACCCGAGGGGGTTGTACTTCGTCTGGATGTAGGTGCCCTTGGGCGTGCACGCGACGGCAAGGCCCGCGGCGTAAGCGCCCGTGATATCAGCGACGCCGAAGAATTCCTCAGCGCAGTAGGCCATCACAAGGCAGAGGACAAAGGCGAACACGGAGTTTCTGTGGCTGGCCCAGCCGTGCTGGCGCTTGAGCATCCAGCAGAAGATGCGGTTCGCGCCAAAGCCGACCACGAAGGCAAAGACGAAAAAGCCCACGATCTTGAGGAGCACCATACCGATGCTCTCGTCTCCGCCGGCAAGGCTGCAAACGAGCGTCAGGGCGATCAGGCCGAGCACATCGTCGATGAGCGCGGCGGCCAAAATCGTGTTGCCAACCTTGGTCTCGAGCTTTTTCATCTCCTTGAGCGTTTCGACTGTAATGCTCACGGACGTGGCCGTCAGGATGGTGCCGATGAAAATGTTTTCGATAAAGCCGGTGCTCTCGATGAGTCCGAGCTCATCCGCGCCCCATGCAAGCGCCGTGCCCATGAGAAACGGCACGACCACGCCGAGGACCGCGACCATGAAGCCCGCCTTGCCGCTGTGCTTGAGCTCGTTGACGTCCGTGCCCATACCGGCGGAGAACATCAGCACGATGACACCAAGCTCGCTGAGCTGCTTGGTGAACTCCGTTTCCGAAAGAAGGCCAAGGCCCGCGGGGCTGAGGATCAGGCCCGCGATCAGCGCGCCCACGACCTGCGGCATCTGAAACTTCTGCGCAATGAGGCCCAGAATCTTCGTGCTCAGCAGGATCAGCGCAAGATCCAGCAAAAAGTGATACGACATATTGATTTCCTCCCAAACTCTCTGATCTCTATCCAAATTCTTCCGTTTCATTTCGCGAGGCTCTATTCTAACTTCTTTTTTCTTTTTTCAACAGTCAGAATCACCAAGGAAACGGAAGAATTCCTGCACAGCTCATGCAAAATGCAATATATCTTTCATTTTTAACGTGAAATGTTTGCTTTGATTCCGTATCCATAGCCGTTTTCACAAAAAGCAGCGTCAAACGCGGCGTTAAGAAGCCGTGAAATATAGACAGATTCATTGAATTTCTCTATGATTTACAGGGATATCGTCTATATTGTCCACACATCGCGCACATTTTGTCGCTCACGCCCATTTTGCATCTTTTCCTGCATTTTGCGCATTTTCGTCGCACAATGCGCCGTTTCTCCCCTTGCCGCGGCGGCGCGGGCGTGGTAAAATCGGCCTTGTGACATGAACAAAGGAAAGGACGAGCCATGAATCAGAAAGAACTCAATGAACTGCGCCGGCGCTTCCGGCTCGATAAGAATAATTTCAGCCGCGTGTACGGCTGCTATGTGAACTCCAATAGTGAGATCATTGCGTGGGTCGATACCTCGATGGGCCTCATGCGGCAGGAGGAGCAGGAGATGTACCTGGGCCTTCTCAAAAAGTCCCTCTCCGGCACGCTTGGCAAGAACCTCATCGACGTGGTGTTCTCCACGCAGCAGGTCGCCGACAGCGATGAGCACCGCCTCTTGCAGACTCTTCGCCAGACGGAGCTCAAGGACCCCGCCTCGCGCGAAACGCTCTGCCGCCAAATCATCGACTGCATCGACATGGGCGAGACAAACTATCTCATCCTCCTCGCCGCCGACGCCTACGACGTGCCGCACCGCAGCAAGGATGACGAGATTCAGGCCGACGCGTCGAGTGAGGTCTTCAAGTACTTTGTCTGCTCCATCTGCCCCGTCAAGGCCCCGACGCTCGAACTGCGCTACGACCTTGACCAGAGCGAGTTTCACTCAAGCTCCACCGGCTACATCGCGACCTCGCCCGAGCTCGGCTTCCTCTACCCCGCGTTCGACAACCGCACGGCGAACATTTACAATGTGCTGTTCTACTCGAAAAACGCCGCGGAGATCCATCAGGAGGTCATCGACGCGCTGTTCCACGTCGACCCGCCGATGTCTGCCGAGGAGCAGAAAAACGCCTTTGGCTCGGCGCTTGCCGACGCGCTCGACAAGGATTGCAGCTACGATGTCGTCCAGTCCGTGCACGAGCAGATCAGAGCGCGCATCGAAGATCACAAGGAGAGCAAAGACCCCGAGCCGCTTGAAATGACGGCGGGCGACGTCGGCGGCATCCTCGCCAACAGCGGCGTGAACGACGAGCAGATCGCAGCGTTCCAGCGCGAGTGCGATGAGCAGTACGGCGAGAACGCCGCGCTGAACCCGAACAACATCATCGAGAGCAAAAAGTTTGAGATCACGACCCCCGAGGTCAAAATTTCCATTGCACCGGAGAACAGCTATATGATCGAAGCGCGCGTCATCAATGGCCGCAAATACCTCCTCATCCCCGCCGACGACGGCGTGGAGGTCAACGGCATCGGCGTCAACATCCCCGGTCTTGCGAAAGATGAATAAGAAAAAAGGAGAGAAGCCACAGCTTCTCTCCTTCTCTTTTTGACCATTTACGCCTTGCTCTTGTAGAGGTCAGCGATGATGTCGGCGCACTTGTCGATGCCGAGCTCGCCGCTGTCGAGCGTGATGTGGTAATTCTGCGCGTAGCCCCACTTCATGTTCGTGTAGAAGCGGTGATAGGCCGCGCGGCGCTTGTCCTTGTCGCGCAGGCGCTGCTCGGGCGACTGCTCGCGCTCGCCGTAGACCTCGACGATGCGCTTGGCGCGGAACGCCATATCCGCGTGGATAAAGACCTTGAGGCACTTGGCCTTGTCCTGCAAAATGTAGTCCGCGCAGCGGCCGACGATGACACAGGGGCCCTTTTCGGCAAGCTCGCTGATGACGCGGCACTGAATTTCCCATAGGATGTCCTCGTTCGTCGGGCCGAACGCGCGGTTCGAGAGCGCTGAGGACAGAAAGCCGCCGGGTGTGTACTCGCCCGCCTCCTTGACATAATTTTCTGCAAAGCCGCTCTCCTCGGCGATCTTCTGGATGAGCTCTGAGTCATAGCAGGGGATGCCGAGCTGCTCTGCAACCTTTTTGCCGACCGTGCGGCCGCCGCTGCCGAATTCACGGCTGATGGTGATAATATGATTCATAATACAGTTGCTCCTTCCGTATTGAGTTCCCGATACGTTTTTACAATCATACCCGCCGCGATGACGAAAGTCAACACATCCGACACCGGCATGGAGTACAGCACGCCGTCAAGGCCGAAAAAGCGCGGCAGCAGCAGTGCAAAGCCCACGCCGAACACGACCTCGCGGATCATAGAGAGCATCGTGGATGAGAATGCCTTGCCCACGGCCTGCAAAAAGATGAAGCAGGCCTTGTTCACGCAGGCGAGCACCATCATGCAAAGATACGTGCGGAATGCCTTGATTGCAAAGTCCGTGTAGTAGCTGCTCTCGTTCGCCGCACCGAAGACGGCGATGAGCTGACGCGGGAAGCCCTCGGCCAGAACGAGCGCGACGGCGCCGACGATCGCCTCGCAGAGCAGGAGCTTTGTAAAGAGTTCACGCACGCGCGTCTTTTTCCCCGCGCCCATGTTGTAACCTACGACGGGAATGCAGCCCGCCGCCATGCCGACGACGATGGAAATGACGATCTGGAAGAACTTCATCACGATGCCGACGACGGCCATCGGGATCTGCGCGTACTGCTCCTGCGAGAATATCTCATCCAGCGCGCCGTACTTGCGCAGCATGTTGTTGATGGCCGCCATCGCCGCGACGAGGCTGATCTGCGAGAGAAAGCTCGTGATGCCGAGCGTCAGCATCCGGGTACAGAGGCTTGCGCGCAGGCGGAAGTCTCCCTTTTCCGGCTTGACGGTCTTCATGCGGCAGAGATACCACACCGCAAGCACCGCCGTGACGATCTGGCCCAACACGGTGGCGACCGCCGCGCCCATCATGCCCCACTTACATTCAAAGATGAAGATGGGGTCTAAAATGATGTTGAGCACCGCGCCCGCGAGCGTGGAGATCATGGCGAACCGCGGGTCGCCGTCGGCACGGATGACGGGGTTCATCGCCTGCCCGAACATATAAAATGGGATGCCGAGCGAGATATAGAAGAAATACTCCTGCGCGTACTGAAAGGTCTCCTCGTTCACCGTGCCGCCGAACATCGAGATGATGGGATCGGCGAAGATGAGGTACAGCGCCGTGAGCACAAGACTGCTCGCGACCGACAATACGACCGCGCTGCCGACGCTCTTTCTTGCCTCTCCCACTTCGCCCTTGCCGAGCGAAATGCTGATGAACGCGCAGCAGCCGTCGCCGAGCATGACCGCAATCGCCAGCGCCGCGACCGTCAGCGGAAAGACGACGGTGTTTGCCGCGTTGCCGTAGGAACCGAGGTAGCTTGCGTTGGCGATGAAGATCTGGTCGACGATGTTATAGAGCGCGCCGACGAGCAGCGAGATGATGCACGGGACGGCGTAGCGCCGCATGAGCTTTCCCACGCGCTCCGTCCCCAAAAACTGGTTTGTGTTTTCCATGGTGGTCTTCCTCCTGCACATAAAAATTAGAGATGCGTTCCGCCGGATCAATCCGGACTTACGCATCTCTGCCGCACGATTTGACTATGAAGTTGTCTTCTCCCTCCTTTTTCCGTAAAAAAGCGTGCGGCGTTTCTGCAACCGGATTTACGCAGAAACGCCACACGCTGTGAATTGATTTTATCAAATTGTTTCGAGCATTTCAAATGTTTTTTGCGGCACGGCCGCAAATTTTTATTTAGTCCTGCTCCATAAAGCTACGGATATAGGCGATCAGCATTTTCGCCGTGCCCTCGAAGCCGAGCACATCGCTCTTGACGGTCATGTCGTAGCCGCGGGCGTCGCCCCACTTCGTCTCGCAGTAGTAGTTGTGGTAGGACTTTCTGGAGCGGTCGACCTCTTTGATCTCCTCGATCGCGTCCTCGGCAGACAGGCCCTTCTTTTCCATCACACGGCCGACTTTGGCTTGCTGGTTGCCGCAGATGAAAATGCTCAGCATATTGGGGTTGCCCTTGAGCACCTGGTCGCCGCAGCGGCCGATGATGAGGAAGCTCTCGCCGTTTGCCGCCTTGCTGCGCAGCATGGCAAACGTCTTCTCCGCCACGTTGACCTCAAGAGAATTGGAATACTTGCCGATGCGGCGCGAGGCAAAGAAGTTGACGGGCTTTTCGTCCATCTTGCGGATCATTTCCCCGCTGTAGCCTTCGGAAACGATCTCCTTTTCGATGGAGTCCTTGTCATAGAGCTTGATACCGAGCTCTTGCGCGATCATGTCGGCAATGTAATGGCCGCCGCTGCCGTGCTCGCGGCCAAGGGTGATGATGATCTGGTTTTTCATGGGATCGCACTCCTTTCCTTTTTCCGTTTACAGATAGCGCAGGAATAAGTAGGCCGTGGACACCGCCATGACAATGATCGTCGCGGGCACGCAGTACTTGCAGTAGCGGCCCCAGCCGATGGGATAGCCGCCCTTGGCCGAAGCCGAAGTGCCGACGACGTTGGCGCTCGCGCCGATGGGCGTCGCGTTGCCGCCGAGGTCCGTGCCGAGGGAAAGCGCCCAGGCAAGCACGCCGATATCCATGCCCTCTGTCGCGGCGATGGCGCGGATGACAGGGATCATGGTCGCGGCAAAGGGGATATTGTCGACAAAGGCGCTCGTGATGGCCGAGAGCCACAGAATGACGATCACAATAACCGCGATATTGCCCTCACTGACCGAGGTGATGAAGTTCGCGATCATGTTGAGCACGCCTGTCTTTTCAAGGCCCGCCACGGAAACGAACAGGCCGATGAAAAAGAGCAGCGTCTTATAGTCCACGCCCTTAATGATTTCTATAACAGATTTTTTGCCGCTGGTCAAGCCCAAAACGATCAGCGTCAGAATCGCGACGATCACGCCGATGCACGCGACGGAAAGCTCCGTCTGCGCGTGCGTGATGAGCAGCACGACCGCCAGCAGGAAAACGCCTGCGCTCGCAAGAAATGCCTTCTTGTTCGTGATGGCCGTCGAAGGCTCGGGACAGGTGACGGGGCCGCCGTTGGCATGCTCGGCGCGCTCAAGTTCCTTGCGGAAGCAGAGCGTGAAGTAAATGAGCATGAACACAAAGCAGATCGCCACGACCGCGCCGGTATTTTCGATGAAGTCGAAGAATGTGTAGCCGAGCGAGGTGCCGATGATGATGTTCGGCGGGTCGCCGCACATCGTGGCCGCGCCGCCGAGGTTCGCGCAGAAAATTTCAGACAGGATCATCGGCACGGGGTCGAATTTCATCGTCTGCGCCAGTTCGAGCGTGACGGTGGCGAGAAACAGCACGACCGTGATGCTGTCGATGAACATCGACAAAAACGCCGAGAGCGACATAAAGCAGATGAGCAGCGGCACCGTGCGGTAGTGTACGAGCTTGGCAAGCGTCAGGCACAGCCAGCGGAAAAAGCCCGCCTTGCCGAGGCCCTCGACCATGATCATCATGCCGGCGATAAAGAGGATCGTCGACCAGTTGATGCCCGCTGTGCTCTCCTCACTTGCGCCGTACCAGAATGTGCTCTGGAAAAACGCGCCGAGGTTGAGCGTCTCCCAAATGGCGCTCATCGAGCGCATGCAGACGCCGAACACCAGCACGAGCACGAGCGCGCCGCTCCCGAGCGTAATGTAATGCCGTTCAAACTTATCGAGGATAATAAGCAGGAACATAGTGACAAAAATGCAGATGGCAATGATCTGAGCAAACATGTTATTCCTCCCTGTGCTATGGAATTTCCAACGCGAGTCATTATATCGACCCTTTGCGCGGAAACGAAATGCTTTCTTGACATGGCGGATATATCATTTTGCTATGCCGTCCGAATTTTCCTGATTTCATGCGGCTTTTCGACGGTGTTTACTTTTCGTCAAGGTTCTGTTCTTTTTTCCCGAATACGCTTGCGCCGCCGCTTCGCTTCTGTTACAATCAGTCTTGCCGTCCGCAAGGTGCGGACGAATGCTTTTCTCTTCCGTCAAATTTTACGCAGTCAGGTTCCTCGCCGCCGCGCAGAACCCCAATCATTTCTTTTTCAGAGGAGCTTGCTTTTTTATGAACATCAGCTACGACAGCTATCGCGTCTTTTATTACGCCGCCAAATTCCGCAGCTTCTCGCAGGCCGCCGCGGCGCTTTACAGCAATCAGCCCAACGTGACACGCATGATCCGAAAGCTCGAATCCGAGCTCGGCTGCGCGCTGTTTTTCCGCTCGCCGCAGGGCGTGCGCCTCACGCCCGAGGGGGAGAAGCTCTACACGCACATCGCCGTCGCGTTTGAGAGCATCGAGGCAGGCGAAGAGGAGGTCCTCTCCGACCAGAGCTTGCAAAGCGGTATCGTCCACATCGCAGCGAGCAGCCTTGCCCTGCGCACGCGGCTTTTGCAGGTGCTCGCGCGCTACCGGCGCGCATACCCGCACGTGCGCATCTGCCTGACGAACCACTCTGCCTCCCACGGCCTCGCCGCCGTGCAGAACGGCCTTGCCGACTTCGCCATTCTGGCAGAGGGCGCTTCCGTACCGGATTCGCTCAGCGCGCAGAAAATTGACGAAATTCAGGAGATCCCCATCTGCGGCCCGGCGTTTTTGGAGCTCACCGAGGAGCCCGTTTCGCTCAAAAGGCTTGCCGACTACCCGATCATCAGCTTGACGGAGGGGACATCGTCGCACGACTTTTATGCCGAGCTCTTCCTGCGCCACGGTCTTTCGTTCAGCCCCGATGTGGAGGTCGAGACCACGGCACAGGTGCCGCCCGTGGTGCAGAGCGACCTTGGCGTCGGCTTCGTGCCGCGCGAGATGCTTTACGGCACGCCGGAGGCAAGCGGTATCTACCCCATCATGCTCGAAGAGCCCATTCCCGCGCGCAGCGTCTTCCTCTTCCAGCGCAAGACGCAGCCGCTGAGCATCGCCGCCAAAAAGCTGCGGCAGATGCTGCTCGAAGACGCGCCGCAGGAGAGTGGAAAATAATCAGACAAAGTCCCGCCGGTTTCGAACCGGCGGGACTCTCCTTTTCGTTTTACAGATTCAGCAGCGTTTCGCTCAGGCGCTTGCCGGCGCTTCCGGCAAAGTCCTCCGCCCGGCGGATGCGCAGGAACGACGCGCCGTAGATCATGCGCTCGTTTTCAAGCTCTCCGTCCTCGCCGAGGAAAATACCGATGACGTGCGCGCCCTCGCGCCGGAGCTTTCGCACCTGAAAGCAGGTGTCGCGGATGGCGGCGTCGCCGACGTAGACTTCCGGCGTGCCCTCGCGCTTGCGGCCGCTGACCATGTCGTTCGGTAAGCCGTCGCTGAACACGATGATAATTTTGTGCTCCTCGCGCCGCTTCTTGAGGTCGAGTCCCGCCGCGGCCAGCGCAAGGCCGTCGCGGTTATTCGACGTCGCGCGGTACTCCAAAATGCGGCGGTCGGCCTCGCTCTTGTCGTCGTAGTCGCGGAAGCGCCGCAGCACCGTGTAGTTGCCGTAGGTGCAGTAGCTCATCACGCGGTGCGGGATGCGGATGCGGCTGAGCGCCGCGCTGAAGAGGTAGCTTTGCAGCGCCACCATGCTCTGCCGCACGCTCTGCGAGCCGCTTGCGTCGATCAAAAGCTCCACGACGACGGCGGACGGTTCCTGCCGGACGATCTTTTCAAAAAGCTGCGGATTTTCGCAGCGGCTGACCTTCCAGAGCAGATCGTTTTGCAGCACGCCGTGGTCGGCGCGGTAAACGTCCGGCTCGCTGCGCAGGCTCAGCGCATTGCGAAAGGCCTGCTCGATGCTGCGGATGCCCTGACGCGCGGCGTCCTCGTGCTCTTGGAGCATTTTGAGGTTGCCGTCCCGACTGGCGCGCAGCGATTGGGCGCGCGGCTCACTGCCCTCGTAGGCGTCCGCGCTCAGGCCGTCGGTGAAGAGGAGCTTTCGCTCCTCGTGGATGCCGGTGCAGACAGCGCTTTCGATCTCCTCCATCGCCTGCTCGGTCTGAAAGCTGGGGCCAAAGTTGCGCGCCAGATAGTCCGGAATGCCGGCGAGCGCGTCGTCCGGCAGGACGACGAGGCCATCGGCCGATGCCTCGCCCGCCTTGTCGTATTGGAGTTCCATCTCCTCGGTCTGCGTCCACTCGATGTCCCCCGGTTCGGCTGCGGGCTCCCACTCTTCCGTCTCGCGCTCGGGTAAGATGTCCTGATTGTGGTCGGGCGCAAAATAGCGGATGAAAATTTTGCGGTACAAAAGCGCCGCGAGTTCGACGAGCGACTTTGCGTCCGCGCAGCTCTCGCTGCGCGCGGCAAGGTCGTCAAACTCGGCCAGCATATCTTCAAAACCGCTGAAATTTTTCATAATGCGGCGGTCGCCCTCCGTCGCCGCGGCGGGAAACCGCTTCGTCAGATCGTAAATGTACATCCAGCCGCGCGAGCTGCGCCGGTAGCGCAGCAGATCGCCGCGCAGGATCTCGCCCGCCGCCTCCTCTGCCATCACGGCGACGCCCGGGCGCTCGCCCATCAGCCTCGCCCGCACGGCACGCTCGACGCACAGGTGCGCAATGGGCAGCAGCACGTCCATATTGTAGGCCGCGTAGCGGTGCCGCCGCAGCCACAGATTCAAGTCATCGAGCCCGAAAAACTTGTCCGCCCCGCCGAGGACAACGCCCTCGTACACCTCCGCCATGCCGCCCGCGTGCTCAAAGGGTTCGCTCATCTTCTGCACATACTCGGGATAGGTCCGCTTGCGGTGATTTTCGGAAACAGTCAAAAACAGGCTCTCTTCTCTGCCGATGCTCATCTCTTCAGGCAAAGCGCGTCAGCGCTACGTCGCGCACGAGCGCATACTCGTACTCATCGAAGCATTTGTTCGTGATGCTCACGGCGATGGCATCCTTGGGTGCCATGCCGTCGGTCATCAGGTGCAGGGCCGCGATCATGCCGCGCATATCGACGGAGTTCGTCGAGATCTCGCCGTTCACGGCCTTGGCGTTCAGATCGAGGAACAGCCCCGTGCAGCGCTTGATGTTCTCGTCCGATGCCTCCGGTACGTTTGCGCGCAGCAGCTCGCAGAGCTGCGCCTCCTCGAGCGTCGGCATGCGGATGACCGTAAAGCGCGAGACAAGCGCTTCGTTCAGCTCGCGCGTACCGGCGTAACCGTAGTTCATCGTGGCGATGAAGCGCGCGGCCGGGTGCAGAGGGATACACTCATAGCCCGGCACGTCGATGAGGCGGCGGTAGTCGAGCGCGGAGTGCAGCACGGCCACGCGTCGTTTTTCGCCATGTTGATCTCATCCAGGATGCAAAAGCCGCCGTACTGCGCGGCGAGCGCGACAGGGCCGCGGCGCAGCCGTACTTCGCCGCCGGTGAAGGTGTCGGTGCCGATCAGCGTGCTGCTGTCGGTGTTCACGGGAACGACACGGTGTAGACCGGACGGCGGAACAACCACGCAAGGTTGTCCGCCAAGATATTTTTGCCCGTGGCCTTGCCGCCGGATAGCAGAACGTTCTCCCCCTGCAGAAGCGCGGCGACGGCCAGCTCCATGATCTCATCGCCGATGAATTTGACGGGCGGCTCGGCGATGCGGCTGCGCACCGTCTCGTCCGCGACGTATTGCTTTTTGAATTGCTCCAAACGGAGCGATAGATCCTGTCTCATGTCTTTGATAGTTCCCTTCTGTGTGCGGAAACGACTCCCGCGCAATGCACCTTTTCAGCGCTTTTCCATGCAGAGCATTATAGTATTCACGCGGAGCCTTGTCAATTTGTGCCGCTATTGCACACAGGAAAAGCATGTGGTAAAATCAATACAGAAACTCTATATAAAGGGGGCCGTATTATGCTGACGATCTTCAACCGCAAGGAACTCATCACCACGATGGACATGCAGCGCCAGGCCAACATCCGCAGCATCCTGTCCGCCAACGGCATTGCCTACACGGTCAGAACCGAGAATTTGCAGGGCTCTTCCGTGCTTGGCGGCCGCAGCCGCGGGAGCAGCGGTAGCTTCGGCATCGACCCGAACTATTCGTATGAATATCATATCTACGTTCACAAAAACGACTATGAAAATGCTCTGAGACTGATTCGGTAACGTCCCTGAGCCCTAGAACGATAAAAGGCATTCCGCGCGATCGCGCGGAATGCCTTTTCTTTTGTTTTACAGCGCGGTCCCCTTTTTCGGCACGAAAAAGGACTTCATATCCGCCCTTTCAAGCTCGAGCAGCTTGACCTTTTTATCGGCGCCGCCTGCGTAGCCGGTCAGGCTGCCGCTCGTGCCGACCACGCGGTGGCAGGGGATGATGAGCGAAATATCGTTGTGCCCCACCGCGCCGCCGACGGCCTGCGCAGACATGTGCGTTAGGCCCTGCTTCTCCGCCAGCTTTCGCGCAAGCGTGCCGTAGGTCGTTGTTTCACCGTAGGGAATTTCCAGCAGCAGCGCCCATACTGCCTGCTGGAATGCCGAACCCTCAGGGTGGAGCGGCGGCGTGAAGTCCGGCTCGCGGCCCGAAAAGTAGATATCGAGCCAGCGCTTGGCCTCGCACAAAACAGGCGTCTCGCTCTCGGCATACTCTTTTGGCAGCGTGCGGGCAAAATATTTCTGCCCGTCGAACCACAGGCCCGTCAAGCCCTCTTCGTCCGCCGCAAGCAGGATGCCGCCGAGCGGCGAATCATAATGCTGGGTGTAAGTCATCGTCCTCGCCTCATTTCTTCTCTTTCGGCACGTAATCGTGCAGCTCGGGGATCGCACCGCCGGACACCGCCCAGAGGTACAGGCTCGCCACGCTGCCATAGGGCGAAAATCGGCGGCGGTATTTTTCAAACAGCCTGCGGTCGATCTTCCGGTGGTGGTACACCATGCGCAGCCCCCGCTGGATGGCAAGGTCGTCGTAGCTCAGCACGTCCGGCCGCTGCATGCAGAAGAGCAAAATCATCTCCGCCGTCCACACGCCGATGCCCTTGAGGGACGAAAGCTCCCGGATAGCCTCCTCGTCGCTTTTTTGCCAGATACCTTCTAAATCGAATGCGCCGGTGTGGACCTTTTCGGCAAAATCCGTGATGTACTCCGCCTTTCTGAACGTCATGCCGAGTGATTGGAGCTTGGAAACACCCGCGGCGAGGACCGTCTCGGCGTTGACCTCGCCGAGTGCCGACAGCATCCGCTGCCAGATCGTCTCCTGTGCCTTGGTCGAGATCTGCTGGCCGACGATGTGGTGCACGACGGCGGAAAAGAGATCAGTATCCACTTTTCTCTCGACATGGCCGATGCGGTCGATGACCTCGGCCATGCGCTTATCCTTCTTTTTAAGATAGTCGGTCTCCTCTTCCCCGTAGGCAAAATACATTGAGCTTCCTCCCCGCCGCGTCATCTAAAACGTATGTTCTATATATTATATGGTGCCATTTTCTTTCTGTCAAGCGTGCAAGCTTTTGTAACGGACTATCGAAAAAATTTTCGAAACCCTCTTGACTGAAAGTGTACTTTAAGTTGTAGAGTATCAGTGAACTTTAAGAACAACAAGTTTTTTCAGGAGGAATGTCTCATGAACAAGCCTTATATCGTATGCCACATGATGACCTCGGTCGACGGACGTATCGACTGCGCCATGACCGAGCACCTACCCGGCGTGCAGGAATATTACGACACGCTCGACGCGCTGGACGCGCCCACACGTATCAGCGGCCGCGTGACCGCGGAGCTCGAAATGGCGCTGCCCGGAAAGTTTGAGGCCAAGACCGCCGAAGCACTTGGCAAGGAGGCCTTTTCCAAGGCCGCCGACGCCGAGGGCTACGAGATCGTCGTTGACACCCACGGCACGCTCCTCTGGGGTGAGAGTGCCGAAGACGAGCGTCCGCTGCTCATCCTGACGAGCGAGCAGGTCAGCAAGGAGTACCTTGCGTATCTCAACGGCAAGCACATCTCGTGGATCGCCTGCGGCAAGGAACACGTCGACTTGAAGCGCGCGTGCGAAATTCTCGCCGCGGAGTTTGACGTCAAGAGAGCCGCCGCGGTCGGCGGCGGACACATCAACGCAGGCTTCCTCGCCGCGGGGCTACTCGACGAGGTCAGCATTCTGATCGGTGCCGGCATCGACGGCCGCGGCGGCATGCAGAGCGTGTTCGACGGCCTGCCGATGGAGCGCGGCGTCACGCCGCTCAAGCTCACGAGCGTGCAGCAGTACGGCAGCGGCGCGGTCTGGCTGCGCTACAATGTGGAAAAGTAAAGCAGAGGAGGCTTTTTAACATGAAGTACGAAAATAAAGAAGCATTTGAACAGGTCAACATGTTCGGCACCGGCACGCCGAACACCGCTTACTCCAAGTTTTTCATCGGCGATTCGTTCTTAAATCCTCTGACTGACCCGAAAGGCAGCCTCTTCGCCGCGAACGTGACCTTCGAGCCCGCCTGCCGCAACAACTGGCACATCCATCACGCGAAGTCCGGCGGCGGCCAGCTCCTTCTCTGCACCGCGGGCGAGGGCTGGTATCAGGAAGAGGGCAAGGATGCCGTCAGCCTGCACGAGGGCGGCGTCATCATGATCCCCGCGAACGTGAAGCACTGGCATGGCGCGAAAAAGGACAGCTGGTTCAGCCACATCGCCGTTGAAGTCCCCGGCAAAAACTGCCGGAACGAGTGGTGCGAGCCGGTCTCGGACGAAGAGTACAATAAGCTGTAATCGGAGGCAATTTCCATGATCTTAAACGAAACTTATACGCTCGAAAACGGCCTGAGCATCCCCAAGCTCGGCCTTGGCACCTGGTTCATCGACGACGATCAGGCCGCCGAGGCCGTCCGCACCGCCGTGAAGCTCGGCTACCGCCTCATCGATACCGCGCAGGCCTACGGCAACGAGCGCGGCGTGGGCGAGGGCGTGCGCACCTGCGGCGTTCCGCGCGAGGAGCTTTTTGTCGCCAGCAAGGTGGCCGCGGAGCTCAAGACCTATGACGAGGCCAAAAAGTCCATCGACGAAACGCTCGAGAAGATGGGCCTTGACTACCTTGACCAGATGATCATCCACTCGCCCCAGCCGTGGAACCAGTTTCGCGTCGAAAAGCGCTATTCTGAAGAAAATAAAGCCGTCTGGCGCGCGCTCGAGGATGCGCAAAGCGAGGGCAAGGTCAAGGTCATCGGCGTGTCGAACTTTCTGCGCGACGACCTTGAAAATCTGCTCTCCGACTGCCGCGTAAAGCCGATGGTCAACCAGATCCTGCTGCACATCAGCAACACCGACCTCGCGCTGCTCGACTACTGCCGCGAGCAGGGCATCCAGGTGGAGGCCTACTCCCCCATCGCCCATGGCGAGGCGCTCAAGAACCCCGCCATCGCGGAGATGGCGAAAAAGTACGGCGTCAACGCCGCGCAGCTGTGCATCCGCTATGTCATCGAGCTCGGCGCGGTCGCGCTGCCGAAGACGGCCAACCCCGACCACATGGCGAGCAACGCCGCCGTGGACTTCACCATCTCGAGTGAGGACATGGAGACGCTCAAGCACACGGACCGCATCGCCGACTACGGCGAGTTCAACATCTTCCCCGTCTTCAGCGGCAAGCCGCTCGCGTAACGAACGCAAAAGGAAAAGGAGAGAACGCAGCAGCGTCCTCTCCTTTTTTTACAAAAGCATGCAGAAACCGATCTGCATACAGAGCCATCTTTCAAAAAGCCTCTTATTTCTTCTCTTCCTCGCGCACAAACATCATCAAAAAGCTGACTGCGAGCAGCAGGCAGGACACCCAGATGCCCTTTTCGGCAAAGCGCGCCGTCAGGACGCTGCCAAGCCCCGCGCCGACGGCAAAAATACCGATGACGCCAAAATACGTCAGTGCCTTTTTCAGCACCTCGCGGTCGTGCGTGTGGAAGTAGACGCACAGCGCCTCCGTGCCGCTGCGCATGTTGCCGATGCACATCGTGCTCGCGTAGGCGTGGCCGCGCACCTTGCGGAAGGTCTGCACCTGCATCGCGCAGACGAACGAGACGAGCGCGTTTGCAAAGGTGTTGACCTCCTGCGGCAGGAAGCCGACAAAAAACAGCAGCACGATCTCGGCCAGAATGATGAGCTGGCGCCAGTGCACCTTTTCCATGCACTTATAGCGGCGGTGGACGCATTCCGCCACAAAAATGCCCGCCATAAACGAGATCACCGGCACAAAATAGCGGAAAACACCTGCCCAGTCGCCTGCAAAAAGGTGTGTGCTCATCAGCACGATGTTGCCCGTCTGCGCGTTGGCAAACACCTTGTCGCGGCAGCAATAGGTATAGGCGTCCTGCAATCCGCCGGATAAAATGATAAACGCGGACATCAGGAACGAATCGGACATCTGCCCGTGCGGTCGATCAAGCTGCATGGTTACATTTTGGCTCCTGTTCGTTAAAATTCCGCCATGATTATACGGCGGTGGCCGCGCTTCGTCAAGTGGCTTTTGCGTCGAGCCGCGCGGTGTATCTGCGGATGCACGCCGCAGCGTAAACGGCGGTGACAAGCTCCGTGATGGGCATGGCGAACCAGAGCGAATCCGCGCCCGCGAGAAGCGGCAGCATCAGGATCAGTGCACCGCTGATGACGAGTCCGCGCGCGACCGACACGATAAACGCCGCCTTCGGCTGTAAGATGGCCTGGAAATAATACGTCGAGAAGATGTTGAACGGCAGCAGCAGGAATGAGATCGCATACGCGCGGATGATGGCCGGGGCCATCGCCAAGATCGCCTCCGTCGGGCTCATAAAAATGCGGATGTAGAGATTCAGGCACGCCACGCTCGGCACCGTCCAGAAAACGCCGAAAAATACGACCGTCCACAGCGCATATCGCAGCGTCTCGCGGATGCAAGCCTCTTTCCCCGCGCCGAAATTCGTCGAAATGATGGGCTGGGATGCCTGTCCGACGCTGTACGCGCAGCACTGGGCGAATGTGCTGACGTTGCTGATGGGGCCGTAGATCGCGAGCGCGTCCGAGCCGAGGTATTGCATGATCTGGCGGTTGAAGAGCACAGTCAGAATACCCATCGCCATGTCGATAAAGAAGCTCGAAAAGCCCGTGACGGTGATCTTCCACAGCTTGCGCGCAAGCCTCTTTGGTTTCACGAGGCGCAGCGTGTTCTTCCTGCTCGCAAAGTGCGTCAGCATCACGAGGAACGACACTGCCGAGCCCAGCGCCGTGGCAAGACCCGCGCCGTAAACGCCCATATCGCATGGGAAGACGAAGAACCAGTCGCCGAACACATTGAAGATGCCGCCCGACAGCACACCAAGCGTCGCAAGTGCGGGCGCGCCGTCGTTGCGCAGAAATGCCGCGAGCATCTGATTGAAGAGGAACAGCGGGAATACAACTTTAACGGGGATCATGTACCGCTGCGCGAGGGCGAGCAGCGTCTCATCCGTGCCGAAAAACATCAGAAGCGGACGCTCGAAGAGGATGAGCCCGACCCACGCGAGCGCCGCCAGAATGACCGAGCCGATGACCGCTGCGGTAAAATACTGGTCGTCCTCGCCGTCGGCGCTCATGCCGCTGCCGCGCTTCGTGCTGAAGATCACGCTGCCGCCGATGCCCACGAGAAGGCCAATGCTGTAAATGACGTTCCACACCGGCGCGACCGCAGCCAGCGCCGCCGTGCCATCAGGCCCCTGATACTGCCCCACCATCGCCATGTCGACGATGCCGTAGATGCTGGAGATCAGCGCGCTGCCGAACGCCGCCGACAAGTATTTGAAGTAAAGCGTTTTGATATTTCCACGCAAAAGGTCCATCCCAAATGCTTCCGCGGGGCTGTCGTTTTTCACTTCCCCCTTGGAATGAGGTCATTATTGCCCGCCAACCTAAAAAAACTAAAGGAAAGTTTGAACATTTTGTTTTTCACGAAAACGCAAAAAGCAGTGCCGCCTGAAATCAGGCGGCACTGTTCCTATTGATATGATGTTCCCACCGGCACGGCGCAAGCGGTTAGTTCGCTCTAACTTGCAGTCTTTTGAAAAGCCGCCGCAGGGCAGCTTTCCAATATATCCTGCTTTCCCGCTTGCCTTCGGGAAGGTAATCGACCTTGCGTATTGTAGCATAGCGATTTTCGCATTGCAAGAGCGGTTTGCAAATTTTTCGCGATATTTTCTTTGCTATTCTACGTGTTCTCGCCCCGTCCGCTGCGACAGACTGTTCCCATTCTGTGTCCCGCGGCACTTGCATCCCGCGGCTTTCGCTGGTATACTATGTCCAGGAGTTAGATGTATTTAACAGAATTGATATTTCACACAGAAAAGACGGTGAACGATATGGAAGCATTTTACGGCATTTTGATCCCATTTCTCGGCACGTCGCTCGGCGCGGCGTGCGTGTTCTTCATGAAAAAGTCGCTCAGCGACGCTGTGCAGCGCTCGCTGACGGGCTTTGCCGCGGGCGTGATGGTCGCGGCCTCGGTGTGGAGCCTGCTGATCCCCGCCATCGAGCAGTCGTCGGCGATGGGGAAACTCTCGTTTCTGCCGGCGTTTCTCGGCTTTTGGGTCGGCATTCTCTTTTTGCTGCTGCTCGACCACGTCGTCCCGCACCTGCACGCCAAGAGCGGGCAGGTCGAGGGGCCGAAGAGCCAACTCCAGCGCACGACGATGATGGTGCTGGCCGTCACACTGCACAACATCCCGGAGGGCATGGCGGTCGGCGTGGTGTATGCGGGCTATCTCTCCGGCAGCGCACAGATCACGGCGGCGGGCGCGCTGGCGCTCTCACTCGGCATCGCGATCCAGAATTTTCCCGAGGGGGCGATCATTTCGCTCCCGCTGCGCGCCGAGGGCATGGGCAAAGCAAGAGCTTTCTGGGGCGGCGTGCTCTCGGGCATCGTCGAGCCCATCGGCGCGGTGCTGACGATACTCGCCGCGTCGCTCATCGTTCCGGCGCTGCCGTATCTTCTGAGCTTTGCCGCGGGCGCGATGCTCTATGTCGTCGTCGAAGAGCTGATCCCCGAAATGTCGCAGGGCGCGCACTCCAACATCGGCACGGTGTTTTTCGCCGTGGGTTTCAGCCTGATGATGGTGCTCGACGTGGCGCTGGGATGAAATACGGCAGGAATGCAAGCAGGAGGCGATACCGAGCGGTACGCCTCCTGCTTTTTATGCTGACGCCAGCCTTGCGCCTATTTTTCCACCCGAATGAGATTGCTCTCATACGGCCGCTTGCCGGAGAGCACTTCGTCGTAAAAATTCTGCTTCCAGTCGATGTAGGCGACGCTGTCCTGCAATTCCCGAATGCCTGCGCGCAGTGCCTCCTGCTTCTGCGCCAGCAGGATCTTGCGCTGCGGGATGGTGCGCTCGCCTTGCAGGCAGAGGGCGAGGTAGTCCTTCATCTCCTGAATGCTCATGCCGCATTTTTTCAGGCACGTCAGGCTGCTGATCCACGCGACGTCCCGCTCGTCAAACACGCGGCGGTTGTTTTTGTCGCGCTTGACGTTGGGGACAAGCCCCTCGTTGCAGTAAAATTTTAAGGCCTGATAGGTCATGCCCGTTTCCTTGCAGACCTGCATCATGGTGTAGCGCATGGTAATTCCTCTCTGCTGCGTAAAAATTGTGTTTTTCCTCAAAAACCTCTTGACCGGTTGTTACAACCGGTATTTATAATCGGCAGTATCAACCGGAAGTTGCCATCGGCAATGATAGCAAACAGCGGCGAATACCGCAAGAAAAACGGTCAGAGAGGATGCGTTATGATGAATAACTTTATTTTTGAAAACAAGACCAAGGTATATTTCGGCAAAGGCGGCGTGAAGGGAGTACCTCGGCGGCCTGCTCGCAAACTTTGGCGAAACCGTCATGCTGGCCTATGGCGGCGGCTCGATCAAGCGCAACGGCGTGTATGATGAGATCATGGGTATCCTGAACGCGCAGGGTAAGTGCGTTGTGGAGTTCTCCGGCATCATGGCCAACCCCACCTATGCCAAGGTGCAGGATGTCGCAAAGCTGGCGTGGGCGTCCGCCATGGCAGAGAACGGCGTGCTGAAGATCGGCAAGGTCTCGGATTTTCAGGCGCATCAGATCCAGCATCAGCTCGGCGCTTACACCAACTGCAATCACGGCGCGGGTCTGGCGGTCATTCACCCCGTCCTGTACCGCCACATCTACAAATCCGGCACGGCGCGGTTCACCCGCTGGGCGCAGAACGTCTGGGGCATTGCGCCCAAGGGCAGCGACGAGGAGACCGCGGCCCGGTATCGACGCGCTGGCCGCGTTTATTAAGGAAATCGGTCTGCCGACCAGCTTTTGCAGAGCTTGGCATCCCCGCCAACACCGACTTCCGCGCCGTGGCGGATTCCACCAACGTCACTGCTGGCTGCTGCAAGAAGCTGACCCATGATGAAATTTGCGAAATTTTTGCAGGAATGCCTGTGAGTATCCGCGCTTTTCGCAGCAAAACAAAAGCATTCTTTGCGCTGTGCTCCACTTTTTGGCTTTTCTGCCTCTTGCATTTGGCTCAAAGAGTGATATCATAGGCCAGACAAATTGCGGAAAGGGGCGGTAGAGTTGAAAGCTGCATCGCAGAAAAAATCATTGGATATGCTCCACGGGACGCTCTGGGATAAGATCCCGCGCTTTGCCGTTCCGGTGGCGGCCACGGCGATTTTGAGCCAGCTGTTCAACGCCGCGGACATCGCCGTCATCGGCAACTTTACCGGCGAGCTCCGCACTGTGGCGGTCGCGGCCGTCGGCACAAACAGCTCGATCATCAGCCTGATCGTCAACCTGTTCATCGGCATCGCGCTGGGCGCGAACGTGACGATCGCGCACGCCATCGGCGAAAAGAACGACACGATGGTGCACCACGCGGTGCACACCTCCATCGTTGTGGCGGTGCTGGGCGGTTTGATCGCGGCGGTCATCGCTGAGCTGTTCGCCGTTCCGCTGCTGAATCAGCTGAATGTGCCGGACGATGTGTTCCCGCTGGCACTGCTATACCTGCGCATCTATCTTTCGGGCCTGCCGGTGATCCTGCTCTACAACTTTGAGGCGGCGGTCTTCCGCAGCGTGGGCGAGACGAAAATTCCGCTGATCGCGCTGACGGCCTCCGGCGTTCTGAACGTGATCCTGAACCTCTTTTTCGTGGCCGCGCTCCACATGAGCGTGGACGGCGTCGCGATCGCAACGGTGCTGTCGAACGCGGTCAGCGCGGCGATCTTGTGGGGTTTCCTGCTTAAAACGGACAAGGTCATCCGCCTTGAGCCGAAAAAGCTGCGCATCGACGGGCTGTGCCTCAAGCAAATTCTGCGCATCGGCGTTCCTGCGGGTGTGCAGAGCGCGATGTTCTCCATCGCGAATATCGTCATTCAGGGCGCGATCAACAGCCTCGGCACGGTCGTCATGGCGGCGTCGAGCGCGGCCTACAACATTGAGGTCATCACCTACGATATCCTCAACTCCTTCTCGCAGGCCTGCACGACATTCGTCGGACAGAACTTCGGCGCGGGCGAGATCAAGCGCTGCAAGAAAACGCTGCTGCTGTGTCTTCTCGAGGGCATCATCAGCCTCGGCGTCGCCATCGCTCTGATCCTCTTTTTCGGAAAGTCGCTGCTCACCATCTTCAACGGCGACCCGCAGGTGGTAGAGACGGGCTATATTCGCCTCATGCTGATCATGCCGTCGCACCTGTTCAGCCTTTGCTACGAGGTGCTTTCCGGCTACCTGCGCGGCTTTGAAATTTCTCTGCCGCCCGCCGTTTTGACGATGCTGGGCGTCTGCGGCGTCCGCCTGAGCTGGCTGCGCTGGGTCTTCCCGCAGTACAAGACGTTTATGAACATCATGCTGGTCTTCCCCATCAGCCTTGCGACCACGGCGCTTCTAATGCTGGCAGCGGTGCTGTACTTCCGCCCCTCGCGCCGCTATGCGCATCTGCAAAAGAGTGATGGCGCGGCTTCGGCAAAAATCGAAGGATAAGACCATTCCCAAAATCGACAAAGCAGGGCGCTTGCCTTTTAGGCAAGCGCCCTGCTTTACTTTTTTGATGGGGCAGCCGTTTCTAAATCGCGGATGGGAAATTTTCACATCAGTTCGCGCGTGAAATCAAGCACGCACTCGCGCAGACGCAGAATTTCCTCTGGCGTGTTCTTGCTCAGGTGCATACCGATGCCGAGCTCCCGTCCCGTTTTCGGGCTGACCGGCAGCGTCTTTACGCCGTGCGTCCGCCCGCGCATCATGATCTCCGTCATCATTGTGATGCCAAGGCCCTTGCTGACCATGCGGATGACCGTTTCATCGTCCACATGGCAGGGGCGGATATTCGGCTTCACCTTTTTGGGACTCAGCGCAGCGTTCACGTCGATGTCGAAGCGCCCGTAGGGCATCAGGAATTCTTTTCCGTCGAATTCCTCGATGGGGAAGGTCTCTTCGCTGCCGGTGGGATAGTCCTCCGGCAGGATGGCGTACATCGCGTCGTAGTAGAGCGGTGTCCAGTCGCAGTTGATGTGGCTCTGCCGCGCGGCAAAGATGACGTCCGTGCGCCCCTCCTCGAGCAGCTCAAAGGGTTCGAGCTCGTGGTCCACCATGCGAAGATCCACGTCGGTCTCCGGACACACGCGGCGGAAGCGGTACAGAATTTCCGGCATCCAGTGCATGGCAAGGCTCGCATAAGCGGCGATTCGGATCGTCGCCGTCCGCTTTTGCGTGATGGTCTCGATCTGATTTTCGAGCTTCGCCGTCGCGCTGAGGTATTCGCGGATCGCGGGCAGCAGCGCCTCCCCGTCCTCTGTCAGCGAAATACCGCTGTGGTCGCGCCGGATGAGCTTCATGCCGATCTCGCGCTCCAGACCGTTGATGAGGTGCGTCAGCCCCGACTGGGTGTAGCCCACGACCTCAGACGCTTTGGAAAAGCTGCCGAGGTTGACGGCGGTCATCAGAATTTCAAATTTTTTCTGTCCATATCCCCACTCCTATAAAGGGTATTTTGATTTGTAATATATCTATTATAACCGAGCGTTTCTCTTTTTCAAGTGCAGGGTGTAATATTTTCAACACAAAGGAGTTGATTATCCCATGACTACTAAAAAATTGACCTTCCGGCAGAAGATTCTCGTCGCCGGAACACTGTTCGGAATGTTCTTCGGGGCCGGAAACCTGATCTTCCCCGTCCATCTCGGCCAGATGGCCGGCGCAACGCGGTCGTCGCCATGATCGGCTTTATCATCACGGCGGTTGGCATCCCCATCTTCGGCGTCGCCGCCATCGGCATCACGCATTCCGACGGCCTGCAGACGCTCTCGAGCAAGGTCGGCAAGGGCTACGGCATTTTCTTTACCTGCCTTCTGTACCTGACCATCGGCCCGCTCTTCGCCATCCCGAGATGCGCGACAGTTTCCTTTACCACCGGCATCACGCCCCTGCTGGGCGCGGATTCGCCGGAGTGGCTGTATCTGCTTGTCTTTTCGGCGGCGTTCTTCGCCTTCGTGCTGTTCTTCTCGCTGCGCCCCGGTAAGATCACCCTCTGGATCGGCAAGATCATCAATCCGCTCTTCCTGTTCTTCTTCGCAGTGCTGATCATCGCGGCGCTGCTCTCCCCCGGCGCAGCGATCTCCTCAGTCGAGCCGACGGAGGCCTATCAGAACGGTTCCTTCTTTCCCGCGCTCATTGAGGGCTACGGCACGATGGACGCCATCGCCGGTCTCGCCTTCGGCATCGTGGTCATCGACGTCATTCGCCGCATGGGTGTCAACAACGACGACATCATCGCCGAGGACGTGCTCTCCTCCGGTCTTCTTGCCGGTGCGCTGATGGCGCTGATCTACGTGCTGTCCATTCTGGTCGGCGCGCAGTCGAGAGGCATTTTCGAGCTGTCCGAAAATGGCGGCATCGCCCTCACGCAGATTGCGGGTCATTACCTCGGCGGCGTGGGCCAGTTTATCCTCGCCTTCACCATCACCTTTGCCTGCCTCAAGACCTCCATCGGCCTCGTGACCTCCTGCTCGGAAACGTTTGTCAAGATGACGAACGGCAAAATTTCCTACCGCACCTGGGCGATCCTCTTCACGGTGTTTTCGTTTGCCGTTTCCAACATTGGACTGAGCGCCATCATCGAGTATTCCGTCCCGATGCTCATGCTCATCTATCCCCCGGCCATTGCGCTTATCCTGCTGGCCTTTATCGGCAAGTTCTTCGCTCATGACCGTGCCGTGTATGTCGCAACGATGATCGGTACATGGGCAGCTGCTATTTTCGACTGCATGAAGACGCTGCCCGCGTCGGTGCAGACTTCGCTCCGCCTCGATGTGCCTATCGCCTTTGCGGAAAAATATCTGCCGTTGTTCGACAAGAACCTCGGCTGGCTGCTGCCCGCGCTCGTCGGCTTTGCGATCGGCATGGTCATCCGCTCGAGCCGGAAGGGCGCGCTCGTCCCCCATGCCTGACGAACCAAATTAAAGTAAAAACGCACCGCATGGCAGAGTTATTTCTGCCGTGCGGTGTCATTTTTTCAGCGGCTCCGAAAACGGAGAATCAGCAAGCTGAACCGCAACCCGTCAAGAGGACAGTGAAAAAATATAAAGTTTTCCCGGCCAGCAGCCAATCGCTGCTGGCCGCTTTTTTATGCGGCGAGACAAAGTGCGTGCTTTTCCATCGGCGTCAGGATACCCAGATTGCGCTGGACACGTCTCGTGTTGTAATAGCGAATATACTTCTGGATCATCTGGACAAGCTCGTGCTTGCTGGTAAACCGCCTGCCGTAATAGCGTTCCCGCTTCAGAATGCCCCAGAAGCCCTCCATCGGGCCGTTGTCAATGCAATGCGCCACACGGGACATACTCTGCGTCATGCCTGCCTGTACGAGCTTGTGGTGGAAGGCACGGTTGGTGTACTGGAACCCTCTGTCGCTGTGGAACAGAGGCTGTGCGTCCGGATTGGCCTGCACCGCTTTGTCGAAGGTTTTGAAAACCAACGGATTATCGTTGCGTTCGCTGAGTACGTAGGACACGATGCGCCGGTCACAGAGATCCAGAATGGCGCTCAGGTAGAGCTTGTGGATCTCGCTTCCCTCATACCACTTGAATTCTGTCACATCAGTGAGCCACTTTTCATTGGGCTTTGCGGCATAAAACTGCCTGTCCAAAAGGTTTTCGGCAAGATACTGCGGATTTTTTGCGTGCCTGGTGCAGCCACGGTTGTTATATTTCACGGTAGAGCGGATATCTCTGGCCCGGCAGATGCGGAGCACCCGCTTGTCGTTGACATGGATGCCGCAGTCATGGCGCAGGTCATCGTTGAGCCTCCGGTAGCCCTTATCCGGGCTTTCCTCATGGATCTTCTCAAGCGTGTCCGCAAGTCGTTCATTCTCTGTGGCCCGTTGGCTCACTATACCCAAGTTTTCCTTTCAGCATTGTTTCTACCACCAGCTTCTTGAATTCTGGTGTGTATTTCTTGTTTGGCACTCTTTTTGGCATAACAAAACACCCCACTTGTTAGGTAGTATATCATACTGTCTAACATGTGGGGTGCAGTTCAGAAGCAGCGGCTCTTTTTCAAATCTTCAAATCTCTTACAGCGTGCGTACACGGTTATCAAATTTCGGCACGCGAATGCGGATGGTCACGTTATCATCCACGACCTCGCTGATCTGCGCGTCGCAGGTGGCGCTCATCAGGCGATAAGCGTCCGGGAAGTTCAAATCAAACTTCTTCATCAGGAAGTTGACCGCATCCTCGGTGCCGACCTTGACACTTTCCTCCAACGTGCGGCGGGAAGCAAGGAAGTACAGGCTGTCCGCTGTCTCGATGACAGGGCGCTCAATGGGACGGTCGTGGTAGACCGTAACGCGCAGGCACATACGCCCCGCGATCTCGATGCCCGTGCCGGAGAGCTCGCCGTCGCCCATGCAGGCATGCATATCGCCCACAGCCAAGCCCGCGCCCTCGGCATTGACAGGAAAATACACGCGCGAACCGACGCGGACCAGCTTGGTGTCCATGTTGGCGCCGTGGTCCTCAGGCACCGCGCAGTGGATCTCGCCGCTTTTCGTGGCGACACCCATCACGCCGATCATCGGCGTCAGGGGCAGCTTGATATCATCGGAAAAATGTGCGAAGCCATCGTGCACGGGAATGATCTTGGTGTTCGGCTCCGTGATATGATCACCCAGCACGCCGAGTCCGACCGATGTGACCATCACGCCCTGCGGCGCAAGGTCGATCGCCATAACTTCCACGCAAAGGGTATCGCCGGGGTGCGCACCGCTGATCGCGATCGGGCCTACGGCGCAGTCCATGATGCCGATGTCAATATCCGGGCGCTTGACGCTTTCGTCGGTGATCTGACCGCTATAGCAGTCGTCGCACTCGACCCAGAAGGTCTCTCCGTCCTCGACGGTATAGTTTGCGGGATTTGTCGGGTTGAAGTGGAAGATCACTTTATCTTTCGGGATCACACGCATGACATCTGTCCTCCCTTTCCCTTACCAACCTGCCGGCAGGATGCCGATCATGGAGCAGATGAAGTAGATGGCCGCAAGGCTGAAGATCACGATGATCATGCCCTGCACTGCGGGATGCGCGTACCAACCGCACTTCCACTCCGGCTCGATATCGCCCTTCTTGCGGGCGTTGTTGAGCATCAGAACGGGAACGATCGACATAATCACGCCGCCGAAGGTACCGGCCCAGCCAATGGCGTCAACAAAGCTGACAAGACCGGCGTAGGCAAGGATGAACGGGGGAAGCACCGTGCAGGCGATGGCGATGAGACGGGTCTTGGTGTCCTTCTCATCCTTGAGCTTGAACATATCGACGATGTTCGTGAGCATGGAACCGCCGACCGCCCAATAAGAGGTCATCATGGCGCAGAGGGCAAAAATGTTGGCGGTATAGAGCGCCCAGGTACCGAGTGCCTGACCCCAGGCGAGCGTAGCGACCTGTGTGACCTCCTCCGCGCCGGTCAGAGAGAGAACGGCAAGGGGAACAACGGCCAGCAGCACGCCGGTGATGAACATACCGAGAATGATGGCAACCGGGAGCTTCTTGGGCGTGTGGCGCATACCGCGCGCCAGCTCAGGCACGGCATACTGCGCGATGTAGCAGAAAATAGCGCTGCTGAGAAGGGGAACGGCATAGGTCCAGTTTGCGTATACGGCGCGGGAGACATCCGCCTTGCCGGAGAGGAAGGATGCGATCACAATGATGCCGAGCAGCACGACCATGCCCGTGGACATGAATTTCTCCCAAAGGCCGGTGGCTTTGAGGCCGAACCAGACGACCAGCACACAGGGAACGGTGAACAGCAGGCTGCCCGCCCAGTTGGGGGAGACCGAGCAGTGTGCAGAGGATGTTGCCGGAACCTGTCGTGTAGGCGACCATGCAGCCGATGGAGTTCGCGCAGACAGAGATGAAGATCAGGACCGAGCCGACCTTACCGACATATTTTTCCGCAAGGCCGGGCAGCTGCAGGGGCTTTTTTGTACGCAGTGCGGACTCCGCCACATAGAGCATGGAGAACGTGGTGAACAGACCGGCCACCGCCAGCCAGAGCACCAGGATCGGCCATCCCGCAAGGCGGGAAGAATATGCAAGGCCGAGTATACCGGAACCGACATTGGCACCCACGATGATCGCTACCGCCTCATAAAGCGTGAGCTTTGTTACCTTGAGCGCGCCTTCTTCGACGTGCAGGTTTTTTTCTTCCATTGAGCTTTCCTCCTAAAACGTTGGGAGATAGGTTTTGCAGCCTCGCTCCTCTTGTGATTCATTTTACCGGATCAAGGACAACAAAAAGACAACATAAATGCAGAGCATTTCGATCGCCTCTGCATTTTCGTCGTTTTTGATAGTTTTTAGCGAATGATTTCAGTCATCTTGCCCTGTAGCGATGCCGTCGTGATCTCCGCCCAGCTATACTGCGTCATAAACTCTCCGACAAAAGCATTGATCGCCGAAGATTCGCCGTTGAGAAACTGATAATAATCACAGGAAAACTTTTCTGTATCCACGCTGAGTTGATTCCGCCCCTTGATGACCGCATCTTCGCAATCCACCTTTCGCAAGGTGCGCATCATATCAGACTTAAAGGTTTCGATCTGATTTTTCAGCGCACTGCCGTATTCCCGGTCCTCATAGAGAATGGCCGCACATTCCCGGATGCTGCAGGCCGAACCGCGGCGAAATACCAGATACGCAAACAGCTCCTTGCTCTTTGCGCGGGCAAATTCGAGCGGTTTTCCCTCATAAAACACTTCAAAATTGCCGAAGCACTGGACACGCAGGGAAAGCTCCTTCCTCACAGGCACTGTGGTCAGGCCGATATTACGAAGTTCCTCCTCGATTGCCTCGGCCGTAACAGGCTTCATCAGGTAGCCGCGCGCATGGAGGGAATAGGATTCCAGCGCATACTGCGAATAAGCCGTAACAAAAATGATCTCGAGCGCCGGGATCGTCTTTTTCAATTCCAGTGCAAGGTCCAGTCCCGTCCAACCGCGCATCTGAATGTCCAGGAAGGCGATATCCGGAAGGATCTCCCCCGTTCTCACCGCCTCAAGCGCTTTCGTCGGATCGGTATAGGCGTGAACCGCTGCTGCCGGCTCGGCAGCTTGCAGCGCCGCTGTCAGATCGCTCAGCGCCAAAGATTCATCGTCAACAGCCAACAAGCAAAGTCCCTTCATTCGCTCTCCTTTCGATATTTGGGGATGCACATCGTCACATTTGTCCCCTTGTCGATCCCGCTTTCGATCTCCATGTGCCCACCGCACACCGCGGCAAGGCGCTCACGGACGTTCCACAAGCCGATATGCTTGCCGCCCGCCGCAAGCTGCTCTGCATCAAACCCGATGCCGTCATCCGAAACAGTCACGACGAAATCCGACTCGGTCTCGCTTGTAGAGATGATCACCGTCCCGCCCTGAATCCGCTGCATCACGCCGTGGCGCACCGCGTTTTCGACGATCGGCTCCAATGTGAGCGGCGGCAGGGAGAATTGCGTGACCGGCGTGTTGAAAAGGACGGTCAGATCCCGGCCAAAGCGCATTTTTTCCAGATCAACATAGTGTTTGGTATGCTGTAGTTCCTGCAAAAAAGGAATGCAGCCGGTATTGCTCAACGAATCGAGATTCCCTCGCAGGTAGAGGGTAAAATCCGTCAGCGCGCTCTCAGCCTCGCGCGCGTCAATGCGGCAGAGCGCGCGAATGCTGGTGAGCACATTGTAAAGAAAGTGCGGCTGTATCTGGCTGATCATAATGGAGATACGCTGCTGCAAGAGCTGCTCTTCCTGCTGCTTTTCGTATTCGATCTGCACAGTGATATATATCTGGATGAGACAAAACGCCACAACGACATGAGCCAGTGTGATCTCCCCGATGACCGTGTCAACCACTACCGCGGCAGCCACCAGCAGCTCATAGAAAAGGAAAGAGATCGCCTTGCGGTTGGTCAGCATCCTCCTGAAGTTTAGAATGATGCCGATGTTGACCACCATCGGCATGGCCAAAAAAAAGAAGAAGTAAAGCCACGGGTGATCCGACAGATGCCACGGGGCATTCTGAGAGCGCGACGTGATGACAGAGATCATCACGAGCAGAAATCCATCCGCGCTGAGGCCGGTCATCAAAACGGTATATCGCTGCAATTCCTTCGAGTCTTCATTGATGTAACTGATGAGATAGGTGCTGTAAAAAATGAGCAGTGGAAATGCCGAGGCGTAGCAGACAAAATAGCAGGTCTCGCGAAGCCGCGGAAGGGCAGGAAGAAAATCAAGCCCGATCCCCCAATAGATCACATCGCTCAAAAGCCCAATGGTGTTGATCGCCAGCATCCAGAGGAAATAGGAGCGAAAGCGCCTGCGCGAATGACTGCCAAAGACCACGCTTGCATAGGTCGAGGTCGTCAGGATGGCGCAGACGAGTTCCAGTACCACGCCGACCGGCGTGAGCGGATTTTCCGGAACATCACCGCGCGCAATGGCGTGAAAGGTCACGATCATCAACGCGAGCACAATACCGATCGTCACAAGACAGCCAATGCCCGTAGCTGTTCTCTTGTCTATCCGCACAGCCGTGTCCCTCCCCACTCGTTTGACCATCAGGGTATTTATTTTATCTTATTTTGACGGCCAATGCAAGCCGCTGACAGATGTTATAGAAAAGGCCGATTTAGTATTTTATTTCGCGTTTGTAGGTTTGTATGTTGTAAGAAATAAACCTAAAATGTAGTAATGCCATACAGATAAATCTTACGCAAAAAAGAAAAATTATGAAACCAAATGACCGTGTTCCACAATATTAAAGATGACGGGTCGTTAAATGGATATCCAAAAGAGGGCGAAGCTGTGGATGAACAGGAAGTCTTAAAGAAGTGAAGCGCGAAAACGAAAGTGCGTTAGAATGGGTTATTAATCGACATACAGCTTACGTCAACACAATTATTTAAGGATTTTTCCCAAAGATGCTGGCAATAAAGGCGCATCCGTTCAGGAAGGACATGGCAGCCAAAAGAATCGTCAAAAAGGCAAAGCTGATCCCAGAAAAAAGAAAAAGAACTGTTTTCCACCATTAGGAACATGGTGAGTATATTCCCGAAACGTAATGAGGCTTGCAAGAGACGCCACCAGCGTTCCTGCGCCGCCCACATTGACGCCAACCAGAAGCCCGCAGGCATCCTGCGTGAAGCGGCTGAGTAAAATGGCGGCAGGGACATTACTGATGATCTGGCAGGTAAGCGCGGAGATCAGCATGGTCCCGTGGGACAAAAAGGCGAGCGAACAGTATGTGGACAGCTTCCATTCGAGCAAGGTTGCCGGAAAAGGTGAAGAAAGCGGCGAAAGTGGCCAACAATCCCCAATCTACAGTTTTCAGCGCATGCCGGTCCAGAAACCAGAGCGCCAGAACAATGACCGTCAAACCAAGGACATAGGGTACCAGCCGCAGCACCATGGCAACGGCTAAACAGAATAGTCCACCATAGATAACGGCTCGGCATGAGTCTACCGTGACCTGTGCTTCCGGCACGGAAAGCTGTTCTTTTGGAAACACTAAGCAACACAGGAGAATGAGAACAGTAGACAGGATGAATGGCGGCAGCATTGCCGAAAAGAACGTTTTCGTAGAAAGACCGTAATAGCTGAAAAGATAGAGATTCTGCGGATTGCCGAAGGGCGTGATCATTCCGCAGAGGTTGGCGGCACAGTTTTGCAGAATGAACAGGAGCGCCGTGTGCTTTTCCTGTCCAGTGGAGGAAAGAACAAACCAGCCCAGTGGCAGAAAAGTCAACAAGGCGGTATCATTGGTCAGGAGCATAGAGCCGAACATGGTGATAACCACCAGCGCCGTACACACGCCCCGGACAGTGGAAAAGGTGTGTACCATCCGCTGGGAAAGAGCGGAAAAGATATGCAGATCCCGCAAAGCACCCACCACTGCCAGCACACAAAACAGGCAAGCAAGCGTCTTGAGGTCATAATAACCTAAGTAGTCCCTATCAGGCGGAACAAAAATGCCGTTACAACTGCGGCCAGTAATGAAATGACCAGCATGGCATTGGCGCGACACCAAGATTTGACCTTACTCATAAAAAGCCCCTTTGTGTGAAAAATGTAGAATTCTGTATGGACACTTCTGCGAAGAAGATAACACATTTTCAAATGATTTACAATGGCACTCCGTTGACCTAACAATCGCTAAAGGCGGTTCAAAACTCGTGTACATTTTGCGCTGCTGGAATCAATAAAAGCATTTTTAAAAATATTTCGATTTCTTTGGAAGAATCAGTAGCTTTCCGGCGCAAGGTGTGATATGTGTTGTGGCTACCAAAGAAAGGAGCGATGCTCATGGCAAAGAAACGCGCCAACGGCGAGGGCAATATTCGCAAACGCGCAGACGGGCGTTGGAAGGGTCGCTACACAGCAGGCTACCACTGCCTCAAAGAGCTGGCGCATACCGCAGGGTTCCCCCTCAAGTCTGTGGGAGGGCGTGAGCAAGTTTCATTATCCGCCGCGCTGTCATCGCGCCCGATTTGCCGAATCGGGTCTAAGGCTGCGTAGATCGCTCGGATGGCTTTTCCGGAATCACCTCCTTGAAGCCAGTACCCTGTAAGTGCAGTCGCAAAATCCCCAAAAATCTGTTAAACTGAAAGAACAGAGATGGAGGGAATCGCAATGAAGCATTACAGCAAAGAATTCAAGGAAGAAGTGCTGAAGCTGTCAGACGAGATCGGCGTGAAGAAGGCTGCACAGCAGCTCGGTGTTGCGTACTACACGCTGGCGGATTGGCGCAGCATACGCCGAAATACACCGCCCGCGAAGACACCGAGCGCAGAGGAGCAGACGATCCGCATCCGTGAGCTCGAGCGTGAGGTTTCCGAGCTGCGAACTGCAAACGACATTCTCAAGGATGCACTCGGTTTTTTCGCAAAAGACCGCAAGAAGTAAAAGCGTGTGAACGACACCTGTTCATAGTCGAACGCAAGGGCATCTACACGGCAAAGGAGATGTGCCGCGTCCTGCGCCTGAGCGAATCCGGTTATTACCAGTGGCTTCGAAACAGGGGCAGGCACAGCAGCCGTCAGCTTCTTGCGGGAAAGGTCAAAAAGATTCTCGAAGAGCATCCGGATAACCGAAACTACGGCGTGGATCGCGTCTGCCTTGCGCTTGAGCAGGATGGCGTTGACGTTAGCCGGAGAACGGTGTATCGCGTGATGAAAGAGAATGGCTGGCTCCATAAAAGACGCATTCCGCATGGAATCACGAAAGCCACGACAGAAGCGCAGGAGCAGGAAAACATTCTGAAACGGGACTTCAGTGCCCAGCGCCCTTCGGAGAAGTTTCTCACAGATATTACCGAGGTACAGTGTGCGGACGGCAAGCTGTATGTGTCTCCGGTCATGGACTGCTTCAGCGGCGAGATCGTCGCGCTCGAGATGCGGGACAATATGAAGAAGGAGCTGTGCATTGATACGGTACGGCAGTTGGAGCGGCTCTATCCGAGTCTGAGCGGAGCGGTGTTCCACTCGGATCGCGGCAGTCAATACACCAGCTTAGCCTTTCGTTCCGAGCTGTCTCGCTGCGGCATGATACAAAGCCTCAGCGGCACCGGACATTGCTTCGACAACGCACGGATGGAGAGCTTTTTCGCCACGCTCAAGAAAGAGAAGATCTATCAGATTGCGGCGTACAAGCTGCCGAGAGAACAGGTCAAAACGATCATTTTTCGCTATGTTTTTATCTACTACAACCGCGTTAGGATCTATACGCGCAACCCGCTGGGACTGCCGCCTGCGAAGTACCGGGAGTGGGCGCAGGCGCAAACGGCAGCCTGATCCGATGCCGCCGCAGTTTTCCTGCGTTCCGCTACGCTCCACTTCGGAAAACTGCGCTGTATTACCATGCTTTTCAGATTTTGGGTGTTTCCCGACTGCACATTTCTTGACATTTCCACGTCGTGGCGGCGCACCTTATGCCGCTATCACGCGGGTTTTGTGCCTGCATCATGGTCTATTCAGTTTTCAACGTTCAACGAAAGGCTTCGTGGAGAATGTCCCTTCACCTATCATCTTTTTTAGGGCATTTTTGCACCCTGTTTTTGAGCTTACGGGAAAAATTTTTTGATTTTCTTCATTGCGGAGCCAATGCTTTTGAAATGTTCTGGTGTCTGATGCCCTCAATCCGCCCAATTTCATCAACGGTCATTCCGCCAACGTAGTACATCCAAAGTCTGCGGAACTGTGTTTCCGTCAGCTTGTCCCTAATCTGAGAAACCATCGTGGAAGCCATTCTGCACCGCTCAGATTTTTCGTGCTGGCGCTCCATAACCACATCAATGGCAGGAATGGAAAGTGCGGCTTCGGACAGGTCATCAATGGACGTATTGTGTTTCCCCTCTACCACATCCTGATTGTCCTCAGTGTGGTAGTTTCCATCCGACCAAGATTTCCATTTCAGAAACTCTTTCTCGCTGGCAAAGTCCTCGCGGGTCAGGCGGATGATGACTTCATTGGCATCCATATAAACGATGGCATCGGGGTCTTTCTTATTCAGCGCATAGATGCTTTTTCTATTAAACATTCTGTTCCTCCGTTCAGATCCGAGTGGGTAAAAAGGTCTGAACGAAGGGCGGCGGGGAGCGGCAGCCCACGGCGAGAAGTGCCGGGAACGACAAAAAGCGCCCGCACAGGCATAAAAGCCTGCATGGGCGCTTCGGTGCGGTTCAGTATGGAAATTGTCGGCGGCTGTCGGAGGGCATAGGTATCCTACGGTGTCCGGGTATCGCCCGGCTATGCTCCCGGCGCGGCTTGTTGCCGCAGCATTAGCGGCACCTCCTGTGCTCTCCTGTCATACGCATAGGTCCCTTTCATCTGAAAAATGTTGGGACAGCAAAAACAACGGCCGCCCCGTACAGAGCAGCCGCCGTTTTCCCTATACCATACGCTGCTTTTCAGTACCGCAAGGATGGGTGTCCTATTATCGTCGTATTCTGATTTCTTTTAGGGCATTTCAGGATCATCCACAAGAGATACGCTGAACTCCTGTGCGGTTGCGCCCTCCGGCAGCAGCTTCGCCATGACCACAAGCCGCTGATTACCGCTGTTGGCCTTGTCATACTTCCGGCAGCAGGTGGAGAGGGTCAGGAACGGAATCTTCCTCGGAGAAGGTCACAGCGTCAATATCCAGCCAGTTTTTCCGCGCAACCGTCTCAAAGAAGCTGGTCAGATCATCTCCCGTGGGATCAGGCGCAATATAGTCAAAACCAATATCCGTGACGAACAGTGCGGTGATCTGAAAGATCATGTCCTCACCATCCACAGAGAGATAGATATACGGATGCTCCTTTACAAGTCTGCGTCCATATAACGGTAGAGCTTGGTGAACCGCACACCGTCCGGGTCGCAGTTGCTGGCGGAGTGGCCGAAAATGGTGGCGTTTTTGTCCAGCTTATCCCTGCCGTCGATTTCGTTTTCACAATGGGCATACCAGCAGCCCCACATGGCATACTCACCGTTTTCATCCAGCTTTAGGTAATAGCCGTTGTCCTCCGCCTGCATCACGGGGTCGTCCACCTCCGCACCGGGGATGTACAGCCACGCCACGGTGTCGGGATTCTTCGCCCTGGCTTCCGCCAACTCTGCCTGTCCACCGAGGGGATAACTTCGCCTGCGGGAGTCGCTGATGGCTGAGGTGCAGATGTGCCGGAAGGCGTTCTGCCGGGAATGTCGATAGGCTCCGCCTCTTTCTGATAGCAGCCCATAACTGCCGTGGTCATGGCAAAGAGAAGGACGGCCATGCAGATGATCGGACGAATGATTCTTGTGATTCTTTTCATAATGCTGTCTCCTTGCCGCGCTGGGATAGCGGCGCAGCTCAAAATGTCATTGATTTGTTTCTTGTAGCGAAAAGAGAACAGCGCAGCTTCGGGGCGAGATGCCCGTCCGCTGCGCTGTCCGATGTTCGCTTATAGGTTCATGTCAGCCGCTTACTTCTTGCAGCGCCAGAGGAAGGTCACGATCTGCGCTCTGGTGCAATCCGCGTCGGGGCTGAATGTGGTGTTGGTGGTTCCCTTGGTGATGTCCTCCTTGACCGCCCACAGTACCGCATCAGCATAGTAGGCGGTGGACTTCACATCGGCAAAGGGATTGGCCGTACCCGCTGCCGGGGACTTCTCGGAACGCCACAGGAACGCGACGATCTGGGCGCGGGAGCAGGTCATGTTGGGGCTGAACGTGGTGTCGCTGGTACCCTTGGTGATGCCATTTTCCACCGCCCACAGCACAGCGTCGTAATAGTAGCTGCCCACGGGGACGTCGGTAAACGGCATGGCGCGGGTTTCGGGTTCGGGACTGCCAGCGGCACGCCACAGGAAGGCCACGGCCTGCGCACGGGTGCAGATGCCATCCGGGGAGAAGTGGGTATCATCGGTTCCCTGCGTAATGCCGTTCTCCACCGCCCAATCCACAGCGTCCTCATAATAGCTGCCGGTGGCTACATCCACAAACACGCCGGCCTGGGGGTTGCCGTTGGCCTTCATAAAGATGACCTCGATGGTATGGGTTCTGCGGACATTCTCAAAGGTGTAGGACTTCACCGCGCCGATGCTCTTGCCGTCGATCTTGACGTTGGAGACGGCATAGCTCTTATCTGGGGTGATGGTAAAGGTCTGATCCCTACCCTCACGGACGCTGACATTGCCGGAGGGAGAAATGGAGCCGCCAGCCCCGGCAGTTGCCTTGATGGTGTAGTAGCTGTCGTACCAACCGCCGCCACTGCTGGACTTGTGATACAGCTCAACCTCGCCGGTCAGGGTCGTGTAGTTGTCATCATCAGGCGTGAAGCGCCATTTGTAGGTCGTGTTGGCCTTGACCGTGGTATCGTCGGGCAGGGGCTCGCCCTTGTCATCCACCCATTCCAGCTTGCCGTCACTGGGATTCAGAGTGCTTCCCTTGGTGGTCAGCGCCGCGTCCTTCAGCGTCTTGCCGCTGGTGGTGATCTTGGTGTAGTTCGGCTCGCCGGTAGGCGTGGCCGGTTTGATCATGAGCACGAAGGGAGCGCTGGTGACGTCGTTGTAGTCGTTGTCGCCCGCCTTAGTCGCGATGACGCTGACAGAGCCGACCTTGACGGGAGTCAGAACGCCGGCTTCGGGATCGATGGTCGCCTCGCCGGTGCTCGCGTCTGTGTCGATGCGGTAGGTCACTGTGCCCGTGCCGGAGCCGCCAGTGGTGGTCAATGTCAGTGTCTGACCGTAGACCACACTACCCGCACCGGTGATGGTCAACGGCTTCTGATCGTCCTTTTCTGTCAGAGTGACGTTCAGCGTGATGGTGAAATCCTCGTAATTGTCACAGGACGCCTTGAGGGTGATGGTGATCTTGTCACCCGCCTTGCCGCCGGAGATGGCATAGGTCAGCAAGTTGCCGTCCGCTGCGAAGTCCTGCTTGGGCAGGACGATGCTCGCCTCGCTGCTGAACGTCCAGTCCTGCCCGGCGGGCAGTCCGGCCCAGTCCGGCGTGTAGGTGTGATCCGAGGCGTCCGTGTACTTCTGCTCCAGCTCGACCGTTTTGAGGTTGCCGCCATCCGCCTTGTTCACCATGACTTCAAGTTCAATGTTCTCCACCGTGTTGTAGTTTTCGGTGTCCTTCGGAGTGAACTTCGCCTGGAAGGTCTTGGCGGCAGTCGAAGCGCCGCCCACAGATTCGCTGCTGTCCATCCAGCTCCAGCCGTCCGTCAGCGTCACATCCGCCAGCGTCTGACCGTATTTTGCCGTCAGGCCGGTGGGCTTTGTGTAGGGCGGTGTTGCTTTTGCTACCACAAATTCGCAATACACAGCTTCAAATCCGTAGTAGTTATCCGTATCACCAATGCTGGCGTACATACGGTAGGTACCGGCGTTCAGCGCGGGCGGATTCTGAATATCCCACGTCTGAACGGAGCCGCTGTCCGCAGCGGCATAACCGTAGGTCACTTGAGCATTCAAATCACCCGTCCGGTCTGTCAAGGTCGGTGTGCTTGGCGTTTGACCGTAAGTATAGCCCGCCATGCTGACCTTGCCGTACTGTTGAGCCTTTTCGACAGTGATATTCGATCTTCCCGAAACCGTTAAATACTTCTCGGTGTCAGTCGGTTCGAAAATCCACTCGGCTGCATAGGTACCGTTCCCAACCACGGGTATATGCGTGCCGTCCACCCATTCAAAGGTTCCATCGACATCCACGTTGTTGACATTATCATGGAGCTTGCCGGAGAGAGCGATGGTATTCAGGGCGTCGCCGTAGGTGATGGCGTTCTTGCTCAGCGTCGGTGTGCCGGTGGGAGTAATCCTGTTCTTCGCGCTGACATTGATGGTCAGGGTGATATCCTGATAGTTGCTCGTGGAGATTGTAACCGTAATCGTGCCGAATTGTCCTTCGTCCGTGCCGCTTCTGTTTGCTTCCAGCGTCAGCTCACCGGTCTTGCCGTTTACAAGGGTAATTAAGGAGCCAACGCCCAGATTGGTATCAACCTTCCTGTCATAGGCGATCGTGCCGTAGTCACAGGGAGCAGTCAGCTTCGGCAGCAGCGTTGAGAGGTCAAAGGAATAGGTCTTGTGCAGGCCATTGGTGATGGTCAGCGTACCGGACTGGATATTTGTGGGTGCGGCGGCCTTGGTGATGGTGAAGTCCTGGGTTTTCTCCTTGATGACGTAGTTGCCGCCTGCAACGTCCTTGATGGTCACCCGGCCGGTACCAGCGTTGGTGTTGTTGGAATACTCTACCGTGTATTCGTCTGTCGGAATGACCTCATTTCCGTCCTTGACGGTGACGGTCGGTTCCAGCGCATCGCCGGTGTAGGTGCAGGGTGCGACTTCAATCGTTGGCGTCACTTCTTTTGGCGTGATCTTCCACTTGACCGTGGCCTTACCGGTGTAGTTGCCGGTACCTTCGATCGTCAGGGTGATACGGTCGCTGACATCGGTGGCCTTGTCACCGCTTTTGATAATGTAGGTGATTCCTGTTTCATCCCAGTTCTCCAGCGTCACGCCGGTGATTTTCGGCGATTGCTCCGCCGCGTTGTATTCGAGGTCGGCAGATTCCAGCGTAATCACTGCGCCCTCGATGGACTTGGGGGCGACGGGGACTTTCACGGTGCCGGTTGCTTCCGTATAGGTATTCCCATCCTCCGGCGTGAACTTCCATCCGACATCATGGCCCAACGTACTCGCATCCAGAATCGTATCGCCCGGTTGCTGCCACGAGAAGGTGCCCTCGACCTTTGCGCCGGTATTGGGGTCTTTCATCTTGCCCGAAATTTCGCTCTTGCTCAGTGTGTCACCGTAGGTAATCGGCGTTGCGGTGATCTCGCCGTCCAGCACGGGAACGATCTTGTTCTTCGCGATGACTTCAACGGTCAGGAGCATGTCCTGATAGTTGTCCGTGGTGATCTTGACGCCTACGGTTCCGACGGAACCTTCGGTCTGAGATTCGACAGCCGGGACAGTCAACTGGAACTCATCGTTTGATGTGATCATTGCCGTCGAATTTGCGTAGCCGCCCTCTCCAATCAGATCGAAGTTGCAGGCCTCATATTTGATAGAGCCGTACTTACAATTATCGCCCAGCGTCGGCAGCGCGGGAAGATTGACCAAGTAAGTCTTTGCCAGCCCGTTGATAACGGTCAGCTCTATGGGCTGCATCGTGGGCGCGGCCGCCTTGGTGATGGTGAACCGGTTCGCATCATCGGTCGCGAAAACGTCGCTGACCTCTGTGGTACCTTCCGACTCACCTTCAAACACATAGTTTTTTTGCTTGTGAGCGTCATGGTGAAGGAAAGCGCCTTTCCGTTTCCGACTTCCGGCGAGGGCAGATAACTCCCGTCCGCCTGCTTACTGGTAAATTGGGCGTCAGAGAAGGAGAGCGCCGTATCGGGAAGTTTAATATTCGTGGCCTTCGCCGTTTTGCTGAGGAACGTCAGCTTGTCCGCAGTGAGCGTGACATCTGCACTGCCGTCGTAGGTCTTGGAGATTGACGAAACAGAGAGAAGGCTGATCGGCAGCGGGTCGATGGTCACGGTGAACGTACCGGTAGCTGGTTCGTGGTTCGCGGCTTCCGCTTTGTAGTAAACGGTGTACGTGCCTGCGTCGGTGAATGTCGGTACGCCCGAAGTATAGTCGCCGTCTACCTTGTCGCTGTAGGTGAACGTCACGGGAGTGCTGTCTACGCTTTGTCCAGACGCGATGATCGATGCGATCTGTTCCTCGCCGGTGTAATACATGCTGGATGCTTTCACGGAAACGATCAGCTTCGCCGGTTTGACCTTGATGGTCACAGTTCCGGTCGCAGTCGCGTATTTCTCGTAGCCCGCAGCCGGAGTGAACGTCCATTCGGCTTCATAGTCGCCTGCGTTAGGAGTGATTGTGCCATCTGTCCATGTAAATGTGCCGTCGACGGTTGCGCCGGTGTTGGGGTCTTTCATCTTGCCCGAAATCGTGCTCTTGCTCAGCGCGTCGCCGTATGTGATGCCGGCTGCGGTGATTTCACCGTCCGCTACTGTCCGACGGCATCCCGCAGAGCGGCATAGTCCGCGGCAGTGGGATGATAGGCGTACCATTCCACTTTTCCGTAGTCATCCCACAGGTGGGGAATGACGCCGCTGCGGAAGTTGGGATTGTTCGGCACCTGCTTTTTACCCCAGACATCCTGAAAGCGCAGCAGCGTCCGGTCCACCACGCCCTCCGTGCGGTTGAGCACCGTGAGGCGGATGGCGTCATATTGGCTGGAGATATGGGTAGAGAGAAACTCGGCCCGTACACGCAGGTCCTTTCCGAGATCTCCCACGCACACACGCCCGGAGAATTGAGGCCGATCCACGAGATCGCTGTGTTCAAACAGCTTTCGCAGCTCCTGCTCATACACGGTCATCGCTCCACACCTCGTTTCTTTGGCGTTTTTGTTTTCATAGGACTTACTTCTTTTTGCAGAGGTTTCAAGGTCTCACGCCCGATGCCGCGGATCACGCTGCGGCTCTTGCCGCTCAGGACAAAGGTATCCCTTGTATCGTTGCGGACTTCCTCGCAGGGCAGGATCACGGCAGAACCGGTGATGCGGATATCCCCCTGCACCGTGCCATACACCTTGCAGTTGCCGGACAGGATGGGAGTCCCCGTCGTATGGGGATCGTGAATGATCTGCGCGTTTCCGGAAGCCAGCGCTTTTCCGGTCATGGAGGCCCCGCGGAGATAGGCGTTGTCCTCGGCGCGACTGTGGCCGCTCATCACGCTGCCTTTTTGAAACATAGGCGCTGCCACAGGCTATGGCGTCGCCCCGCAGACAGGCGTCCCGATCCACATAGGCATTGCCCGCTGCAATGGCGTCATCGAAGATCCACGCGCAGTCTCCCGGCTCCGCGGACAGGTTGCTTTCGCTTTCCACGAAACCGCCTATGTCGCCTGCGCGGATCTCACCGCAGATATCCCGCAGCGCGCGGATGCGGTGCAGGAACGGATATTCCTCATGGGCAATGTCTGTGATCTCATATTTCTGATTGCTGATGGTTCTCATCTCCTTTTCCTTTTTTATGCCGCTTTTGGGCACAGGGCATCTTCTTTTCGGAATGCCGCATCGATGTCGGAAAAGCGCGCCGTGCGGTTGAATTTCTCAGACACCTTTCCCGGCATGGCCTGCAGCTCCAGCATTTTCGCCCACAGCTCCGGATGGTGGTCATAAAGGTGCCGCAGTTCCTTCCGTTTGGCGTTCGGGCAGAACCAGCAGCCGCCACGGTCTGTGAACGCATAGACTGGAGAAAGCAGCCCTGCCTTTTGGCAGAGCTGCTTTGCATCCTCTTCGGTGTAGTGATATTTTTCCAGCAGGGACACCTGATCTCCCTGCAAGCGGCGCAAGCGCACCGGCTCATCGCTGGCGCTGCCCACATACTGCACAGTATCCGGCGTCAGAGTCCTGTTATACCGGCGGATGGGGCGGAGCTTGCAGTCCCGCTGAACGTAGCAATGCCCGCACAGAGGGAATCCGCGCCGAAGTCCCTTTTTCGGACCGCGAGTAACTGTTCCTGCAAACAAATCCAGATAGGTCTTATCCGAACGCAGCACACGGACAGGAACCCCCAACTGTTCCAGCCTGGGGATCGCAGTCTCATAGATGAATGCCCGATGCTCCGGCACCTCGCCGGAGGTTCTTTTATCGAACATCACCTCACAGTAGACCGCTTCATCCAGCGGTTCCCCGTGCTCCAGCGCCAGCAGGATCGTGGCAAGGCTGTCTTTGCCGAAGGAGCAGGACGCGATATGCAGGGTGTTCTTCTTTTCTTTTGAAATCGTGATCATCCTCTCTGATTCTGTTTTTGCTGGCAGTATTGTCAGCAGGTGGGGAGTCTGCTATAATAGTGCATATCATTTCCAGTCATTTTAGATATGAAGGAGACGAAATACGATGAATAAAACAGAACTGATCTCCGCCATGGCGGAAGCCAGCGGCCTGACCAAGAAGGACTGTGACACCGCTCTGAATGCGTTTGTCGACACGCTGCAGACTGCGTTGAAATCCGGTGACAAGGTACAGCTGCTGGGCTTTGGCACCTTCGAGGTGAAAGAGCGCGCCGCCCGCACCGGCAAAAATCCAGCCACTGGAGCCACCATTGAAATCCCCGCTTCCAAGGCGCCGGCTTTCAAGCCCGGCAAGGCATTCAAGGATTCCGTGCAGTGATAACACGCCCGCGAGAGACCATCTCTCGCGGGCCTTTTCTGTTATCGGTGCGATACGCCCATGTCCTTGGCACGACAGGCACATTCCAGCACCTCTGTCATATCCGTGCGCTCCCAGGGCGCGTCCGCATGGGTGAAGTGTCCGTAATTGCAGAACTTTTGGAACATGGGCTGATCCAGTCCCAGCGTTCCGATCATGCCGTCCGGCGTCAGGTTGAATACCGTGCGGACAGCCTGTTCCAACACATCATCGGAATAGATGCCGGTATGCTCCGTATCCACCGTCACCGCCACAGGCTGTGCCTTGCCGATGGCATAGGCAAGGCTGATGGTGCAGCGCTTGGCCAGTCCTGCCGCTACGATATTCTTGGCAATGTAACGGGCCATGTACGCGCCGCTGCGGTCCACCTTCGTTCCATCCTTGCCGGACAGTGCGCCGCCGCCATGAGGGGCGAGGCCGCCGTAGGTATCCACCATCAGCTTGCGTCCGGTGAGTCCGGTGTCCGCTTCAAAACCGCCCTGGACAAATCGACCGGAGGGATTGACCAGCACTTCGGTAACTGTTCTGCTGGGCGGCAAAGGCGGTGGGGATCATGCCCACGCACATGACCAGCGTCAGAAGCAGCGCCAGCGCTCTGCGGGAATAATGGTTCTTTTTCAGATTCATAGGTCCTCCTTATATTTTTTGTTTTTTATCCGCGTTGAAAACGATGTTCTTTTGGCTATCGCCCCCTTTCCCGGCTGCAAATCTTTCTTTGCAGATACTCGTTCCAATCCTTGCCGCAGCGCGGTTTCTCCACGGTAACGGCATACCCCTGTAACTGATACTTTTCCTGTAATTGCTGGGCGGCTTTCTGCCCAGGCTCGTCCGCGTCCAGACACAGCGCAATACGGCGGATCTCCGGATGCGCCTGCAAATAAGTCTGCAGTGCGCCGTCATAGAGTCCGCACAGGGCAACGGCGTTGGTTGTGTCTCTGTGGAGTGTGAGGTAACTCATCAGGTCAATGGGCGCCTCAAAGACAAGCACCAGATCTGAGCGCGGATCGTGCGGGAGGAGAATCCTGTGTTTTTGTCGCTGCCGGGAGCGTCTCCCTTGAAGCCGGGACCGTTCAGATCATAGGTGCCGCGCAGTCCCGCGTACTTTGCTTGTCCGGATTCATCCCTGCCGACGAAGACGCAGTTATGATGTACCGCATCCTCATACAGCAGCCCAGCATTCAGAAACTGCCGGATCACCTGGGCAGCGATACCTCGCTTACGGAGATAGGCGAAGACCCTGCGGTCATCCGCATTGCGGGGCGGCAGGGAAAACTCCTGTTTCGGGCTGATCGGCTTTGGCTGCGGAATGGGCGCGTCTCTGGCTTTCCCATGGAAGGTCAGCAGGTACTCCACAGCCTCTGGAAAGCTCTTGCCGCAGAATTGCTGCAAAAAAGTAATGGCATCCCCGCCGGTATTCTGGGAATACCGGAACCAGTACGCCGATCCTTGATCCGCAGGCTGTCCATCTCCGCGGTAGTATGGAAGCGTCCCACGCGCTTGACCTGATAGCCGAGGTGGGAGAGCAGCTCCGGCAGGTCCGTTTCTCTGGCGATCTGCATTTCTGTGTCTGTGAAGCGATTTCTGATCTCGCTTGCCATAATGTGTGCCTCCTTTCTGATGAAACGCAAAAAGCCACCCTGGGCATCCGATATATTCGGATGCCCAGGGTGGCTTTTCCCTGAATCGTGTTCTTTTGTTTTGGCTTTAGTGCGGGCTTACACGGCGTTATCTTCATGGGGGGTGTCCGTGTCCGCTGGAGCGGTCACGTCGGCCACACGGGGCGCGACAGAGGCCTCAGTGGGGGCGTTCTGCTCCGCGGTGTTCTCAGCGTCCGCTTCGTCCAGCACCTGCGTGATCAGGTTCAGCACGAAGTCTCGCTGGGTGAGCTTTTTGCCGGTGCGGAGTGTCTCGCGCTCCGAGGTGACGCTTGATGCGCTGGAAGAGTTCTTCGGGAATCTGGAATGCCATCGTTCTGCCTTTTTCAGTCATTTGAATGCCGCCTTTCTGATTTTCCATCATGTTGTAATAGTCTTGGATGAGGTTGGCGATGTACTCGCTGGTGGTCTGACCCAGCCGTTCTCGTTCTTCACTGACCCGCTCATGTAGGTCGATGGGGATCTGAGCACACAAGTTTTTGGTGGTTGCCATTCTCGGATACCTCCTCGTATTTTTGTAACGCAAGCATACTCGAAAGGTTAAGAGAAAGCTATTACCAACACCACCAAGGAATGGCAGACAAACGAAGCGAAAGCAACATAAGCACCTATGAGTCGAAAAAGGCCGCCGTCCGCTCCCACATAGGGAGCCGAACGGCGGCCTGCCTTCTTATTCTTTATTCTTTTCTTAAGCCTCGGTGTTCGAACCACACCAGACCACAAATTCGGCAGGGCGCATCTTAAAAATGTCGCCTCTCGCGGGGCAAAACTGAAATTTTGAAAAATCGAGTTTTTGCAACTTTTTCATTCTAAAAGTGGCGCGTTTTCGGCGTTGCATTTTCATCAACACATTTTGGAGCTGGTGGTGTGAAAACGCCGCACTTTCGTGCGGCGTTTTCAGGGCGTACCTGCTGATCGGCGGCATCATAAACAGACGGTCGAAACTGCACAGTCCTCACCTTTTAAGTAGCATACCACAGTTTCTGCAAAAATGAAGTGGCAAATTGAATCTGACGCAGTCAGGCTTTTCATTCCAAAAACGCACCGCTGTAAACCTGCTAAAAAGTCAAGCCCCAATTAAAAAAGTTATCGGCAGGAAAAGAGTATAGCAAAGCAGAGGCGGCAAAACGGAACACTTGGCCGCCTCAAATAAAGTATTGGGGATCTCAGCTCATTCTATTGTCGGCAAGCTGCGGTAGAGCTCTGTGACCTTGCCATAATAGACTCGGAGGAACTTATTCAGGCCAGCCACCATAGCGAGTTTACCACTCTTCCCCTCGCCGCGTTTTTTCTCAATGAACGTAAAGATCGGATCGTTTGCCGGTTTGTGCATCACATAGCTCTGCATGACTTCGTACCCGGTCTTACGCAGATAGCGATTTCCCCCGCTTGGAGATATGCCGGTTATTCGCGCAGAATTTGCCGGACTGGTACGGCGGCGCATCGAGGCCGGCGTATGCGATGAGAGCCCGCTTGCTGTGAAAGCGTCGGACATCTCCGCTCTCCGCGATCAGGCGCGGAGCCAGCGTGTCCCCGATGCAGGGCATTTCGCGCACGAGAGAATATTCCGGCAGAGTCTTGGCGAGAGCTTGCATCTGTGTTAAAATAGCGTCACGGGACGCCTCCACTGTGGGAGGACTCGTATCGCTTCCGTAATGACGATCTGCGTGGATGGTGCATTGGGAAGCACAGGGATACCGTTTTGAGCTGTGGCAAAGATGAGTGCTGCCATACGTTCGCAATTGCGGTATCCCTTTTTTTCCGCCCATTTGCAATAATCCTTCCGAAAGCGCGTTTCTCCCATTTCGAGGATATGAGTGGTGTGACAATACCGCAGGACAAAGTCCGAAAGCTTGTGCCGCCCGGCATGGTCGCTCATGAGCTCCTGCATACCGGGCAAAACCTGGTCACAGATGGCGTTAAAATCGACCTTCGCTTTGATCAGAAGGGAGGTCATCTGGTAATACTGCCGCGCCAGAAGCTGAAGCTCCCGATATGTATCCTCCGGCAGTCTGGCCGGTTGAAGCTCTTGCCAATAGGCCAGGCCGTACAAAGCGATCTGCATAGCGTCGATCCGATCGGTCTTCACCTTGCGGATACTTTGTGAGCAAAACCGCTTCATCCGCAGCGAGTTGACAACGGAGACGAATATTCCGTTCTCCAACAATGCGGCCACCACCGGGCAATGGTAGCTGCCGGTGCTTTCCAGAACGACACGAACCTCTTCGCCGCTGTTGTGCAGCAGTGAAACCAGCTCTGACATCCCTTCCCTCGTGTGCTGAATTTCAAACGGAGTGTACACGATTTCTCCTCCTGGCTTCATTCCGCACACTGTACTTTTTCCTTTGGACACATCGATCCCGATACTGAGCATGGGCATTCCTTCTTTCCTGATAAAATATTGCAATGCTTCCGCACCGGCTTATTACGATTCAATTTGGTTCGTGACGCGCACGCGGCATAGCCGGAGCAACCTGCTCAATCGAATCTTTACAAATCAAAATAAAACTCGGTATCCTGCTAACTGCAGTCGCATAAAACAGGATACCGGGTTTTGATTATTTATATTCTGACATCTGTCTGTGGGATTGTAGGCAGTGTCTGCAACACCATAGAACGCTACCGTAAAGACCCGGAGGACAAGACAAAGTGGGTCGTGGATGAAGCGGCGGCATTGGTAGTCAAGCATTTTCAAGCTGTGCATGGAAGGGAGAGGCCAGATGCAGATCGCAAAGCTCTTGCAGGAGGAAAAGGTACTTAACCCTACCGCCTACAAAAAGCGCGAGGGCATCAAGACACCCAGCCCGGAAACCGCTGATCCGTTGGTAGCATCTGGAACCGCCCCGGGCGCAAGCGATACGTGCGCTTTCTGCCGGTTACCCGGACCAGAAAGCAGGTTCAAAATCCAATTGTTGCAAATACGTCGCCGGATTCATATTTTCCTTAGCAGAGTCTTAGTTGGTCCCCATTTGCTGCCCGAAAATATCTCTCGCTTTAAGCGCGATGGATACTTTTTCAATAAATTCATAGTCATCTAAATTCAGCAGGTTTTTTGCCTGACCGATTCGAAATCGGACTGTATTTTCATGTTTCCCCACCTTGCCTGCCGCTCTTTTGACATCTCCATTGCATTCAAGGTATACAGAAACTGTTTCCAAGAGATCCTGCTTTATTAGCGGGTCAAGAATGCTGCTGCAAAAATTCCTCAGAATTTGATGATTCTTCAGCGGTAGCAGCAACTGATAGACAGACAGCGCATCATATCCCATTGGGGATTTTCCCAATACTCCTCCTATTTCGTCCGCCGAAAGGGCCTGGCGAAATGCAGAAGAAAACTGCTTTACGCCCACCGCAGCCGAGCTGTAGCCCATGGAATGCTCTGGCACATAATAGGAAAAAATGGGCATCATCTGCTGCAGCATACTGCTGATTTCTTTCTGCCCCTGACAAGGCAGCACAAAAAAGACTCCTTCCAAATATTTAAATAGGGGCACTTTAAATTGTATCGCCACATCTTTCTTCAGCATTTGAAGCCGCCGATGACTCAGCCCCTGAAAGGTCGCATGCACAACGGTGTAGTCAGATTGAATATGCGGTGCAAGGTGCCTGTAAATGTTCCGCTGCTCAGCATCAGAAAGTTCTTTGCTCAGCAGGTGGAAAATTTTATTTTCCAGTAATAACTCTGATTGATCTGATATGATGAGTTCGGAAATGTCACGTATGAGCGCACCATAAGGAACTGTCCCGTCAATGTGAATAATCGGAAAATCCCGCGAATCGGCAAGTTCGATCACACTTTGCGGAAACTGCGGCAGAAACTCATTCAGCGCAATGCAACAAGCGCTTCCCATCTGAATATAAAACGAAATTGCATCATATATCTTTGCCTCCATATCTTTATTCATATAGAAGCTACAGATAAAAGCATCTCCACTTAAAATCAAGTCTGCATCCACAAGGGGATTGATCGGACAATCTGTAAAGTTGATCCGCAAAACCTCCCGGTCAAGCCCATTCTTCCCTGCAATTACCTTGGCAGAGTTAAGAATATCCAGCTGTAAAACATCGCTTACCGTAACGCTCACAACAAGCACCTCCTTGCCTTTAATTATGCATCAGTATAATCAAGCCTTCTTAAGATGTCAAATTATACTTGCAGAATAAATGGAAAATTATAAAAATTACAGAAATTTAAATCAAATTTTGTACTATGGCACATTGAAGCGCCTTTGCATATATCTTATAATTTTGTCAAGCAATCCACAAGGGAATTGTTCAAAATAGACAAATTTTTGGAGGTGCTTCTTTATGAAAAAACTAACTCTTCAGGAAATCAAGGACACTTTGGTTGGCTGCACCATTCTTGGTACAGGCGGCGGCGGCTCCTTAGAGAGCGGGTTAGAGGCCGTCGAAAAAGCCTGGAACGCCGGGCACGAGTTCAAGCTGCTCTCCTTCGATGAAATCAACGACGACAGCTACTATGCCAATCCTTATTATTGCGGTTCTATCGTCCCCAAGGGCGATACCAGCCAGAAACGCGGAGATGAGATCGCCACCTCGGTGAAGGCTCTGGAAGAGTACATGGGCGTTCAGTTCGAAGGCCTTGTTTCGATTGAGTATGGTGGCGGAAACACCGGCGCAGTCATGGCCGCCGCAGCTCGTACGGGCAAATACATTGTCGATGCAGATGCAGCCGGCCGCGCAGTGCCGGAGCTTCAGTTTTCCACTTATTATGTGACGGAAAATCCCATCACGCCTTTCTCTGTCGGTACTTCATTCGGCGACATGGCGATCGTCACAAACGTTGAAAATGATGCTCGCGCAGAAGCGCTCTCCCGCTATATGGCGATCGGATCCGGCGGGTTGGTTGGTATGACCGATCACCCGATCAAGGGCGACAAGCTGCGTCACGCGGTCATTCCCAATGCATTAACGTATGCAGCTACTGTCGGTCGTGCCCAAAGAGAAGCTGTTGAGCGCGGTTCCGATCCCATTCAGGCGATCCTGGACACCGGAAAGGGTAAGCTGCTTTTCCAGGGGAACCGTCACCGGCGAGTCCGAATGGGGCATCAAGGAGGGCTTTACCGTTGGCACGATTCACATTGCCGGCGAAGGCGCTTTTGCACACCAGACTTCAAAAATCTGGTACAAGAACGAGAACATGGTAATGTGGATCGACGACAAGGTAAATCTCACTTGTCCGGACCTCATTTGCGTGGTGGAAAAAGCTACCGGCTACCCCATCACCAATCCGAACTGCGTCGAGGGAATGGAGGTTGCCGTTCTCGGCTTCCACTGCCACGAGCTCTGGACGCGCGAACGCGCATTGGAGATTCTTAATCCCCGATTCTTTGGATTTGATATGGACTGCGTCTTCCTTCAGGACTGATCGCACAAACCTGCAACGAACTCTTATGATTTAGGGAATGAATTTGTACCGAAATAGACAAGCACTCTTTTTACGCCAACATCTTGCAAAGGGCGGCCTATTTCGGTACAATTCAAACCCAAGCAGTAGATTCGATCACAGTAGGGAAGAATCATCATATGAGGCAGAAATAGCCAAATGACGTATTGCGGGAGGAAATAATATGAGTAATAACACTGCAACCAAGGCTCCGTTGGAAGAAAAGTACAACGACTACGAAAAACTCCAGTCCCCGAAACCGCCAGACAAACTTGGTATCAGCAGGGCATGGTATGGCTTGGCGCGGGGATTTGGCCTGAGCGGATTAGCTACCGGCGGTGTGCTTGCCGACGGTCTCTCTTTCCGGGATATGCTTTTAGTCAGCATAATCGGATCTATTATCATCACCATCATCGGTACTCTCAATGCTCTTGTTAGCGCGCATACCCATCTTTCTACTTCTTTTACCTGTCGCCGCTCCTTTGGTATACAGGGTGCCAAGATCATCGGCATTATTCTCTGCATCTCCAACTTTGGTTGGTACGCATTCCAGCAGACCTGTTCGGTACAACGATTGCTTCTGTCATCAAGCACGCTAGCGGAAGCTCTGTCAATCCTGTGATTTTTTTTACAATTATCGGCGGTATCACCATGTCGCTGACCGCCATTTTCGGATTTAAGGCGATCAAGCTTCTCAGCGAAGTGGGCTTGCCTCTGCTTGCGGTTCTCTGCGTCATTGCCGTTTGGAAAACAAGCTCCATGATTTCTTTCGGCGACATCTGGAACGCCGGGCCGGTCAGCACGCCGATCACCATTCCCATGGGCATCGCCGCCGTCGTCGGTTCCTTTGCCGTAGGTGTTACAATGGTAGGTGACTTCAGCCGCTTCTCCAAGTCCAAGCGGGACTGCATGATCGGCGTAAGCATCGGTCATTGCTGGGGATATATTCCCATCTTGATGTGCGGTGCATTCTTCAACTACGCTTTCCACAACTGGAATATCGTGGAGATTATGATTCTGTCCCTCGGCTTGGGCCTGTTCGGCGCTCTTGTGTTGATCATCGGTCAGTGGACCACGAACGACAACAATCTGTACACCAGCGTACTGGGTCTTATGAATACTCTGGACGGTATCAGCAAAGTCCCCCGCATGCGCCTGACCCTCATTGTCGGTTTGATCAGCACTGCAATTGCTGCAGTTGGCTTGTATAAATACTTTGTGACTTTCCTCTCCTTGTTAGGCGTGTTCATTACCCCGATCGGCGGTATCCTGATCGCTGACTTCTATATCTGCAACCGGAAAAACTATGACGGCGGCGATGTTCCTCAGGGCATCAAGTGGGACGCCATTGTGTCGTGGGCTGTGGCTTCGTTTGTCGGCGTTACCATGACGGCTCGCCCCGTGGGGCTTGGTTGGTTTGTCGCGGTGGGTGATGTGATCCCCGTTCCCCTGATCTGCATTGCAGTCGCTATGGTGCTGTACGTTGTAAGCCAGAAGCTCCAGAACCGGAAGCTCCAGAATAAGGCTGGTGCAGTTTAATGGACAGCATGCAGCGCGTTCTTTCTTACTTCCGTGAAATCTGCAGCATTCCCCGGCGCTCCGGCGATGAATCAAACGTAGCGCAGTATTTAATCGAAACAGGAAAGCGCCTCGGTTTGGGAGTTGATCAGGACAGCTGCGGAAACGTGGTTCTTCGTAAGACGATTTCCCAAGCAACGCCGTCTACAATTCTCCAGGCTCATATGGATATGGTATGGGAATCGACGGGAACTCCTTATCAAAAGGGCGTATCATTGCGCGAAACCGATGAATGTCTCCACGCAGTCGGTTCGACCTCAGGCGCAGATAACGGAATCGGAATGGCTCTGATTCTCGCACTGATGGAAGACGACACGGTACAGAATATCGAGGGCCTTTTACAGTAGACGAAGAAACCGGTATGACCGGTGCCAAAGAATTGGACGCATCTCTCGTTTCCGGTACCCGGCTGATCAATTTGGACAGTGAAACAGAAGGGACATTCACCATCAGCGCCGCAGGCGGTCTCAACATCATTTTGAATGCCTCCGTTGAATGTCATAAGCAGTCACGGTTTCATAACCCCAAGGTTCTCAAGCTCTCGGTATCCGGCCTAAAGGGCGGCCATTCCGGCCTTGATATTGGAACCCCACATCTCAATGCCATTCAGATTTTGGTTCGCTGGCTTCGCAGCTGCCCCGCTTCAAACTGGGAATTGCTCGAACTGCGTGGCGGTACACGTTCCAACGCGATTCCGGTTTGCGCAGAAGCCCTCATTCAGGTCGGCGATACATCTTCAGAAGAAGAATGGAAGCTTGCCGCCAGCGCAATCACCGCTCAGGCAGAATCTGTGGATCACGGGATTCTTCTTCAGACTTCATTTGAAGCACCGATCTGCAAGCAAGCATATACGGATTCCTTCAGCGATCAACTGCTCTCTACGCTTGCCGCCCTGCCTCACGGCGTATTGCAGCGTACCCCGGAAATAATCCAGCTTTCCAGCAATTTAGCCACTGTCCGTCAGCTTGGCGATAATGTTGAAATTGTGGAAAGCCTGCGTGCTTCTTCTCAGGCGTTGCTCAGCGAAGGAAGAGACCTCGTCGTTCACACCGCTGACCGCGCATCGTTTCAATCTTCTCAGCAGGATTACTATCCGCCCTGGGAATCTGCAAAAGATGTTCCGCTGCACGCACTGTTTGCACAAACTTACCAATCATTATTTCAGCAGCCCTGCATTATGGAAAATGTTCATGCCGGTGTTGAATGCAGCATTCTCCAGGAACGTTGCCCCTTCATTCAGGAAATGATTTCTATCGGCCCAACCATTCGCTGCGCGCATACAGTTCAAGAAAACGTAAATCTTTCCTCGATCGACAGGGTATACCAGCTGTTAAAAGCAGTGCTGCAGCAGCTTCCTAACTAAAGTAAGGAGAGCAAGCCTATTTCGTGCTTGCTCTCCTTGTGCGTTTTCTCATGCAAAAATGCAATTATAGAACTCTGAGGCAACACTTGCGTCCCAAGACAGACGCAGATGTTTAGAGAGCCGATACCCCTTCATCGAGAAGTGAAGACTACTGGCAAGCGCACAGTGCTTTTCTGCAAAAGTTGTCATACCATAGCATTTCTCCGGTGTAGATTCGGTAAAGAAACAAGTGCGGGATCACATCCCTCATGATCAAAATCGTTCGGCAACAAAAATATAACATTTTCGATCCTTGTTTTTGCAGCGCCTTTGTCCAAAAAAGATCTCGCTCCATTCATCAAATAGAGCGAGATCTTTTTGCTTCGTAACTTATCCCAATTCTTGCGGCTGCTTGACAATTGCTTTTCAGGGATTCCCTATGCCATCAGTCATTTCCGACCTATAAAAAAGGATAATTGCTAAGACTTCATCAATTAAATATAAAGAACAAAGCAACATGATGGGGGAACCATACCTGAACGATGTACCAATCAAAGAAGCATTCCCTAAGGCGGAGCATTGGAGTGTGGTGTCGCCGGAGGTGGTGGTGAGATTCCGGTCATATCGTCGCTACAGTGGTAGCCCTGACGGGTCTCACTGCGTTCGTAACAGGCGGCCTGCATCAGTGACTCCGCCTCGTTCTCCAGCAGTTCTTTCAGCATCTCTTCCACGCTGTCACGGACCACTTCCTTAATCTTCTGGCCCTAAAGATCGATGAGGCATCCAATGATCTCCGGTTCGTCAAGCACGTCACGCAAAGCGCACTGAAAAACGCGGACGCCGATTCCCGGGAGAATATCGAGAACGCGATCTATAACCTGATCTTCAAGGCGCAGTTCAAGGCAACGGGCAGTATCTCGATGCAGCAAACGCCCGCGGGCTTCACGCTCCGCACCTACACCCACGCAACAAGACAGAAGCAGGACGAGGCAGCACAAACGATGGGCAGTTTCATGGCGCAGATTCGATAAGTCCCGCAGGCAGGCAGAGCACCGGAGAGGAAACAGCTTCCTCTCCGGTGCGCTTTACCCTTTCCGCGTATTTCGGCAAGTGGGTCAGAAAATGCCTTCACGGGAAATAGCTTTCAACAGATTAGTCACAATCCTGTGCCGACTAATGTGTACGTGTGGAAAGGAATAGGTAACTGGAAAACAGCAAAGGACCGGCAGATGTTTATCTGCCGGTCCTTTGCCATGGTGAAGCAAGCCAAGAACGGACCAGATGCATTTTTTAGATGAACTGTGCAATGATGATCGTTCCAATCATCAGCGGGATATTCAGTGCACCAAAGGTTGGCACACAGGTATCCCAAATATGATCATGTTGCCCGTCTGCATTCAGGCCGCAGGTCGGGCCGAGCGTAGCATCCGATGCGGGAGAACCGGCATCGCCCAATGCCGCGGCAGAGGAAATCATTAGGATCGTTGCTGCGGGAGAGAAACCGAGTTTGGTGCAAAGCGGTACGAAAAAAGAACGGCAATGACAGGAATCGTGCCAAAGGACGTGCCGATGCCCATGGTAACAACGAGACCTATGAGCGTGATGACGGTAATGTACAATAACGGACCTGTTACAGCATCCTCATTTTCGTTCCAAAAACGCACCGCTGTACCAATCAAAGAGGCTGTCGCAGCCTTTCTTCTGTATTTTCAGTCGCCTTTAGCGGTTTTTCTCGATTTTAATTCTTTTCCTAACATCTTGCGGCCCGAGTTTCCACTGTGTTCTACACATGCCTACGGCATTTTATGTGGTCAAAGACAAAGTCTCGCCAAAGCTGCTCCGGCAAAGGACTTATCGTTCCTTGATACCCAAATCCAACCTGCGAAATCGCATTTTGCAAGACAGAATCATACTGCTGTTGTGACAACTAAGACCTTGTATTATTATTCTTGCTTTTTCCGGCGGTATCCTGTAAAATGACATCATCAAGGGAGAGGAGAGCAGACATTTTTGAAAGAGCGCTTCCATTGATCAAATTGGAACGCCGTTTGCTCGAAAAACCCTGTAGACCAACTATAAAAAGGAGGGTATTTCAGTATGTACAAGGTAGATCTCAACAGCGACCTCGGCGAGAGCTTCGGCGCGTATACCATCGGGCTCGACAACGAGGTCATCGCGCATGTTTCCTCTGTCAATGTGGCCTGTGGCTATCACGCAGGAGATCCGTTGGTGATGGAAAAGACCGTTGCCGCAGCCAAGGCGGCAGGCGTCGCCGTCGGCGCACACCCGGGTTTCCCCGATCTGATGGGCTTTGGCCGCAGGAACATGGTCGTCTCGCCCAAGGAGGTCAAGGCGTATGTCAAGTATCAGCTCGGCGCGCTGATGGCCTTCGCTGCGGCAGAGGGTATCAGGCTCCAGCACTGCAAGCCCCACGGCGCTCTCTACAACATGGCTGGTAAAGACATGGATCTGGCGCTTGCCATCGCCGAGGCGATTGCCGAGGTAGACAAGAGCATTATCCTGCTTGGCCTTGCCAACAGCAAGATGATTGATGCAGGCAAGCAGTTGGGCTTGCGCGTCGCAAACGAGGTCTTTGCCGACCGCGCCTATCAGGCCGACGGCTCGCTTGTGCCGCGCAAGCTGCCCGGCGCCGTCATCCACAATAAGGACGAGGCCATCGCGCGCACCGTCCGCATGGTCACCGAGGGCAAGGTCACGGCCATCACCGGCGAGGAGGTCGAAATCGCGGCTCACTCCATCTGTGTCCACGGTGACAACCCTTCGGCCGTCGAATTCGTTAAAAATATCCGCACGCAGCTCACCGCCCGTGGCGTGGAGATTGCCCCCATCCGCGAGATCGTATAAAAAGAGCCTCGTTTCCAGCTGTTCCGTTCCGCAAAGACCAACGCCCCAAATCTGCCGCACTGCGGCAATATTTCAGGAGGATGATCATGAGTAACGAAACCACCCAGAAGCGCTCACTGTCCGTCAGCCTTGGCGCGGCCTTTCTGATGGCGACATCCGCCATCGGCCCCGGCTTTCTGACCCAGACCTCGCAATTCACCGCAAAGTATCTCTCTTCTTTCGCTTTCGTCATCGTCTGCGTCATCATCATGGATATGATCGCGCAGACCAATGTATGGTCCATCGTCGGCGTTTCCGGCCTGCGCGGTCAGGAGATTGCCAATAAGGTCCTTCCCGGTCTCGGGTATCTTCTTGTCGTGCTTGTTGTGCTTGGCGGTCTTGCGTTCAATATCGGCAATGTCGGCGGCGTGTCACTCGGCTTCAATGCCATGATCGGCATTCCCGAAAAGGCCGGCGTCATCATCGGCGGCGTGCTTGCGATCTGCATTTTCCTTTCCAAGAAGGCAAACGACATCGTCGGCAAGGTCGCCCAGATCCTCGGCGGCATCATTATCGTCGTCATGCTGGTCGTGGCTTTTATGGCCAAGCCCCCCGTCGGCGATGCGGTCGTCCATATCTTTACCCCTGAGAATCCCAAGGAACTCATTCCCGTCATGGTCACGCTGCTCGGCGGCTCCTGCGGCGGTTACATCACCTTCTCCGGCGCACACAAGCTGCTCGATGCGGGGTGGGGCGGCAAGCCGGAGGAAGTCAAGCACTTCCGCAAGTCCGTCCTGACCGGCATCTGTGTCTCGGGCAGCGTTCGTATCCTGCTGTTCCTGTGCGTGCTCGGTGTCTGCACGGCCGGTACGGTCGTTGTGGCTGAAAATGTCGCGGCTGTCACTGGCGCTGCCAACCCCGCAGCCGAGGCTTTCCGCCTTGCTGCCGGCGACATCGGCTACCGTCTCTTCGGTCTCGCGCTGTTCTCCGCCGGTATCACCTCCGTCATCGGCGCGGCCTACACCTCCGTCTCCTTCCTCAAGACCGTTCACCCCTTCATCGCCAAGAACGACAAGTGGTTCATCGTCGGTTTCATCGCTTTCTCCACGCTTGTTATGGCGATCCTCGGCGGCGCGAAGCGCATGGTCATCCTGGCCGGTGCTCTCAACGGTCTGATCCTGCCGATCTCCCTGTGCTGTATGCTGCTCGGCTGCCACAAGAAGTCCATTGTCGGCGAGTACAAGCACCCCGTGTGGCTGCAGATCCTTGGCTGGTGCGTGGTCGGTGTCGCAGGCTACCTTGCCGTCACGGCGCTGCCCAACCTTGCCAAGCTCTTCGCGTAACGAACCTGCACCATTCCGCGAGCCGGTCTGTCCCACAGACCGGCTCCGCCTGAAAGGAGAACGATATGTCCGACGTCAGCTTCCTGCTCAGCGGTGACTCAGCCGTAACCGTGGAATTCGGCAACGAGATCAGTGAGCACATCAACGCGCAGATTCGTGCGTTCAGCATCGCGCTCACCGAGAGCAAACTCCCCGGGATCGTGGAGCTCGTGCCGACCTACCGCTCGCTGATGGTTCACTACGACCCTGAGGTCATCCCCTACGGTGCGCTTGTCAAAAACTTAAGGGCCTGCTCAATCAGCTTGACCACATCCGGATTCCGCCAAGCGATGTGTTGGAGATCCCCGTGCTCTACGGCGGGGAGGAAATGGGCCCCGACCTTGGCTTTGTCGCCGAGCACAATCACAAAACGCCCTGACGAGGTCATCCGGATTCACACCTCCACGGAATATCTCATCTATATGCTGGGCTTTACCCCCGGTTTCACCTATCTTGGCGGTATGAGCGAGGAAATTGCCGCGCCGCGCCTTGCCCAACCTCGTGTCAGGATTCCCGCCGGCAGCGTCGGCATCGCCGGCAGCCAGACGGGCGTATATCCCATCGACTCCCCGGGCGGCTGGCAGCTTATCGGCCGCACGCCCGTGCGCATGTACGACCCTGACCGCGCCGTTCCCATCCTGCCCAAGGCAGGCCAGTACATCAAGTTCTACGCCATCGATCAGGCAGAATTTGACCGTATCGCCGCGCTGGAGGCCTCCAGCGGCTATACGGTTCACACCTACCCGAGAAAGGAGGCGGAGCAGGCATGAGCATCACCATTCTCAACCCTGGCATGCTCACCAGCGTGCAGGATCTCGGCCGCATCGGCTACCAGCAGTTCGGCGTGTCCGTCTCCGGCGTGATGGATCCGCGCAGCGCGTCCATCGCCAACATTCTCGTCGGCAACGACGAGGGCGAGGCCGTACTCGAATGTACCATGATGGGTCCCCATATCCGCTTTGATGCGCCCAACATCATCGCAATCACCGGCGGCGACCTTGGCGCGACGCTTGACGGTCAGCGTATCGATACCTACCGCGCCATTCCCGTCAATGCGGGCCAGACGCTGCGCTTCACCATGCTGCGCACCGGCTGCCGCGCGTTTGTAGCCTTTGCGGGCGGACTCGATATTCCCGTAGTTATGGGCAGTCGCTCAACGAATATGAAAGCAAAGATCGGCGGCTATCAGGGCCGCAAGCTGCAAAAGGATGACGTCATCGGCTTCCGCGCGCCCAAGACCGACCTCAAGAACCTCGGCTTGCGCCACACCTCGCCCGAGTTCATGCCGCGCGCAGAATATAAGCTGCGCATCGTACTCGGCCCGCAGGACGATGCGTTCACCGAGCGTGGCATCACGACCTTTCTCAGCAGCGTTTACACTCTCACGCCGGAGTTTGACCGCATGGGCTGCCGTCTTGATGGCGAGTTGATCGAACACGTTAAAAGCGGCGACATCATCTCCGACGGCATCGCCTTTGGCGCCGTCCAGGTGCCATCGGCGGGTAAGCCGATCATCATGCTGGCCGACCGCCAGACCACCGGCGGATATGCAAAAATCGCCAACGTCATCTCCGCAGACTTTCGCATTCTCGCCCAGCTCAAGGCAGGCGACAAAGTGCGCTTCGAAAAAGGTCTCCATCGCCGCTGCACAGGAGGCTCTGCTTGCGCAGCGCGCTACGCTGAACTGCCTGCGCAGCGCCATGAATCGTTGACGCAGCCCTAAAACGCAAAAAATAATAGTAATAGGAGGAACGACACATGGCCTTTGATATTACACCTTATATCGATATGAAGCCGAGCGAGGTGCGCAAGCTCATCCGCGAGGGCGTCATCGACTTCCCCACCGCCGGTATGTGCCGCGGCTACGCAGGCCAACCTCATCATCCTGCCGCCGGAATATGCGGGAGATTTTGAGGAATTTGCCCGGCGCAACCCCTTCCCTGCCCCATTCTCGAGATCGTCCGTGGTACGCCCGAAACCCACGACATGGGCGAGGGCGGCAACATTTGCACCGACATTCCCAAATACCGCATCTACCGCGACGGTAAGTGGGACGGCAAGGAGCTGACCGACGTAAGCGGCTACTGGAAGGAGGGCTATGTCGGCTTCCTGATTGGCTGCTCGTTCTCGTTTGAGGAAGCGCTCATGCGCGAGGGCATCGAGGTCAGGCACATCGCGCAGGGACGCAATGTGCCGATGTTCAAGACCAATATCATGACCGAGCCGGCCGGCCCGTTCTGCGGTCCTATGGTCTGCTCCATGCGCCCCATGACGCCGGAAAACGCCAAAAAGGCGTATGACATCACCGTCAAAATGCCGAATGTCCACGGCGCGCCCGTCCACATGGGCGATGCCGCCGAGGTCGGCGTTGCCGATGTGATGAAGCCTGACTACGGCGAGGCGGTTGATTTCTACGAGGGTGAGATTCCGTGTTCTGGCCCTGTGGCGTAACGCCGCAGGCAGCGGTGGAAAATGCGAAGCCGCCCATTGCTATCACCCATGCGCCGGGCCACATGTTCATCACGGATATCATCAATCCCGAACTGAACGACTTTCTGGAAGCTAAAAGAATCGCTGAATTCTCTCTTTTCCGATCAACGCGGTGCCGGATCTTGACATCGTACCGCTTCACTTTTCGGCCGTTGTCGTTGCCGCGCAGCGGGTCGGGGAGAGTGACCCGGAAGCTCTCTCCCGAGGTTCTCTTTGCGCTGCCGGACGGCTTCCGCGCCGCTGCGGTCTACACAATGTAAGGGAAAACATTGCCTGTATTCAGGACTTTGGCAGACAAAAAGGAGGATGGAGCTATGAGCTCAATGATCATCAAATCCAGAGAAGCAAACGACTTGAAGCTGACCGCATACCACGGGCATTTTGCGACCCGCCACTCTCACAACAGCCATTATCTCGACATCACCCGCATGAAGCATGAATGTGCAATGGCCAATATCGCTGCCGCCTCTCTTGCCAATCACTATGTCTATGAAAAGGAGATCGATACGGTCGTCTGCCTGACGGCAGCGAGGTCATCGGTACGTTTCTCGCCCGCCAGCTCTCTCAGAAGAATCTCTTTTCCCTGAGCAGCGAAAAAAAAATATCTGCGTCGTCGCACCGGAGCACGATTCCAACGGACTTCTGATCTTCCGGGATAATCTTCGCCCCATGGTGTCTGAAAAAGAATGTCCTGCTGCTGATCTCCACGGTGAATTCGGGAAAGACCGCGGCTCGCGCACTCGAGTGCATCGAGTATTACGGAGGCACCACGCAGGGGGTCGCAGCTGTCTTCAGCGCCTTGAAGCAGGTGGGCGACATTCCCGTGATCAGCCTGTTTTCACCGGAGGATATCCCCGGATATGTGACCAGCCTTGTCAAGGATTGTCCCATGTGCAAGGCAGGGCAGAAAATTGACGCGCTGTCCAATAGCTACGGTTTTTCTCCCCTGACCTGATGCCTGCGGCAGCCTGCTTCTTCCTGCCGCAAGAATCATAATCATCAGTATCCTTCTTCTTGACAACTCTTCAAACTTTCTATTATATTGGTAACAGGCGAAAGCCGAATCTCGCAGCTTTCCGGTGAGGTCCACACCGTAAGTGTGGCCTCAGGCATTCATGGGCCCCGTAGGGCATTATGACCACCCTGTACGCAGGATGCTCCATGAAGGTCGACAGTTTTTGGCGCTGTACCGGCAGCGCGGGTGTGTACCCTTCCGTCGAAAGCGGAAAGGACACAAATGAACGACAACATCGTTATCGTCTACAATGGTGAGCAAGTATCAGTGCCAAAGGAGGTCGCAGACTTCCTGGAGCAGGATCGAAAACGGAACAGGCGCAGGAGAGACGGGACGCAAGGCACCTGAGTAAAAGTGAGTTTGAAACGGTGCTGTCCGGTTTGGAGTGCGTCAAGCGTCCCGTGGAGGATGCGGTGCTCAGGAACCTCCGGCTTGAAAATCTGCGGGGAGCCATTACGGAACTGGATGTGCAAGGTCAAAACCTGCTCTCCCTCCGATACAGCGGTGAGCTGACGATGAATGAGATCGGTCAGATCTATGGCATCTCCAGAATGGCGGTATCAAAGCGACTGAAAAAGCTACATGAAAAGCTGGGAAGCTCTGTCTCATGACAGGGCTTCCCGGTTTTTTTGAAAAATTTTTATTTTCTGGTTTACAAATGCCCTCTGAGTGTCCTTATAGGTGAGAGGCAAATCTGCTCCTCCATCGGAGCGTGGCTGAGTTGGCCGCAGCCTTACCGCCTCACCTGAACACAAAAGGAGCGTGTATGACTATGAATCCATTCGAACAAAGCAAGCAGCAACTGCTGCACTCCCTGACCTCTCAAGTCGAACAGGAGGTCATTGACTACATTCGGCAGGAGATGCAGCATAACGCACCGGACAGCGTCCCCACCGAAGAAGAACTGCTCGCCTTCTTCCAATCGCCGGACAAACCGACCAAATTGAATGCCTACCAACAAATGCTGGCGACCGACAAGCTGTTGGAGTACGCAGAGATTAGTCTGCGTACTCTCTGCGACCTGATCCGCTACCAGCAGCTCAAGGAGTTTGGCATCGTCCATTCCGCAAAGGAGTTCATCCAACTCTTTCACCCCAACGAACAGGAGGACACCCCATGAATCAATTCAGTAACAAAAGCTATTTCACCATGCCGAACGAAATCTTTTCGCTTGGACTGGACGCAAGCGAGATTGCGGTGTACGCATATCTCCGGTGTCTCGAAAACCGCAGCACCTATCAGTGCTGGCCGAGCTACACCACGATCGGCAATGCCGTTGGCCGCGCAAAGAATACGGTCATGCGATATGTCGACGCGCTCGCGGAGAAAGGACTCATCTGTACTGAACCGACCTCTGTCCTGATGCGTTCCGGCATCAAGAAGAACGGTAACCTGCGCTATACTCTCAGGCCAATTCGTGAAGCGGTAGAAATTTTTCACGCGCGCCAACTATCTGCGGTCGAACGCGCAACAGAACGGCAGCGAGTTCAGCGCAAGCTGTCCGCGATGGATATGCTGCCCGGCGCATGAGGAAAGGAAGCGAATGATGAAACATTCCACCTACACAAGCTATGACGAGCTGCCGCTGATGCTCTCCGTCGCGGAGGTCGCTGCGGTGCTCGGGATCTCCCGCGCCGGCGCTTACGAGCTGGCACACAGTGACGGCTTCCCCGCGCTCAAAATCGGCAGCCGGATCGTTGTCCCAAAGGATAAGTTTCTCGCATGGATCGACGCGAACAGCGGTTCAAAAAACGCACCGCTGTAACTAAAGAACAGGCGCTCAATTTTCTGTGTGCCAACGAAGCGGCTGAGCAAAACCGCGAAGCCCATCGGTGCTGTGAGAGAAACAGCAATGGGATCACGCAGCCCAGCGGGGCAGCGACGCCTCGGGACAGCGACGCGCATGAACGCATCGCTGTCCCGCAGGCTCTCTGCACTCTTCGGGAGCACACCTGACCAAGGCCTGAAAGCGGCAAAGTACGCGGTTCTGACACCCGGCCACGCAGGGTTTCCGAACCGCGCAAAACGCTCCGAGGGTAGAGATAGCACCCCCATCTGAAATACCCCGCGTTTCGGCGTGTGAGCCGCTGTGCGCGGTTCGGGGGATGGGGTGGCGTGTTTACCCACCAAAGCCCATTGAAGCGAGCGTTGCGGCGTTTGTGGGCGGTGTGTGAGAGATCCTTGCGAATACTGTTCCGACAAAGGAGAAATGAGTCATATAGGGGTGAGTTTTTCCTCCTGACCATGCCCTGTTTCGGAGATTGTAGCCCCTTATTTACCCGTTCGATAAAAGCACAAGATAAAGGGCCGCAGTCGCAAGCGCCCGCAGCCCGCCCACAAAGCCCCGCAGTGCGGGGCTTTTCAGGGAAACGCCAACCGCCGTCGGTTTGGCGGTTTTACAGAACAATCGCAGTCGGTCATTCGGCAAAGTCCCGTGTTTGCAGGGCTTTGCGGCGATTTTGACCGACGGCACAGAAAGGAAAGAGGAAATATGGATGATAACAAGAAAAGTACCACGATCTGGTTGCGCCCCAGCGTGATCAGCCGCATGGACGGCTGGCTGGAAGCAGACAACTGTCAAAGCCGCAGTGAATTTGTGGATAAGGCCCTGCGGTTCTACATGGGCTACCTCGGCACCGAGGACAACACGACCTACATCTCTCAGGCCATCCTCACCGCCATTCAGGGCACCATGGATCTTAACAACCACCGACTTCAGACGATCCTCTTCAAGTGCGCGGTGGAGCTGAATATGCTGTGCCACACCATCGCCGCCCACTTCCGTGCCGACCCTATGGCAAACAGCTCGGCGACGGGTCTGCCGAGTGCATCGGCCACCTTCTTTGCTGTTGCCGGATATGCGGAACACCCCCGCTCGATTCGCGCAACGGTCTCCTTTGTCATATTGACCTGCTTGGCAAGTTCAGACAGCGACCAGCCTCTCTCGAGGCGTGCGGCCTTAATAGCCTCGATTTTTCCCTTTACCATGTTCTGCTCCTTTCGTCTGATTTTGGAGAGGAACAGAAAAAAAAGCCGCCGAGCGGACGCTCCTCTCCCTTGTCTGGGATAGAGTCGTCTGCTCAGCGGCGTCGGGTGTTTCTTGTGGGGCACCTTCTCCCGGATATTGCAGCGCGTTGGTGGGGTCTGGCAGTATCAGAGCTATGGGCTCGGTTTTTTTATTCGCCGGCCGTGGTCTCTGCCTTTTGCCTTCCAGCCGGTCGCCCGCCGGCCTTTATGTTTGGCCCTTTCAAGCCTGAGCTTATGGTAGCACAAAGTTTTGACGCTGTCAACTAAAAATTTGACTTTTTATTGACGAAAACGGATAATTACGCTATACTGTCAAAAGAAAGCAAAACGGCCGACAACAAAGGAGGGACATCATGAAAAAGGTGAAAAGTCTGAACGGCTACTCAATTTTTGAAGCAAGCCCTCGCGACGTCGACAAGTATGGGTACAAGGCGGGCAGCTTCTACGTGTTTTTTCTCGAGTGACATCCGCGATTTCGGTATAGCAAACAGCTCCCCGGAGTACGATGGGCTCGACACACTCGAGGCCGCTGAAGCCTGCTGCCTCGGGAACTATGCAAAGGCCCGGGAGATCGTCGAGGGGCGCACTACGGCGGCCAGCTTCGAGGAGATCGCCGAAGTGGAGCGACAGCTCAACAACGGCGAGATTGACGATGACGGCGAGCCCGTGGAGATCTCCGACGAGCCGGAGCTGAAGCAGAGCATCGGCAGAAAAATCCGGGAGCTCAGAAAAGCGCGGCACATGACGCAGAGCGAGCTCGCGGCCCGGCCGGAGCTGCCGATCTCTCAGGCGTCGCTCGCGGCATACGAAACAGGGGCACGCGAGCCCGGTATGGAAATGATTGCAGCCTTTGCTCGCTTCTTCCATGTTAGCATCGACTATCTTTTCGGGATGACGCCAGATCAGGAGCAGGTCGGAGATTCAGCCATCAGGCTCTCCGAAAACGCTCGCTCATTTTTGCGGTGTTCTGACGTCGCACTTTTGGAGACCGTCAGCTCAGTGCTGTCGGCGTCGGCCGCAACAGAGTTTTTCGAGGATCTTCGTGCCTATATCATGGCGTGCAGCCCTGAGCCCGAGGATCTTGCCGAGCTACTGCCGATGGCCGACCATCTGAACAGGAGCGCCTCGGCCGATTGTGTCGCTCTGGAGATGCTCACCAGCTATAAAAGGAAGTTGCTCGACAGAGCGCTGGATGAGCTATGCGAGGAGCTGACAGCGGCTGCCGCCCTCAGTACATCCACGAAGCCAGCAAAAGGAGGGGAACGCCATGGCAACAGCAGTAAAACGAGGGAGATAGCTATAAGATCACGGCCTCGTGCGGCTACGACATCTCCGGCAAGCAGATCCGCAAGCACACCACATGGACGCCGCCGGTCGGGATGACTCCCGTCAGATTGCGAAGGAGCTGGAGCGCCAGAAGGTATTATTCGAGGAGCGGGTAAACTCCGGCACTACGAAGGACGGAAACATCCGGTTCGAGGACTTCGCCGCAATCTGGATGAAGGACTTCGCTCAGAAGCAGCTCAAGATCAAGACATACACGGGCTACGAGAAAAGCCTCGAGCGGATCAATCAGGCCATAGGCCACATCAAGCTCAAAGATCTGCGCACCGGCCATCTCAACGAGTTTTACAGAAACCTCGAGGAGACCGGGATTCGGGCCGACCTGAAGTACACCAGCAAGATCGACATCGGCGAGGCTATTAAGCAGGCAGGTGTCACGCGGACGGCCTTCGGGAAGGCGGCCGGAGTCGCGGGGAACACGCTGCGGATCGCCATCTCCGGTAAGAGGGTCAGCAAGGAAACGGCCATGGCGATCAGCGCGGAGCTCGGCCTGAAGCTCTCGGATGCCTTTAGGCTGGAGCAACCCGATCGGCTGCTGTCTTCCAATACTGTCCGTTCCTACCATCGGATCATCAGCTCGTGCCTCGGGAAGGCGGTCAAATGGGGCTACATCCCCTATAATCCGGCCGTCAACGCCGAACTGCCGAAGATGCCGAAGCACGAGGCGGCATATCTGGACGAGGCAGAGGCTCGCGAGCTGCTGATGCTCTTGCACAAGGAGCCCATCAAGTACAGGGCGATGATAACCTTCGACCGGCGCTCTGGCCTGCGCCGTGGCGAGCTGCTCGGCCTCCGCTGGCGAGATGTGGACTTTGAAAACCAGACGATCACGATCGTGAACACTCTGAACTATGCGCCCGGCGCCGGCGTCTATGTTGACACACCGAAGAATGCCACATCGGCACGGCCGCTGAAGCTCACCGACCGCCTTCTCGATGCTTCTCGAGTATAAGCGATGGCAGGACGATCAGCGCGATGCCTGCGGAGACTACTGGAAAGACACGGCTGGCCGCGTATTCACTGGAGACGACGGCGCCCCGGTGTTCCCCGACTCCTTGACGAAGTGGTTTTCCGCTTTTGTGAAGCGGATCGGGCTGCCCGATGTCCACATTCACAGCCTGCGCCACACTTATGCGAGCCTGATGATCGCCGACGGCACTCCGCTCGTCGTGATCTCTCGCAGGTTGGGCCACGCTCAGGTCAGCACCACGGCAAACATATACTCCCACGTCATAGCATCAGCCGATGAGAAGGCGGCGCAGATCTCGGAGAAGTTTGCCGATGTCGTAGCTCCGACTGTGGGAACTCAGATCACAGAGCTGACTAAAAGCGGAGGGGCACAGCATGAGCAGAGGCGCAGCTGCTCCCGCGCGAGGAAAAAAAAGCCCCCGCCAAAAGGCGAGGGCTTGGAGCTGGAAGCCGGACTCGAACCGGCGACCTACGCATTACGAGTGCGTCGCTCTACCAACTGAGCTATACCAGCACAACGAAGGCAAAAGCCTTGTTTTTGAGAATAAGCACCAAATAAACACCAAACTGACTTGAACGATCCGAGAGGCAAACGGGAAAACGCTGACTTCATGCGGGTTTGCGGGCTTTGCAGTCTACTTCGACCTGCTGATTACGAATCAGCTGCTCTACCGACTGAGCTACACCAGCACATTTGTTCAAATGCAAATGGAAGTATAGCACAAAGATTTTTTCGCGTCAAGCGATTTTTCAAACTTTTTGAAAGCGGCGGCTTTGCCGCCGCTTTTTCATTCTTTCCGCCGTCTGCGGCGGATGCGGTTGATGTGGCGCTCGAAGTCGCCGCTGCCGATGAGCTCGGCAAGCACATACTGCTCAAAGACCGGCACGGTGCAGGAATAGAATCCCACCTCGCGCCGAAACTGCTCGGAGAGCGCGGGCGGCAGCACCATGTAGCCCACGCGCATTGACGGCGCGATGGTCTTGGAAAACGTATTCATGTAGATGACCGAGCGCTCGGGTTCGAGGGCGAAGAGCGTATCCTCGCTCTTGCTCGACACGCTGAATTCCGAGTCGAAGTCGTCCTCAACGATGTAGCCCTCCCGCTCCTCCGCCCAGCGGAGGTATTCGCGGCGCTTGCCCGCGCTGGCGGTCACCTGGCTCGGGAAGCTGTGGAACGGCGTGACATGCAGCACCGTCGCGCTCGCGCGGGTGAGCTCATCGGAGCGGATGCCGTCGCTGCCGAGGCGCAGCATCTCGCACGTGACGCCGTGCGCCTGATACACCCTGCGGATCTTGTCGTAAGACGGGTCTTCGAGCGCAAACACGCGCTCGCGCCCCAAAAAGCTGCACGATGAGTCCGTAGAGGTACTCCGCGCCCGAGCCGATCACGATCTGTACCGGCTGGACGCTGATGCCACGCGAGCGGGAGAGATACGCCGCAATGGTGCCGCGCAGCTCGGCGCGCAGCCGTTGTTCGGCGACTTGACGAGAATACTCTCGCCGTACTCGCTGAGTACACGCCGCATCGTCTTGGCGAGCGACGGGAACGGAAATTCATCCTCCGTTCCGTGAGAAACGGTCGTGCGGCGCTCGGTCTCCGTCTCGGAGACCGGGAAGCAGTCCGCCGCGGCGAAGCTCACGAAAAAAAGCGCTGCGCTCGCGGGATTCCAAATACCCCTCGTCGCATAGGATCGCCAGCGCGTGCTCGACCGTGATGACACTCACGCCTGTCTCTGTTGCGATCAAGCGCTTGCTGGGCATCTTCGTCCCCAGCGGGTAAACACCGCTGACGATGTCGCGCCGCAGCTGGTGATAGAGCTGTAAATACGCGCTCTGCGCGGCGGTTTTGTCGATGTGATAGTGCATAGAGCTTACTTCTTCTCGTCCGGCGCGGTAGGCTCAGCGGCGGCTTCTTCCGCCTCCGTTGTCTGCTGCATACGCTTGACAAACAGATTCGACCCGTCGGCCTTTTTTTGACCTTGGACTGATAGACGAGGATCCCTGCGCACACAAGCACCATCACGAGCGACAACGCCTGCGACACGCGGATGCGCTGACCAAACAGCGTCCAGTGGAAAAGATACAGACTGTCGGTGCGCAGCCCCTCAATCCAGAAACGGCCGAGGCCATACCAGATGAAGTAAAAGCAAGTGTTCTCCCCGTCAAAGCGGCGGGCGCGGGACACGACAAAATAAAGCAGCAGCAGACCGATCACATTCCACAGGCTCTCATAAAGAAACGTAGGGTGTACGTCCATATACGTCGTGGCCGACGTCCAGAGCCGCATGCGCCAGGGGAGCTCCGTCGCCGCGCCGAAGGCTTCCCGGTTCATAAAGTTGCCCCAACGGCCGATGGCCTGCCCGATGAAAAGGCCCTGCACGCAGCAATCCGTCAGCGCCCAGAAGGAGATCTTGCGGCGGCGGCTGAAAAGATACACCGTCAATAAGCCCGCGATGACACCGCCGTAGATGGCAAGGCCGCCGTCCCAGATGCGGTAGGTCGACGACCAGTTGATCGAGCCGTCGCTGTTGCGGAACAGGTCAAGGTAAAAGAGCACATAGTAAATGCGCGCACCGATGATGGAAAACGGGATGGCCCAGAGCACCGTGTCGATGACATTGTCCTCGGTCAGGCCGTATTTGTGCGCCTGCTTCATGCAGAAATAGAGTCCCAGCAGCATGCCCACGGCGATGATGATGCCGTACCAGTAGATGCCGTTGCCGATGTTCAATGCCTTGGACGGCACGGTGAACTGCCAGTCGCCGAAAAGGCCCGGAAAGCTGATGGGCGCATTGGAAAAACTCATGGGATCGTTATCCTTCTTTCTTGGGTTCGATGATGGAGATGGCGCGGCGGCTGTCCGTCAGGTTTTCGCGCAGGAAGCGCTCGACATCCGCTTTTTCGATGCTCGCGTACGCCTCGGGGAACCGGAGCGCATCGAAGCCGCGGAACGTAGCCGTCCGCCATGGAGATGGCGATATTTTCAAACGAGTTGAGCGCGCGCAGCGTCGCGCCGAAGCTCGCGCGGCGGATCTGCTCGAAAAAGTCAGGGTCGATGCCCTCGCGCGCGAGGCGCTGCGCCTCTTCCAAGATCGCGTCGCTCACTTCCTGCGGCTGCCCGCTCTCGCCGCCGGCGCACAGAACCGCGACGCCCGGCATCTGGTCAAAACCGCCGCCAAAGCTCGAATTGATGAGTCCCTCGTCGTAAAGGCGCTGGTAGAGCGGCGACGAATCGCCGAGCAGCACGTCGCTCGCCATCTCGCCGATGAGCGACTGGCGCAGGAGGTCGCCCTCGTTCGTCTCGCACTTAAAGCCGACTAAAAACTGCGGCAGCGCGACCTCCATCTGCGTGACGGTCTCTCCTTCTGCGCGGCAACGTCGTCCTCTTCCTCGCCATAGCAGCGCGCGATCTCCTCGCCGCGCTCGCGGGGCAAGACCTCCTCGGCCAGCGCGATCACCGCGTGGGGATCGACGTTGCCAACAACGCACAGCGCCATATTGGACGGACAGTAGAACGCGTGGTGGCAGTCGTACAGCGTTTCCGCCGTGATGCCCGCGATGCTCTCGACCGTGCCGGCGATGGGCACACGCGCGGGAGAAGAGCGGTACAGGCAGGCAAGAAGCCTTTCGTAGACTTGCCAGTCGGGCGAATCCTCGACCATGCGGATCTCCTGACCGATGATGCCGCGTTCCTTTTCCACGCTCTCCTGCGTGAAGTACGGGACGGAGACAAACGAGAGCAGGATGCGCAGGTTTTCTTCAAAATGCTCGGTGCAGTCAAAGTAATAGCCCGTCATCGCGTTGGAGGTAAAGGCGTTCGGCTCTGCGCCGTTTTGCGAGAGTACCTGTAGGGCGTTGCCGTCCTTCGTGTCGAACATCTTGTGCTCTAAATAGTGCGCGATGCCCGCGGGCGTGTCGCACTTTTCGCCGTTTAGGATGAACTGCATGTCCATCCCACCGTAGCGCGTGGCGAACAAGGCGTATTTTTTGCGGTGCTGGGGCTTGGGGACGATGAATATCTTCAGTCCGTTCGGCAGCGTCTTTTCCGGACCCTTTCCCCAATGCGGGGATAGACTTTTTCATTCATCTTCGCCGTCCTCCTCCTGTCAGGAAATACACCGTGTCGAGCGTCAGGCTCTGCGCGGCCTCGGCGATGCGCTCGTTCGTCACGGCGCGCGCAGCGCCGCGATGAGCTCATCCGCCGTCTCGCGGATGCCCGTGGCCGCCTGACCGAGGGCGTTTTCCTCCATGCGGCCCGCGCTGTCGCCGCGCGATTCGAGCGAGGCGATGAGGCAAGAGCGCGCGCCTTCGATCTCCCACGGCTCGAATTCGCCGCGCTGCACGCTTGCGAGCTGGGCAAGGATTTCACGCTTGGCGGTCTCCACATCCCTGCACTCAATGCCGGAGGAGACCGTCACGATGCCCTTGGAGCGGTGATAGGCGGAAGAAGCATAATAGCAGAGGGACAGCTTTTCACGCACATTCAAAAAGAGCTTGGAATTGCTGTACCCGCCGAAAATCAAATTTGCCAGCATCATCGCAGGCGCGTCGTTCGTCGACGCGCGCCAGCCCATCGAAAGCTTGCCCTGCGTCACATCCATGCGTTCGGTGATCTCGCGCGGCGTTTCCGGCGCGTTTTTCTTCTCCGCGATGACCGGCGGCACGACACGCCCGCGCTGAAGCGGCGCAAACGCGCGGGAGATGGCCTCCTCCACGCGCTCGCGCTCGGCGCTGCCGCAGTAGAAGAGCTCTAAGTGCGCGGTGGAGAGTAACTCCTGATAGTAGCGGAAGAGCGTCTGATTCGTGATCTTCTCAACGCGCGCGATGGAGCCGAACTTGTCCACCCCGTAGCGCTCGCCGCGGCACATCTCCTGAAGTAAGCGCAGGTCTGCGTAGTCGCGCTTGTCGTTGATGATGCCGCGGATGGCGTCGACAAGGTTCTGCTTTTCGCTCTCCACATAGTCGCTCAAAAAGCGGCCGTTGCGCGTCACGGGGTCGAGCAGCAGCTCGCCCAAAAGGTCGCACATCGGCTCGAGCAGCTTTTCTCCTCCCGGGACAAATTCCTCGTCGATGAAGCTCGCGGCAAAGCCGATGCACTGGTTCTCGCCCTTTTTGCGTACCGTGCAGCCGATGGACGAGCCATAGAGCAGGTCGAGCGCGGTGGAAAGTGAGCGCATATTCGGGTGCGACATCGTGCCGCGGCGCAGCACGCTCGGCAGCAGCGCGCCAAAGCTCGCCGTTTTTTCGTTGATCGGCGTGATGAGCTGCACGCTCAGCGTCCCCGTTTTGAATTTATCCGAGCGCACATAGTCGAGGTTCACCTCGGGTGCGATCTCAAGTCTGACCGGTTCCATCACGGATTCCTCCTGTGGTCATTTTTCAGAATTTGCCCTTAGGATACCACGAAACTGTGAACAATTCCACTCTTTTCTGCTTACACCGCACTTTCCGGCGCAAAAACGGAAGAATTTTCTGCTCGCATGACGTTTTTCTTGCGATTTTTCCTTGACAATTTTGATAAAATCATGTAAACTGATTCATATTGTAAAGGTATAAAACTTTACAGCGGAATCTGCACAAGGAGGAACTTCCCGTGAAAAACCAGACCTTTCGTATGACGATGCTCTTCGACTTTATGGGGAGCTTCTCACCGACCGCCAGAAGGAATTCTTCGATCTGTACTACAACGAGGACCTGTCCCTGTCCGAGATCGCGGAGAACAACGGCATCTCCCGTCAGGGGCGTGCGCGATGTGATCGTGCGCGCGGAGAACTACATGACCGAGATCGAAGACAAGACGGGGCTCATCAAGCGCTTCATGCAGCTTCAGCCCCACGTGGAAAAAGATTACGGACGCGGCCGAGCAGATCAAGCAGCTCAACTTCCGCCGGTATGAGGACCGCCAGCTCGAAGAGCTTGCCGGCGTGATCGAGGCCGAGGCGGCGGCACTCAAGGAGAGTAATACATCCATGGCATTTGAAGGACTGAGCGAAAAGCTCAACGCCACATTCAAACACCTGCGCGGCAAGGGCCGCCTGACCGAGGAGGACATCAAGCTCGCGATGCGCGAGGTGCGCCTGGCGCTCCTCGAAGCAGACGTGAGCTACAAGGTCGTCAAGGACTTTGTCAAAACCGTCTCTGAGCGTGCCGTCGGCGCCGAGGTGCTCGACAGCCTGACCCCTGCCCAGCAGGTCATCAAGATCGTCAGCGAAGAGCTCACCGCGCTCATGGGCGGTGCCAATGCAAAGCTGACCTTCGCCTCCAAGCCGCCGACGGTCGTCATGATGGTCGGCTTACAGGGCGCCGGTAAGACGACGAACGTCGCCAAGCTCGCGGGCTACTTCCGCAAGCAGGGCCACCGTCCACTGCTCACCGCGTGCGACGTGTCCGTCCCGCGGCCATCACGCAGCTGCAGGTCGTCGGCAAGCAATTGAATATTCCCGTTTTCGAAATGGGTCAGATCGACCCCGTTCAGATCGCGCAGGAGGCCGTCAAGTACGCTGGTGACCACGGCAACGACATGGTCTTCCTCGATACCGCAGGCCGCCTGCACATCGACGAAGCGCTGATGGACGAGCTCAAGCGCATCAAGGCCGCCGTCAAGCCGACCGAGATCCTGCTCGTCGTCGACGCGATGACCGGTCAGGACGCTGTGAACGCCGCCACCGCCTTTGACGAGGCACTCGGCATCGACGGCGTCGTGCTCACGAAGCTCGACGGCGACGCCCGCGGCGGCGCAGCCCTCTCGATCCGCGCGGCGACCGGAAAGCCCATCAAATTCATGGGCACGGGCGAAAAGCTCGACATGCTCGAGCCCCTTCCACCCCGACCGCATGGCCTCCCGCATCCTCGGCATGGGCGATGTGCTCAGCCTCATCGAAAAGGCGGAGCAGCACGTCGACGAGGAGAAGGCGAAGAAGCTCGAGGAAAAGCTCAAGAAGAACCGCTTCACCCTCACCGACTATTAACGACCAGCTCGTGCAGCTCAAGAGCATGGGCAGCTTTGAACAGCTCGCCGAGATGATGCCCGGCGGCAGCTGGGCAAGCAGTTGGCCGGCGCCGAGATTGACCCCAAGATCATGGCGCACACCGAGGCCATCATCCTCTCCATGACGCCGGAGCGCGAGAACCCCAAGCTCCTCGGCGCGAGCCGCAAAAGCGCGTCGCCGCCGGCTGCGGACTGGAGGTCGTGGACGTCAACCGCCTGCTTAAAGCAGTTTGAGATGATGCAGAGCATGATCAAGCAGGTCACGCGCGGCGGCAAGATGCCAAAGGGCATGGGCGGCTTCGGCGGCGGCCGGATGCACGGCTTCGGCCGCAAGAAGCGCTTCAAATAATTTCCGTTGATATGCCAAGTGCATTTCATCATAATACAAAAAACATATTTTATTTCGGAGGAAAAAACCATGGTCAAAATTCGTCTGCGCCGTATGGGCGCCAAGAAGGCTCCTTTCTATCGCGTCGTCGTCGCCGATTCCCGCTATCCCCGCGACGGCCGCTTCATCGAGGAGATCGGTACCTACAATCCCTGCGTGACCCCGCTGAGATCAAGATCGACGCCGAGCGCGCTCAGGAGTGGATCAAGACCGGCGCCCAGCCCACCGACACGGTCCGCGGCCTGCTGAAGAAAGTCAACGCGCTGTAAGACCGCGGGGACAACGAATGAAAGACTTGCTGCTCTACATCGCCAAAAGCCTGGTCGAGCATCCCGGATGAGGTCACCGTGACGGAGAAGCAGGGCGCGGCGGACGAGCTGACGTTGGAGCTGCGCGTCGCACCTGACGATATGGGCAAGGTCATCGGCCGTCGGGCCGCATTGCCAAGGAGATCCGCACGGTCGTCCGTTCCTATGCTCAGCGCACCGGCGTAAAGGTGTCTGTCGACATCGTAGACTGAACTGCAAAAACGTTCCCCAGAAGCTCTCCGGGAACGTTTTTTATTCTTTGCCATCCCCGCCGATTCCGCTTTACTGGATGGATAGAACAAAACAAAAGGAAGCATGACAATGGGTCTCTTTTTCCAAAAAGAGCGCGCCGCAGCCGAGCGCGCGCCCGGAATATATCGAAGTCGGCCAGAGTTTTTAAAGCACGGCGTGCGCGGCGAAAGGTACAGCCCTTACATTGACGTGAGCCCAGAGCGCCGTCGCAATGCGCGCGTTCAAAACGGCATGCCTGGACGGTGCGCCTTCCGGACGAGCAAGGACGAACGGCGCGATGCTTCTCAAAAACAACGACGGATGCCGCCCAGCGCTCCAGCGACGTCCATTCGCGTCTGTCCAGCTCAAGGGAGCACTTTGTCGCCGATCTTCGGCGCGGCGGTCGTGGACGAGCAGGGGCACGGAGATCGGCAAGCTGGTGGAGGTGCTCTGATATGCCTGCCGGGCAGCTCTACAAAGGTCAAAGGCGAGGAAGCACACGATCCCATCCCGTGGTGCCGGAATTTCATCACGGACATCGACGCGACGAGAAAACGATCCGGCGTGCATGATCGAGGGTTAGACGCCGATGCGCATCGACATTCTGACGCTCTTCCCCGACGCGGTGGAGGCGTCGCTCAAGATCAGCATTCTCTGGCCGCGCGAGAAGAAGGGCATTCTGACATCCACGCCGTCCAGATCCGCGACTATACCGAAAACAAAACAGCAGCAGGTGGATGATTACCCTACGGCGGCGGACGCGGCGATGATGCGGAGGCCGGGGCGCTCGTCATGCCTTGATGACGTGTGCCGCGCAGGCGAAAGGCAGCCGCGTCATTTACATGTCCCCGCAGGGCAAGCACGTTCGACCAGACAGGCGGCTGCGCGCGCCGTCTCGCCGCGGACTACGACCATCTCGTGCTCGTGTGCGGCCACTACGAGGCATCGACCAGCGCTTCATCGAAGAGTGCGTGGACGAAGAACTCTCGATGGGCGACTTCGTCGTCACGGGCGGCGAAATTCCTGCCATGGCCGTGACGGACGCCATCTGCGCATGGTCCCGGGCGTGCTGCCGGAAGAGGAATGCTTCACCGAGGAGTCCCACTGGGCAGGGCTTTGCGCAGTTCGACGAAAAAGCAGCTCAACCGGTGCCGGCGTTTAGTGAGAAGCCATTGCGCCGCGGAGGTGAAGCGGAAGGCCGAGGAAAGCGACACCGAAACAACTGTTGAATAACAGCTCGCACTATCTGCACAGGCAAGGCGAACGGTCAATCGGCCCCATTTTGCCGCCAGGCAGCAAAGAAATATTTTGATCCGTCGCGGAGGACGACACGCGCGTCCTGCAGTGACACTTTGCAGGAAATGGCGTGGTGAGCACCATTTTCTGAAGCTTCTCATCAGAAGCAGCTTCGCTGCTTCTTGATGAAAAAGCGGAACAGCCTAAGCTGTTCCGCTTTCTTTTCTGTACTTTACGCGATGCGCTTCGCGCCGACGTAGCGGGAAGCATAGTAGCTCGCGGACAGGCTGTCGATCGTGATCTTTGCCGACGCTGTAGCGCGCATGGATGATCTTACCGTTGCCGATGTGATGCCGACGTGGCCGATGGCGTGTGAGAATCCGAGAAGAACACCAGATCACCGGGCTGCAAGTCGGATTTGGCGACAGCGTGAGCCGCAGTTCTTATACTGGGCGGTCGCCGGTGCGGCAGCAAATAGCCGAGCTTTGCATGAAGATTACATCGTGAAGCCCGAGCGGTCAAAGCCGTTGGGGGCGCCGCCGGAACGGTGGCGATGCCGAGGAAGAGCATCGCCATGAGGCGACCTTTGCGCCCACTGTGCCGTCGAGGTCGGCAGGATCGCGCAGATATTCACCGAGCAACCAGCCGGTCGTGGAAACCGAACGTGACCTGATACCACCAACCGTTCGATTCACCGACGACGTGTTTCACCGCTGACCACCTGCGTGATCTTGCTGTCGTAATTCGTGCCAGGGGCCCGTGCGCACGTTGATCGTGCCGCCCGTGACGACCATGGAGACGATCTCGATTATAAAGCTCACGTCTTCCTTGGCGTCGGCCTTGTCTTCAAGCTCTGCCTGCATCTCATCGAGCTTGGCGAGCTCTT